>Ga0210405_10000996_pt1 | contig 34443 bp, 30 predicted proteins | sample IncBWH11MmetaG_FD_155492 | JGI IMG/M metagenome (GOLD analysis project Ga0210405, IMG submission 155492) | Forest soil microbial communities from Barre Woods Harvard Forest LTER site, Petersham, Massachusetts, United States - Inc-BW-H-11-M | ecosystem: Environmental > Terrestrial > Soil >... | reverse complement strand
GCCGGGCGGAATACAGGACTGCGCCAACGCGCAGAATTGCGTGAAAGCTTGCCCCAAGGACATTCCGTTGACCGAATCCCTCGCCGAAATGAACCGGCAAGCGTGGAAACAAGCGCTGGTTGGCTGGCTAATAGGGTAGAATCTCGCCGCACCCTTTTTCTTGGAGGAATACATGCGTGTGGTCCGCGTCTCGCTGTTTGCCTGTTTGCTCGCTGCCGGATTCCTGATGATTCAGTCTGCAACGGGCGACGATATCGCCGATCGCGCGAAGAAGCTGCATTTCTCGTCGATCGTCCTCGACACGCATGACGACACAACGCAACGCTTCTTTTCGAAGACCTTCGATATTGGCAAGCGCAATCCCGACGGGCACATCGACATTCCGCGCATGCGCGAAGGCGGGATGAACGCCATTTTCTTTTCCATCTGGATCGACGGACGCATCATGGGCGCGCCGGCGGTGCAAAAGGCGCTCGATCAGATTGATGCGGTCCATGAAAATGTAAACAAGTATTCGAAGGATTTTGCCTTCTGCCGCACGGCGGAAGAGGTCCGGCGCGCGCACGCGCAAGGGAAGATCGCGGCTCTGATCGGCGTCGAGGGCGGCCACATGATCGGGAACGACATTCGCGTGCTGCGCATGTTCGGCGACCTGGGAGTGCGCTACATGACGCTGACGCACTTTTACAACGATGAATGGGCGGATTCCTCGACCGCCAAGCCGGAGCACAACGGGCTGACAGACTTCGGCAAAGACATCGTTCGGGAAATGAACCGGCAGGGAATCATGGTGGACATCTCGCATGTGTCCGACAAAACGTTCTACGATGCGCTGGAAGTCAGCAAAGCGCCGCTGATGGCATCGCACTCCTCTTGCCGGGCGCTGTGTAATCACGTGCGCGACATGTCCGATGACATGATCAAGGCGCTGGCCGCCAAGGGAGGCGTCATTCAGATCAATTACGAGCGCAGTTTTATCGACCAAGCCTACAAAGACGCGCAAGACAAGCTTTCCGGCGGGGTGGTTGCGATGATGGACCAGCTCAAAAAAGAGTGCGGCGAGAATGAGGAATGTCTGAACAGAAAGATGAACGAGATGACCGAAAAGGCTACTGCAGAAGGCAAACTGCCGCACGTAAGCTGGGAAAGAATCATTGACCACATCGATCATGCTGTAAAACTCGTCGGGGCGGATCATGTGGGCTTGGGCTCCGATTTTGACGGCGCGAGCATGCCAGAAGGCATGGATGACTGCACGCATTTGCCGCGGATTACCGAAGCTCTGATGCGCAAGGGCTACAGCGCTGACGACATCCGCAAAATCCTTGGCGGAAATTTGCTGCGCGTGATGGAACAAACCGAGCGCGTCAGCCGCGAGATGCGTGCCGCGCAATAACGAAATGAAGAGGATGGAAGCGCTGAAGACACTTCTCGGGGCCGGGATGTGTCTTGTGGCGGGAATGGTGCTGGCAGGAACGATGGCGGCGGACGGAACCTCAGTACGGGCGCGGCAGCTGCATTTCTCTTCTCTTGTCATCGATACGCACGACGACACCACGCAGCGATTTGTGGATGGCGGATTCGATTTGGGAGCGCGCAACGCGCTGGGGAGCATCGATATCCCCCGGATGAGAGAAGGCGGCCTCGGAGCGATCTTCTTTTCGATTTGGATTCCCAGCAAGATTACAGGGCCGGAGGCTGCGAAGCGCGGGCGCGCCCAAATCGGCGCAGTGCGGGAGCAGGTTCGCAGACATTCGAACGATCTTGCGCTGGCAATCACGGCTGATGAAATTCGCGAAGCTCACAAGCAGGGCAAAATCGCGGCGCTCATCGGCATCGAGGGCGGCCATTTGATTGCAAACGATCTCGGCGTCCTGCGCAGTTATGCGGCGCTGGGCGCGCGGTACATGACGCTGACGCACAGCGGGAACTGTGAGTGGGCCGATTCTTCAACCGACAAGGCGGCGCACAATGGTTTAACCGAATTTGGCAAGAGCGTGGTGCGAGAGATGAACCGGCTGGGAATGATCGTGGATGTCTCGCACGTCAGCGACAAAACGTTTGCGGACGTTCTGGAAGTCAGCCAGGCGCCCGTTTTTGCCTCGCACTCCGATTGCCGCGCCATTTGCGATGCGCCGCGAAACATGTCCGACGACATGATAAGGAGACTGGCCGCGAAGGGTGGCGTCATCCAAATCAACTATCACGTGGGCTTTCTGAGCCAGGAGTTTCGCAATGCGGAGAAAGCGCATCCGGAATGGGAGAAAGCGATTGCGCTGGAAATTCAGAAACGATGCGGAGCGAGGGAAGGATGCCAGCTGATCGAAGGCGACCGCATTACCAGGGAATATGTCTTGCGGGGCGATTTGCCGAGAGTCGAGTGGACCAAGATCATCGAGCACATCGATCACGCCGTAAAAGTAGGGGGGATTGACCATGTTGGCCTCGGCTCCGATTTTGATGGAGCGAATATGCCATTCGGCATGGAAGACGCCTCCAAGCTGCCACAGATCACGAACGCATTGCTGGAAAAAGGTTATTCCGAGGGTGACGTAAAGAAGATTCTCGGCGAGAATACCCTTAGGCTAATGGCCGAGGTCGAGCGCGCCAGCCGCGGCCTGAACGCCGCCAAATAGGCACGAGCCGCCGTTCGGAACCAGCTTCATGAAATCAGCTTGGAGAGGAAGAGCAATGCATAAATGTGCATGGATACTGACGACGAGTCTGCTGCTCTCTGCGGCAGCGCTGTGCAACGAAGCGCGAGCGCAAGCGGGAGCAACGCAGACTCCGGCGCACCCGAAAACGGGAGCCGCACCGGCGCACAAATCCGCCGCGGCCAGTTCGTATGATCGATCGCTGCTTCGGCCGGCGTTACTGGTGGCCAAGGCGCCAGCTACGTATCAGGTGAAATTCACCACCACGAAGGGCGACTTCACCATCAGCGTGACGCGCGCGTGGGCGCCTCTGGGCGCGGACCGCTTCTACAATCTCGCGCGCCATCATTTTTATGACAACACGAGTTTCTTCCGTGTGCTGAAGGGATTCGTGGTGCAGTGGGGCATCAGTGCATATCCTCCCGTTTCGGCCGCGTGGTCGCATGCGCCGATAAAAGACGACTCCGTTGTGCAGAGTAATTTGCGCGGGTACCTCACGTATGCCATGGGTGGACCAAATACCCGAACCACGCAGGTGTTCATCAATTTGGTCGACAACAAGCGGCTGGACGGAATGGGATTCTCCGCTTTTGGACAGGTGACAGAGGGGATGGACGTTGTCGAGGCGCTCTATGCGGGCTACGGTGAAGGCGCGCCCGATGGACAGGGTCCGGAGCAGGATAAGATCGAAAAACTTGGCAAATCCTACTTGGACAAGGGCTTCGAGAAACTCGATTCCATTAAGACAACGACCCTAATATTGCCTCCGGGAGCGGCCCCGGCCAAGGCTCCATCTACGGCCAAGACGCCGGCTGCGGCACCCCAGAATCCGTAAAATTGCGGTTTTGGATTGATTACTTTTTTGAATGCCGCGCATCTAAACTTTCGTGGCGGTCTTCTTTTGACATAGACGGCACCGCGAGGTATTCTCACTTTTTATGATGACCTGTTGCCAGACCATGTGTTGTTCGTGCGCGCGCAAGGCTGCGTGTCGTATGACACCCATCTCTGGCCAGAGGAGTTTCCGGACTTAGCTCTATCTAAGATTTAAAGTTCCGAAGCCCACGTCGCCAGAGGTTTAGGCCACGTGGGTTTTTTGTTTTTGGATCAAGCTTTTGAGACAGGTGACGGACCGATGGGCGAAATCAAAGAGACCAAAGCGCAACGCATCGAGCGTTTGAAGCATTCCAAAAATGCCTGGGAGCATTTCGACGAGATCCGGGAGTTTGCGCGCAATGGCTATGCTTCGATCCCCCCGGAGTGGTTTAGCACGTATTTCCGGCCCTGGGGTGTGTACACCCAGGGAGACGGCGCGGGAGTTGTAGGCGGTGCGGGCGGCGAAGGCAAGAGTACGCCCTATTTCATGGTGCGCATCCGAATCCCAAATGGCTTGCTGCGCAGCGATCAGGTCCGGGCCGTTGCGGACATCGCGGAGCGCCACGCGCGAGGCGTCGCGGATATTACGGTTCGGCAGAACTTTCAGTTGCATTGGGTGACGATTGAATCGCTCCCGGAAGTGCTGGAAACGCTCTGGCGCGTTGGATTGACGACCACCGGGGCCTGCGGGGACGTGGCACGCAACGTCACAGGTTGCCCGGTCGTGGGATTGGATGCTGAAGAAATTGTGGATGCCTCGCCGCTTGCGCTGGCCATCGACCGGGAACTCGGAGGCGCTGCGGAGTTTTACAATTTGCCGCGCAAATTCAAGATTTCCATTACTGGTTGCAGGCACTGGTGCTCCTATCCCGAAATCAACGATGTTGCGCTGACGGCCATCCCGCGAAAGAGGGGTGCCGGAACCGAGATAGGTTTTTCGCTGCGCGTTGGCGGAGGGCTTTCGACCGATCCGCATATCGGCTTGCGCCTGAATGCTTTCATCCAGTGGGACCAGGTCGTGCCCGTGGCGCGCGGCGTGACGGAAGTCTTTCGCGCGAGCGAAACGCTTAGGCAGAGCCGGGAAAAGGCCAGGCTGAAATTTCTATTCTTGCAACAGGGCTGGACCGCGGAGAGCTTCCTCGAAAAGCTGGAGCAGCAGATTGGTTTTTCGCTCGATCCCGCCGAGCCGGAAGACGTTCCTGCGGACACTCACCGCGACCACGTGGGGATTCACGCACAAAAACAGGATGGCCTCGTCTACGTGGGTGCCTCCGTCCTGCGAGGCCGCATCACTCCGCAACAATTGCGCACCGCGGCTGATTTGGCCGAGCGCTACGCCGATGGTCACATTCGAACCACCACTATGCAGAACTTGCTGATCGTCAACGTGCCGCAACGCGACGCGGCTACGGTGGCCCGTGAGCTTGAAATTGCTGCCCTACCGGTGCAAGCCTCGGCATTCGCACGTGGAACCGTGGCCTGCACGGGTTCTGAGTTTTGCAAGCTGGCCCTGACGGAGACAAAGGGCTTCGCGCGATGGCTTACGCACGAGCTCGAAGAGCGGCTCCCCGACTTTCAGGAGCAACTCCGGATCAACGTCACCGGCTGCCCGAATAGTTGCGGACAGCATTGGATCGCGGATATCGGCATTGAAGGCAAAAAAATCAAAGTGGACGGCAAGATGGTGGATGCGTATTACTTCTGCGTTGGCGGCAGCGTCGGGCAGTTCGCATCGATCGCGCGGCCCGTGGGTTACCGCTGCGCCGCTTCGGAGGTTCCCGATGCCATCGAGCGCCTGCTTGTGGGATTCAACGAACGCCGCGAATCGAGCGAGAATCTGCGGCGGTTTCTTGCGCGCCATTCGAACGAAGACCTTCGGTCGATTCTTGCGGGGAGTTATGTTGCGCCCGTGGAACGCGATCTGGCGCTGGGGCCAGTGCCTCAGGGAGTCGAAGGCTGAGCCATGAGCATGAGCCTCTTCCCCATTTTCGTGAAGCTGGAGGGGCGGCTGATTGTCGTTGTTGGCGGCGGGAACATTGCCGAAGCCAAGATTCCCGGTGTGCTCGCAGCTGGGGCGCGAATCCGTCTGATCGCGCCTTCGATCACGCCACAAATTGCGGAATGGGTGCGATTCGGAAAAACCGACTGGTTGCCCAAGGAATTTACAGCTGCGGACTTGGACGGAGCATTTCTGGTGATAGCAGCGACCTCCGCGCCGGGCGTGAATGAAGCCGTTTTTCGTGAGGCGGAGACACGCGGAATTTTGTGCAATGCCGTCGACGACATCGAGCACTGCCATTTTTATTACGGAGCTGTGGTGCAGCGCGGCGATTTGCAGATCGCCATTTCCACCAACGGCAAGAGCCCGGCGCTTGCGCAGAGACTGCGGCTGGAGTTCGAAGCGGAATTTGGCCAGGAGTATGAAGCGTGGCTGCAGTGGCTCGGTGCGGCGCGCGAAGCTCTGCGCGAGAGCGGTCCGAGCACGGAAGCCAACAAGAAATTGCTTCACGAGTTGGCGAGCCGTCCCATGTTCGAAGAATTTGTGCGGCAAGCCACTCGACGCCCAGGGCATCAAGGTGCCGCGTGATGGGCAAGGTCTATCTCATCGGTGCGGGGCCTGGTGATCCTGAGTTGTTGACACTGAAAGCTGCCCGGCTCCTATCACACGCAAATGTCGTGTTGCACGACTCGCTCGTGAGCCGCGAAGTGCTCGAGACAATATCATCCAGTGCGATGGTCGTCGATGTCGGCAAGCGTTGCGGGAAGAAGTTGCTTACGCAGGATGAGATCAACGCGCTCCTCGTGAGCTACGGCTCTTCGCATGAAATCGTGGTGCGCTTGAAAGGCGGCGATCCATCGATCTTCGGGCGCGCGGGCGAAGAGCTCGAGGCATTGCGCAACGCGCATGTCGAGCATGAGGTCGTTCCCGGCGTAACGGCCGCTCTTGGTGCTGCCGCCGCGGCTGGCATTTCTCTCACAGACCGCAGGGTCGCGTCACAAGTATTGCTAACCACTTTTTCGCGTGGGGCGGACGCGAATGCCATGGATTGGGGCTGTCTCACGCCCGCGACTACGCTGGTTCTCTATATGCCCGGGCCGGATTATGCGGAGGTCGCCCGCCGCCTCGCGGATGCAGGTCTGCCCGCGGATTTACCGTGCGTCGTCGTTTCCGGCGCATCGGGTTCGCAACAACAAGTGCGCTGGAGCAGCGTCGGCGCGCTTTCTTTCGAAGAGAAACTGCCCGCTCCGGCGGTCATGATCGTTGGACGGGTTGCTTCGCGGCAGATTCGCGAGATAGGCGAGGCTTTCTGGCGCGGCGAGAAGAACGAGTCCGCTGCGCAAACCGTTTCCATAAGCTAGTCGCGAGGCAGTCAGGAGAAATAGGTATGAGTGCCGAAGAAAATGTAGTGCAAGGGGAAAAAACGTGGCGTCTATCGCTAGATAGCTGGGCCGTGGTGGTGGCCTTGCTCGCGGCCCTGCTTGTTCGCGCCGGAGTGTTAAAACATATCCCGTGGTGATCGATCAGCAAACAAAACGTAGGAGCAAAAGGAAATAACATGGCCGACGTAGTCGTGGTTCCTCAGGTTAAGCCGGCGCAACCGGCGCTCCGTTTCCTTCGCGTCATTCCGGGCGTCCTTTTGCTCGCAGCCATCGGATACGCGGGCAAACTGCTCGAGCAAAATGTGGGTGCGTATGCGAAGGCGCATCATTGGGTCTTTCCGAATATCGAATACGTGCTGTGGGCCATCCTTCTAGGGCTTCTGATTTCCAACACGGTGGGTGTTCCGGAAATCTTCCGAACCGGTGTCGCCACGTACGAGTTCTGGCTGAAAGCTGGCATCGTTCTGCTCGGCTCGCGGTTCTTGCTCGGCGACATTCTAAAACTGGGCGGCGTCAGTCTTTTGCTCGTGGCGGTCGAAATCGCCGGAGCCATCGCTTTCATGACGTTCCTGGGCCGTCTCTTCAAGTTGAAACCAAAATTGACTACGCTCCTCGCGGTTGGCTCCGCCGTCTGCGGCGTTAGCGCCATCATTGCAACAAAGGGCGCCATCGAAGCCGACGACGAAGATTCTTCCTTCTCGATTGCCGCGATTCTCGCGCTTGGGGCGCTGGCACTCTTTACATTTCCTTTGATCGCCCACGCTCTGCATCTCGGCGACCGCGCCTACGGCATCTGGGCAGGCCTTGCTGTCGATAACACAGCCGAGGCCACTGCCGCCGGCGCGCTGTATTCCGACGCTGCGGGTAAGCTGGCCGTCCTCGTGAAGTCCACGCGTAACGCCATGATCGGGTTCGTTGTGCTGGCTTACGCAATTTATTGGGCCAGCCAGGGCCAAGCCAAAGCGGTGGGTAACAAAGCCGCATTCCTCTGGCAGAAATTTCCCAAGTTTGTCCTGGGTTTCCTTCTGATCTCTGTGCTCGCAACCTATCAGTTCTTCAACAAAGAGCAAGTGGGCGCACTCGCAAATCTCTCGCGCTGGGCTTTTCTTTTGACGTTTGCTGGCGTCGGTCTGCGAACGAATTTCCGAGATATGCGCAAGCAAGGTCTGCGGCCCTTCGCCGTTGGAGCTATCGGCGAAGTCGTGATTGCAGTGTTTACGCTGGGCTTGGTTGTTGGAGCTGAAAAACTGTTTGGATTCTAAAGGGATGAACGCTTGCGGTTACGGCTCCACGCAAATCTCGATAGCATTGCCATCCAGGCCTTGAGACTGGAAGAAGCTGTTTCCTCCCGAGTCCTTTTGGATTGGCCCAACGCTCACTCCCCTTGCAGTAAGTTCCTCGTGAGCCGCCTTAATTCTCTTTGTGAAAAGAATCGGGTGTTCAGAAACGTACGCCTCCGCCTGCCCAGGACGAATAACCATTAGTGCCAGCCCGATCGGGTCGTCCCTATCGAAAGAAAGGAGGGCATCGCAGTCTTGCGCTTTTAAACTACTCACGCGAAGAGACAGTTTTTCCGGATACCAATTCACCGCCCGTTGAAGGTCTCTTACTCCAACAGAGATGTTGTCCCCGAAGTAGAAGCTTTTCCTGCCCCACATAACCGAACCGCTAAATTCCCAAGACGGTTATCAACTCGCGCACCGAGGCCGAGGACTTTTGCAGCGCTGCATTTTCTTCCGCACTCAGCTTGATTTGAATGATTTCCTCGGCTCCGCCGGCGCCTAGTTTCACCGGGACGCCGACAAACAATCCCTTGATTCCATATTCGCCGTCCAGATACACCGCGCAGGGCAGTATTTTCTTTTTGTCCTTCAAAATGGCCTCTACCATCTCCACCGCCGCCGCAGACGGCGCATAATACGCCGAGCCCGTTTTCAAAAGGTTGACGATCTCCGCGCCGCCCTTCCGGGTGCGTTCGACGATCGCGTCGATCCGTTCTTTCGGCAGCAAATCGGGGAGGGGAATTCCCGCGACGGTCGAATACCGCGGCAACGGCACCATGTCGTCGCCATGCCCTCCGAGCACGAAGGAGTGCACGTTGTCCACGCTCACCTTGCATTCTGTGGCCACGAACGAGCTCATGCGCGCCGAGTCCAGCACTCCGGCCATGCCCAGCACGCGATTTTTTGGGAAGCCACTCACCTTGAAAGCAGCCTGCGCCATGGCATCCAGCGGATTTGTCACCACAATGATGACGCAGTTCGGCGAATGCTTCACGATCTGCTCGACAACCGCCTTCACGACCTCGAAGTTCGCCTTGAGCAAGTCATCGCGGCTCATCCCCGGCTTGCGCGGGAAACCCGCTGTGATCACGACGATGTCACTGCCCGCGGTAGCGCTGTAGTCTCCCGTCGCGGTGGAAACGCCTGTGGCGCGCGAATCCGTCCGCGTAATCGGCCCCGACTCCAGCATGTCCAGAGCCTTGCCAGCCGGCGGCCCATCCAAAATATCCGTAAGCACCACATCTGCGAGTTCGAGGTCCACAATCCTCTGCGCAGTTGTCGACCCCACAAAACCGCCGCCTACCACCGTCACCTTTTTTCTGCTCATCCGTCTCCTCGTGTTAATTGGAATTTCTCTGCGCCGTCTCAGCGTACTCTGCGTCTCTGCGTTATATTTTTCCTAGTATTTGATAACTAGCGCGCCACGGCAGCAGCCTGCATGTTCTCAATAATCGCCGTCGCAAATGCCGAGGTACCAACTTTCGTCGCGCCCGGCATGAGCCGCTCGAGATCATACGTCACGCGTTTCTGCTGAATCGTCCGCGCAATGCCGTCCTCGATCAGTTGAGCGGCTTCTTTCCATCCAAGGAACTCGAACATCATCGCTCCGGACAGCATCACTGAGCTCGGGTTGATCACGTCCTTGTCCGCGTATTTCGGCGCAGTGCCATGCGTCGCCTCGAAAACTCCAAAGCCATCCCCGATGTTCGATCCCGGGGCCATCCCGAGCCCGCCAATCTGCGCTGCGCAAGCATCGGAAAGATAATCGCCATTCAGGTTGGAAGTCGCGAGCACGCTGTATTCATCGGCGCGCAACAGCACTTGCTGAAACACCGAATCCGCTATGCGGTCGTTAATCATCAGCTTCTTCTTCCACTGTCCTTTGCCGTGCGTCGCGTAAATCGCGTCAAGCGTCTGTTTAACTTCGTCGCAAATGGCCTTTACGAACGCTTCGGTCGCCTGCTCAAGCCCCGGCTCGATCATCGCCGCATTCTGCTCGGCGCTCAGCCCTGCATTCTTGTCTAGATTATCGAGGATCCAGCTCTCGCGCTCGGTAACCGTTTCCGAGCGGAATTCCTCGCGCGCCAGGTCATAGCCCCAATCGCGAAACGCCCCCTCGGTGAATTTCTGAATGTTTCCCTTGTGCACCAGCGTCACACTTTTTCTGCCGTGCATCAGGGCGTACTTGATGGCCCGCCGCACCAGCCGCTTTGTGCCTGTTGGAGAGATCGGTTTGATGCCCACGCCCGAGTCCCACCGAATCTGCTTCTTACCATCTTTCAGCATCTCGTGGTTCAGAAACTCAAGCAGCTTTTTCACTTCCGGCGTACCGGACTTCCATTCGATCCCCATGTAAACGTCTTCTGTGTTCTCGCGGAAGATAAAAATGTTCATCTTCTCCGGGCTTTTGACGGGGGAGGGAACTCCCGCGAAATAGCGCACTGGCCGCTCGCAAGAATACAGATCCAAGATTTGTCGCAACGCCACGTTCAACGAGCGAATCCCGCCGCCCACTGGCGTGGTCAGCGGCCCTTTGATGGCCACGCGAAAATCGCGAATGGCGTCGACGGTCTCAGTTGGCAGCCATTCTTTGTACGCATTGAACGCTTTCTCTCCCGCAAAAACCTCAAACCACGCCACGCTTCGCTTCCCGCCGTATGCATGCTCCACGGCCGCATCAAAGACTCTCCTCGATGCCTTCCAAATGTCGCGCCCCGTGCCGTCTCCCTCGATAAACGGAATAATTGGCGTGTCCGGAACCTGCAATTCGCCACCGCTGTAGCCGATCCCCTTGCCCCCAACAGGAACAGCCTGGCCGTTGTACGAACTCTTCATGAATGCACATCCTCCCTGGATTTACTAGCGTTTCCTGTTGAAATGCCCTGCGGCGTTTCTCCGAGTTCGCGTATTTACGCATTGATTCGCGAACCACAAAACATACCATACCGCGCGCGAACTCTGAAATGAGCGTTCAAATTAGGCGCTTAAAAAACCTCAAAAAAAAAACGCAACTGTGCCAATCTGAAATGTTTCTGTGTTATATGCTTGTCAAAGGGGCCGGCGCGGAAGCACGCAAGGCGCGGCAAGGAGATATGCTGATGATGCTTGATTGGAATGAGTACCACAAAGAACTCGGGTCGAGAATCGGCGAGCTGGCAAGGCTCAGCCCGGACACCGTCCGGGGATACCAGACGCTAAGCGCCGCCAACTCCAAGACCGGCAAGCTGGATGAAAAAACGCGGCAACTCATCTCGCTGGCCGTCGCTGTCACAACGCGTTGCGACGGTTGCATCACCGTACATTCGGACGCCGCACTCAAAGCGGGAGCCACAAAAGAGGAAATATCCGAGGCCCTCGGTGTAGCGGTAGCCATGAACGCTGGCGCTGCCCTTGTTTACTCGTCGCGCGTGATGGACGCCGTCGCTGCAAAAACGGCGCAGCAAGCTCACGGATAAAAAGAAAGGCGCAGCCTGCTCGAGCGTTTTCGCCGCTTCAGGCTGCGCCGACCGAGTAGTCCGGCCAGGGCACTAAGTTGGCGCCCTGCGGGATTTCTCTAGAACATGTTCCAGAGGTACTGGTTGTAAACCTCGTGGTGATACTGCACCTCGGGCGCCTTCACAAACGTGCCCAAGGCTCGGGGGCATCGATCGGCGGCGGCGCGCTTCAAGTCGGCGTAGCGTCCCTTGACGTCAGCACCGAAAAGCTTTGTCGTCCACTCCGCCTTTTCGAAGTTCTCCAGCGCCGTGTAGATATTGTCCGGCAGGTAGCGTTCCGCCGACCGCAGATTCTTTATTTTCGCTGTATCACCATCCAACCCTGTCTTGAAAATCGAGTACATGACCATGTAGGGGTTCGCATCCGGAGCGACCGCACGAACCTCCGTGCGCATGCTGCGTTCATTGCCGATGGGGATGCGCACCATGGCGCCGCGATCGGTTGGAGAAGCTTTTAGCTGGTTGGGCGCCTCGAAGTGTGGGTCCAGGCGCCGAAAGGCATTGACGCTCGAATTGAGCAGCAGGCAAATGTCGTTTCCATGCGTAAGAATGCGGTCCACGAACTCCCATCCCATCTTGCTCAACTGCTCCTCACCCTTCGGCTCCCAAAACAGGTTCTTACCGTCTTTGCTGACCGAGACGTTGGTGTGCATGCCGTTCCCGTTCACACCGACAACCGGCTTCGGCAAAAAGCACGCCGTTGACCCCATGTTCGTCGCCACTTGCCGGCAGATTAGCTTGTAAAGCTGTATCTGATCCGCCGCCTGCACCACTTCACCATATCCATAGTTGATCTCGAACTGCGACGGCGCGACTTCCGGGTGATCCTTCTCGTTCTGGAATCCCATCGCGCGCTGCACTTCCGCGGTGGTGTCAATAAACGTCCGCAGCGGATCGCCGGGAAGGGAATGATAGTAGCCGCCAGTGTTGACATACTCGAACTCTGCCGTCTCGTGATAGTGCCGCTCCGCGTCGGGGCCCTTAAAGAGAAAGCCTTCGATCTCGTTTGCTGCGTTGAGGGTGTAGCCCTTTTTCTCGTGGAGCTGGTCCGCGTAGCCCTTTAGGACGCCGCGAATGTCGCCGGCATACGGACTGCCATCCTTGTCGATGACATGACCAAAGACGAGCACCTTCCCAGAGCCGAAAACGTCAGACGGCCCCCAGTAGAACGCTCCCCAATCCATCGCCAAGCGCAAATCGCTCTCCCTCTGCGCCGTAAACCCGCGAATGGAAGAGCCGTCAAACGTCAAGTTGTCCCAGCTCTTGATCAGGAACTTCTTGTCGTAGTCCAGCATGTGCAAGCGGCCTTCAAGATCGCTGAAGAGCACGGTCACGGCCTTGATGCGCTTTTCGTCTGTCAGGTATTTGATTCGCTCTTCCTGGACTTTGTGCGCGGCGATGCGGTTCTTGCGCTGCTCTTTCGCCTTCAAGTTCAACTCTTCGAGTTCGTCGTAGGAAAGAGCAAGAAAATTACGCAGTTCGTTCGACATGAATCTCCTCAAAATGGCGTGAAATAGAGTATCGCGCGGAAATATGGGCGGTGCAGGCGCTGTCCATCGGCCCGTAGGTTATCGCGCCAGTCTTGCAAGCGTCAAATCGAAAAATCATTTTGGGCTATCGAAAAATTGAATCGAAAGCCGGACAATTTGTCCCTTTGTAGCACCGCGACCTATTCTAGTCGTAATACTCCTGTCCCAAGTGAGTGATCAAGTCTTCGCCCATCATCCACCGCAGCGTGTTTTTCAGCTTCATGGACTGAATAAACAAGTCGTGTTCGGGATAGAGCCCCGGCGCCGTCATCGGCGATTTGAAGTAAAAGCTAAGCCACTCCTGGATGCCCTTCATCCCAGCGCGTTGCGCAAGGTCCAGAAAGAGGACCAAGTCCAGAACGAGCGGCGCGGCCAGAATCGAGTCCCGGCACAGAAAATCCACTTTGATCTGCATCGGATACCCGAGCCACCCGAATATGTCGATGTTGTCCCATCCTTCTTTGTTGTCGCCGCGCGGCGGGTAGTAGTTGATGCGCACCTTGTGATGCATCTTGCCGTAAAGCATGGGGTAAAGCTGCGGCTGAAGAATATACTCAAGCACGCTGAGCTTGGACTCTTCCTTAGTTTTAAATGATCCAGGATCTTCGAGGACCTCGCCGTCGCGATTGCCAAGGATGTTCGTGGAAAACCATCCGTCCAGCCCCAGCATGCGCGCTTTGAAGCCGGGAGCCAGAATGGTCTTCATCAGCGTCTGTCCGGTCTTGAAATCCTTGCCGCAGATAGGAACGCTGTGCTCCTGCGCGAGTTCTTGAATTGCCGGGATGTCCACGGTGAGGTTCGGGGCTCCATTGGCAAACGGCACCCCGCTCGTGATGGCCGCCCACGCATAAAGCATTGAGGGAGCGATCGCCGGATGGTTCGACTTCATGGCTTCAATAAACTTCGCCGGCGTCGAGTGCACTTCCTCCGGCTTAACGAATACTTCCGTCGAGCCGCACCAGCACATAACCAGCCGCGATACTCGCGAAGACTTTCGGTAGTTTGCGATATCTTCCTTGATCTTCAGCGCCAGCTCGTACTTGTTTTTGGCCGTCTTGATGTTCGGGCCATCGATCATCTTCACGTATTCACGATCGAAAGCGGCTTTCATGGGTTTGATGCCGGAAAGGAAAGTCTTCACCTTCGCCAGATCTTGCGGATTCAACACGCCTGCATTTGCCGCGGATTGGTACGCATTGTCCTTGAAAATGTCCCAGCCACCGAACGTCAGGTCCTTCAATTCCGCCAGCGGCACAAATTTCTTGACGAGCGGCGACCGGCCATCCGTTCGCTTGCCGAGCCGAATCGTCCCGAGCTGAGTCACCGAGCCCACCGGCTGTGACTTGCCTTTGCGTACGAGCTCGACTCCAGCCATAAAAGTGGTGCTGACGGCGCCCATGCCAGGGATAAGAATTCCAAGTTTTCCCTTCGGCGGCGCGATTTTCCCAGGCTTTTCCATGCAACTCCTCGTTCAAAATGATTTGCAAGCAACAAGATAGGCAGCAGAAGGCAATCCGCCGCGCAAACAAACTAGTAATGATGAGCGAAGAACGAAGGATTTGCAAATCGCAACGGCGCACCGGCAACAAAATCAGCGCGCTCAGCGCGCCCGGTAGGTGAGGGCTTGCTCAATGGTGCGGAAGGCATTGGTAAATGGCAGAAGCCGTGTGACCTGAGATCAGACTAATCGCGGGCAGTCATCGGCAGCAGAAATTCCTGCAATCGCTGACTTTCACCCCTAGGCAGCCGGTCTAGATGAATTCCCATCTGATTCCCGCCAAGAATCCGGACCACTGAACCTGCGCCGACGACCGGCTTCATCTTTTGCGTCAGCTCCATGCTGACTTGTACCGGTGAACCCGCGGGAATGGTTCGGGGCGCCCTAACGAGCATTCCGTTTAAGCTGACGTCCACCGTTTCGCACAGGATCTCCTCAAAACCAAATCGCAGCCGCACCTTGGACTGCAACGGAATTCTCCGCGTTTGCCGTCTCTCATGGTCCATGCGTCCTTGCGTGGCTCGGATCAGCTTCAGCAGACGCTCTCTATCGATTGGCTTATAGAGAAAGAAGCTTGCGCCGGCTGCAAACCCTTGAGACATAGCGCTCGGACGCTGGTCGTCGCTAAGCAGAATGATCGGCGTTGTCCGGTTGGACCCTGCCCGGCGCATCTCCCGGGAAAGCTCGAGGCCATCGGGAGATCCCATGTGCAGGTCGAAAAACACCAGGTCGAACCTGCCTTCTTCAAGGAAACTGGTGGCCTGCCCGCTACTCGTCAGCGTCAGAGCATCCACGCCGGCGGCGTACAACACCTTTTGGATCAATTCACATGTCGCTGGTTCATCGTCTACGACAAGAGCTCGCCTTTGCATCTCACCCTCCTTGTCCTGCCATAGGTTACCGAGCCAGGTAGAAAGCGCCAGCTTCTTGTGGTATCTCGGCTCGGAAAACTTCATAGCAATCAAACTGCACGCCTACCCCCAGCTTCCCGCGCTTCGAATCGACCTGCTCGACACGTACAACGTGACCTGTGCATCGCCATTCGGTGGTCGGCTGTTCGCTGATTTCCTCTGGCATTTTCAGCAGGATTTCCACCGTTTCGCCTTCGCTCATGGGTAAGTCTGTCGCGAAGAAAACCCCGTTCTGAGAAAGATTGAGCGATTCAGTTCTCTGTTCAGGTGCTGTGGATTTCCAGATGCGCACGCGCAGAGGAGTCTTGAAACTGAAACGGCGTGAGACACGACGGTCCGGGCTGAATTCTTTCATAGTTGTCTCCATGCACCAGGGGGAAAGGTTGGCACAATTGGTAACTTCAGGGGACCACAAGTATAACCATCGGCTCCGCGCATGGGTACATTAATGTGACTAATGTTCCGGAATACCTGCCAACTCTCCGATCAACTCCCGGAGTAAAGGAACTCTGTCGTTAGGAACAGTAGGGCCGCTTCGTTCACAGCCAACGCCGCGTTTCCTGGGCATTTTGGCCATATAACGAGCCAAAATCGCGTTCTTCAGCTCTCTTGTGGCGTGCTTAAGGGGCTCTGGCGTATGAACGCTTTGGTCAAATCCTTGAAATCGAAACGATTCGGAATCCCTGGATCGAAGTACAGTTAACTCAAATCGCGGCAAGCCGCCGCAACGGAGGTATTTTCATGAATGCTGCAAAACATTCTCTGAAATTTCTAATCTTGATGGTTCTTTTCTCCAGCGGCATCACTCTCTTCACCGCAAGCGTGGGCGCTCAGGATGAGGGTTGGCAAATCTTGCGAGCCGACTACGGATTCAGATCCATGCGTACGGATGTCACGGACATACTCCGCGACTTGGTATCCCGCGGCGGCGTGAATGGCCGCGTTGCCGTAAACAACCAAACCATGGGTGGTGACCCCGCCATTGGCAAAGACAAGTCTCTGCGCATCTTCGCCAGAAACCGGAGAAACGAGGAGCGCGAGTTCGATGTCAACGAAGGCGGCTTCGTTGATGTGCGTTTCTTCGTCGTTCGAAGTGAGGATCGCGACGATCGCGCTCCAGCCCGCGACGACCGTCCCCGTGAGGACCGTGACCGCGGCGACCGTCCTCGTGACGACCATGACCGTGATCGTGGCGACCGCGGTGAGGCACGCGACCTGGTGATCATCCGAGGTTTCTACGGCGTGCAAGGAAGAACTGTCAACGTCACCGAACAATTGCGTGCCATGGTCCGCGATGGAGTGCTGGCAGTGCGCGTGAGCAACGAAAATTTCGGTGGAGATCCCGCCATTGGCGCGGAGAAGGTCTTAATCGTCATTTACAGCTCTCGCGGCCAGGAGCAAGCCACCGCGGTGAGGGAAGGGGAACGACTCCTCATTCCTTAAGGATTCATGCTTCGCGGTACCGGACTGGAAAAAGCCGAACCGTGACAAGGTGGGTGCGCGGCCGCTCAGAACCAACCGCTGCGGTAGGCCACCCACCAACTCGCATAGCCGATGGGAATGGTTGCAAACACTGCCCACCAGAAGGGTAGCGCTAGATCCGCCACCAAGCCCAATCCGCTGAAGGTAAGCCAAAAAATCTTCTTCTGCACACCTTCATTTTAGCTTGAATAGATGCAGGCGACGCCGCCTTGGCAGAACCGATTCCACAGCTGCAAATCCAGGTGCTTTGCCCGCTGCCCTTACGGAACGCTCGCTCATTGAACGTTATTCCTGACGCAAACGGCCACCAGAAGTACACTCTTTTCCAGGGAATAGTTTTTGTTGCGGCAGCCCAGGCTGCCTTTTTTATTTGGTGCAGCCGGACCTGGCCATGGACTTCTGCGTTGCCTCCCAATCGAATGGAAGCATTCAGGCTCACAGGCTAGCCCCGGGCCCAGCCTTACAATCTCTCTCTCGCCCGCTGGCGGTGGTCCGGCCCCGGCAAGTTTCGACTTAGAGTTCGTACTTGGATCTCCAGGCAGGGCATTGGGGGGCATAGTATGTGTACTTGCAAGTCCTTTATAATCAACACTTGCAAGACCGTCCAGAAGCAGCTGATTCTAATCAACTTGCAGAAAACCTAAGTCCTTTAGAATCCGCAGTTACGAAAACAGGGGGAGGGGGTAGGCGGAAGGTTGGCTAATTCCGCCCCGGCTGCGGCGTCTCAGCCCTTCTTATGTTCTAGTTCCTCCCACCTTGCGTAAAGTTTGTCGACTGCCTTACGCGCCTCGTCGAGCTTTACGGAAGCGCTGTGAAGCCGTGGGCCGTCGCTCGTGATCGCAGAATCCTGAAGTGCCGCTTGTCGGTCGCGAAGCTCGTGTTCAGCTTCGGCGATGCTCTTCTCCATCCCCTCTAGTTCGCGCGCCTCTTTGTACGAGAGTTTCTTTTTCGCGGCCGTTGGTGGAGTGGACTCCGCGGCCACTCGTGGGTGCGCAATGGGCTGAGGAAGTCCAGCCTTGTCCCGTTCCTCCTGCTGCGCTTCCTGCCAGACATCCCATTGCGAATAGTCCGCAAATCGCTCGATGCTGCCCAGTCCGTCGAACCCAAGGACAATGGTCGAAACGCGGTCCAACATGTAGCGATCGTGCGTCACCAATACTAGCGCTCCGCGAAACTCAAGCAGACTCTCTTCGAGAATTTCTAAAGTGGGGATGTCCAGATCGTTCGTCGGTTCGTCCAGCAGCAAAACGTCTGCCGGCTGCAGCATGAGCTGAGCGATCAGCACGCGCGCGCGTTCTCCGCCGGAGAGTCTTCCCACTCGCCGGTTTAAGTCTTCCCCGGTGAAAAGAAATCTCGCCGCCCAGGACGCCACATGAATTACGTTGCCCTGATAAATGACCGCATCGCTGTCCGGCGCCAGCGCCCGTCGCAACAGCAGATCCGGATCAAGCTCGCGGTTTTGATCGAAATAAACCATGCGCAGCGGCTCCGCCTTGCGAATTTTGCCCGCGGCAGGTTGCAGGTCGCCGCGAAGCAAACGAAGAAGCGTCGTCTTGCCGCTCCCGTTTGGCCCCACAAGTCCAACGCGCATCCCGGAAGTCACCGCAAAGTTCAGATTTTCAAACAGCAAATGATCGCCGATCGCGCCCGTCACTCCCTTAAGTTCAATCAGCTGTTTGGTCTGCCGGTCCGTAGCGGAAAAATCGATTTGCGAAGTGCTGATGCTGCTCCGCGTCTTCATCTCCGCCAGTTCACCGATCATCTTATGGGCTTTGTCGATGCGCGCCTTGGCCTTTGTCGCACGCGCTTTGGGCCCACGCCGCAGCCATTCAATCTCCGTGTGCACCCGGTTCTCCAGAGCCTCCTGCCGGTTTCGTTGCGCATGCAGATGCTCTTCTTTGGCCTCCAGGAAAGTGCTGTATTTTCCCTTTACGCGCAGCGCGCCATCCTCATATGCCCCGTCGATCTCGACCATCTCGTTGGTAACATTTTCCAGAAAATAGCGGTCGTGGCTCACCACCACGCTCGCGAAGCTGGCCCTCTGCAGAAGCTTTTCTAGCCATTCAATTCCAGCCAGATCCAAATGGTTGGTCGGCTCGTCAAGCAGCAGAATATCCGGCTTCTGTACCAGCGCTTCGGCGATGGCCAGCCGCTTTTTCCATCCGCCGGACAAGGTCGCTGCTGGAATCTCCAAGTCCACAAACCCGGCGCGCCCAAGCGTCTCCGCGGAGCGCCCCGCTCGCTCCGCTGGCGGCACGGACACTCGTTCCAACGCGCTCTCGATCACCGCTTGAATGGTTACGCCGGGCGCAAATTCGGAGATCTGCCTGACGTAACTCAGTCTGGTGCCTTTGCGTACCGCGACGTCGCCGCTGTCCGGTTTCGTCTTTCCACACAGAATCTCAAGCAGCGTTGATTTTCCCGACCCATTCGGGCCAATCACGCCGATGCGGTCTCCCTCGGACACGGTGAACGAGATATTTTTGAATAGCGGAGCAACCCCGTACCTTTTCGATAGTCCCTGAGCGCTGATGATCGGAGGCAATTCTCTCGGTCTTCTCCTGCTCTTAGTTTAACCTGAGGAGCGAATGCTGCGACAGTTTGCAAGCGCGAGGCTGCTCTGAAACTTGGCTCCACTGACGCACAAATTTGACGCCATCATTCTCGGCGCCGGCGCCGCAGGGCTCCTCTGCGCCGCCGAAGCCGGCAAACGCGGACGCCGCGTCGCTGTCCTTGAGCGCGCCGACCGCATCGGCAAAAAAATCCTCATCTCCGGCGGGGGTCGGTGCAACTTCACGAACATCCATTGCCGCCCGGAGAATTTCCTCAGCGCAAACGAACACTTCGCGAAATCCGCGCTAGCCCGCTACACTTCGTCAGACTTCATCGGGCTAGTCGAAAAACATCGCATCCCCTTCCACGAGAAGACTCTCGGCCAGCTTTTCTGCGACCGTTCCGCGCAGGACATCACCAATATGCTCGAAGCCGAATGCCGCGAAGCCGGCGCCCAAATCTTCCTGAACATAAAAACCCAGGAAGTCCAACACACAACCGAGTTCGTTATCCGTTCCGAATCCGCCGAGTTTCGCGCCCCAGTCCTGGTCGTTGCGACAGGTGGCCTGTCCATCCCCAAAATCGGCGCCACTGCGCAAGGATATGACCTCGCACGCCAATTCGGCTTGAACATCGTAAAAACGCGCCCCGCGCTAGTCCCGCTCGTGCTCCCGGCAAAGGAGCAAGCTACTTACCGCGATTTGGCGGGTGTCTCCGCTGGCGTCGTCGTCTCGACCGATCATCAATCCTTTCGCGAACAAATGCTCTTCACACACCGCGGTCTGAGCGGGCCAGCTATTCTGCAAATTTCTTCGTATTGGGAAAAAGGCAAGCCACTCCGCATTGATCTCGCTCCTGGTCGCCAGGTTGTTTCCTCGATTCGAGCTGCCAAAACGAGGAATCTCGCCGCCGCCCGTGCAGCTTTCCTTGGCGTCCTGCCAAAGCGTTTTGCGGAACGTTGGCTCGAAGAGCATGCGCCGCAAACGTGGGCCAACCAGGACTTGGAATTGCTCGAACGCGATCTGCACGAGTGGATTCTCGTCCCCGCCGATACCGAAGGCTACGAAAAAGCCGAGGTCACCGCCGGCGGCATCGATACCGATGAGCTATCGAGCAAAACCATGGAGAGCCGTAAAGTTCGCGGCCTGTTTTTCATCGGCGAAGTTGTCGATGTCACTGGACACTTGGGCGGTTTCAACTTTCAGTGGGCTTGGGCTTCCGCCGCCGCAGCGGGACGCGCTTTGTGATCGCAATCGCGCGATAAGTCTGCCAGCCTTGTCGCGCCTGTCGGCTACACCTTCGGATACCGGCGAAGCTCCCTCACCAAATACACGACCACCAGAATATTGATAACCAGCGCGACGCCCTTCGCAATCGTGGCACGATGAATGATTTCGTACACTTCCAGAGGAAGAAACGAGGCCGTCGTGATAATCGTAAAATATTCCGCCCAGCGCTTACTCAGCGCCAGCCCGATACCCTCGGTAAGAAAAACGGCCGCATATATAAACGTGCCCACGCTCAATTCCGTCAACTTGCGGTCATTGATCAACGGCAATTTCTCAAGGAGCCAAAGGATGTAGCGATTGTGAGGATCCACCTTAAACGCGTTGATCCAATGATCCGCGATGGCCGCCACGTTCTGGTGCAGCAATCTCAGCGCACCGATAGCGACAGCCAGCAGCGCGAATCCCTTCAAAAGTTTGAAGGCCGCAATCAACATCAGGCCCCGAGAATGTGTCTTGCTCTTAGGCATTCGAGTGTTTGATCTCTGGTTGATTGTACACGGCGCTGTCAGAACGCCGTAGGCGGCCGGTACAGCTCATTTGTGTGCAGGCAGCAAGTCCCATATCGCGGGATCTTCCGTGCCCAGCACCCAGGAACAAAATCCTTGGAGGCCGCGCTCCTTCACAAGCGCGTAGCGCTCGCGGAAAGTGCGCGCGTCCATGAAGAAAATCCACTCGCGCATGTCCGCCCGGTAAAAATAAAACCACGCCGCGCGGTCCGTGGAATCCCATTCCACATGCCCGCCGTAAGCCTTCGCCAGATCCATCGCGTCGTCGGTGGAGATATATTCCGCCGAGGGATTAGGCTTATCCCCCGATTTGTCGTCCGATTTGACGGGCGTTCCCGCGAACCAGTGATACCCATAAAGCGGGATCCCCAGCGAAAGTTTTTGCGCGGGCACGGATTTCAGCGCGTAATCCAAATTGCCGGTCGTCCACGCCCATCCCGCCACCGGCCCTGGCGCCGTCCACCGCGTGTGCTGGTCGTAGGTCATCAGACAAATCAAGTCCGCGGATTGCGCGAGCTCCTTGAGGTCATAAGCCCCGCGCCAATTTTCATAAATCCACGCCGCGAACCCGCCCTCTCCAGCAGGCGCGCCCGGCGCGTTGGGAACGGTCGCAATCGTAAGCTGCAAACCCTCCTTGTGAAACCCGGCCGCAGCTTCGCGCACCAACTCCGAGAGCGTATCGCGGTCCGTCCAATGTACGTTTTCAAAATCAAATTGGAACCCTGTGTAACCATTGTCTTTGCAAACGCGGACCAGTGCGGCGATCATGCTCCGCGTCGCAGCCCCGTTGTTCAACAACTTGTGAAATTCTTCCTGCGCGAAATCGCCGTTTGCCACGATCGGCATCACGGGAACGTGGTGCTGCTTGGCAGTCTCCAGAACCAGCGGATTCGCCCCGCCGGACAGAAGACCATCAGCATCCACGCTGTACCACGCCGGAACCAGCAGATCGATCTTGTCCGCATGCGCCAGAAACGATCGAACCGACTTCGGCTCGCGCGTCATGTAAAACAGCGCCTTGGGTTGTTGAGCCCCTCCAGAAGGGGCAAAGAAGAAAGCGGTCGAAGCAAAAACAAATAACGCTAGTAGTGGTTTCATGATGCGCGAAGTTTATCTGGCCCGGACGTTCCAGCGCAACGCATGTCTCATTAAGCGCCCGGAACCGCCTGGGAATTTCCGCCGATATTCCTGCGCGGCGACGCAGTGAACTTGTCCTTGATACTCTGGAGGTCTCTCAGCCCTGCTTCGATTCTTCCCAAAATGGCCATGATTGTCGCGTCTTGCGCGCATTCTCCTTCCGGATTCACGATCGTTCCGCCACCCGAGAGCGACATCAAATACATATAGCTCGACATGATGTGCCAGCACAGCGGATTCGGTTGAAGCATCACCCTCGGCGGAATCAGCGTCAAGGAGTCCATCCCGATAGCGTCTGTGACGTGCCTATAAGGAAAAATACCGGGCAGTTGTGGCACAAGGTCCACGTTGTCCACGAGCCGATACGTGGTGTTGATCGTCTGATGATACTTCACGACGAAGTCGTGGTCTCCCGTTCGCGGGCTCGCGTACGTATAGACCGTCGGAGTATTGAAGGGCGCCGCCGCGTTTGCCGCGACGTCCAAGGCGAATAACGTTGCCAGCGATCCTCCCAGGCTGTGCCCGCAAATCGTCAGCGAGGTCACGTTAGGGTTTTTCCACGGAATTTTCGCGAGTGCATTCACAACCGGTAGTTCCCCCGTTGGCAGTTTCACGGTCATCGACTCGTACATGGCCGTGAATCCATCCTCCGTACATCCAGACCCTGCGACCCTCGCGAAGGGCGTCGAGTCGAAGTTGGCGTCTTGCACCCACTCCTTGATTCCCTCGGTCCCGCGAATGGCTACGACGACATCGCCGCTGCCTTGCGCTTGGAGGATCAATCCGATGGACACACGCTGGTTACCTCGCAGAGGGTTCATGTCCGTCGCCAGATCATTTGCAATAATCGTGGCCAGCACGTCGAACCCCGGAGTAACTTCGGGCTGGTTGGCGAAAACATCGTAGGCGGCGTTCACCAGTTGTCCAAACTGCATCGCTTTGTTCCAGTCCATAGTGAGCTCCTCTCGCCCGCTCCCGAGCCGCGCATCCTTCAAGAACTCGACCGTTCCGCTGTTTGGGTTTAGTCCCAGAGGGAACCTCGGGGATACGTAACTGTGCTGGCAATCTTAGGCAGGGCGTCTTTGCAAGTCAACAAATTATGTTGGAAGTTCTCAGGAAGCGATGGGCTGCAGCGATCGCTCCGGTTCAGCGGCTTGCCTTTGCGGCTGAGGTGGTAAACGAGAATTCGCGGTGCCTCTGTTTTGCTTACCTTGTTCGTCGCAATGTGGAGCTGGTGCGGGTCTTCATAGAACGTTGGGCCGGGACGCCGGTGCCGCGAACCGTCACGGTAGGCTCCGTGCCGCTGCGCCCGCCGTCAGAGAAGTTTGCCTAGCGCCACTTCTTCAACTGCGGCCAAACTTTTTCCAGCGTTGCAAACTTGGCGCCTCTGCAAATAAAAATCGGAATCTCTCGCTCCAATGCATAAGGATTGTCCGCTGAAGTTCCCACGTATTCCACGCGCTCGAACAACTCTTCAAGACGCTCCCGCGTATCGTCCAGCACAATCAGGCAGTCGCCGGAATATCCGCGCGGCCCCCACAGATAGTAAGTTTGGTGCCCACTGAGCGCCGGCGGCAATCCGTTCCGGCGTCCCAAAAAGTCGATCGCTCCTGCCTCTCCATAGTTCTGCGCAAATATCGCGCAGCCAGGCCGCTCGGCCGGCGAAAGCTGGTGGTACGCTTTCGCCGTCTCTTCCACGATCTCTTCCCAGCCGAATTGATCGGCGTACCACTGCGGCAAAACCGCCCGCGCGTGGCTGTGTTCCATCACCGGCAGTTTCATCGGCAGGTATTTCACGTAAGCAATGAACTTGTCTGGGGAAAGAACCGGCACGACTATGGGCGCCAAGTGCGCGCCGCTGGCAAGCAAAACGATGACAATGACGGGCTTCAGCCACGCGAGCCGGTTACCTCGGGTTTTGAGAGTTGCAGTCTCCGCGCTATCCATCTCCCTGCGTTCGATCGCGGATTCGATCGTGACCGCTCCTGCGGCGAGCAACATGGGGTACACAGGCGCCAGATAGTAGTTTTTCCCGTGGAGAGCAAAGAAAACCGTAAAGCAAACCAGATAGCACCAACCAAGAGCGCGGTAAGGCTTCAGACGCGGCGAAAGGAAAAATGCGATCAAGCCGGTGATCCAAATCGGAGCGGTGAGGGGGTGAACCAGCAACGTCTGCTGGGAAAAATATTGCGGCAGGGGAAGCACGACATCCCGGCCATCGGCGCGGATGTTGTGCAGCAACTCGACGAAGGGCCAGTGGTTGTGAAGGTTCCACAGCAAGTTGGGCAAAAAAATCAGGAAGGCCGCCACCCCGCCAAGCCAGATCCAGGGATTGAGGAAAACGCGCCGCTGCGCCGTCAACAAAAGCCCTATGACCATGCCAACGGCGAAGAGCGCGATCGAATATTTCTCCTGCAGTCCGATTCCCGCGACGACTCCGAACCAAAGCCAATACCGAGGATCGTCCCGCTTGATCGCCAGAACGGCGAAGTACGCGCAACCCATCCACAGATTCGGTTCGAGGCAGTTTGTAGTGAGCAGGGTTCCGTTCGAGAGATATTGTGGTGCGATGGCGATGGTGATGGCGCTGAGCAGCAAGGCGAAGCGCCGTCCGCCAAATTCAAGTGCCAGGACTGCGGTTTGCACAACCAACAGGGAAGAAGCTAGTGCTGGAATCAAGCGAATGCTGCGCAGCGAGTCTCCCAGGACCGCGCGGCACACGTGAATCAGGAAGGGGATAAGCGGCGGCTGGTCCACATATCCCCAGGCCAGGTGATCGCCGCAATCCATGTAGTTAAACTCATCGCGGAAATAGCCATAGCGATTGTTGAAGTAGCAATGCAGCAGGAATTTTCCCAGCGCAATGGCTACAACGATCAGCATGCCGCTTGCCAAGAAAGATTTGTCCTTCGAAGCAGGCGTGGGAACTCGAAAGGACGTATCTGTCACAGGCTTGGCCGCCAAATCCTCAAAGTAACAAGATTCATTCGCTTGCCGGCTTGGTATCGGGCTGCACTCGTGATTCGGGCAATGCCGCGTTCGCATAGCTGCTGATCTCGCAAGCCAGGGATATTTCGACAGTTCTCCTTTTATATTCGAAATCGTCCGACTTTGTTTGCTGCTAAACGCTCTTAGGGCAACGTGAACGCAATGACGTAATCGCCCTGCTTTGTCCCCAGCTTGCCGTGGCCGCCAGCAGCAATCACCACGTATTGTTTGCCGCCGATGCTGTACGTCATCGGAGTAGCCTGACCGCCAGCCGGAAGCTGATATTTCCAGATTTCGATGCCAGTCTCCGAATCAAAAGCTCGCAGAAATCCGTCCATTGCCGCCGCCGTAAAAACAATTCCTCCGGCGGTGACCATCGGCCCGCCCAGCGTAATCGTTCCCGTGTTCATTCCGGGCAGGAAGCTGCCGAGGGGCACATCCCAGACTTTCTTCCCTTCAAACAGATCGACGGCCGCCACCGTTCCCCACGGCGGCGTATTGCAGGGCAGCCCGCTAGGCGAGAGGAACGGCGTGCGAAACATCGCAAACGGCGCGCCTGTTTGCCGCGCGAATTCGCCGTGCAAGCGGTCGGAGTCGGTGGCATTTTTCCGTGCCGCATCGAGCTCCGCGCGCGGAATCAGCTTTACGAAAATCGGCAGCCGGTTCGTGTCCACAAATAACAAATGCCGCTGCGGGTCGTACGCCGCACTGCCCCAGTTCACTCCACCAACATTGCTGGGAAAAACCAGCGTCCCTTGTAAGCTCGGCGGCGTGAAAATATCTCCAGACCGAGCCGCCTTGATTTGCTCCGCGCACCACGCGCGTTCCTTGGGATCCTTGCCCCACGCATCGTCAACCGACAACTTTTCGGGTACGAGCGAAATGGTCGAAGCTGGCTGCGTCGGCCAAGACTCTTCTCCCGGAATATCGCTCTTCATCACCGGCCGCTCTTCCAGCGGCAAAAGCGGCGTGCCATTCAACCGGTTGAGCACAAAAACGCGCCCCATCTTCGTCGTAATCGCAATCGCCGGCGTACCATCTTTCCAGGAAAACAACGTCGGCTGCGACGCTACGTCATAATCCCAAAGATCGTGGTGCACCACTTGGAATCCCCAAACGAATTCGCCCGTAGAAGCTCGCAGCGCCACAACCGAGTTGGCCCACTTGTTGTCGCCCTTGCGCAAGCCGCCGTAATAGTCTGGGCTGGCGCTGCCCGTAGGAATGAATACGAGATCGCGCGGCGCGTCGACGGACAGCGTCGACCACGCATTGCCTGCGCCCGTCCGCGGCGTACTCTGATAGGCCCAGGGAGCAATGGGATCCCACGTCCAGCGCAATTTGCCTGTGCGAGCATCGAACGCCCGCACAATGCCCCGCTCCAACGTCACCGCCCGGTTGTCCCCCTCCGACGAGCCCGTAATGACCAAATCCTTGTAAATTGCGGGAGCTGAAGTCACTTGATAATCGCCGGGGTCGCGCATCTTGACGTCTGTCGTCAGGTCAACCTCGCCGCTGGTTCCGAAATCAACGCAAGGCTTGCCAGTTTCGCCATCCAACGCGATCAATCGCGCATCGAGCGTGCCGATGAAAATGCGCAAGACGCACGCTTTACCGGCCTTCGCCGGCGTGCCACGCCATGCCGAAACGCCTCGCGAGGTCACTTCCGAGAAGCCGTAAGGGTGTTCCAGCTTTGGATCGAATTCCCAAATCTTCACGCCGCTTGCCGCGTTCAAAGCAATCACATGATCGTATGGCGTGCTTAAAAACAGTTTCCCCCCAATCAGTATTGGCGTAGCTTCAAACGCCGCTTTCTTATCGAGCTCCTCGTCATACGGCAACGCCCCTGTCCGATACGTCCACGCCACCTGCAACTGCGCCACGTTTCCGCGGTCAATCTGTTTTGCGCTGGAGTACCGCGTTCCGCCGGGATCATTCCCATAGGTCGGCCAGCCAGCATCCGCAGCCGCCTGCGCTTTCACTAGCATTGGAAACAAGACCAGCCCGCAGAACATGGAAGTGCATCCCCGAGCCACGCGCTTGCAAACATCGCGTAGGGGCACGGCACGCCGTGCCCGTCCTAGCTTCGCGGAGGTGAAAAATCGATTTGTGAATCTCATCGTGGAACGATTATGGCGAGAAAGCGGAGAACGGCAAACCGCTTGGGACAAGCGGGCCCATCTCAGGGATAAGTGGGCCCTTCGCGCTACATTTTGTGGAAATTCAGCTCAATTTCAACAGCTCGGGCCGCTGCTTCACGTATCGCCGGCTCCAGCGCAACTCCGTCGCGTCCTTCAGAATCACCTTGTACTCGCCATGAAACCACGGCAGCAACTCGCGAATCGCATCCAGCCGCACCAAACTCCCGCGGTTGATGCGCACAAATATTTTCGGGTCGAGCGTGCCCGCTAAAGACTCCAACGTTCCGCGCAGAGTGTGGGTCTTCGCACCGCAATGCAGTAGCAGGTAGTTGCGGTCCGCCTCGATCCATGAAACGTCGCCGATCGATACAAAATGTGCCCGCGCATTCTCATGCACCAGCAACCTGTCCGGAAAGGCGCGCTCGCGCTGCAGTTGACGCAGCAGATCCTGAATCCGCGCCGCAAACCCGTCGCCCGATTGGGCATTCTGTTCCCGCGCGCGCCGCAATACCGTCCGGAACCGCTCTTCGCCAAAAGGCTTCAGCAGATAATCAAACGCGTGAACCTCGAACGCCCGCAAAGCGTACTGATCATGCGCTGTCACAAAAACAACGCGCGGCATCTCGTTTGCCGAGATGGCCTGAACGACTCCGAAGCCGTCCAAGCCGGGCATCTGCACATCCAGGAAAACCAGATCGGGCCGGTGTTTCTCAATCGACGCGATCGCGGATTCCGCCCCGCCCGCTTCGCCAACCACCCTTACATCCGGTTCCTGCCGCAAAAGCCGCAGTATTTTTCGCCGCGCGGGCGCTTCGTCATCAACAACCAGTACATGAAGTGTGCTCGAGGAAGCCATTCAGCGTTCGCTTTTAACCACCTGGTTCAATACGAGCATCCCCTAAATGAAACGGAACCCTGAGCATGACCTCCGCGCCGCCAGCCGGACGATTGGCAATCGCAAATTCCTGGTCGGCCCCGTACAGTTGTTCCAGCCGCCCTCGTATATTGGCCAGCCCGACTCCTCGGTTCATTACCGCCTCGGCGCTCTGCGCTCCCAGACCCGCTCCCGTGTCGGAAACCGCAAGAATCAGCGAACCGTTTTCGCGTCGCGCGGCAATCGATATATCGATACCCGCGCCGCCATCCTTCAACCCATGCCGCAAGGAATTCTCGACCAGCGGCTGCAGAATCAGCTGGGGCACCAGCGAATTCTCCAGCGCCGCATCCACCGAATAGGTCACCCGCAAATTCGATTCAAACCGCTTCTGCATGATTTGCAAGTAGAGCCGCGTAATTTCCAGCTCCTGCGCCAGCGGAATTTCGTGCGAGTTCGCCGTCCGCAGCGTCAAGCGCAGCAATTCGCTCAACTGCGTCAACATCGCGTCCGCCGCCGGCACATCTTCGTACATCACCGAAGAGATGGTGTTCAGTGTGTTAAAAAGAAAGTGCGGCTGCAACTGCAATCGCAAATTCTCGAGCTGCGCCTGCGCAAGTTTCGCGTGCAATTCGGCCGCGGCAAGCTGCTGCGCCTGTGCAATCCGCAACCGCTCGAAGAAGTAATACACCAGCACGACCACGGTATAGCCCAACAAATCATTCGAGAGCTCCATGGGATACCGATACCCCATGATTCCGTAGTCGTACTTTCCGAGCCCAACCCAAGGGGCCACAATCAAACGGCTGAGCGCCATCAAACTCGTGTGTAAAAAAGAGAATGCCACGGCCCCGGCCAAATGGAATGCCACCTTACGAACCCAACCCTTAACTTTAAATAGATAGAAGTCTGCGACACGCAAAACCAGCGGGAGGAGGAGGAATACAGAGTAGACGCCGGTGAACTCCTCGAGAAAGCGCACCGTAAACGTTCCGGGCCGCTGTCTGGAAAGATCGTCGAGGTAGTGGTAACCGAAGATAAGAACAAAAATGGCCGTGTAGACGAGAAAAAGTATCCCCCATCCCTGCGCCCGCGTAATTCCCAGCATACCTGGCTGCTGCGCGTCACCCGATGATGGTGCCGTTCGATTCGTATTAGCGCGAATGGCCATGATGAGAGGCTCGTCCGGGAGCGCTTGATTATGCTCCAGAATGGGCAGGGGGCAAAAGGATAGAACGACTACAGGATATCTCTGATCATGAAGCGGCGCAGGTAGGGAGCTATTGGCGGCCTGAATCTAAGTGGCCACAGTCCAGCGTCATGAATCAAGAGTTTGGATCAAGACCCGCGTCGCCGTGTCATGCCAGAAATGGAGCTGGCAATCGTAAGGGAAACCAATGTCACCATTGCAAAGCCTAAAATGACGACCACCACAAGACGCTCCTTCAGGACACAAAAAGGAAGGGCAGGTCGGATTCCAAACTCAACCTCTGTATTATCAATGGGATACGCCCTGGGAAATATGAAATTCCGTAGCGAGGAGAATACAAGTGTCAGTAAGAGCGCACATTATGCCGGTTCTAGTACTGGTCAGACCCCAAGTGTAAGATCGCATCTGGGGCCAAGGTCACGAAGAGTCCTAGCAGGCGCGAGCCACTCGAAGTCTTTGCATTCTCTTGGGAATGGCTTTAGGCCTTGCTCAGCCGAATCGACCCGTCCCCGGTATGCACAGTCAAGGACTGCCCCCCGCCATTCATCTTCCCGTGAAGCTGCGAGTTGCTAAACGTGCCTTCTACTGTGACTGGCAAGCCCACGCTGATGTGCCCATCGCCGGTGCTGGCATCAATATTCGCTTGGAAGTCGCCCGGAAGGGATAGATCAACGCTACCGTCCCCAGTGCGAATGTTCCAGCTGCTCGCCATCTTGGATCCCGGAAGGACGCGCGTGTCCACGCTGCCATCCCCAGTCTTGACATTCAGCCCGTCGAAGCGCCCAGCAATCTTCACGTGGCCGTCGCCGCTGTCGGCGTCCAATTTGCCATCCAATTCCCGCGCCTCAATCGACCCGTCGCCCGTGTGCAGCTTCATGTCACCCTTCAGGGTATCTACGTTAATGCTGCCGTCGTGCGTGTGGAGATCAATGTTGCCGGTCAGGTTGTTTGCCCGGATGGACCCATCGCCCGTCTCCACGGTGACATTTCCGTTGAGGTAGCTCGCCTCCACCGATCCGTCGCCCGTATGTGCATTCAAATCAGCGTCTTTCGGCATCCGGACTTCAATACGCAGGCGCCGACTGTGCGTGCCCCAGGAAAATCCCCAATGTCCCGTAACCCGCGCAACCAACTCTACTTGGTCGCCGTTCTGGCGCGCCTCCACGTGCAGGTTCTTATCCATTTCATAGCCTTCGTACTCGACGCGAAACTCGACCGTTTTGGAATCGCTCGTGCCGACCCGCACGGCGCCATCGTTCGTGTCGATGCGCACATTGGCCCGCCCAGTGACCGTGTAGTTCTTGGTCCATTCCGTAGCGCTTGCGCGCGGTGCAAGCGCGACCACTGCGAGCAGGGCACTAGCGACAATTCCCAAGCGAAGCACTGTAGTACGGTTGGGATGAAGTTTCATGGCTCAAGCCTCCGCAATATGCCGTTCTAACAGTAGGTACGACAGCCCGGGTCAAAATGTTCCCAAATTCTGGATTCCCGTTCCCGCAAACTGATGTTGCAGACGGTCTCCCGCCACAAAATGTCAGGGTAAAAACTCGCGCGCCCCGGGACCATGCTCGGACCAAGGGTCAGGCGCCAAGGCTCGTTTCAAGAGATCTTAGTGGCGAGCGGCGGCCTTCTTGGGGTTGGCAGGTTTCTGCTTTGCTGCGCCGGGCCTGGCGCGCAGTGCTGCCAGAAATTGTTCCGTCGGTAGCGTGTTGATGACATTCTTCTTCTCAAGCCACCCGCGCCGCGCCATCGTCACCCCGTAGCCGATAAACGACAGATTTGCCGCGCTATGCGAGTCGGTCGAAATAACCACCTTCACTCCTCGGTCTTTGCACATCCGCAGGTAGACGTCCTTCAAATCCAGCCGGTCGGGATAAGAATTGCACTCCATGGCCACGCCATGCTTGGCGCAAGCCTCCAGGATCTTCTCCATGTCGTAGTCGAGGGGGTCGCGCCGCAGTAACAGCCGTCCAGTCGGATGCCCGATGATCTGCGTATACGGATTTTCGATCGCCGCGAGCATTCTTTCGGTCATGGCGGCCCGGTCCAGGTTGAAATACGAGTGAATCGAGCACACCACTACATCCAATTGGGCAAGCAACTCGTCCGAATAATCCAGAGATCCGTCCTTCAAAATATCGACCTCGGCTCCCGCCAGCACGCGAATCCCAAGCCCCTTGTCGCTCGTCTCATGAATCATCTTGATGTGCGCGGCCATGCGCTTTTCATCGAGCCCATTGGCCACTGTAACGGCCTTCGAGTGGTCGGTGATCGCGATGTACTGGTGCCCCAGCTTGCGCGCGGCCTCGGCCATCTCCTCGACGGAATTCTTTCCGTCGCTGGCCGTGCTGTGCATCTGCAAATCGCCTTTCACGTCCTTTAATTCAATCAACTGCGGCAATTTGTGTGCTTCGGCAGCCGCGATTTCACCGGTGTTTTCGCGCAGCTCGGGCGGGATGTAATCCAGTTTCAACTTCGTGTAAATCTCTTCCTCGGTCCGCCGCGCGACCGGTTTCTCCCCCTTGAGCGTCGCCAGCGCGTACTCGTTCAGAGTTAGCCCCATGTCGTTGGCGCGCCCCCGCAGCGATACGTTGTGCTCTTTCGATCCGGTAAAATAGAGCAGCGCCGCGCCAAAGCTCTCTTTTTCCAGCAAACGCACGTCCACTTGCAGCCCGTTTTTCAGCGTGAAACTGACTTTGTTCTCCCCGTGCGCCAGCGTTTGGTCGATGTCTAGATATTCGAGGATGTGCTTCGCGAGCGCATCAACGTGTTTTTGCGAAGTGTGTCCGTCCGCGAGCGTCAGCAGGAGGTCGAGGTCGCCTACGGTTTCCTTGCCGCGGCGTAACGACCCGGCAGGAGTTACACCCTCCACAGCCTTTCCCGCTTTTTCGATGTGCGCGATGATCGCCACCGCCGCTGCTTTTGCTTGATCAATAAGAAACCGTCCCGAGGATTTCTTGAACACTTCAATCGCTTTGAGAATATTTTGCTCGCTCTTCTCGCCAAAACCGGGAAGATCGCGAAGCTTTCCTTCCTTCGCAATCTTCTCCACGTCAGCAACAGTCGCCGCCTTGAAGTTAGACCACAGAAACGCCACCTTCTTTGGTCCAAGCGATTGCAGTTGCAGCACATCCAGAATCGTCGCCGGATATTTCTTCAACAGCTTTTTGCGCAGCGTGTAATCGCCGGTCTTCACGATTTCCTGAAGATGCTCCACCATGCGCTCGCCGATTCCCGGAAGCTCTTCCAATTTTTCCGGCTCCTTCACCAGCTGCTCGATCGATTCCGGCAGTCCATCGATCAGCTCGGCGGCTTTTTCGTAGCTGCGGTAGCGGCCGATGATGGCGCCATCAATTTCCAGAAGTTGCGCGGTGTCGCGGAGGATGCGGGCGATCTGTTTGTTATCCATGGGAGGGATTATAAAGCTAGAAGCCAGGGAAGAACACTCGCCCAAGATTTAGCTGGAGGAACTCATCGACCGCGCAGGCGGGGATTCCATGTAACCGAGCATCGCCTGTTTCAACTGCGAATCCACTTCGTCCGCGATGGTCATCACGTCAAGCAACAAGGTGCTGAAGTCCACACTCCCGATATTGTTCTGTAGAGTACCGAAAATGCTGACTTGCAACATGCGCGACTCTTCCACGACCATCGGGACGGTGTACCCTTGTCTCCGCCGCAGAACCCCATGCTGGCGCGCAGCCAGAGAAACCGGAATTTGGGCATTGGGAACGAGGCGCAGGCGCCGGACGAGGTCGTCCACAAGCAGCGGGAGATGCCCGGTGCGCTCCTGGTAATTCAGTGGTATGGCGGTCAGTTCCTCGTTGCGCTCCACGTGGGACATCCAGTTCTGAATCGTTGGGACTGAATCACGCTCCAGAATTGCGGCGACGCGCTCTTTCTTCACGGATATCCTGTCCGCTGGATTCGAGAGCTTTTTCTGGATGATATCGATTACGTCTAACAAGCCAATCGGCTTCACAAGGACTTCGTCAGCCTCCAGAAGGATGGCGGTCACGGCCTCTTGAAGCGCGGGGTAACCACTGATCACTATCGTTACAGCACGCGGTTGTGTATGGCGCATCGCACTGACGACTGTAAATCCATCACCCGCATCTGGCAGGTGCAAGTCGGAGAGCAGCACGTCGAAGGCTTGAGAGGAAATAAGCCTTAGCGCTTCGGTTACCGTCGATGCAGGTACCACTTCAAACCCGTGGTTTTCCAAGCCCTCGTGGAACACGGCGCGGATGTCCTCGTTGTCCTCAACGAGGAGGATGCGATTTTTCTTGGCGACAATCATGGACTCTTGTGACTACGATAATAAACGGAGAAGCATTCAGTCAAGGTACGTTAGTACTAGGGCATTATTTGGAAATTTCGGTAATTCACAACGTCCGTGTTTTCCGGATGGATTCCTTGGAGGGCAGAGTGCGTTTTTCAATCGTCGCAATTCTATTCTCATTGGTCATCGGCTCTGTTTCCTCGGCGCAAACGCAGCCGCCAGCTCAAGCGCCCGCCACGCCCGAGAAGGTCATCATCGACACCGACATCGGCGATGACATCGACGATGCCTTCGCCGTGGCGTTGGCTCTCAAGAGCCCCGAGCTTGAGATTCTCGGTGTATCGACAACGAGATCGGA
>Ga0210405_10000995_pt1 | contig 34479 bp, 27 predicted proteins | sample IncBWH11MmetaG_FD_155492 | JGI IMG/M metagenome (GOLD analysis project Ga0210405, IMG submission 155492) | Forest soil microbial communities from Barre Woods Harvard Forest LTER site, Petersham, Massachusetts, United States - Inc-BW-H-11-M | ecosystem: Environmental > Terrestrial > Soil >... | reverse complement strand
ATCTCCGCGTCTCCAAGGGCATCAGCTTCGGCGAACGCTTCCGTCTCGATCTCATCGCCGACGCCTTCAACCTGTTTAACCGCACCAACGTAGCCGCGGTGAATCAGCTCTGCGATCCTACGGCCGGTCCCGTTTGCGCCGCAGGCCAGCCAACCGCCGCCTTCGACGCCCGTCAGTTCCAGTTCGCCCTCAAACTCAACTGGTAACGCTCCAGTTCAAATTTGGCCTCCAACAAAAAGAGGCCCCGGTCACGGGGCCTCTTTTCTTTTGTAGGGCCCGCCTTCTGAGACGGCCGCTCCGACTTTGGAGTGCGGTAGCATCGCTACCGCTTTTACGCACTAAACTTCGCCACTCAAACTTTCCCAAAACTCGCCAGCCAAAATCTCACGCTAAATCCTTACTTCTTTAAGCTTTTACATCATTGCTTCATTTCCTCTCCGGCAACAACCACTTCCCATACACCGGATACGTCGCCCACTCTCCCCGGTTCGCTCTGATCGCGTACACCACTCCCAAAATCACGTTCACCACCCACCCGCCCATGAAACCCAGCCAGATAAACGGAAAAAAGTAAACGAACGGGGGCGGCGCCTGGCTATGTGGCTCTGGCGAATGCTGGATCAAACTCGTGATCATCACCACAAAAAACACCGCCATAAAAGCAAATATCACTCCCAGATAAATCGCGTGCCAGATCAGCGCCTGCAGCGAATGAAACCTCACGAACCGCGAATTCTGCTTCACGCAAAAAATCACCAGCGGCCCGATGAATCCCGTGAACGCCATCAACAGGTGCGCCAGCATCGCCATCGTCCGCTCATCCTCCCTCGGCGCTTCCAACCCCGCCACCACCACTTGGCTCGTCATCCACTCCTCCTCGCTCCAATCCCCGAGTGAGGATACACCGCTACCCAATTCCCGTCCCCCACAAACTCAACCACTTGTCATCCTGCCTGCCCGCCGGAGGAGGGAACCCGTCCGATAAGGTCCGGTGTAAGGAGTCCGCTTGTGTTTACCGGAGATGGGTGAAGCATCTCAACGTAAACTTTTCCACGATTCCCTCTTCACTGGACACCGGCCACTGGCCGCTGGCCGCTTCCTAGTGACTCTCCGTCGCTCCCGTCGCCGGCCGAAACTTCTTAATCAAAAACACCAGCGGCACCCCCATCAACACAATCCACCCCAGCGCCGTAAAGCAATCCAGAAATCCCTGAAACGCCGCCTGCCTCTCCAGCAGCGCAAACGCCGCCGCCTGCGCGTGCACGGCCGCATCCGCCCCCGTAAATCCATGCGACGAGTAATACCCGCACAAATTCCCCAGCAATTGCCGGTACCGTTCATCCAACGGCGTTGTGTGCGCCACCAGCACGCTCTGGTGATACTGCGTCCGCCGCGCCAGCAGCGTCGTCACAAACGCAATCCCGAAACTCCCGCCCTGGTTCCGGAAAAGATTCGTCAGGCTGGAGGCCTTGTTGTTCTTGCTCTTCGGCAAATTCGAATACGCCAGCTGGCTCACCGGCACAAATAGCGTCGCAATCCCCAACCCTTGCAGCGCCCGCGCCCAAGCCTCATGCCGGTAATCCGTCGCCAGCGTAAAGCTCGCGAAATGCCACATCGCCAGCGCAAACACAAGGTATCCAAACGCCAGAAGCTTCTTCACTCCTAGCTTCGGCAAAATCCTCACCACCACCGGCGCCAACATCACAATCACAAATGCCCCCGGCCCCAGCACCAGCCCCGCGTCTGTCGCCGTATATCCGTACAGCCTCTGCAGCATTTGCGGTATCAGCGCCGTCGATCCATAAAGCGTAAATCCAAATAAAAAGTAAAAAATATTCGCCAGCGCAAAATTCCGGTCCCCTAACAATCGAATCTCCACCACCGGGTCCGGATGCCGCCACTCCCACACAATCGCAAAAACCAAAGCAACCATCGCCACCGCAAAAAACACCGCAATAAAATTGCTCTCGAACCAGTCCTCCGTCTGCCCGCGGTCCAGCACCACTTCCAAGCAGGCAAACGCAATTGCCACCGACACGATTCCCCAAACGTCAATCTTCAGCCGCCCGGCCTTCCGCGCCGCTTCCACCTCGCGCGTGAACTCCGGCGGATCCTTCAGCAGCCGGCTCGTCAATATCAGCGAAACAATCCCAATGGGAATGTTGATGAAGAAAATCCACCGCCAGCTCCAGTGGTCCGTAATCCATCCGCCCAAGGGCGGCCCGATCGCCGGCGCCGTCACAATCGCCATGCTGTACAGCGCGAACGCCGCCGCCCTCTTCGACGCCGGAAATGTGTCCACCAAAATCGCCTGCTCCACCGGCGCCAATCCTCCGCCGCCCACTCCCTGCAAAATCCGGAAAAAAATCAGCAATCCCAGGCTTGGCGCAAACCCGCACAGCAGCGAACTGATCGTAAACAGCGCCACACAGATCATGTAATACCGCTTCCGACCGAAAATCCGGCTCAGCCAAGCCGAAAGCGGCAGCACCACAGCGTTCGAAACCAGGTAACTGGTCAGCACCCATGTGCTCTCGTCCGCGCTCACCGCCAAACCGCCCGCAATATGCGGCAACGACACATTGGCAATCGCCGTGTCCAGCAACTCCATGAACGTCGCCAGCGTCACCGTAATCGCGATGAACCATGGGTTGATCCCCGCTCGCTCCTGGGGCGGGTTGAACGGCATCGCCGCTGCCATCGTTTCGCTCATGCTTCCTCGAAACGATTGGATGCAAAAGAGACCGTTTGGTCTCACGCAAATTGTGCTATAATTCCTAAAAGAGACCGGTCGGTCCCAGTACTAGCCGTGGGAGGCGCTCAGATTTATGTCCAGCGAAATGTCCAAGGGTGAACTCACCCGCCGCGAAATCGTCCGGAAAGCCGCCCCGCTCTTCAACCGCAAGGGCTACGAAGGCACTTCCCTCTCCGACCTTATGCAAGCCACCGGCCTCCAGAAAGGCGGCATTTACCGCCATTTCTCCAGCAAGCAGCAACTCGCAGGCGAAGCCTTCGACTACACCTGGGAAAAAGCCGTCTCCGGCCGCCTCGATGGTGTCAACGAAGTCCCCAACTCCGTCCTCCGCCTCAAAAAAATGATCGATAACTTTGTCGAAAAGCGCGATGGCCTCGTCCCCGGCGGCTGCCCCCTCATGAACACCGCGGTCGAATCCGACGACGGCAACGCCCTCCTCCGCGCCCGCGCCAAAAAGGCCCTGGAAAGCTGGACTACCCGCCTCACCAAAATCACCGCCGAAGGCATCTCCCGCCGCGAGATCAATCCGCGCGTCAAGCCGCTCGAACTAGCCCAACTCATCATCGGCTCTCTCGAAGGCGCTCTCCTCCTGAGCCGCCTGCAAAATTCCAACGCCCCCCTCCGCAACATTCAACTCCATCTCCATCACCACCTCGACCACTCCATCCGCTCTTCTCTGTGAACTCTGTGGTTCCTCTGTGCCCTCTGTGTTGAACTCGTCTCTCTTCGCCATCACGTGGCGGGATTCTCTTCGCTTCTTCGCCTAACTCCTTCATCACTTCTCTAGTTCATTTAATCTCAAAATCCACTTCGATCGGCTCAATCAGCGGCCTCAGCCAGCTCACCAGCTTCTGGTGCACAGGATGTCCACCATAGCCCGCTAGCGCCTCCTTGTCCGCAAATTTCATCGCACCCCCCAACTCATATCCGCCGCCTCGCGGAGAGATATTTGTTCCAACCGCGGTCTCCACCAAGCCCGGGATCTGCCCCTGCAGAGCGCGAATTTCCGCCACCACTCGCCGCTTCTGCTCCTCCGTCACGCCCGGCTTCCACCGAAACGCAAACATGTGCATATACATAAGCCCTCTCGAATTCACTGCCATCTTCTCACACTCGCCTCCGACGTCCGCTAGCCACACTCTTGGCCTTTCTCCAATCTTCCTAATTATTCCCTGTCCCATTTACACCCCCGATTGCCGAGGCCTAAAATCGCTGTGTCGTGCCCCTCCAACCGAAAACCGAACCCCGGCCTCTTTGCCCCAGGCATTTTGTGGTCATGGTCACCAGCGCCGGCGAGTCGAGAAAAACAACCTCAGCCCGCTCAGAGCCAACGAACATTTTTCTCTGTAACTGCCCCGTCGAAAACTGCACGCAAAATTATTCCCCGGAAATGGGCTACTTCGCGATGGAAAGAGTCCAGGACCACTGGTTCGTCACCGGCTCCTCCAGTCTGAAACTACACAGAAACGAAACCCAGGTCCTCTGCGGAGACCAAGCCAGAAACGTAATGTTCCTTGAGAAGGTCGATCCCAAAACCAACGAACAAACCTTTCGCTGCCCCCAGAAAGACTGTGGCAAGACCATAAAAATACCGGCCAACAGTCCTCCCGTCTACTGGCTAGCAGAAGGTTTCCTCGGCCAACGTAGCTGACCTCCGGCGAGGCGGTCGGCTCGCGCCACCGGCCGGCGGAAATCCACGCCAAGCCTCGGGAGCATTCGAACGAATGCGTTGGCGCAAGGCGAAAGTTCGGAAGGGAAACTCTGTCCTCGCAGAGGGCGCAAAGAGTGGCTGCCCTTGTGGGTGGTCTTGGATACATCGCAGGCAATCACCAGTCCCAGAAGGGGCCTCTTTTCGCGACCTGTGCCAGAAAGGGACTTTCGGTTGGCGATGGGACGGGATCGTCCAACATTCCTAGTATTCATTCATTTCTGAACGGAATATCGCCCGAAATTTCAACGCCCTACGCCTGAGCGAAGGACGAAAAGACGGAAGTCTTATGGATGCCATCGTGCAGAAGAAAACAAGAAGCTTAAGCGGACCACGCTGGATGCGAACTGCAGCCACGACACCATTTTGGGCCTTGGGATGGACGTTGGGCTTCTGTGGGGATCCTTGGAACTGCATAAACCAATATCTGTGGATTATCCGAAAGACGCACATCCGAGCGCCGTCAGGGTGAATTTCAGGCGGCTTGAACGGCAGGAGTGGTGGCTATGGGCCGCAGCGATTGTCATTACTTTACTTCTGACCATCGGGCTCGCATCTTTTATTCTCCCGAACGCGAGCTTTCATCCAGACAACTACATGCAACCTCTCCTGCCGCAGGCCATCCGGGGTCTGGTGGGGCTGATTTTTCTCTTCGACCTGTACACCATCTACCAGCATCTCCTGATCCACCGGATCCGCAAACAACTAGTGGAACGGGAAGAGCTGTTCCACCTGATCAGTGAGAACGCTGCCGACATGATCGCGATCGTGGACATGGAGGGGAGGCGGATATTCAACAGCCTTTCTTATCAAAAGGTGGTGGGCTATTCGCCCGAAGAATTACAGGCATCCTCCGCATTCGAGCAGATTCATCCCGATGACCGCGAACGCGTCAAGAGCGCAGCCGAGGATGCGCGGCGGCTGGGGGTTGGAAAAACGCTGGAGTACCGTCTTCGCCACAAGAACGGAGACTGGCTAGTGTTAGAATCCACTTCAAGCGTCACTCACGACGCAAATGGGCAGCCGGAAAAGCTGGTGATCGTGAATCGCAATATCACCGAACGCAAAAGAGCCGAGGAAGCTCTGCACCGCTCGGAGGCGGATTTTCGCTCGGTGGTGGAAGACGCGCCCTACGGAATTTATCGTGCAAGCGTCACCGGCCGGTTCCTGCAAGTCAATCCGGCGCTTCAGAAAATGCTGGGCTACCCACTGGGGGAGGAGCTTTTGAGCAGAGCTCTGGCAACGGACATCTTCCGGCACAACGGGGAATACCACCGGCTGGTTGAGCTCCTCAGCCGGACCGAAGAAGTCAAAGACATGGAGATGGAGTGGAAGAAACAAGACGACACGCCTATCACCGTGCGGTGTTCGGGCCGCCGCATTAACGATGAGAACGGGGCCGCGGCGTATTTCGAAGTGTTTGCGGAGGATGTGACGGAAAAGCGAGTGCTCGAACGACAACTGAGAACGGCGCAAAAGATGGAAGCGATTGGACGGCTCTCGGGAGGCATCGCGCACGACTTCAACAATCATCTCGGCGTGATTATCGGCTACAGCCGAGTGCTGAAACGTCAGTTGGGGGAAAATAATCCTCTAACGGAGCATGCCCTGGAAATCGAAAAAGCGGGGCAGCGGGCCGCTTCCTTGACAAAACAGTTGCTGGCGTTCAGCCGTCAGCAGGTCTTGACACCGGCTGTTCTTAGCCTCAATACCCTCGTCGCGGATATGGAAAAAATGCTTCCGCGGCTTCTAGGCGAGGACATTGAAGTTTCCCTGATTCTGGATTCAGGGCTCGGCAATGTGAAAGCGGACCAGGGCCAGATCGAACAAGTCATCATGAACCTGGCTGTCAACGCGCGGGACGCGATGCCGGAAGGCGGCAAACTTAAGATTGAGACGGCCAACGTCGTCCTTGATCAAGCCTACACTCGCAATCATCCGGGTTCTAAAGTCGGGGACTATGTGATGCTGGCGGTAACCGATACAGGAACTGGCATGGACGCCGGAACACTTACTCATATGTTTGAGCCATTCTTTACCACCAAAGAACGGGGAAAAGGAACGGGGCTTGGACTTGCGACTGTTTACGGCATTGTGAAACAGAGCAACGGATACATCTCGGTGGAGAGTTCCATCGGCAAGGGAACGTCTTTCCAAATTTATCTCCTACGTTATGAGGGACAGCCAATTGTGGAGGCTAAAACCATTGACCTCCCGGAAAACTTGCGTGGCTCGGAAAGTATTTTGCTGGCGGAAGACTCCGAGGCGCTGAGAAAACTTGCCCAAAGCAATCTTGAATCAGCTGGATTCCGTGTGCTCTCAGCACAAAGTGGCGAAGAAGCACTGGAAATCGCAACACGCCATGGAAGCACCTTTGATCTTCTGCTGACGGACGTGGTGATGCCCGGTATGAACGGCCGCGTTCTGGCGGAACAGCTGTTCCCGCGCCAGCCGGGAATGAAGGTGCTTTACATGTCGGGATATACCGACAGTTTTATTGCAGGACATGGGGTCCTGGAACCTGGAACCTACCTCCTGCACAAGCCATTCACGGAAGAGGTTCTTATCCGCAAGGTCCGCGAGGTGCTCGATGGCGGGAAGCAGCCGCCGGCCGCCATGGAACCTGCGGCTGAACTTGCAGGCAGCAATGTCCGCTCCAGTAAGTAGGAGGAACTTGGCGATGGTAAAGCTGTTGCTGGTGGACGACGATGAAGCCTTGCGACGTCTGATCCGCCTTGAGCTGAGTGACATCTTTGAAGTCATCGACTCAGGCGAGCCGGAACAGGGTTTGGCTCTCGCACTCGAGCACAAGCCCGACGCCATCTTGTTGGATCTTCGCATGCCTAACTACTCCGGGTATGAACTCCTTCAGACGTTTACCGCACTCAGCCACACTCAAAAGATCCCGGTGATCATTGTGAGCGGTGAGGCAGGTGGACAAACAAAAGAACACTGCAAGCAGCTCGGCGCATCCGGTTATTTCGAGAAGCCGATCGACTTTGACGCCCTGCGGGCCTGCCTCCAGCAAACCGCCAGGAATGGCCGCAATACGCCGAGAGCCGAAGTGCGTGTACGGTTACACCTCACCCTCAAGCTGGGAGGTCTCGACACTCAGGGAAAGAAGTTTGAAGTGCTCGCGACGACTGAGAACGTGAGTTTGAGCGGCTTCGAGTGCGGCTGCACGGCGGATCTCCCGGTCGATTCCATTTTGGACGTCTACCTCACGAGCCCGGGGGGAGGCTGCGTCGGCAAAGCCAAAATTGTTCAGTTGGACTCGAACAGTCCGCCCCTTCGGCACTACGTATGCCGCTTCATTGAAAAGACTGGGCCCTGGGTGCTGCAATAATAAACGAAATAAACATTCCGATGGCCAAGGCTGGTCAAGCTTTCAGGAGAGGAACGGAAGGAAGTGTCACCGACGTTCCACCTGCTTGCCAGGCTCCTGCCCGCCTTCTCGTCGTCGACGACGAATCTACTGCTTGCAAACTCCTGTCACTCATTCTCGGACCTCCCGCGTTCCAGTGCACCACCGCCAGAAGTGGCGAGGAAGCACTCGTGGCTCTGCAACGCGCGCAATTCGACGCGGTCATTTCCGACCTGCACATGCCCGGTATCAGTGGCATGGAACTGCTCGCCGAAGTGCGCCGCTGTTATCCGCACCTGGCGTTTTTGGTGACCACGGGTGTGGATGATGTGGATGTGGGTGTGCGAGCGATGCGCTCCGGAGCCGACGATTATCTCGTTAAACCTCTTAATGAGAACGCCGTTAGAGCAAGCCTCGAGAACGCGCTCCACAAGCGGCGGCTCGAAAAACAAGTTGAAAATTACCGCCAGCATCTTGAAGAAATGGTCGCGGAGCGTACGGCACAACTGCAGGGCGCCCTCAAGCAGATCGAGAGCAGTTATGAAGATACGCTGCAAGCGCTTGGTGCGGCGATTGATCTCCGCGACGATGAAACCGGCGGCCATTCCCGGCGTGTCTGCCGTTACTCTCTCGAGATTGCAAGGGCAATGGGCTGGCCGGAGAATCAACTCGAAAGTCTTGCGCGAGGAGCGTATCTGCATGATATCGGGAAGCTCGGGATCCCCGACGCCATTCTGCTAAAGCCGGGATCCCTCACCGAGGGCGAGCGGAAATTCATGCAGCAGCATGTACAGATCGGGTTCGATGTCGTGAAGGATATTTCTTTTCTTGCCGACGCCGCGGAAATTATTCTCACCCACCACGAACGCTACGACGGCCGCGGCTATCCACGCGGGCTCAAAGGAGAAGAGATTCTTCTTGGCGCTCGAATCTTTGCCGTCGTGGACACTCTTGACGCCATTACATCCGACAGGCCGTACCGGCGCGCTTCTACGTTCGAGTCGGCGCGCGAGACGATCCGCAACCTGGCCGGAACTCAATTTGACCCCTATGTCGTAAACGTGTTCCTGAACATTCCCGAAGACATTTGGCCGGCGATCGCAAGAAATCTGCCACAGGTTGCCGGGTTCTCACAACCCCTGCGCGGAAACAGTGCCATCCATCGCCTCGGTCTTGCTGTAATCCCCTGACCGGACCGTCCTAATCTTACTTCGTCCCATTATAGAAACGCTGGCGGGTGGCCTTCAGATTAAATTCCGAACGCCTTTGGGTGCCGCATCCTTGTGGTGTTCAAGGGTGCGGGTTTTGAATTTTCTTCTCTTCGTGTCGCAGGATAGCTGCATCGCCTGTCCTGCTCACAATTATTCTTGACCCCATCCCCGCCTGGGATACTCTTCCCGCATGTCACCTACAACCAAGAAAGTTCTCCAAGCCGTGTTCTGGTTCGTGCTCGGCCATCTGAGCTGCGCCGTCATGCACCACCTCCACCACTTCGCTGGCAATTAGGAACGCTGTCCGTGTTACTTCTTCCCTCACGGGTCACGGAACACGGCTCGCCCCCTCCGGTCGCTGGTCGCTGGGCACCGGTCGCTGGTCACTTTCCCCAACCATTCGAACGCGGTACCATCTAATTAACTATTTACAAAGGTACTGTCGTTGTGTTATGGTTTTGTGTGACACTCGCGCACGAGCTTGCCCTGAGCACGGCCGATGGGTTTGTCTCGGCCCCTCCACGCGCACTTCCCCGCGCTTCCCCTCCTCCCTCTTGGCTCAAGGCCTATGCCTATCCGCTGACAGCTATCTTCCTAACACCTTTCTTTCCCACACTTGCGCACCCTGCATTTAACCGCTGCAGCATCTATCACTTACAGCAAAGAGGGGGAAGGGTCCCCGCACTCCTTCCGCCGTCGGTAAGCTGCTCTCCCCTAAGTCCATTCCCTACTTCTCTTACGCAAAAACAGGGGGGTACAGAGTATCGGTCATACCAGCCATCTTCTGGCTCTCCATTTCGTTACCTCATTACTTCGTCGCTTCGTTCCTTTTTCTCCCTCTTCCAAGTACAGTGGAAACACCCGTTCCCGTCTTCACGGGAGAAAAACCATGATCCTCATCGCCACCGTCGCTGTCTTCGGCCTGCTGCTTATCGGTCTGGTCTTGTGGGTGCTCATCCAAAACACACAGGACCAGAAAAAGAACCAGGCGCTCGAATCCCAGCTGACCGAACTCCGCCGCGACCTGCTCAACCTTTCCACCACCCAGGCCCAGAGCACCTCAAAAATCGAAACCATCGCCGGCAACGTCTCCACCCGCCTCGAAGCCGTCACCACTGCCCTCAAGGATGGCGTCAAAGACTCCGCCCAGATCACCTCCAAACTCACTTCCGAATCCCAGGCCGCTATGTCCCTGGAGCTCAAGAACACCCGCGAACAAATCAACCAGATTCAGAACCAGCTCGGCGAAGTCCAGCAAGCCGGCAAACAAATGTTTGAGACCGCGCACACCCTCGAAAACATTCTGGGCGGCGCAAAGTCCCGCGGCTCACTCGGCGAAATCACCCTCGAACGCATGCTGGAGGATTCCCTCGCTCCCTCGCAATACTCCCGCCAATACCGCTTTCGCAGCGGGGAAGCCGCCGACGCGGTCATCTTCCTGCTCGACAACAAGAAGATGGCCATCGATTCCAAATTTCCGCTGGATGCCTATCGCCGCCTGAGCACGGAAGGCGAGGAAGCGCGCCGCCAGTTCGTCACCGCCGTGAAAAACCACGCCGATTCCATCTCCAAGAAATACATCGTGCCCGATGAGGACACCCTCGACGTGGCCCTGATGTTCGTCCCAAGCGAAACCGTGTTCTACGAATTGCTAATGAGCTCAGACGGCAAAGGCCAGCCGCTCGACGAATACTGCCGCAGCCGCAGCATCTTCCCCGTTTCGCCGAACACCCTGCACGCCAACCTGCGCGTGATCGCCATGGGCCTGCGCGGCATGCAGATCGAGGAAAACGCTAAGAACCTCTCCGCCAATTTGAATGGCCTGCGCAAACAGCTCGACACGTTTCTGGAATATTTCGCGAATGTAGGCACGCACCTAAAGAACGCCCAAAAAAGTTACACCGAAGCAGACAAGCGCTTCGACAAAGCCTCCAACACCCTAGACTCCCTGGTGGGCGCCAGCGGAGCCGCCGCCCCCGCCATTGAAGACGCCCAAGGCAGCCTGGCACTACCACAAAGCGCAGGGAAACAATCCGCATGACGTCACCTCTCTTCTCTGCGCTCCGGTCTCTGCGAACTCAGAGTCTCTGCGGTGAGTCCCTCTTCACTCTTCCACGCGGATCAAGCGTTTCTTCGCTTCCACTCGCTCTTCCATCTCGTCCAGCGACCTCGGCCAATCCTCCCGCAGCAACCGGCTCAACGCCCGATCCGCAAGCAACTTCCCGCCCGTCTGGCACCGCGGACAATAATTCGTCTCATTCGACGCATACCGGATCCTCTGAATCTTCGTCCCGCACCGCAGGCAAGGCTGCCCATACCGGCCGTGAACGAACATCTCCTCCCGAAACGCAGTCACCTTTTCCGGAAATTTTCCGCGCGTTTCTTCCTGCAACGTTTTCGTCCACGAATTCAGCGTCTCCCGAGTCGCCTGATACAACCGATCGATCGCTTCCGGTTCCATCCGCCGCGTTAGCAAAACCGGTGAAAGCTGCGCATGAAAAAGTATTTCATCGGAATAAGCATTGCCGATCCCGCTGAACAAATGCGGATCGGTAAACGCTCGCTTCAACGTGTGATTTTCCGAAGTGAGCACAGCGGCAAACGCCTCGCGCGAAGCCGAAAGCACTTCAAGCCCGCCCGGATTGATCGCCGCCATAGCGGCCTCGTCCGCAAAAAGATGCAGCGAAGCCCGCTTCTGCGTCCCCGCTTCCGTCAGTGTCAGCGTCCCCGAATCAAACGCAAACGTTGCCAGCGTCCGCCTTCCATCCGGAACGACCGCCTTCGTCTTCCAATGCAGTCGCCCCGCAATCATCAGGTGAAACACCAGCCACATTCCATTGTCGAATCCAAAGGCAATCCGCTTCCCGACGCGCCGGAGTTCGGTAACTTTGTGCCCCTGCACCGAATCGATCGGAGGCAGCGCCGTGCGCAAGAGAAAAGGCCCAGCAATGCGCACACGATCGAGAACATGCCCAAGAACACGCTGCTCCAGCGCCTCGATGTAAACAACAATGTCGGGAAGCTCAGGCATCTTCGGATTTCCTCAGGCAACTCGTTGCTTCACTGCCAGCAACTCAGTTTCGCGGAGCGCCGAGCGGCGCCACCAGCCGGATCGAGATCACAAAATTCCCCCGCTGCTTGCCCACAAGCTCGAAACTCGCCACATTGTCCGCACCGCCCGTGGAAACTGCGCGCACCTGCGTGCCGTCCCGCAAGTCTGCAACTTCCGGAGCCAGGTTCCGCGCCTCCAGACTCACTTTCGTGTTGGTTCCCTTCACCCGCACGGTCAACTTGCGATGCTCGCCTGGTGCAAGGGCGGCATTCCCGGCTTCAAGCTCCAGCGAAAGGAATACCACCGTAAACGCCGGCGAACTCTTCTGCCCGCAAGTAACCTGAACCTGTGCCGGCCCGGGCTGCAATTCGGCGGGCGGAAGAACGGCGAGATACGCAGGCGAAGAGGCCAGCACAAGACCGGGCAAGCCGTGAATCAGGACATGGTTCGCGTCAGCGTCGCCGCAGAATCCGTGTCCCATGAATTCAAAGCGGTCGCTCAAGGAAGCCACGCGCGGAGCGAGGGTAACTTCCTGAGTAGCGGAAGGAGATTGCATGGAAGTAAGAATCGTGCTCGCAACCCGGCCAGCGCGCCCCTGAATTGCGGCATAGATCTTTTCCGCATTCAACGGCGCCACGAACATGGCTCGGCCGGTTGTATCTGTATTCAGGGTGTCCCCGTTGGAGAACTCCACCGTGACGCCCGGAGTCAGGCGTCCGCTGACATCGAGGACGGCGAGGGTTGCGTGTTCGCCGCTGACAATTTTGCGGGGCATGATTAAGATTCGGGCTCCAGACGCGAGAGGCGGCTCTTGCGCGGAAAGGTTTTGGGCTATCAATGGAAGCAGGGCAAGGGCGAGCCAGAGCTTTCTCAGGGGGTTCGAGGAGATGGGCACACCGAGATTGTAGTGGAGATTTGGCCGTCGCAGAAGGCCGGGAGGCCTTCGAGGGCACCGCTGGTGGGCCGCCGCTGGCACTTGCCAGGCACCTATGGGCATCGAGTATTCTTGCAATTTGACCGCAGGGTAAGTGTTAGGTATCGAAAGGTAATCAGTTGGATGCAAAGCCTTTCCGAGCAGCGAGGTGTCTGCTAGCGTGGATGATACAGAAAGACCGGGGTGTGTGCGCCGGGGGTACCTGTTGTGTTCACGGCAAGGCTTGAAGGAGAGGCTGTGCAGATCGTCAGCAGCGGCTTGTCAGACGTCGGACGTGTGCGTACCAACAATGAGGATTCGTTCCGTATTGTGGAAGCTCTGAATCTTTTCATCTTGTCGGATGGAATGGGCGGAGAGGCACACGGCGAAGTGGCCAGCGCTATGGCCGTGGATGTGATTAACAAGTATTGCGAATCAGAGAAGGAAGATTCCGGCGCAACGGTGCTCGACGAGGTTCCGGCGAACATCAGCTCGCAGACCCGGCGGCTAAGAAATGCGATTGCACAAGCGAATTTTCAGATTTTTCAGGCGGCGCAAAAGAATCCCGAACAGCGGGGCATGGGCGCGACGATTACCGCCCTGTGGTTGAAGGAGACAATGTTGAGTATCGCGCACGTGGGCGACAGCCGGGCCTACCTGCTGCGCAGCGGGAACCTGCAACAGCTGACGAATGATCACTCGCTGGTGGCAGAGCAGGTGCGCCGGGGATTGATTACGCCGCAGCAGGCGGAAGAGAGCGAAATGCAGAGCGTGCTCCTGCGTGCGCTAGGGGCGCATCCGGAAGTGGAGATTGACACGGATGAGGTGGAGATCATTCCGCGCGATGTGCTGCTGCTGTGTTCGGACGGGCTTACGCGAATGGTTACGGAGCCCGAAATTGCGGGTGCGCTGCAGGCGGAAACCGTGCCTTCGGCGGCGGCGGAACGATTGATATCACTGGCGAACGAAAACGGTGGAGTTGACAACGTAACGGTAATTGTCGTGCGCTTCGAGGACGACGCCAACAAGGGTTGGTTCTCCTGGATGCGCCGCGGCCCGGCCAAAAAAGACTAGCACCTCCTCGGAGGCGATTGCATGGCGAAACTCAGCCTGATGTTTGAAAACAAGCTGGTGAAAGAAGTGCCGATTGGCAGCCGGCCGGTGACGATTGGCCGTTCACCGGACAACGATCTCCCCGTCGATAATCTCGCGGTCTCCAATTATCACGCGCGGGTGTATTTCGAGGCCGGCCGCCTGGTTGTGGAAGACCTGGACAGCCTGAATGGAACGTTTGTGAACGACCTGCGGGTGGAACGTGCCACGTTGCACGACGGTGATTCGATCTGGGTGGGGAAACATCACATCAAGGTGGACGCAACCGCCGACGCCGCGATTCCCTGGGACACCGGACGCAAAACAGCCGCACCGAAGATCAATGAAACCATGGTGCTGGACACGAAGGTACGCCGCGAGATGCTCCAGCAGGCAGCTGCGATGGGCGAGCGAGCGCAGTTTTCTGCCGGGCGGATGAAGGTTGCCACGCTGGTGATACTGAGCGGGAAAATCGACGTAAAGGAATTCACCCTGACTAATAAACTGACGGTGATCGGCAAATCTCCGATGGCGACGGTGCGATTGAAGGGGTGGTTCAAGCCGAAGATGGCCGCGCAGATCAACCAGCGCGATGATGGCTACTATCTCGGCACCGGCGACAAGGTGCCTACGGTGAACGGCACGCCGATCACGGGAACCGTGCGGCTGAACGACGGCGATTTGATTGAAGTCTGTGGCGTCCGCATGAATTTCATTTTCCGCGAATAGTCCTCCACTCCAATGCCAACCGCGCCCGAAGGAGGCCGCCACAGCGGAAGCGTGTATCGCTTCCGGGAACTCATCGCCACCTGGTGGCATCACCGCGCGGTTTTCCTGATCAGCGTTGCGATTACCGTTCTTTCGCTGGGCGTTTACATCTTCACGTTCATGGGCGACCGCAACACGCCACTCTTTGATTTCCTGAAACGCTTCGAGTACAGCACGCTGGACACGCGCTTCCGCTACCGGCCGGCGCGGTACACGCCGCCGGATCCCCGCATCGTCGTCGTCGCGATTGACCAGCGGTCGCAGGAAGTGCTGGGCAAGTGGCCATTCTCGCGAAAATATTTCGGGGAGATGCTTGACGTGCTGCGGGAAGACGGCGCGCGCGTCGTTTCGTTCGATGTGACATTCGACAAGCCGGATCAAACCGCTGCTCCGATCCGCGCGCTGTGGGGACAGATCGAGCGCGACAAGAAGAACGGCAAGCCACCCGACCCGAAACTGGAAGCCCACGTCCTGGAGTTGACAACGGAATTCGACGCCGATTCCCAGTTCGCGGCGGCGCTGCGACGTTTCGGGCCGGTGGTGTTGGGGAATTTCTACCTCCAAGCAAATGAGATCCAGAGGATCGATGACGCGGCGCTCAACAAATATGCCGAGATGGTGCAGTGGTATTCGCTGAACCGCAATGCGCTGAACCCGGCCACCGGAAAGGCTGACTTCGCTTCCCTCCTGAACAACTACCAGTTTGAGGGGACGCTATTCACGGCGACGATCGCGAATATTCCGCAACTCGCTCCGCCTGAAAATGATGAAAAAACGTCCATCGGGTTTTTCAATATTTCGTCGGACGCCGATGGAGTGTTGCGGCGCGCGCTGCTAGTGTTGCCGTTCGGACGCTCCAGCAATCCGGACGACATTGACCTGTATGGCTCGCTGGAAGTGCAAACCTTGCGCCTTTACCTCGGGTTGAAGACGGAGCAGGTCACGGTGAACTACGGCCCAACGGGCGTGGCGTCGTTGCAATTCGGTGACAAGCTGACGGTAAAGCCGGATTGGCTGGGCCGCATGTTGATTAATTACCGTGGGCCGCGGGAAACGTATCCGTATTACTCGATCGCCGACGTGGTGAATCACAAGTGCAGGCCGGGAACTTTTCGCGACAAAATCGTGCTGGTGGGCGCTTCGGCGACGGGAATCGGTGACCTGCGCACTCCTCCCTATGGCGGCATTGATTATCCGGGGCTCGAAGTACACGCCAACGTGATCGACAACATGCTGAACAACGGATTCATGATCCGCGGAGCGCACCAGGAAATTCTGGACCTGCTGCTGATTCTGATTTTCGGGATTCCGCTGGGAACTGCAATGGCGCTGGTTTCTCCGCGGTGGATGTGGTTTGGATTGGCGCTGCTGCTGCCGTTTGGCTTCCTGATTTATGTTGCCTTCGTGCGTGGATATTGGCTGAACTTCACGCTGCCCGCAGGAACGCTGACGGCAAATGTGATGCTGGTGTCACTCTACCGGGCACTCGTGGAAGAAAAGGAAAAGCGCAAAGTGCGTTCGGCTTTCGGGCAATATCTCAGTCCGGAAGTCATTCGCCGGCTGCTGGTGAATCCGCAGCTTGTGGAACCCCGCAAGACGGAAATCACGGTGATGTTCAGCGATATTCGCGGATTCACGACTATCTCGGAGAAGCTCGATGCGCAGGACCTTGCTCTTTTCCTGAACGGCTACCTCTCGGACATGACGAAAATTGTTTTTGACACGCAAGGTACTCTAGACAAATACATTGGTGACGCGGTGATGGCGTTCTGGGGCGCGCCGTTTGAGGAACCGAAACATTCCGCGAATGCGTGCAACGCTTCCCTGGCGATGATGAAGACCGTGCACGCCATGCAAAAACAATGGGAAGCCGAGGGTAAACCAAAGCTCGATATCGGCATCGGCCTGAATTCCGGACCGGCGAGCGTGGGCAACATGGGATCGGCGTTGCGCTATGGCTATACGGCGCTTGGCGACACGGTGAATTTGTCCTCGCGTCTGGAAGGGCTGAACAAGGAATACGGCACGCACATCTTGGTGAACGAATCGACCTATGCGGCGGTCCAAGATGGGGGATTCCTTTTCCGCGAACTTGATATCATTCGCGTGAAGGGAAAATTACAGCCGGTGACGATCTACGAACTGGTGGGAAAACTATCAGAACTTGAGGAGGACCCCAAGTTCGGAGAATTGCGGCAACGGTTACAGGATTTTGCGGCAGCGCGAGAGCTTTATCGCAGACGAGATTGGGAACAAGCCCAGCGCGCGTTCCAGGAAATTCTGAACCGCACGCCCGAAGACGGGCCTTCCCGCATGTACTGGAAACGCTGCCAGGAATACCTTTTCGACGATCCGCCCGTGGGATGGGACGGGGTCTTCACTATGACGCACAAGTAGGCGCCGCGCGGTCGCATTACTCTTCTGGCCGTGGAAATACGCCCGCCGCAGCCGGCGGCCGCTACAAAGAACCAAGAAGCTACGACTTGGTGATGACGCCGCAGGCGATGCGCGGCGGGGCCCCGCTGCCGGTGCCGCCGGCAACCGCGTGAATCACGATGGCCGTGCCGCCGTTGCTGAAGACGGAGTGATCGTCATCACCGAGGGTCACGTTCGGGGCGACGGTGGAGACGTGAGCGGTACCATCTTTTCCCACGATCAAGGAGAAATCAGGAATGTCTCCCGCAGGCGCAGAATCGTGCATGTGTCCCGCCGGGCTGAAATGCGGGCCCGCTGATTTGAAGTCCGGTGGATCACACTTTGCCATCTGGTGGATGTGCATGGAGTGCTCGCCCGGAGGAAGCTTTTTGATGTCCAACACAATCTTTACGCCTGACGCGGCAGGAGAGAGTGTAGCCGTGCCGACGGCCTGACCTTCGGCGTTCGTGATGTTCACAACTACGGGCTTTGCGGAAGCGTTTGAGGGAGACTGCTGGGCCATCGCGGCCCCGGAAAGTACAAACAGTACTGCGGCGCAGGCGAGAATTTTCATGAGTGTCCTCTTCGGTTAGAAAGTTAGTCAGATTGGGCGGAAACCGCGATTCAAACTCCCTTACTGTATCCCAAACCAGATGAGCCGTGGATGATTTTGTGCGGGCGGGGCCTAAGGAATACCCGTCAAGTGGTCCGCTTCGGATGTGGGTGCCAAGTTGATATCCGTGGCAAGGCAAAGCGCGTTGTTCAAGTCTCCAACGATTGATGAAAGACTAACGGAATTTGACAGGCCATTTTGGCCCGTAGGAACAGGTCCGAAATGAAGCATTTTCCCGATTATGCCTCGGGAGAACCATGCATATGCGAGGTCGACACGGGAAAAAACTCACTGGGCGCCAGCAGAGCGAACCGCGTACCCAAATGGAGGGTTCTTATAGTCTAATAAGCGTACAAGGCTCGAAGAATCCTGGGCGCGGGGGCGCATGTTTGGGGTGTCCGCGCACGATAGGTCAGGGTACCAACACTAATTTATGTGGATTGTCCGCTTAGCGCTTTCCCGGCCATATACCTTTATCGTGATGGCGATTGTGCTTGTTCTGCTCGGCGGGTTCGTCATTCCGCGGACCCCGACGGACATTTTTCCGGAAATCAATATTCCGGTGGTTGCGCTCGTATGGACGTACACCGGGCTGCAGCCGCAAGAGATGGAGCAGCGGATCACTTCGAACGTCGAGCGCGGCCTGATGGTGCTCGTCAACGATATCGAGCACGTGGATTCGCAATCGCTAAACGGGATTGCCATTATTAAGATTTATTTTCACCCTGGGGCCAATATCCAAACGGCCCTGGCCCAAACGACGGCCATTTCGCAGACATTTTTGAGATCGTTGCCACCCGGCACCACGCCGCCGCTGGTCATTATCTATTCCGCGTCCACGGTGCCCGTGCTGCAGGTGGGGCTGAACAGCGACAGCCTGAGCGAGCAGCAGATGTTCGATTATGGCAACAATTTCATTCGCACACAGGTTTCGACGGTGCCAGGCGCTTCGATGCCCTTCCCTTATGGCGGGAAGTCGCGAGTGGTTTCCGTGGACATTGACCCGACGGCGATGCAGGCGAAAGGCCTGTCTCCGGTGGACATTGTCAATGCGGTGAATGCGCAGAACCTGATTTTGCCCACCGGCACGGCGAAGATGGGGACGCTTGAGTACAACGTGGAAATGAACGGCAGCCCGAAAACGATCGCGGAATTGAACGACCTGCCGGTCAAGACCGTGAACGGCTCGACCGTCTATTTGCGGGACGTCGCACACGTGCGGGACGGGTTTACTCCGCAGACGAACGTCGTGCTGACCAATGGCCAACGCGGCGTATTGATGAGCATCTACAAGACCGGAAACAATTCCACGCTTTCCATCGTTGACCGCGTGAAGCAGGTGTTGAAGGATTACGGGCCTTCGCTGCCCAGCAACCTGCAGGTGAGCAATTTCTTCGACCAGTCGATTTATGTGCGCGCGGCGATTCAGGGCGTGTTGCGCGAAGCGCTGATTGCGGCCTGCCTGACGGCCATCATGATTCTGTTGTTCCTGGGAAACTGGAAGAGCACGCTGATCATCGCGGTTTCGATTCCGCTTTCGATCCTGGTCAGCCTGCTGTGCTTGAGCGCGCTGGGCGAAACGATCAACATCATGACGCTGGGCGGGTTGGCTCTGGCCGTAGGTATCCTGGTGGACGATGCGACGGTGGAAATCGAAAACATCAACCGCAATCTGGCGATGGGCAAGGAAACGGTGCAGGCAATTCTCGACGGCGCGCAGCAGATCGCCGTGCCGGCGTTCGTTTCGACGCTGTGTATCTGCATCGTGTTCCTGCCGATGTTCTTTCTTTCCGGAGTGGCGAAGTACCTGTTCGTGCCTCTGGCCGAAGCCGTCATGTTCGCGATGCTAGCTTCGTATATGTGGTCGCGGACCATCGTACCGACGATGGCGATGTACCTCTTAAGCGCGGACGACGAATATCAGGCCGATCTGCATGCAGGCGAAAAGATGGGTTTCTTCCGCCGCTACCAGCAATCGTTTGAGCATTCCTTCGAACGGCTGCGCGGCGGATATCGCCGGGCGTTGACCTCGGCGCTCGACCACGCTTGGTCCTTCTCGACACTGTTCCTGACCTTCTGCCTGTTGTCGGGCGGGCTGGTGTTTTTCCTGGGCCGCGACTTTTTCCCCAGCGTGGACGCCGGCCAGATCCGTTTGCACATGCGGGCGCGGACGGGCCTGCGTGTTGAAGAAACCACGAAGATCGCCGACCAGGTCAACCAGTCGATCCACCAGGTGATCCCGAGCCGGGATCTGCAGACAGTGATTGACAACGTGGGCTTGCCGTATTCCGGCATCAACCTGACGTACAGCAACTCCGGCACGATCGGGACTTCCGATGCGGAAATTCTGGTGCAGTTGAAGCAAGATCGCGGCAAATCGACAGGCGACTATATCAATGAGTTGCGGCGGCGCCTAGCCACGGAGTTTCCCGGCGTGCAGTTTTTCTTCCAGCCCGCAGACATTGTGACGCAAATTCTGAATTTCGGCACGCCGGCTCCGGTGGACATCCAAATCGTCGGCGCAAACCAGCCCGCCAATTACGAAATCGCGCAAAAGCTCGCAAACAAGATGACGCACATTCCGGGAGCGGTGGACGTGCACGTGCAGCAGGCGTTCGATGCGCCAACACTGTTCCTGGATCTGGATCGAACGAGGTCGCAGTACGTGGGAATGCAGGCGCGGGACGTGGCGCAGAACCTGCTTGTATCGCTTTCCTCAAGTTTCCAGACCGCGCCTAACTTCTGGCTGGATCCGCGAAACGGCGTCAGCTACAACGTTGCCGTGCAGACGCCGCAGTATCGTGTGGACACGTTCCAGGCTCTGCAGAACACTCCAATCACCGGAGCAGGAGTAGGCGTGACGCCGCAAATTCTGGGGAACCTGGTGCTCACGAAGACCGTGGCGCGCCCGGCATCGATCTCGCATTACAACGTACAGCCGATGATTAACGTGTACGCTTCGGTCTATCAGAGAGATTTGGGCAGCGTGGCGCAGGAAGTGCGGAAACTGGTGCACGAAGCAGAAAAAACTTTGCCGCGCGGAAGCCACATAGTAATTCGCGGCCAGGTGGAGACGATGGATTCCTCCTTCCTCGGATTGGGTGTCGGGTTGATCGGCGCCATCGTGCTGGCGTATCTGCTGATCGTGGTGAATTTTCAATCGTGGCTGGATCCCTTCATCATCATTACGGCATTGCCGGGAGCGCTGGCGGGCATCTGCTGGATCCTTTTGATCACGCACACCACGCTGAACGTGCCTTCGCTGACCGGAGCCATCATGTGCATGGGAGTGGCCACGGCCAACAGCATTTTGATGATTTCTTTCGCAAGAGAGCAGATGATTGAGGGTAAAGCCCCCCGCGAAGCGGCGCTGGAAGCCGGGTTCGTGCGCATACGTCCCGTGATCATGACGGCGCTGGCGATGATGATTGGCATGGTGCCGATGGCGATTGGACTCGGCGAAGGTGGCGAACAGAATGCGCCGCTGGGCCGCGCGGTGATTGGCGGGTTGCTGTTTGCGACGGTGGCAACATTGTTTTTTGTTCCGTGCGTGTTTTCGATCATCCACGGATGGCTGGAGCGGCGCAGGCACCGGACCATGGGAGCGGAGTCCGCAATCTCTTGAAACATTTCGAAATTGAATTTGGAGCGATGGGATGACAACTGAAGGCAGGGCAGGCAGTGACAGAGGTGGGCCGGTGAGGAAGAGGAGCACCCTCTTCACAGTGTTCTTCGTGGTAGTGGCAATCTTGATCGTAGTGGGCGGCATTTTGCTGTTCCAGCGGCGGGTGCAGTATCAGGCGCTGGCGAATGAGACGGAAGCCGCGGCGGTCCCAACGGTGGCGATCATTCACCCGAGCGTGGAAGCTGGCGACGAGAACCTGGTGTTGCCGGGAACGCTGCAAGCGTACGTGGAGTCGCCGATTTATGCGCGCACCAACGGGTACCTGAGGAAGTGGTATCACGACATCGGCAGCCGGGTGAACAAGGGCGAATTGCTGGCCGAGATTGATACGCCGGAAGTGGACCAGCAGTTGGGACAATCCCGGGCGGATTTGAACACCGCGAAGGCGAATGCCCAGCTTTCCGACATTACCGCGACACGTTATACGGAACTGTTGAAGACCGATGGCGTATCGAAGCAGGAAGTGGACAACGCGCTGGGGGATCAGGCGGCCAAGCGCGCAACCGTGCAGTCGTCGGAAGCAAACGTTCGGCGCCTCGAAGAGCTGGAATCGTTCAAGCGTATTTATGCGCCGTTCAGCGGCGTGCTGACGCAGCGCAGCATCGACATCGGGACGCTGATCAACGCAGGGAATGGCGGAACGTCGCAGCAACTGTTCTATCTTGCGCAGACCGATCCGATTCGCGTTTACGTGAATGTGCCGGAGCCTTATGCGCCGTCCATTCATGCCGGAATTGGGGCATACCTGGAGTTGACGCAATATCCCGGGGAGAAATTCCGGGGAAAAGTGGTACGCACCTCGAATGCAATTGATCTTTCAACGCGTACTTTGCTGACGGAAGTAGATGTGCCGAATTCTTCCGGGCTATTACTGCCGGGGGGATATGCGCAGGTACATCTGGAAGTGGTGGTGAAGGGCGATCGGCTGCAGGTGCCGGTAAATGCCCTGCTCTTCCGCTCGGAAGGGCTGCGGGCAGTGGTGGTGGATTCGAACCACAAGGCGCGGCTGCAGAACCTGACCATCGGCAGGGACTACGGAGTTACGCTGGAAGTTTTGAACGGATTAAAGGCCGGTGACTGGATCGTGCTGAACCCACCGGACTCGCTGAACGACGGGCAAGAGGTGCACGTAAAAGAGGTGGGGAATCCCATCGCTCCCGCCGCGGCGCCAACGCCGAAGGAAACGCCAAAGCCGCCAAGCCCTGCCTCAGCACCCACGGGGAAAAAACCCTGATGTCGTTGGACAGAAGAGCCGTGAAAATAAGGCTGTGTAATCTGTGGGCAATGGCCTTCATTGGTTGGATTGCGGGCTGCACGGTGGGGCCAAATTACAAAAAGCCGGCAGCGCCGGTCCCCGCGAAATGGGATGTCGAACAGCCGTTCCGGGAAGCCGCGCCGAAAGACGCGGTGCCGAAGACGGCTTGGTGGAATGTATTTCACGACGACGAACTGAACGCCCTTGAAAACGAGCTGCTTGCTGCAAATCAAACCCTGAAGGTTTCCGTGGCGCATTACCAGCAGGCCCGCGCTTCGGCCGCGGTGCAGAATGCCACGCTTTTCCCGACGCTAGGCGTGGCACCAACGGCGTACCGCCAGCGGTATTCGGGCGATCGGGCGACGGGATCGTCTTTCCCGCTCACCGGCCCGATTACGCAGAACAGTTGGACGATTCCCTTCACTGTTAGCTATGAAGTGGACCTGGTGGGTCAGCGGCGGCGAACAATTGAAGCGGCGCAAGCTTCGTTGCAGGCAAACGCAGCGGACCTCGAAAATGTGCGCCTGATTCTGACTGCGGAGCTGGCGGCGGATTATTTCAGCCTGCGTCAACTGGACACCGAGATAGGCGTGCTGCAGCGCACCGTCGACGCGCTGCAAAAAGGGCTGGATCTGGTCAACTCGCGGCACCAGGGCGGAGTAGCATCTGGCCTCGACGTGGCCCAGGAAGAAACGCTGCTGAATAGCACGCGCACACAAGCCACACTGCTTCGGCAGCAACGCAAGCAGTTTGAGGATGCGATTGCAGTTTTGACAGGGCGGCCCGCGCCGGATTTCCATCTGGCGGCGCGCGAGCTTACCGCGGAGCCTCCGAATCTGGATACTTCGCTGCCGTCGGATCTTCTGGAGCGGCGCCCAGATATCGCCGAGGCAGAGCGGGCGATGGCCGTGGCCAACGCTCAAATCGGAATTGCAAAGGCGGCTTACTATCCCTCGTTGCAGCTCTATGGCCAGGGCGGGTGGAACGCGGCCAAGATCTCACAACTCTTCAATGCCGAGAGCGGCGTATGGGCGGTTGGCACGGAACTGGCGCAGAGTATTTTCACCGGTGGGGCAAGGCGGGCGCAGGTGCAATTCTCGCAGGCGGGATACGACGCCACGGTGGCGAGCTATCGCGGCACGGTTCTGGGCGCGTTCCAGGAAGTGCAGGACAACGTTACCGGCCTGGAAGTGCTCTATACCGCTCAGAAATCGCAGGAGGAAGCGGTTGACGCCGCCCGTCGACAAGTGGACGTCGCGACCTCGCGATATGTGGGCGGCCTAGTAAATTATCTGGACGTGGTGAGCGCGCAGCAAAATTTGCTGAGCAACGAACAGGAAGCCGCCATTATTCACGGCCAGCGACTGGTAACAGCCGTGCTCCTCGTAAAAGCATTGGGCGGGGGCTGGGACGCCGCAAGCCTCGCCGCCGTGCAGGAAAAGCCCCACCTGAAAGATATCGTCGCGCCCTGACGGGAAGCCCTGTTGTCGAACAATTTTAGATGAAGTATCCACCTTCGTGGTGGCAAGGCTGAACTTCATTGCCTTTCGGGCCCTGACTCCCGTCCCAACCTGCTGGATTTACAGCACCATCTTTCGGTGCCAGTCGCCGGTGTTACACTTCTTTCCCACACCAAGTAGCCGAGGAGAACGCAGCTTGGTCGAACACTCTTATATTTTTCGCGACATTGCGATGGTTTTTGCGGCGGCGCTGGTTTGCGGATTGCTCGCTTGGCGGCTGCGGCAGCCGATTCTGCTTGGGTATGTGCTGGCCGGATTGCTGCTGAGCCCGCTGACGCCGGGCCTGCGCGTACACGACGTGAACAATTTCGAAGTGATGGCGGAAATCGGCGTGGTGCTGCTGATGTTCTCCGTGGGCATTGAGTTCTCGGTGCCGGAGCTTTTAAAGGTGAAGTGGGTGGCGCTGGTCGGCGCGCCGCTGGGGATTTTGTTATGTGTCGGGATCGGCGCGGCGGTCGGTGCGGTGCTCAGCTGGCCACTGATCCAGGGGGTCGCGGTCGGCTGCATTATTTCGGTGGCCAGCACGATGGTGCTGCTGCGTTTGCTGATGGATCGCGGAGAGATGGCGGCGGAGCACGGGCGGCTGATGGTGACGCTATCGCTGGTGGAGGATCTGGCGGTGGTGGTGCTGACCGTGGTGCTGCCAAGTTTTTCCCCCAGCGGCGGAGCGACACTGGGAGAGGCGGCGTGGAAGGTGGGCAAAGCGATCCTGCTGCTGTCGCCAATCGCGGTAGTGGCCTGGAAGCTCTTTCCCCCCTTGCTGGCGCGAGTGGCGAGGACGTGCAACGACGAAATCTCGCTGCTTCTGGCGCTGGCCATCTGCCTGGGAATCGCGGCTTTGACCGAGGCGGTGGGGCTTTCGCTGGCGCTAGGGGCTTTCCTGGCCGGACTGTTTCTAGGAAATTCGCCGTTCACGCACAAACTGGCGCGCCAGACGCAATCCTTGCGCGATGTGTTCGTAGCGTTTTTCTTCGTGTCGGTGGGGATGCTGATGGATCCGAGCACTTGGATGGTAAGCTGGCCGCTGATCCTGCTGCTGGTGGGACTGGTGCTCTTCGGAAAATTCGTGGTGTGGACGGGAGTGGTCTGGTTGTTCCGCTATCGCTTCGGAACAGCGTTTCGTGTGGGCCTGGGTTTGACGCAGATCGGGGAGTTCTCGTTCATCCTCGCGCAGGTTTCGATGAAAGCCGGGCTGATCTCGCCGAATCTGTACCACGCGACGCTGGCGGTTTCGCTGATCACGATTCTGGCCAACGCAACGATTTTCCGTCTGTTGAAACCATCGGGCGGAGTCGCGCCGGCTCCAACCGCGCCGGCACTAGCTCGGTAGGATAGTTTCCTGGCCGGCGACGACCTTCCAACCGCCAACGTTATTGTTCAAGTAAACATGAATCACGCGATACTGCCGCGAGAAATTGTGGCCATTTTGCACGCCGCGCGTGCTCCAGGTGCAGGTCACCACTGCCGTGGGGCCGTAGATGCGAACATGAATGTCGGAGGCGATAAAACTGGAATATTTGGTGTCGGAATTCTGGATCGCTGCGACCAGCGCACTGCGGTTCCGGAGTTCTCCGGTCGGAGCCGTCCCGACGAAGTCGTCATTGTAAACGCGCTGGAAGAAACTGGAATTGTTCAGGGCCATAGCGTGAGCCGTCTCTTTCTCCAGAGCCACGAGTTCTACCGCTTCCACTTCCATTTCGGCCGTGATCGCACGGTCCTTTTTTTGCGCCAGCGAGAGCTGTGCGGAGAGCAATGCCGGAGAAAAGAGCGATGCTGCGAGCAGCCAAACCAAACGTTGATTCAACATGACTTCCCCCTCGCCGCGACAGGTAAACCCGGCGGCACGCTGCGCCGATTCCCCCCGGGCGGTTCCATCTATTAGCTTGCGCCTTTTGGCCGACAATCAGGAGCGTGGGGCAACGAGAGTTTGTCCACTCGGTAAAGATGAGGGCAGGACGGAAAAACAGGCGGGATCAGCCGTCTTTTGGGGTGGAATCTGCGACAATTCAGAGAAGCGCATGGCGAACAAAAACGATATAGAACAGGCAGCGCTCATCGTTCGCGAGGGCGGGCTGGTGGTGTTCCCGACGGAGACGGTTTACGGCCTAGGTGCCAACGCGCTGGACGCAAGCGCCGTTCGAAAAATCTACGCCCTGAAGGGGCGCCCCGCGACAAGCCCGCTGATTGTGCACGTGGCCAGCATCGAGCAGGCTAAAGAGTTGGCGGCGGAGTGGCTGCCGGAAGCGGAGGGATTGGCGCGGCAATACTGGCCCGGCCCGCTGACGATGGTGGTACCCAAGAAAAGCGTGATTCCGGACGAGGTGACCGCCGGTTTGCCAACGGTTGGCTTGCGCATGCCGCGGCATCCGGTGGCGCTGGAACTGCTCCGCGCGGCAGGCGTGCCGATTGCGGCGCCGAGCGCGAACCGCTTCACGCAGCTATCACCTACAACGGCTGAGCACGTGCGCGAAGCGTTCGGCGCGGAAACGCCGTTCTTGCTGGATGGCGGCCCGTGCGAGGTGGGGCTGGAATCCACGGTGATTGCGGTTACCCGGGAAGGCTTAGAGGTTTTGCGGCCGGGGATGGCTCAAGTGAGCAACGCGGCTGCTGCGGCCGCCAGCGAAGGCGAGGCGCATCGCTCTCCCGGCCAGCATCGCAAGCATTACAGCCCGAAGACGCGGATCGTGCTGGTCAGCCGCGGACATCTGCCGCGCGAAGGCAAGGGCGCGTATCTTTGGCTGGACTACAACGCCGTGGCCGCCAGCAAGCAGCGCATGCCGGAAAGACCGGAAGAGTATGCGGCGGAGCTTTACAGCACGCTGCACAATTTCGACCGGCAGGGCTTCGACTGGATCGCGGTGGAGCTTCCGCCTGACTTCCCGGAGTGGGCAGCGATTCGAGACCGCCTGGTGCGCGCCGCCTACTGAGATTGCTTTCTCGCCCTTGGCAGAGTTTCTTTTTGGCAGAAACAAGCTACAATCCGCGGATTAAGACTGGAGGATTTATGAGTGGACGATTTCCTTTTCGCTTTCGCACCGTTTTGCTGTTCGGGCTGATTGTCGTCGGCTCCGTTGCTGCGGTCGGTTTGCGAGGCCGAGTTCAGGCGCAGGGCGTGACGGCGACGGAAAAGCCATTCGTCGTGGAGTACTACTACAAGGCAAAGTGGGGCCACGCGGACGAGTTCATCGCGCTCTTCCGCAAGAATCATTATCCGGTGTTGAAGAAAAATGTGGAGCTTGGCCGTATGCTGCGGGTATCCGCGGTGATGCCCGTGTACCACACGACGGAAGACGGGCGCTGGGATTACCGGGTGACGATTGTTTACAAGAACGCCGCGGTGGCGCACGACAATTTCGATTCCACGGCGCTGCTCAAGCAGCTCTATCCGGACCAGGAGACGTACAAGAAAGAAGAACAGCGGCGATTCGAGATTCTGGATGCGCACTGGGATTTGCCGATCAAGGATGTGGATCTGGAGGCGAAGTAGGCACGACCCGTCCGCCGCGGCGGACTGGTTCTACAAGAGCCTGCCGGGCCACCTGAAGGTGGCCGCTATAGATTGTCGGTGAAGAACTTGGTTACGCGCTCCCAGAGGATGCGCTGGGCCGGCGGGTCGCTGACGCCGTGGCCGCGGCCGGGGAAGGCCATGACCTCGACATACTTCCCGTCGCGAATCAGGTCGTCGATAAGTGAAAGAGTATTGGAATAGTGCACGTTGTCGTCGCCCGTGCCGTGAGCGATGAGCAGTTTGCCCTTGAGACTGGCGGCGTTCTTGATCGGCGAGGAATCCTTATAGTTTTGTTCGTTCTTCGGCAGCAGACCCATATAGCGCTCGGTGTAAATCGTGTCGTAGAAGTGCCAGTCGGTGACCGGCCCTCCCGCGAAGCCTACCTTGTAGATATCACCAGCCTCAAACATCGCGTGCAGGGTCATGTGCCCACCATAGCTCCAGCCCCAGATGCCGAGGCGGTTCGCATCCACATAAGGTTGTTCGCGCAGCCAGGCTGCGCCATCGCGCTGGTCGGCAAGTTCCTGTGAGCCGAGATGCAGGTGCACGGACTCTTCGAAAACGTGGCCGCGCCCGGCCGAGCCGCGATTATCGAGCGAGAAAATGACGTAACCCTTCTGCGCCATCATCTGGTGCCACAGGAAAGTGCCGGACCGCGACCAGGCATTCAAAACCACCTGGGCGTGCGGCCCACCGTAAGTGAACGTGATCACCGGATATTTCTTTGTGGGATCGAAATGGGGCGGCTTGATCATCGAGCAGTTGAGCGTTGCGCCGTCATGCGACTTGATGGTGAAGAATTCAACAGGGGAAAGATGATACTCGGCGAGTTCGGCCACCAGGTTCTCTTCGAGAGTCGCTAACTTTGATCCGTCGGCGCCATAGGCGTCGCGGCGCGGCGGTGTCATGGCGTTGGAATACGTGTCCACATAGGACGTGGCGGACGGCGAAAAGCGAACGCCGTGGGCGCCGGCGTCTTTCGTGATGCGCGCAAAACCAGAGCCATCGAGAGAAACGCGGTAGAGTTGGCGTTCGATGGGAGATTTTTCCGTGGCAGTGAAATAGACAATTCCCTTCGCCTCGTCCACGGCATCCACTTGCGAGACTTCCCAATCGCCCTTCGTCAATTGAGCCAGTTGTTTCCCGCTGAGATCGTACAGGAAAAGATGGCGGTAGCCCGTGCGCTCGCTGGACCACAGAAAACGTTTCGAATCTTTCAGGAAGCGCAGGTCGTCGCCCACATTGATCCAATAGGAATCTTTCTCGGTGAGGATGGTGGAAGCTTTTCCGTTCGACACGTCCGCCAGCAGCAAATCGAGATTATTCTGGTCGCGGTTCAACCGCTGGATGGCAAGGTGCCTGGAATCCGACACCCAATTTACGCGGGCAAGGTAGATGTCAGTTTCGGAACCGGTATCCATCAGGCGAGGTGCGCCACCGGCGGCGGAAACCACATACACGTGTACGATGGGATTAGCGCCGCTGGGAACGGGATAACGCTCAAGTTCCGCTTCGCCGGTGTAGGACTCGAAATTCAGCAGCGAGAATTGCGAAACTTTTCGCTGGTCCATTTCGAGATAGGCGACGGAGGCGGAATCAGGCGACCACCAGTAGGCGGTGGTGATGTCGAGTTCCTCGGGATAGACCCAGTCAAGTTCGCCTTTGCGGATGTCTTCTGTGCCGCCAAGCGTCAGGGCGTGCTCTTTGCCATCGGCGGTGCTCACCGCCCAAAGATTGTGGCCGCGAATGAAGCTAACGTACTTGCCATCGGGAGAGATTTTTGGATCGGCGAGTTCTTGCGTTCCGGAGACCAAGACGCGGCTGGATTGGGATTTCAGATCGTACCAGGCGAGGGAATTCGCTCCCTGAAAGAGAATCGCTTCACCGGAGGGAGCCCACTGGTAAAGTGGTGGCGCGTGGCGGCCGAGGCCGGTGGCCTGAGTGTTTGCGGCTGCGGGATTTGTGAGTGCAGCGTCCCATTTATCAGCGGGAACGAGAACGGAACGTTGACCGGTGGCTGGATCGACGACCCAGAGTTCGCGGCGCGCGTCTTTCCCCGTGCCAATGGTTTCGACATAGCTGAGGCGTTTGCCGTCTGGCGTCCACGCGAGACCGGGATTCAAGTGGCCAGAAAGCGAAGGAGCGCGGAAGATGCGTTCGACAGTTAGTTCGCCGGAAGGGCTATCGGCGGTACCCTGTTGCGCGGCAGGAGTCACAGTTTGAGCGCTTGAGACTCCAATCAGAAGCGTAGATACGAGGAATGTCGCGCGAATGCCTGACCAGAAACGCATGCAGCCTCCTAGAAGACCCTCAATTCTATCGCGAGAATGGGCAGCGCGAACAGTTTGCGAAGGCCCTCGCACGCAACTCACCTCGTCCAAGGTAAGTCGGGCGGACCCTGTCCGGCCTTGACGGGTGTGCGGCGGGGAACTCCTGTAACAGCGGCGTTATCGGAAGACCTCTTCGCTCATTCTTACTTTTTCGCGCCCACAGCCTGGAACAGTAGTGACTTGGAGACAACTGTCCATTCGACCGGGTATCGCCAGAGGAGGGGTGTGCCTAGACTCGAAATGTATTTTCCCAGGGAGGCACTATGTCCAAGGCGATACATTGGAGATGCATATTAGTTTCGAGCGTCTGCATATTCGTGGGGATCGCCACAGCGGCGACTCAGGCTGAGAAGCAACCATTGGATGCCACGAAGTTGTTGGCACTGGTTGCAGGCAACGCCCTGCCAGAGAACATCGTGGCAGAAGTGACAGAAGATGGGCTGAGCTTCACGCCGAGCGAAGAATATCGGGCACAACTAACCGAGGCCGGGGCAACGAAGGAAGTGTTGACGTCCGTCAGCCAAACAAAAGTGCGAGCGGGAGCAGAAGAAGAGACAAAGAGAGAGCGACAGAGTTGGCCACACCTGGCCGCGGCCGGCAGACTTATCCGCGCCGAAAAATACAATGAAGCGATGACGGAATTGAACGAGGCGCTAGAACATGGCGGGCCAAAGCTGGCGACGGGATTCGTGATGGGCGAAGCGCTGCGGCGTCAAGAGGAATGGACAAAAGCCACCGAGGTGTACGTCGAAATCGTCAAGGAGGATGAAAACTTCCCGGAGGCGCAGACCAAGCTGAGTTATCTGCTTTATCGTGCGGGTGAGGCCGAGGAGGCACTGCGAGCCGCAAAGGCGGCCGCGGCGGCAACGCCGAACAACGCAGAGGCCCACAAAAATGCGGGATTGGCGCTGGAAAGCATGCGGAAATTCGACGCCTCGGCAGCGGAGTATCGCGAAGCGCTGCGAATTAAACCGGACTACGCCTACGCGCTTTACGATCTAGGACTTCTGCTGTACAAACAAAATGACTTCGATGGAGCGATTGCACAATATAAAAAGGCGTTGACGTTGGATCCGAAAAGCATCGAAACACGGGTAAACCTTGCTCTCGCCTACTCTGGAAAAAATGACGGCGACAGGGCAATCCGGGAACTACGCGAGGCCAAGAAGCTGGCTCCACGGAATTTTGACGTGAGGCAGCGGTTGGGCTCGGAGCTGTTGCACCAGAACATGGATGCGGATGCAGTGACGGAACTGCGGGAGTTGGAGGCGATGGCCCCGGAATCGGAGGTCTGCCATTTGTGCCTGGGATCGGCGTTGTATAGAACGACGGACTATGAGGGCGCAAAGAAAGAGTTCCAAATCGCGCTCCAGCTGGACCCGGCGGACCCTACGGCTTATGAAGCCTTGGGGCGGACGTACGAAGCGCAAGAGAAAGATGTACTGGCACTGGAAGAATACCGGCAGTCGGAACGGATTAACCCCGATTCCGTTGAAACACGACTGGGCATGGCGCGCATATTAATTCGAACGAAACAACCGAAACTGGCGGCGGAGGAACTGAAGACAGCAGCGGAACTGGAGCCCGGTAATACGTACGTCCACGAACAATATGGAAAGGCCTTGGAGGCTGCGGGCGAGACTGAAGAGGCCAAGAGCGAGTACAAGGAATCGCTGCTGCTGGATAAGGAAAATGCATTCGCGCTCGTCGACCTTGCGGGGTTGCTGGAAAAGCAAGGGGACTGGGCGAGCGCGATGGAAAATTACCGGACCGCGGCAAACAAAGTGATGACGGCGATACTAACGCAGCACGCTCCGCATACTGTGGTGGATGCCATGGGAGCGTACAAGGCGGCCCAACTTCGGTTTCAAGCGTATCTATCGGAACTCAGGGCGGCAGGAAAGTCGGGCGAGGCCACCGCGCTGGAAGCAAAGATCGAGGGAATGAGGGCAGGCGTAGGAAGTTCCCAAAAACTGGACGCAGCCATGGAAGCGGGGAACGAGGCATTTCAGCAACGGCGATATGACGAGGCAGAACGTGACTTCAAGGAGGCGGTGAAGTTGGCCGAACAAATGAAACCGCACGATGCGCGGCTGGTGATGGCGCTCGGCTTTCTGGGCGGAGCGTACTACAACCGCAAAGATTTGGCCGACACGCAGGCCACAATTGCGCAGCAATTGAAGGCGGCCGAAGAAGTTTACGGTCCGGATTCGCCGCAATTAAGCCCGGTTCTAGAGGCAATGGCGCGCATGTCGCTGGAACTGGGTGACACAGCCAAGGCGGAATCCTTTGCGCAGCAGGCACTGAAACTAAACGAAAAAAACACCGGAGACAACAGTATGGGCTACTCCATGAGCCTGATGACCCTAGGCTTCGTGTATTACACAGAAAAGCAGTATGAGAAAGCGGCGATATACCTGGAGAAAGCGGTGAAGATTCACGAAAACCTGACCGGGCCCCAAGCAATATGGCTGTTAGGAAGCGAGAAAGTGCTCTGCACGGTTTATGATGCCATGGACAAGCCGGCAAAGGCGGAGGCGTGCAATCATCAACTGCTGACTCTCATGGAGAAATTTTACGGCGCGAACAACCCAGCCCTGGCACCTGTGCTGACCAGCGAGGCTAAAGCGTTGCGCGCACTCGGCCGGGAAGCGGAGGCCATTGAAGTGGAAAAACGCCTGCAATCGCTGCAACAGCCAGTAGCCGGCACAAACTGACGCAACGCTTGGACGTAGCGCAAACATTCTGCCAAACAGATTCCGGCTGACAAAGAATGTTTCGACCTCACCAAGCCATTGGTGAGGGGCTGAACTGCGTCTGCGTGAATCCTGTTAGCCGGGGGGCCAGCGGAAATTGCGGCCGCCGAGGAGATGCAGGTGAAGATGGAAAACGGACTGGCCGGCGCCGCTGCCGTTGTTAATGACCGTGCGATAGCCGGGGAGCAGTCGGAACTCGGTGGCCAGCTTAGCGGCAAGCAATTGTAACTTGCCGAGCAAAGCCTGGTCGCCGGGCTCAGCGTCGTGCAACGCGGCGAAATGTTTCCTTGGGCAAATTAGGATGTGCGTGGGCGCCTGCGGGTTAATGTCTTCAAAGGCGAACACGTCGTCATCCTCATAGACGAGCTTCGCGGGAATCTGTTTCGCGCCGATCTTACAGAAGAGGCAGTTTGGGTCCATCTACTTCACTCCTGAAGGGACTTTTTCATCGAGGCGCAGCACCATGGGCGAGAATCCTTCGGTATTGCGCAGTTTTTCGCCAAAATCCTGGGCCGCTTCTTGTCCGGAAATCCTGCCGACGCGCACGCGATAGAAGGCGCCGTCGGGAGAATCATACTGCTGAATGAAGATAGGCGAGTAGCTGAGGTTCAGACGGTCGCGCAAGCGTTCGGCGTTGCCACGATCGTGGAACGCCCCGACCTGCACGGTGAAAAAACCTGCCGTGACGTCAACATTGCCGAGGACCTCGATGCGCACGGGGACAATGCCGGGGCCTATGGATTCGATTTCGCGGGCCGCAGCCTGGGAGAGGTCAATGATGCGGTTGTCCACGAACGGGCCTCGATCAGTGATGCGCACGGTAGTGGTCTTCCCATTGTTTAGATTCGTGACGCGCACCATGGTTTCAAAGGGCAGCGTGCGGTGGGCGGCGGTGAGCTTATACATGTCGTAGACTTCGCCGTTCGAAGCGCGGCGGCCGTGGAAGGGATTGCCATACCAGGAAGCGTTTCCTTCTTCGGTGTAGCCGACAGGCGCTGGTGCCTGCGGCGTTTTGGTGTGTTTCGGATGCGCGGGCGCCGGCGAAGGACTGGGTGGAACCGAAGTGTCCCGCTTGGCACTATCAACGGTCTCCGCAGGTGCAGGGGCAGGCGGAGCGGGAGCAGGCTGGCGATCGGCAATCGGGCGCTTGGCGGCGCACCCAAACAAAAGCTGGGTTGAAATGTAGAGCAGGGCTAAGGAGCGGACGCGGGCAGGCTTCACGATTTGGTGTCGGTTGAGGTTTGCGAACCCCGGGCCGCAACCCGCGCCTCCAGTTTTCGGGCGGCTTCGGAAAGCTTTTCGGAAGCTTCGCGGAGTACCTGGGCGGTGCGCTTCTCGGTGGCTGGGGCCACTTCTTCGTCAATAAACTTGCGGAGCCGAGCCAATTCTTCCTCCAGCCGCTTGCCGATCTCCTCGAATTTGTCCATGGCAGTCCCTTTTCCCCGCGCCCCGGAACGCGGAGCGAGATTCCGGTATTATAGGAACGCGCAAAAGTGCATGCAAGGAGGAGTGTTGGCCCTTCCGTATCGTTGGC
>Ga0210405_10000991_pt1 | contig 34663 bp, 35 predicted proteins | sample IncBWH11MmetaG_FD_155492 | JGI IMG/M metagenome (GOLD analysis project Ga0210405, IMG submission 155492) | Forest soil microbial communities from Barre Woods Harvard Forest LTER site, Petersham, Massachusetts, United States - Inc-BW-H-11-M | ecosystem: Environmental > Terrestrial > Soil >... | reverse complement strand
GACCAAAGAGACCTAAAACTCCAGCCCTGGACCGACTACTACAACCACGAGCGACCCCATGGTAGCCTCAACTACAAGCCGCCCATCAGCCGCTCCGGCGATGGAACAACGTCTTGACCATCTACAGCCACCAAACAGCCGTTGATTCTTGGTTAAGGGAATGGGACGGAATGACGCTGATTTTCAACCACCTGAAGATGCGCCAGATTCTCGCAATATTCAGTGCGAAAAGGCCGAACCGTCAGCCCTATCCGCCTGGTGGGGAGGGTATCAACAACAGCGAATATGAGAAAGGTCTAAGAAAAAAAAGTGCTCCACTGCTTTAGGGCCAACTGGCCGCCTGCCATCGTTTTTCAATGAACTGCAAACCCTGTTCCCTGGTTCGTTGCCAAGCGACCAAATTCAACTGTTGACGGCCTCAGCCCAATCGGTTTTCGGGGCTACCCTGCTTGCCCTTAAGGCCAGTCCTGAAAGTCCTGAACCTGCGTACTATGGGCATCAACGCTTCGATTTTGGATACTTGCTCCACGGAAAGTGGCGATAGGAGAAAGCGTGGCCTATGTGTAGTAAGAGTCTATCCCGCCAGCAACGTATCGGCGAATCTGGCTTTTCCCTCGTGGAGACGGTTGTCGTCTTGGGAGTCATATTTGTCGTCACGGCAACCGCCTTGATCAATATTCTCCCTTCTCTCAGAATCTCAAGAGCCAATGCCGGAATGGAAATGGTCCTCGGGGAAATGCGCCGCGCACACGAGCGGGCCATCGATGAGCGCCGGATTTATCGCGTTACATTTACGGCTCCGCAAACCATTCAAGTCGACGTGGGTCAAGTCGCTGTTATCGGCACAACGATCACCGATAGCGCCCCGGTGTTCACGGCGGCTCAGCCCCCACTGACCCTTCCCAGCACTATCCAGTTTCTGGTGGTACCGGGCATCCCAACTAACCCTTTGGCCACGCCCGATGGTTTCGGCAGCGGAGCCAATGCGATTGACTTTGATATCGCCAACGGCGGGGGCGGAACACAAATTTACTTCGAGCCCGACGGGAGAGCGCTCGATGGAGCGAACAGACTGAACGATGGAGTCGTCTACGTTGCCGAGCCTAATAATCTTTTTTCCAGCAGGGCGGTGTCCATGTATGGAACCACAGGGCGCTCCAAGGGCTGGTTCCTGACTCAGGTCAATGGCGCCGTTGGGTGGGCCCAGTGAGAATCATCATCAATCCCGAGAAACCGCGAGTCCAAGCCAGCCAGATGGGCTTCGGTCTAATCGAGGCGATGATCGCAGGGATCATCCTGATTGTGGGCCTGGCTGCGCTCGCGGGACTCTTCGCGCAGTCGCTGACTAGTCTGCTGTACACGCGGGAAGACCTTATCGCCAAGCAGAAAGCACGCGAGGCATTGGAAGCGGTCTACACGGCGCGCAACGACGCCACGATCGGCTTTGCCGGCATCCAGAACGTCAGTAATGGGGGCATTTTCCTGAATGGGTTTCAGCCACTGTTCCTCGCCGGACCGAATGGCATCGTGGGGACGGCCGGGCAATCGAGCATCCTGGACAGGCAGGTGCTCCCGGGTCCAGACGGCATTATCGGGACTGCGGATGACGTAATCCTGCCGTTGAACAATTTCCAGCGCCAGATCCAGATTCAGCCTTTGTTCGATGCCAATGGAAATGTCAGTCCAGACATTCGGCAAATTGCCGTGACCGTCCAGGTAACCTCACAGCAGCGGGGCACTCGGAATTACACCGTCACCGGATACATTTCTCGGTTTCAGTAAGAGGACTACTATGCGCCGTTCTTCGCACCGACCAGAGCTGGGATTCACAATGATTGAGCTCTTGATATCCCTCGTGGTCACCATAGTGATTGTGGGTGGAGCACTTATGATGTTCACGTCCTCCGTGCAATCGTCCACACGCTCTTTGAAGTATTCCGAGATACAAACCGAGGCGCGAGCAGCGCTCAGTCAGATCACCCGCGATCTTTCGCAGGCTGGCACGGGGGTTCCCTTGAATGGAATTCCCATCCCTTCCTTCACGGCGGGAGGTGCCAATCCAAATTTCGCCTGTGATAGCAACCAGTGCTATACCGGCGCGGATACCCCCTTCACGCAAGGCCTGCTATACAAAATAACCCCCGGCAATGCGATCGGACCCACAATTTCCGAGCCCAGCGATGCGATCAAGCTGGTGTATGTGGATCCCACTTTGAATTGGTCAGCGGTACAGGGAGCCGTAGTTGCCCCAAACGGGGGCAGTGTAACCATGCCTGTGGGCACAACTCCGGCGGTGAACGATCCAGCTGTCGGCATCACTCCCGGTGATGTCATGTTGTTGCAGAATGCGAACGGGTCCGCAGTTGGCGTAGTCACAGGCATTGTGGGCCAGGCCATCTTTTTTGGCCCGGATCCGCTGAACATCAATCAATTGACCGCCCCGTCCGGAAACATCAAGGCCCTGGGCACGACGGGTACAAACCCGTTGACCTATCCTGCGACCCAAATCACCCGCCTGATCATGGTTACGTATTTCATTCAACCGTTCGTCGGGCCAAACGGTCCGGACGCACGAATCATGCGCCAGGTAGGCACGCATCCGCCCATACCGATAGCGGAACACATTGAAGACCTGAAATTCACCTTTGACGTCGTGGATCCGGTAACCAACGCCTTAACTGCCAATTCGCTGGACGCTTCCCTGGGCACTCCATCGGTTTCGCAGCCCAACCAGATTCGCAAGGTTAATATCAACGTTACCGCGCGGGCGGTCCGCAGGGAATCGACTGGAGATTTTCTGCGCATCAATTTAACGACATCGATCGGTCCCAGGAATCTCAGTTTTCGCGACAGATACAATTAAGTAGGAGTTTTGAGGGAAAAGAGGCCTCTCATGAAAGCCGCTCCATTTGCCGGCGTCGTGCCCAGACTCCAAAGAGGAGTCGCCCTGGTCAGTGTCCTGCTGATGCTTGCCATGATGTCCGCCATGGCTGTGGCACTGGTATATAAAGTCAATCATGAGCAACACCTGCAGGCAGCCGACTCGGGAAATACGGCTGCCTACTACGGCGCGGAAGCCGGCATGGAAAAAATGATGGCCGATCTTTCCCTCCTCTATGCGCAAATAGCCGCGCCCACCAATTGCGACATCGCCACGCTGCAAAACAACCCCCCGCCACAGGCTGCCGTCGGAAGCACTTATCCGGAGTACGTCTTCAACGTCCCGGTGGCCGGAGGAGGCTGCGTAAGTCCGCCCACGACAACTCAGACTATCAGCAGCGGTCCAAATGCTGGATTGCAGGCCGGAATCGTTCGCATGAGCCTGCAGGTCACGGCCGATAGTCAGGCAGGGGATGAAGCGCGCTTGATCCGCAGTGTGGAAGTTGCGCAAATTCCCGTCTTTCAGTTCGGCGTGTTCTCCGATAGCGATCTCAGTTATTTCCCGGGCCCCAATTTTGATTTTGCGGGCCGCGTGCAAACGAATGGAAACCTCTTCCTGGCGGAAGGCGCGGGCGCTACGCTCACCTTTCACAGCCCGATACGCGCCGCTGGCGACGTTGTCCGCGACCAACTGGCGAATGGCGCCAGCACGACGGCGCAGGGGCGCACGGGAGCCGTGCTAGTCCCAACTGCTCCGAATGGCTGTGATGGGGGACAACCTGCTTGCCGGAATCTGACAGTAAATCCGAACGACGGCAGCTCCAAGGGAGGCCCCACCGCCACTTATTCTCCCACTGGAACGGGCACGGTAAATCCCATTTGGAATTCTCTTTCCACTTCAACCTACGCTGGCATGATTCTGAGCGGCACCACCGGTGCGAAGCAACTCACTTTGTCTTTCGTGCAGCCCGGTGTCGGCCCCATCGAAATTGTGCGTCGCCCTTTACCCGGCGAAAATCCTACTTCCCTGGTTGGCGAATCTCGTCTTTACAATCAGGCTCAGATTCGCGTGCTGTTAAGCGACAATCCCGCCGAGTTGCCGGGCGGCGCAGGCGACCCGCAAAATATCCGGCTCGCGAACGTGCAGACCAGCGGCGCGGCGCCGGATTACACGAATGGGGTGCCGATTGGGGGACTAGGGGGCAATACCTACTTTGCCGAAGGAGTTTTCACAACCGATACCAAAGCCGGCGTCACGACGCCAAGAGTCGGCCCCGGCGGCGAAAACAATTGGTCCATCGTGCCTGCCAACCCGCCGGCGGCGCAAGCTACCTTGGTTCCCGCGACTGCTCCTCTGCTCACCCCGACTACAACGAAAGTTGCGGGCACTACCACTGTTGTCCAGCCTTGGAATCTTCTTGACGGCTATTTGCGCGTGGAGGCTCGCCAGGCCAATGGTGCTTTCGCACCAGTTACCCAGGAATGGCTGCAACTGGGTTTCGCCCGCGGTGTAAATCCTCCCACCTCCACTGCTCCCAATACCATCCACCCAAATGCCATTCTGATCCTCCAGATGCAGGCAGATCGCAATGGCGACGGTACCGCCTCCGCAGCGGAGTTGCTGACGGATCCCGGCACGAATAGCCAGATCACAGGGGCCGCCACTCGCAATAACTGGTATCCCATCAATATGTATGAAGCCCGCGAAGGCGAATTTCGCGAGAATCAGCGCGTCACGGCCAACTGCAGTATCGGCGGCGTTTTAAATCTCGTGGAAATCGACGTTAACAATCTCCGGCGATGGCTCACGGGGGCCATCGGCAATACCGGCACGGGAACCGATTTTACCACCCAGAACGGCTACATCCTTTACGTCTCAGATCGCCGGGGCATGATTGCCAGCCCCTCGGCTGGCGTGAAAAACGGCGAATATGGCTATGAAGATGTGATCAATCCGAGCAGCGCCGCGGGTACGCCGGATCAAACGCTGAATATCGGGGAAGATGTCAATGGAAACGGCTTGCTTGACACCTACTCCGCGAACTTCCTGGGCTTGGGTTTCGGTGTGGCCCAGCCAGGCAGTCTCCCCAACAAACCAGTTAGCTGCATGGCCGTTGCCCGGCCCAATTGGGTCTCCGGTCCGCGCCATGGCATCCGGCTCGTAAACGGCAATCTTGGAAATGTTCCGGTTCGCCCCGACAACGGTCTGGGGGGCTTTACTTTGGCAGCGGAAGAACCCGCCTACATCCTGGGGAACTACAACGCGAATAACGCCGGTTTTGGCGATCCGCACTCTGAAACCGCTGTCATGGGTGATACCGTCACGCTGCTCTCCAACAGCTGGAACGATCTAACCAGCTTCACAAACCCGGCTAACGCCGTCCAAATCAACGGCCTTCCCGGCCGCCCCGCTACCACCACCTACTATCGCGTCGCCATCGCGACTGGCAAGAACATTAACTTCCCGCAGCCCGGATTCGCGGGCGTCCCACAGGATTTTGGCACCGACGGCGGCGTTCACAACTTCCTCCGCTACCTGGAAAATTGGGGTAACGCCACGCTCAATTATCGCGGTTCGATGGTCAGCCTGTTTTATTCGCAGTATGCCACCGGTGTTTTCAAATGCTGCGGCACAGTCTATTCTCCTCCGACCCGTGTCTACGCGTTTGACACCGACTTTCTGGATCTCTCCAAGCTGCCTCCGGGCACGCCCAGATTCCGGGACATCGTCAACGTCGGCTTCCAGCAAGTCTTTTAGCGCGGCGCGCCGTTGGAACGGGACCCGCCTCTGCAACGCCTGTGCTTCCCGATCTCGGATGCCCGAGCGCGGCTGGACTCTGTCGAGGCGCATGGCGACCTCGAACGGAAATTCTAATTCAACCGATCCAAAATTTTGAGCTTGGAATCCTTCTGCGCACGCAGGGCGTCCTTTCTCTCCAGAGTGCACTTTTCTCTTGACTGTTTAATTGCCTTCGAACAATCTTGACGGTTCAATCGAGTATCTCCCAGGTGGCACCCGGGCCCCTGACAACTCAATCGGGGGTTCGAGTGGAAATCATCAGTACACCGCGCAGGTTTCCCGTTTTCTCTCCAATTGGCCGGAGTGTCGCCGTCCTACTTGCGGCGGGTTTCGTTGCCTACCAGCTCGGCAAGGTTGAAGTCGCGCCCAGCATACTCCTGGTGGCCGCCGCCGTCGTCGCGCTCGTCGTTGCCATTCAATTGGTGCCTCGCGGCTCTATTCACGTCCGAAAACCGGAGCTGGAACTGGAAGCGGTAAGCTCGCGAATGGAAAAAGGGGAACCGGCCATTTTGAAGCGGGTGTATTCACCTCCCCAACTCACGCAATTTGAGTCCAGGGAATTTTCGGAAATGGCATGGGAATCGCGGGGGGAGGATCGTTCCTTTCGAGTTCTCCGGCCGTTTTATCTCGTTTATCCCAGGCGTGAGTTCACAGTCATCGCGGCTTCCCTGAAATTTCGGGGTGATAAGGACCACGGAGGCTGGCAGCCCGTGGCGAATTCGGCGCCCCCACAATCGAGCCTCGAGTCTTCAGACGAACATTATGAGTGGGTCTTGATCGGTTACGTCTCGCCAAACGCCAATTTCGATGCCAGGCTCAAGCTCCGCAACTCGCAGGCCAAGCTCGGCGTCGCTGTCTTGCGCGATCTGATTGCCCCCGAAGACCGCCCGTTCCAATCCGTCCATCTCAGAATTCCCGCAGCAGCCGAGCAGTTCGTGTCATGCCCATCGGGGGAAGAAAACGACTGAGCCCTTCACTTAACACTCAACGACGTTTTGATCGAGCGCCCCAGGCATGTTCCCTTCACCAATCTGGAGTCTACTCATTGCGCGCGGCCGACACTGTTTTCGCGGTAAGCCTTTTGCAGAAGGAAGAAGGCCTTTTTCTTTTCGCCGGCATCGGATATTAGTCCCTTGCGGTTGAAATTGTCCTGAATGCCGGGCAGCAGCCGGCGAGGCGAACGGAAATCCATCAGCACCCAGGGGCACATGCCCCGCAGTTGCGCGATCTGGTTGAGCATCACGAACTGGTGCTCATAAAGATTCTCCTGAAATTCCTCGGTCCAGCGCACTGCGGCATCCCCGTGCAGCCCGGCTTTCGCGTCGCCACCGAACTCGCTCATGATCACCGGCTTCGAATAGCGAATGTCCCAGGTGGTGTGATCTGCGTCCGCGGCGGTGTGTTCGTACCAACCCAGATACTCATTCGTCCCCACGACGTCCAGGGCGGCCCCTAGCGGGTCGTCCACAATTTTCGTGTTTCCCTGCGTGCGCACCAGCAGCGCCGCGGTCACCAGGCGGTTCGGATCCGCCTTGCGTGCATCGCCGGCCAGCGCGGTCAGAAATGCCGTCCGCGCCGGACTCACCGGCGTTTCATTGGCCACCGACCACAGAATCACGGAGGCCTTGTCTCGATCGCGCCGGATCATTTCCGATAATTGCGATTCCGCCTTGACGAGCACCGCGGCATCTTCGAAGTGGCAATCCCAATAAACGGGAATTTCCGACCACACCAGGATGCCCATGCGGTCCGCAAGCCTCTCCATTCGTTCGCTGTGGGGATAGTGGGCCAGCCGCACAAAATTGGCTCCCAGCTCATGCACCCAGCCAAGCAGCGTCTCGGCGTCCTGTTCGCTGAATGACCGGCCAGTGCGGTAAGGAGCTTCGGCGTGGGCGTTGACACCTTTCAGGAAAATAGGCTGTCCGTTCAGCAGGAGTTGGGTGCCGCGCGTTTCGATGGTGCGGAAACCCATTTCATCGTTAAGCTCGTCTCCCTCCGCCTGCAAGGTGACGTGATAGAGAGTGGGATGTTCCAGCGACCAAAGCTGCAGCTTTTCATCCACAAGGTCAATCGGCGCCTTTCCCTCTGAATCCGTCTTGCCTGCGCTGCCGGTCGTTTGGCCTTGTGCTTCAATGCCGACCTTAACTTCCGTTCCCGCCGGCGCTCCCACCACATGCACCCAGCCTTCAATTTCATTGCGCGTGCCGCGCTTCAGGTGCAGGTCAAATTCGTCGATGAAGTGCTCAGGAACTTCCACCAGCGAAACCTCGCGGGTGATTCCGCCATAGTTCCACCAGTCCGTGCGAATCGACGGCACGCCATCGGGCAGCCGCGTGTCGTCCACGGCGATGACTGCGAAGTTGTGGCCGTCGTGGAGGGCGCGCGTCGCTTCGCAATCGAAGCCCGTGAATCCCCCTTCGTGTTCGCAAAGGGCCTGGCCATTGACCCACAGATGCGCCCGATAATTTGCCGCCCCAACGTGAAGAAAATAGCGCTTCCCCGGCGTCGGGTGATATTCAAAATCCTTTTCGTACCACACCAGTCCTTCGTAATAAAAAAGAGATTCGCGTTGCGTGTTCCAGTCTCCCGGAACACGCAGGGTGGGAGACTTCGCAAAGCTGTATTCGATCAGCCCCGCGGGGTCGGTCTGCGTTCGATTTTGCGCGAAGCCATCGTTACGCGGCTTGCCGTTGAAGTTATATAAGCCCGTTCCATAGGGATCGACGATCGCGTGCCATTCGCCGTCCAGGCTAAGAGCTTGCCGGTGGTCCCTCGCCGCGAGCACCGTGGATGGCTGCGCCTTCGCTTGCTCAACGTCAAACAGCAAATTGCTGGAAACAGCAACAAACAACCACATCGCATTGCCGAGAATCCACGTCGATCGCCCGACTCGCTCTCCCAAGCCCTCTTCGCCAGCCCTATTCCTCCACCAATCGCGAAACATGCGGCCTCCCCGGAAAGATGTTCGCGCCAGATCAAGCTTTGCGCTTTGCAGCAGCCAAGAATACCCCACCTGTTCAGGATGTCTATCAGCAGCTTCACGCCTTTTGCATAGTGTGGGTCCGCTTTTCGCCCGCATTCCTCGATGTAGCGCTGGCTTTTATGCGCGTCTTTTGCGCCTTGGTTGCTTCTACGGGGCCACCCCTCTTGCTTCTCCCTCGGCGCTGGATGCAAGCGATGCTGAGGCGCGGATGAGAAAAAGTGCGAAAAATCAGGGGAAAAATCAAAAATGTCGGCGCGCCGACATTTTTGAGGGGGTAGCCACCCCCCTGTTTTTGCGTAAGGAGGGGAAGGAAAGGACTTACGAGAGGGATTTTCGTATGGAGGGGAAACAAAGGAGTTGGAAGAAACGACTCTTCGACTTCGGTCAGCTCAAGCAGCGATGAGATTGGCATCGCCGGCATCCCCCTCCCCCCTGTTTTTCGCAAGTGGCCGAAATAATGGAGCTGAAGTCCTTTGATTTGTATCAGTTTTGAAGTGATGGAAACACAGGATTTAACTGAGTAGGGTTTTTGACCGAGAAGAGGCGCGGTGTGTAGAGAGACTAATCCCCGCGCGAACATTACTCATGCTATAGCGTTAGTAACCACTGGTCAATAGTATTCTGTAGTACAGAGACGATTTTGCGCTGAAAAAGTAACGGGCGGGGATCGGAAGTTGAAAGTCAGAAGTTAAAGGTTGAATCTCCAGAAAAAAGTGAAGAGCCGAAGCGGCCCCACGACTCGGGTATCAATTCGAACCCCGGCCACCGGGCAGTGGGAGAAAAGGAAAGAGTGGCCCACCCTTTCCAAAACCGAAAGGGAAGGCCACCCAAGAGGTTATTGCGAACTGAATGCGCCACCCGCCGAAGTGAGGAAGGAAGAACGGATTATTACCTGGGCCACCCGCCGACTAGTCTCGTAAAACCGCATAGCCTCCGGCCTCTTGCCATCGTTGAATAGCATTGCATAGTGCCGATTTCGAAAATTCCGCATGACTATACGCTAGCCGCAGTGCGCTTGATACATGAAGTGAAGTTAGTGACTTACAACTGCCCGTCGCCTTTCTTAGGGATAGAGTGAGAAGCTCGACTAAGTCGTGGCCACAGCAAAGCTGCCATGGATCGTGGGGCTGCTCCGATGGCCAGCCGGCATCGATGAGTTACTGCTCTGATACCGTCCAAGCCTGGGAATGGTTTCGTATCTCGTTCCGCAATGAACTTGGGTCGAGGACCAAGCTATGGGAATCAACAAAATGCGAAAACCGAATTCCCTCGAACGCGAGATTGAGTCCCATCCGAATGGAATTCCAGCGGAGATAGCCAAGGGGGCGAGCGCTTGCCAGTAGCCAGTCCCTTAATGGGCCTCCGTAATTGTCCTCAAATTTCTTCAGCTTTTCATCCGAAGCGTGCTCGTGAAGTACGGCCTCGAAGGAAGAAGATCGAATGAGCGTTGATTCGAGGTCGTGGCAGTCGGAGGTCACGAGGCCCTGACAATCTGGCTTCTTATTGTCGAGGCCATCAAAGTCCTGATCAACTATTCCGAGAACACCGGACAACCCGTCCGCTTCAAGAATTTTCACAGCGGAGATCACGTTTTGCTTGTTAAAGCAGACCACCAGGTGGCACCTGTTTAGGTCGACAAACCTCCTGTAGAACCGACTGTCATCGGGTCCCTCAAGGAGCAGGAAAGCTCCTGGAAATTGCGAACGCTTGAGCCGAACCTCATTTGCTAACTGGAAGGGCTTGCGGTCGGTGAGCATTCAGCGGCCCTTTCAATTCGACGGTTAGATCCCATCTGTCCCCAATTACCTGCGGCGAATGGGTGGCTATGAGAGCATCGAATCCAGAAATTGCAGTAATCGCTTGTAGGCCCGGCAAAAATTGCTCCTGCCACGCAACGTGCAATGAAATTTCGGGTTCATCAAGCAGAATGAGGCTGTTCTCAGTCGCCTGAAAGAGCAGCTGATAAAGCAAGACGACTTCATGCTGTTCGCCCGACGAGAGATTTATAGGATCTAGCCGTTGCCCCTCCGGTGTGACAAAAGTGAAGCCTTCCTTTCCGATCGATAGCTGTTTGTAAAGAAAGCGATCATTTACGCTCTTCTTGAAAAGCTCTACCTTCGCCACGAGCGGGTCAAAAACGCTCAGTTTCTTGTTGGTGTCTTGCGCATAAACTGCGAGAACTGGCAGGTTGGATTTATCCAGATCCTGTAGGCCCTGCACGCCCGTGTCCTGCCCTTCTTGCTCCAGCAGACCAGCCTGTACAAGTCGGACGCGCTTCGCCTCGATTTCCTGAAGTGCTGTTTGTAGAGTTTTTACGCTCGGCGCAGGACTATGTGTGATCACGCGCATCGGAAATGTTCGATCTAGAGATTGCGAAAGCGTAGCGTACTCTGTCAGCGTCTGTTTTATGGTAGCCCCTAGTTCGCCCGAGTATAGCTTGACTGCCCGACTATGAAACGCCCTTGGGTGCCGTGCTGGTCTGGGACGAGCTGGAGTTTGTAACCGCTCCGCCTCGATCAGCCTCGTTGGGACAGCCTTACGAACGGTCTTTAGCCAATCCGGTTCAGATACGCGCTTATCTCGCCGAGACATAGACAAATTTTCCGAATAGCGGTCAAGAACTTCCTCTAAGTGCAAAAACTCACCGGTTTCAATATTTCGCCAAACGTCGGCAGCCACCCTGTCCAACTCGGGGATTATCTCGTCAATAGCTTCAAGTGGAAAATCCACTTCACCGGGCCGGCTGTCTATGACTGAGAAATCCTGGGGTTTAGAACCGTTCTGCTAAACGAACCGAATTCCCGGTCTTTGTTTTTCATCGTTTCTGTCTTTTTTTTGATAAATCTTTACGATGGTAAGATTTGCGCCATTGTCGAAGTCAATTTGAAGTTCTACGAATGGAGTAGAGAGCAAGGTCTGGTTGCCGGGGCCAAATATCGCAGCTATGAGTCGAAGAATTGCGGTCTTACCGAAGCCGTTCGGCCCGTGAATAATTGTAATTCGGTCCTCAAGATTTAAGGGGATTTCGTAATCAAACCTCCCAAAGAGGCCTTTGATCGAGATGTTTCGAACTCTCACGAGACATGCCCTCCATCCTGGGGTCTAGTCAGGTTCTACTCCACCCCGAGGCACTCGCGACATAATATAGCGTTCGAGGAAGAATGGGTATCACTCGGTGGCGGGGAGGAAATGACTTTCCTCGGTGGGTAGCCGGGTGCCCCATCCCTAAGGGGTTTCTTCACAGCGGATGGCCCGGATATCAGGCTCCTCTTTCTTGCGCAGCCTCGGTTGTTCGGACGAGCAATCTTTCCCCGCTCCACAATCACAACCACACGGAGGGTGGCGGGTGGGTGGCCCGCCGCATTGCCGCTATTCTTCTCCTCGAACCCGCCCTTGACGCCAACTACGAGACGGTGAAAGCGCACACCGTTGCATGGCCGCCTAAGGTTTGACCCGCCGCGTAGACCCAGATCCGTGGCCGAAATTCAGACGCGTGTCGCACCTACGGCGCTTAATTCCTTTATATACCATTCACCCAGCGCTTACGCGCTGGGCTAATTTATGCCGCGCCTCCGGCACTGGGGAGGACCGCCTGGAATGGTCTCCTGATTCGAACACGCATGTTGCCTGACTCTGACCCGACAAACGCCGGAGGCGTGCCAGAACTTAGCCCAGCCCGTGAGGGCTGGGCACGAATGCCATGATAAGTCCGAGCGCCGGAGGCGCGGCACCTAGCCGAAGACAAATTTCGGATCGAATTCGATCCCGTGCTTGTTCAACAAGGCGAGGAATTCCGCATCAAAACTCATCTTTTTGTGATGCGCCTCCTGATTCTGTATGTAACGAATGACCAAAGGAACGATCGACCTGCTCACGCTGAACGCTCCGTACCCCTGTTGCCACGCGAATTTGAGGCCTTCTTCGCTCGCCCATCGTGACGAATTCGACTTGATGGCGAGAACCGCCTTGGCCAGCGCCACGGTCGGGGGGATTTGAAGGAGGAAATGAATGTGATCTTCCATCCCTCCCACGGCGAGAACAAGAATGTCGAGCCTTTTCCAAACACCCACGGCGTAAGCCCACATTCGTGGGCGAAATTCCTCGGGCATGAGTTTGCGTCGATCTTTGGTGCTGAAGACTACGTGAATCACGTTTTGGGCGTAGGTGTGGGACATGTGCCGCACCTCCGGTGCTCGATTACTTTATATACCATTTACCCAGCGCTTACCCTTCGACTTTGCTCAGGGCAGGCGCGCCGGGCTAACTTATGTCGCGCCTCCGGCGCTGGAGAAGCGCCCATGGCCACTCGCCGCCTCCCTCAGAGATGTATCCAGTTGCCGAGGATCAACGCGAGCGTGGTGCTGCCGACGATCAGCCAGAGGATCAGGCCCTGCAGCAGGGGGCGAACGCCTACCTTGGCGAGCGTTTTTTTGTTCAGGCCCGTGCCGATCAGGAACAGCGTCACCGTTAAACCGATTCTCCCCAGATGACTCATCGCGCCGAAAGTTCCGCTGTGCGTTGGCAGCAGCGTATTCAGCAACGCCGCCAGGCAGAACAACAGTATGAACCACGGCCACTGAATCTTCGCCTTGCTTTTCAGGAAGATTGCCGTCACCGCCGAGAGCGGCACGATCCAGAGCGCACGGGCCAGCTTGATCGTTGTCCCCACGGCCAGCGCCGCCGCGCCGTATTTCGCCGTTGCGCCCACCACGGAGCTAGTGTCATGAATCGCCAGCGCTGCCCACAAGCCGAACTGCGTCTGGCTCATATGCAGCGCCAGCCCGATCACAGGAAAAAGGAACAGCGCCACGGAATTCAAAATGAAAACGGTGCCGAGCGAGACCGCCATCTCTTCTTCATTCGCCTCGGCAATCGGGCCCACGGCGGCGATGGCGCTGCCTCCGCAGATGGCCGTGCCCGCGCTGATCAGAAACGACGCCTTCTTCTGCACGTGAATCAGGTAGCCCAGGCCCAAGCCCAGCAGCATCGCGCCGGTGATGCTCAGCGCCGTATACACAAACCCGGACTGTCCCGCGCGCAAGACTTCGTGAAGGTTCATGCCGAAGCCGAGGGCGACCACCGAAGCCTGCAACAGAAATTTGGAAAGGCTCTTGCTCTCCACATGGAAGGGGTGAACCAGCGTCAACCCATAAATCAGGCCACCCAACAATGCGAACGGCGGGGATACAAACCCGCTGGCCGCCAGGATAATGCCCGCAAAAAAGAGGTTCTTGTTCATGGGCAGAGTCTGACAGGTGCCCCAAAGCCCGTCCAAGCAACAATCCTAATCGGACATTAGCCTGCCTTATCGCCCGGAGCCACCCGGCCGGCCGTTTCTCTTTAACCCTGACGAAAGCGCGCGCACCCGTTCGATGGCAAAGCTGCGAAAGCACCCCGCCGGCCCTTGCGGCATCGGGCCGGTTCGCCGCGCGAGCGAAAAACTTCGCGTCACGCGCAGCCCCGGAACCTCCACGATCTTCAGGATCCCGAGTTCCAGCTCCTTGGCGATTGCCCAGCGCGACACAAAGCCGACGCCGAGTCCGGCTTCGACAGCCGACTTGATGGCCTCGCTGGAATCCAATGCCATGACTCCCGCAAAGTTTTTTGTCTTTATGCCCGCTTTTGCCAGGGACAGTTCGATCACGCGGCGCGATCCGGATCCCTGTTCCCGCATCAAAAGATTGGTGGAGCGCAGATCTTCGCGGGTTAACCGATCCATTTCCGCGCTTGCAGGCGCGATCAACACCATTTCGTCTTCCAGGAACGGCTCGGTGCGCACCTCGCGATGCCGCGCCGGCCCTTCGATCAGCCCCAGTGCGATCACGCCGTCCAGGAGCAGTTGCACCACCAGTTCTGTGTTGCCGCTTTGCAGCGAGAGCCGCACGCGGGGATTTTCCAGCAGAAAAGCGCCGATCAGGCGGGGGAGAACGTATTGCGCAATCGTCGTCGAAGCTCCCAGAGACAATTCGCCGGACAGATGGCCTTCACCGTCGGCGATTTCCTGCTCCGCCTGGGCGACCAGCGCCTCCATGCGTTTCGCGTAGCGCAGCAGGCGGGTGCCTTGCGCGGTTAGAAATATTTGGTTTCCTCTACGGTCGAACAGGCGCACCCCGAGATCCTCTTCGAGGGCCTTGATCTGCAGGGTCACCGCCGGCTGCGTGATGAAGAGATGCTCCGCGGCCTTGCGAAAACTTAAATGCTGCGCCACGGTACGAAACACTTTTAGACGGAAATTTTCAAGTTGCGCCACGCCCCACATTATCCACACAACCGCCGCGCGGCGCATCATGAGCTTCCGTGCGGGGAGCCAACAGGTTGTTAATACTGCGTGGAACTGGCTTTTTGATCCTTCACTTGCAAGTCGTTCACGACCTGCCTCACGTTGGGCACTCCCGCGGCAACTTTCTCGGCGCGGTCGCGCTTCAACTGGGAATTGACTTCGCCGGTCAGAGTGACTACAGCGCTCTTAACAGCGTATTTCACAAGATCGTGCATCGCGTTCTGGATGAGCGCCGCGTCCAGGTTTTTCTCGATGCCGGAATCCAGATCGGAATTCACCGCCTTGGCGTCGCTTTCCCCGCCGATGGGAATCACGGCGATCTGATCGGCGACGACCTGGGAACCGGCGAGGGACTTCGCCAGGTACTCGGCCTGCGACCTGTCGTTCTCGCTGACGGCTTTTCCGCCGAGCGTCACGATTCCCTTTTCGCGGTCCTGGCTCACGGAGACGCTCTTGAAGCCGGCGTCATCGAGCGATTTGCGAATGCTGCTCGTGACATCGGGTGAAGCGGACGTGCCGGAGCATCCGGCAAGAATGCCAACGGCGAGTATCGTAATGACACTTGCAGACAATCGAAGCATTTTCATTGGGAACTCCCTTTGCTGAACTGGAATCCGAATTTCACCTGCCGCTGGGGGGCGATTAGTGCGTGATGCCCTTGCAGTTCGAGTGATTGCAGCGGCAATCGATGTCCGGCACTTTTTCCATGGCCTCGCATTCGACGCTGCAGTACTTGCCCGAGCCAGCCGGGCACGAACAAACCGGATGCGCGCACTTCGGTCCGAGTGCAGCGTTCATTGCATTTCCAATATTCTGGGTTGCCATTTCTTTTCTCCTGTCTTCAGATGCAGCCTGCCTGAAGTCCGCTTTTCCAAAACGGCTCTCGATTCGTTCTTTCTGTAACCCTCTCGGGGGAGTTTCAGACCTTAAGAGTGTGCCGCCTGTGGCTCGCGGACCAACTCCTCAAACAGCGTCCGAAAATGGATCATGGCTTTTCGCAAGTCTTCCGTGCTGGCCTCGCCGCGCGTTTGGCGCATAGCACCCTGATGAGCCGCCCGGTAATTGTCGAGAACGAGCGGATGGTCCACGGAGATATCTGCTGCACGCTGTTCAAAGTCGCTCATCGGATAACCGCGAGTGGACATGACATCGCCCAACAGCTTGTCGGCTTCGGTAACGGCAATTCCGGGGCCGTCGACGAACTGCGCCTGAACCCTGGCCCAGGAGTCGATGAAGCGGGCACGATCTGCCGGTGCGAGCGGTTGGATGTGCAAGTTGTCGACGCGTTCGGTGCGCTTTTCGAGCGACGATTCCGCTTGACGACGGCTGCCGCCGGCTCTCACCGTGCGGTTATATTCCGCGCTGCCAAACTGCGCTTGCAATCTTTGTGTCTTTCGCTTTTGAGCGAACGCCCAAATCGCGATTCCGGCGGACAACAGCAGAATGACTGCGACCAGCATTAGTACTTGGGTCGGGCCTATTTCCGAGAAATTCATAAACTTTCTCCTGTTCTTGCGAGCGGAGGGGCAAGCCGATTCGTTCCTGTCGCCTTAGCGCCACCGTGGGCACCATAGTAGGCACGCACAATGCCCCATTTCTGTACACATAGAGACACATTCAAGTCTTACGGTTGGATTCTGGTCTCCAGCGCGACTTCGCCTGTGCGGAAATCCACACTGGATGAGACAAAAGGGGCGGCCCGCGAAACGGCGTTACAAACTTCGCGGCGATCAGGTAGGCACTATTCAGCCGGACAAACTCAATTTAATTGGAAGCTGCCGTGCGGCTGCGGCTGGCGGGGTTGGCGAACGAGAACCGGAAAAACCGGGTGTCGCAATGCTCGCAACGAAACGGCCTGAGGAAAACCTTGCCCAAGATTCCTTTTTCCAGGAGCCCCTTACGCCTTGATGGATGGATGCGTTTACCGCCACATTCTGGACATTGCATAATGGCAACTCTCCGGATGCAAAATTGGCATCCCAAGCTGCCAAGTAAGCTTCTCCCGCCGAGGAGCGCATCGTCTGTCTCCTTTTGAACACTACGAACTGACCAATTCCGTCCAGTGGAGTAGGTGTCGTTATCCTGGGCGGCGATCCGCATGCCTGCGTTCCGTATTCTCCTGAATGCCGTATACCCCCGATGGAACAACGCGTTAGACTCAAAGCGACAGAGAGGACCCAATGGGGACAATCACACTGCGAAGGGAAAAAATCACGCTCGGTTCGCTTGCATTGGCTGCATTCGGTCTTTTCGCGACCAGTGTTACCTGGGCCCGGCAGGCCCCTTCCCCTGCGCCCGCACCACCGAAGCCAGCTGCTACCCCTGGCGCCACCAACAACGTTCGCCCGGCCATAAAGTGGAAGGAATTTAATTACACCTGCGAAACGGGCGCCAGAGTCACGGTCTACCTTCACAGCACCACGGCGAAAGTCCGCACGCAGGACCACTTTTTCCTGATGCGCCAAACGCCCTCGTCCGATGGCACGCGCTATTCCGACGGCAAGGTACTTTGGTGGAGCAAGGGCGAAACCGGGTTTCTCCAGGAGGATGCGCCGGATGGCGAAGGCAAAATGCTGGTGAAAGGGTGCATGCTCGACAAGCCCACGGATGCCGCAAACCCCTGAAATCCCAACTCTGCTCCTTACCACCGGGTTTCGCGGGTTCCGCCACTCCCCCGTACCACCGGACAGGTACCCGTTACGTCGCTAACCTCTTGTGCCCGATGAGCTTGACACCCCCGCAACTTATAATTCGGAGATGGCGCCCCTTTCCAGTCCTCAGTCCCCTCAAGTCGGCATTCTCGTGTTTGAGGATGAGTTGAACAGCGGAGCTGCGCTTCGCCAGATTCTCGATTCCGAAGGCTGGCGCGTACGCGTGGTCCCGGACACCAAAATGTTGCAGGCCGAGCTCAAGACCGGGGAATATTCCCTGCTGATCGCGAATATTGCCATGGTCGGCGTCGAGTCCGCCCTGTTCCAGGTCCTTCGTGAACTGGCTTCGGTCAGCGTGGAAGACGGCGCCCGCCTGCGCGTCCTTTTCGTGGTTCCAGAGATGAGCGGCAGCCAGTTTGTCCACTTGATCGAAGAGTCCCGCCTGCCCTACGTCCTGCGGCCTTTTCACCTTCATGATTTTCTGGAAAAAGTGAGCGACCTGCTGGTAGAAGTTAAGGCGATTGAAGGACCGCTGCGCATGACTCGCTATGAATTCGGGGCCGCGCGCAAAAAGAAGAAGGCGGCCAACAAGACCAATTCGATGTTCGCTTCCCGCGAATCGTACTCGTACACGGAAGAAGAACTCGCAGAGTATGAGAAGACGGAAGCCCAGACCTCCTTGATGCGCAAGAACAAGAACCGAAACAACCTTGGAAATACGAGAGGATAGGAAACAACGAAGTAATCAAGTAAGATTCTAGCGAAACAACGACCCGACACACCTCCCTCGCCATTTCAGCCCGCCTGCTTTCTACAAATTCCCTGCAAGAAAATTCCAAAACTGCGTTCCAACTTCAAGCGTGCACTCGCGGCACGTTCTGGAGGCTGCAATGAACCGCATTTTAATCAGTATGATCGGGCACGGATTGCTGGGAATTTCGGCATTGGGGATGGCCGCGCTGGGTTTCCTCTGGTATTCGCCGGCGGGGGCGACTCCTCCCGGAAAGGAGGCAGGCGAATGGCGCCTGCTGGATCCAATCAGCTATGAAAACCTCACCGTGTTTCCCGTGGTCAGTTCTTCCGGGTATGACACCAGCGCGTTTTTGACCCTCGAAGAGGGCCTCTCGAACGGAGAAGTGGCCGTGCGCGAGCAGGGCCCGGACGCAATCTACCGCAATCGCGATGGCTCGCGGCCTGTCGCTCAAAATTACGGCGGCCCCTCGGTGAACCAACTGGTCCTGGTGAATCACAGCAAGCGGCCTCTGCTGCTGCTTGCGGGTGAACTGGTCAGTGGCGGAAAGCAGGATCGCGTGATTGCCAGGGACCGCATCGTGGCGCCCTTTGGGGAGCCGCTGCCTCTCAACGTTTTCTGCGTGGAGCATGGGCGCTGGTCCGCGGGATCTCAATTCAACGAGGCGAAGACGATCGTGCACCCGAGCGTGCGCGAACAGGCGGCGGTAACGCAGAGGCAGGGCGATGTTTGGGCCGCGGTGACCGCTGGGTCCGTTGCGGCCCGGCCGTCCGCCGCACCTGCGCCGGCGGTGGGAAGCGCTGAACTTCAGGCGACGATTCAGGACGAAGCGCCGACGCAATCCTATTCCAGGATCTACGGCTCGCGCCGTGTCAGCTCCTCGGTCGAAACCGTGGTCAGCGAAATTCAGAGGCGTTTGCGCAAGGAAACCTCTGGATTGAAGGGAGAGCGCGTGGTCGGGGTGGTGGTTGCCTACGGCGGCGAAGTTGCCTGGAGCGATATCTTCGCGTCCGATGACCTGTTCAACCATTACTGGAGCAAGTTACTGCGCAGCTACGCGGTGGAGGCCGTGGCGCGGCCCACGCTTCGTGAGCGGGCTTCCGCGGAAGATGCCCGGGAATTTATGCGGCGGCTGAACGGCAGGGAGCAGACCGAGTCCGAGCCCGGCGTGTATCGCTGGCGGCAAATTAACGAAGATGGGTTGTCGCAGATCGAACTGGATGCGTTGGGGCCAAAAGCCTTCACGTTGCACCGCTTGGTGCTGCGGCGGACTAGCTGAGAAATCGTTGCGCACCGGGCCGGGGCCTAAATTCTCGGGGCGTCGTGGAGTTTCTTGACTTCGCTGGTGTCCCGCGATCCGGCCAGAAGGTGAGCCACACCGGACTTCCAGCTGGGATGGCGAAGGTTCGGTGCAATCTCCGCAAGCGGAATCAGCACGAATTTCCGCTCCAGCATGCGCGGATGGGGCACCTGCAATTCCGGCGCGTCGATCGTTTCGTCGCCATAAAGCAAAATATCCAGATCGATTTTCCGTGGTCCCTTCGCGAATGCCTTCTTGCTGCCCATGCGCGCTTCGATCAGGCGCAGCGCGCTTAGCAAATCCAGGGCGTCGAGCTCGGTTTGCGCCTCCAGAACGGCGTTCAGGAACCATTCCTGATCCAGATAGTCCACCGGCTCGGTTTCATAAATGCTGGAGACGCGCCTGACCAGCACGCCCGACTCGGGAAGCAACTGAAGCGCCTGGAGAAGGTTGGCTTCGCGTTCGCCTACGTTTGTGCCAAGCGCGATGTAGACCGTGATCATCGAACGATTTCCCGAAGGCGCCTTATTGATAGATCGCGAGGGTTATTTTATGCCGGCGCGGCGGCGAAGCAAGCCAACCAGGGATTGGGCTTCGGGAAGTTTCCATAGTGTTGATACACCAAAAAAGAGGGCGCCGTAAACCGATAAGACGATAGCGGCAAGGAGAATCGGGCCGCGATGCCCGATGGCAACCAGGATTCCGCGTGCAACCGCCGCCGCAACCAGCGCCGCAACCCAGACTTGCGCGAGAAAAGCGAGAGGCACGCCCACCTGCCCGATGCGGCGGCGAATGCCGCGTTGCAACAATGTGAATTCCACCCACGACGCGATGCCCGCGGAAATCGTGAGGCCTGCGACGCCCCAGCGCGGCTCAATGCCGAGGAGGCGCGGCAGCGGCAGCGCGGCAAGGTATCCGAGCAGCGTCGTGAGCAAGACGCGGACGACGGCGAAGCGCAGGGGAGTGCGCGTGTCGCGCAGCGCGTAGTAACCGGACGAGTATAGCCGCCCGAGCGTCGAGGCGAGGAGCCCGACTGTGGAACCTGCGAGTATGCCCCAGACGTAGATCACGTCCGTGTGGGTAAACCTTCCGGACTGATAGATGGCCGCGACAATGACATCGCCAAGCGCCAGAAACCCGGCCACGGAGGGCACTACGAGAAACGTGATCTGTCGCAGGCCGGAGTTCATGCGCGTTCGAAGGATGCCCGCCACTGCCTCGGCGCCGCCGAGCGCGCCGCTCATCACCGGGAGCTCGGCCGCCGAAACGGACATGCCGAACAGGCTCACCGGCAGGGTATAAAGCGTCTGCGCGTAGGCCAGCGCGGAAACGGCGCCCGTCGGCAGCCAACTGGCAAGAAACGCGTCAATATACGCGCTGATCTGCACCACGCCGCGGCTAACGAACACCGGGAAAAAATTGCGAATCACGGTGCGCAAGTGTTCGGCCTGGTGGCCGAGCGAAAGCTTCAGGCCGCCGAGGAGCTTGAAAACCATTGGCAACTGCACCAGAACCTGCATGGCGCTTCCCACAACAGAGGACCAGGCGGTGATGACAACAAGCGAATTCTGCGCGCGGCCCGCGCCGAAGGCGAGCATCCCCGCGATCATCGCGATGTTCCATAGCACGGGTGCGGTGTAAGAAAGGAAAAATTTGCGATGGCTGTTCAGAACCCCGAGGCACCAGGCCGAACCGACGAGGAGTCCCGCACCGGGGAAAAATATGCGCACCAGCGAGATCGTGAGTTCGCGTTTTTCTCCCTGGAAGCCCGGGGCGATGGCGTCAATCAGCCACGGCGCGGTAAGTACGCCGAGAAGAACAAGAATGGAAGTGCTGAGAGTGAGAAGCGCCGCGACCGCCCCCGCCGTTTTCCGCGCTTCGTCCTTGTCGCCGCGAGCCAGCAGGCTGGCGTACACCGGAATGAACGAAGCCGAGAGAACCCCTTCGCCGAAAAGATTCTGCAGGAAATTCGGGATGCGGAGAGCGGCTTTGAACACGTCCGCCGCGTCGGAATTGCCGAAGTAGTGGGCAAACACGCGATCGCGAATCAAACCGGCTACGCGGCTCAGAAATATCCCGGACGCGACCAGAAACGCAAATCGCCGGGAACTTCCGGGTGCGGAGTGGGTGGCGGAAGAATCAGTCAAGAAAGTTTCCAGGTGTTCAGAATAAATTCGTCCCCGATAAAGTTTCTGTAGTCTGAAGATACCTTACCCGAAAAGAGCCAGCGGGTGCGAATTGCGCGGGTGTGCCGTGAATCTACTTCTCTTCCCGTTTTAACCGGAGGTGGTTGCCCGCAATGATAGAATTCCGTGGTGTTTGGGAGGCAACGAAACCAAATGAACAACATCCAAGTCAGCGCACAGTCATCAAAGTTGGCATATATTTTGAGTACAGCTCTCGTGGTTTGCGGCGGGTTGCGAGCCCAGGAGAAGGATTTTTCCAAAGTAGAAATCAAGGTCACCAAAGTTTCCGGAAACATTTACATGCTGGAGGGCGAAGGCGGAAACATCGCCGCGTCCGTGGGCGAAGACGGAATCGTGATCGTGGACGACCAGTACGCTCCATTGGCGGACAAGATCCAGGCCGCGCTGAAAAATCTGAAAATTACGGACAAACCGGTGAGATTCGTGATCAACACCCACTATCATGGCGATCACACCGGCGGAAACGAACCCTTCGCGAATACCGGATCAACCGTAATTGCTCAGGACAATGTGCGCAAACGCCTGGAGACCGGGGGAACCGCGGGCAACGGCGGCTCCATCAAGATGGAGGCCAAGCCGGCGCCGAAGGGTGCGCTGCCGGTAATCACCTTCGAACACGACGTGACCGTGCACCTGAATGGCGAGGATATCCGCGCACTTCATTTCCCCGCCGGCCACACCGACGGCGACGCGATTATTTTCTTCCCCAAGAACAACGTGGTGCACATGGGCGACGATTTCGTCCGCTACGGCTTTCCCTTTATTGACGTCTCGAGCGGCGGTAGCGTGCAGGGCATGATCGCCGCGATGGAAAAGGTGTCGGCGCAACTGCCTCCCGATGTGAAGGTGATTCCCGGCCACGGCGCGCTCTCCAACCTGGATGACGTGCGTGTTTTCGTGAAAATGCTGAAGGAGACGTCAGCTGCGGTGCAGAAGGCGATCGACGAGCACAAGACTCTCGACCAGATGAAACAGGAGAAAATCCTGGCGCCGTGGGCGAAATGGTCCGGCGGGTTTCTGGATGCCGACAAATTCATCGAGACGCTCTATAACTCGCTCACCGGCAGCAAGGGCCAGTTCTTGAAGCACAATTAGCGGGATGTCCTTGGCTCGGGCCGGCTGTCTACAGTCAGGCCTACTCGACGATGATGCGGTCGGCCCACTCGACTAAGCTCACAAAGATCGCGGGAGTTCCAAACTTTGCTCCCCAATTGCTGAGGTCGGTTTCCGAGACGCCACGCGCCCGGCTGCAGGCCCCTCAAGCAAAAATGGGAATGTGCTTGGCGGCAATCTTTTCCAGCGTCTCCGCGAGCGGCGGCCATCCCACGGGAAGCACGGAGCTTGCAGTGGCCTTGCGCATTAAATAGGTAGCTTCCCCGAGAAGAAAAATCTGCACATCGTGGCCAGCCTCGCTAAGCGCGAATCCGTGCGAGAAGACGAACGAAGCCCGCGTAGGATCATCGGTGCCCCAGGCGCTTTTCATCATGATCTTGAGGGATTTCTTCGGTTCTTCGGCTTTCGCCGCCAACGGCAAAAACGGCAATCCCAACAACTGAGAAAGAAACTTGCGTCTGGCCATGATTTTCTCCGTAAAATGCATCCCGGGGAAGTGGCTGAACGTTACTCTCTCATAAAACGGGCGTCAACCTGGAATTTTCAGGCGGACTGTCGAATATTCAGAACAGGCGGGGCTGGCGTTTGGGCAGTTCGCGGCCGAAATATTCGTAGGCGCGGGCGGTGGCGACTCGGCCCCGCGGCGTTCGGTCCAGCATGCCGATCTGCATCAGGTAGGGTTCGTACATTTCCTCGATCGCGTCTTCTTCTTCACTGAGGGCCGCGGCCAGCGTGCCAACGCCCACAGGCCCGCCGCCGTATTTGTCCAGCAGGGCAATCATGAGGTTGCGATCAACTTCGTCGAGGCCGTGCTCGTCCACTCCGAGCATCCGCAGGGATTCCTGGGCCACTTCGCGGGTGATGCGTCCCGCCGCGCGCACTTCGGCGTAATCGCGCGCGCGGCGGAGCAACCGGTTCGCAACGCGCGGCGTGCCCCGGCAGCGCCCGGCGATTTCCTGGGCGCCGGCTTCGTCCATCTGGATGTTCAAGATTTTCGCCGAGCGGCGCAGGATGATCAGCAGTTCCTCCGGCTCGTAGAAATCGAGACGATGGACGATGCCGAAACGCGAGCGTAAGGGGGCGGTGATCAGCCCGGCGCGGGTTGTGGCGCCAATTAGCGTGAACTGGCTCAGGTGAAACGGATGAATGCGCGCGCCGGGGCCCTGTCCAATTACCAGGTCCACGCGAAAATCCTCCATCGCGGGGTAGAGCACCTCTTCCACGGCAGGCTGCAGGCGGTGAATCTCGTCGAGAAAAAACACTTCCTTTTTTTCCAGCGAAGTGAGGATGGCGGTAAGATCGCCTTTTCGCTCGAGCAGCGGCCCCGCGCTGGTCTTGATGACGACGCCCAGTTCGTTCGCGATGATTTGCGCCAGCGTTGTTTTTCCAAGCCCCGGAGGCCCATAAAGCAGCACGTGATCGAGCGCTTCGCCGCGCGTGCGGGCTGCTTCAATCGCGATGGCGATGTTTTCCTTCACGCGTTTCTGGCCGATGTATTCAGCGAGCGTTTTCGGGCGGACGCTGGCGTCGAGGCGTGCGTCGTCATCGAGCGGGGCTCCGCCAACGATGCGCTCCGCCCGATCGGGAGCATGCCCATCGCCGTGTGCAATCGCTTTTTTCTGGCTGAATTCCGCCATTTCTCCGCCACTTAACCTTTCGCCGGAAAATCCGGCCGGTTCGGGTTTACTTTCGCGCAGGCGTGCTGAGCGCTGCCAGCGTAACACGAAGCAGTTTTTCAAAGTTGGAAGCGCCAGCTTCACGTTTGGCTTCCGCCAGCGCAGCTTCCGCAGTTCGTTCATCGTAGCCAAGATTGAGCAGCGCGGATTTAACGTCGGCCTCAACACCCGCCGGCGAGGAAGGCGCGGGCTTTTCCGTCTCGATGGCCACAGCCTCCAGCTTGTCCTTGAGTTCAACGACCATTCGTTCGGCGGTCTTCCGCCCCACGCCGGGGATCTTCGTTAGCCGTGCAAGATCGCCTGTGCGAATGGCGGGAACCAACTCCTCAACGTTCATCCCCGAAAGAATTTTCAGCGCCAGCGATGGCCCCACGCCGGAAGCCCCCAGAAGCAGTTCGAAGAAATGCTTTTCGCGCGCAGAGAGAAACCCGTAAAGCGCCAGCGCGTCTTCCCGGACATGCGTGTGGATCAACAGCGTCACTTCAGCGTGGAGATCGCCGAGCGCGGCAAAAGTGGAGAGCGGCACGGCCACCAAATACCCGACACCGCCCACATCAAGGATAACTTGGTTTGGTCTCTTTTCGAGCAACCGCCCGCGCAGGAGTCCGATCATCGAGTCAAAGTATTGCCGCTCGGACGCGATGGTGTCAACGCGACGAGGGCCGGCAATTTATTTCGCGTGGTGCGGAGACGCCTTGTCGAGAAGGTGGATCAGTGAAAGTCCCGCGGCCGGGATTTTTACCGCGCCTCCTTGCACAATCTGCTTGGCGCTAAGTTCCTTGCCATAGAGGGCTTTGTTCGCGCCGTCGTCGGAGCGCATCGTCGAACCCTCCAGGGAAACGCCGGCAAACACGCCCCGTGCACGGGAATAGGAAAGTATCTCCGCTTTCATCACGATGTCGGTTTCCGCCGAAGCGTCGCGCCCCACCGGCCCGGCCGCAGCGGATGCATCCGCCCCAAGCTTCACCTTGCTGGAAAGTACGGAGTTTGCTCCCGAATCGTTCATCACCAGCAGGACGAAGTCGGTGGCCTGCCCGCCGATCTGTAAACCGAAGCTGCCGCCCTCGAGCGCAAACATCGCGGGAGCGCTCCACGGGCCGTTGTGGCCCTCGCCGGTCCGGCAGGTGATCACGCCGCGTCCGTAACTGCCACCGACGATGAAAGCGGCTTTCAAAACGGATGGGTAAACGATTACGCATTGGGACTTGTTAAGCAGGTCATGCGGAATTCCCTGGTCGGGCGTCGCCAGAATTTCCTTCATCACCGTGTAGGAATTCTTCAGTCGATCGTCTTCTTTATCCTGCGCAAACGCTCCAAAAGCGGAGAAGAACAATACGGCTGTCAAAATGCGGATTTTCATATTTCGACCCTTCCTCAGTTCGATTGCGTCAGGAAGCGGCGCGCGCCTGGAATAGCGCCGCAACTTGCGGATGGTTCCGTTCGTTAGCCAGGTCCAGCGCGGATTTGCCGTCGTTGGTCGTGGCCTGCCGATCGGCCCCGTGAGCCAGGAGAAGTTTGGCGATGTCCAGGCGTCCGTTCGCTGCGGCGGCGAGGAGCGGCGAATAGCCCGCGGAATAGCGATAATTGGGATTCGCCCCGTGCTCCAGAAGCCATTGAACAACCGCGGTGTGGCCGCTGGTGACCGCTCCGGTAAGCGCGTTGTAACCCGATCCGTTCGTGGCCACGGCGTTGATCTCCGCCCCGTGCGAGGCCAAATATTCGACAATCTCCCGATGCCCCAAAAAAGCCGCGAGGGCAACCACAGGAAATCCGTCGGGAGAAAACGAGTCGGCCGGGGCGCCATGGCTTTCGACGAGTTCCCTGACTCGCGCAAGATTGCCGACCGCGGCGGCATCGTGCAACTCCAACACGGCGCCACTGCCGATCAGATAATCGCGGATTTCCTGGCGCCCGGTGTAAACCGCCGTCAGCACCCCGGAAACGCCGGAGTCGTTCCTCGCCGACGCGAGCGAAGCATCGGCGCCTACCAGGGATTTCACTGCGGCAAGATCGCCGGCTCGGATCGCCTCGAAAAACGCCTTATGGTCAGACATTCCGCCACCTCTTAACGCCCGCTATCAGGCACAGGCCCCTAAGATTATGCGGCCTCGATATCGGTGCCAACAATCAGGAATTCCGGGACCTTCAGCTTGCCGCGGAAGATTTTTGCGGGGGCTGGTAATGGCCGGGCACGGCGCGCAAAGAGATCGCAATCCGGTTCCAGGAATTAATCGCCGAGATGGCATAGGTCAGGTCAACGATCTCTTTTTCCGAGAACTGCGCCTTCATAGCGGCGAATGCTTCGTCGGGCGCGTGGGTGCTCGAAATCAGAGTGAGCGATTCCGTCCACTCGAGCGCCGCGCGTTCGCGATCGGTGTAATAAGGGGATTCCCGCCAGGCGTCGAGTCCATAAAGCCGCTGCTCGGTTTCGCCGTTGGCGCGCGCGTCTTTCCAGTGCATGTCAATGCAGAAGGCGCAGCCGTTGATCTGCGACGCGCGAAGCTTGATCAGGTGAAGAAGGGCGGGCGCCAGCCCGCATTGCCCGAGATACGCTTCCAGGTCGAACATGGCTTTCAACGGTTCTTTTGCGAATTTGCGGTAATCGAGACGAGCTGTCATGGGGAATAACCCTCCTTCTCTGCTTGGACGTGGATTACAAGTGAGCGGGTATCTGAACTCTGCAAATTAGAGCAGGGCCGATCTCAGCGGCGTGCGCGGTCTTTGCGCACTGCTTCATCGACCAGAGCGTCCAGCTCGGATCGCGTAAGCGTCACTTCGTCGGTTTCATTCTCGCCGCCGTCGCAGGTTTCCGGAAGCTCCGCGCCTCCGCCTGGAGGAGGACTCACGTGATACCGCGCGCGCGCGGCCATCAGTTTGGCAACTTCCCGCGTCGTCAGGAGTTGCGGTTCGCCGCAGAGTTTCGCGGTGAACGCAATCTTGGCAAAATGCTCGAGCGTTTCCATCCGGAAGAATGCCGTCTCGAGATCGGGTCCGCAGGTGACCGCCCCGTGATTTGCCAGCAGCAGCGCATCGTAGTGCGGAACATAAGGTTCAAGGACAGCGCCAAGATCGGGCGTGCCTGGCGTGGCGTAGCGCACCAAAGGGATTTTCCCGAGCGAAACAACCACCTCGGGCAGCAGCGCCTGGTCGAGCCCCACTCCCGCCGCCGCGAACCCCGTCGCCGTTGGCGGATGCCCGTGACAAACCGCCTGCACGTCCGGGCGCATGCGATAAAACAGCAGGTGCATTCCGGCTTCCGAAGAAATTTTCCGGTCGCCCTGCAGGTGCCGTCCGTCCATATCCATGATGACCAGGTCTTCGGGCGACATCATGCCCTTGTTCATGCAGGTCGGTGTGGTGAGGATGCGATTGGCGTCAAGGCGTATCGAAAGATTGCCCTCGCAGGCAACGATGTGGCCACGCTCATACATCCAGCGGCCCACAAGGCATATCTCGCGCCGGTATTGCTCTTCCAGTCTTCCAGGAACTTCAGGGGTCGAGTCCGTGGCCACTTGGCGGACCCTTTCCTCGGCCGAGGGACGATTCGAACCGAATCGAAATCTCAATATCCCGCTACTTCTGGCTGAGAGAGTACGCCGAGTGGCTGAGAAAGCCAAGCGCAAATTATGCGTAAATGCCGCGCAGCTTCAGAGCGGTGGCCACGCGGTCAATCGCCAGCATATAGGCGGCGATCCGGTTGTTTACCTTGTGCGTTTCCGCGTAGCGAACCACTTCGTCAAACGAGCGTTCCATGACGTCTAGTAGCCGCTCGTTCACTTCGCTCTCCCGCCAGAAGAAACCCTGGCGATCCTGCACCCATTCGAAGTAGCTGACCGTTACGCCGCCGGCGTTGCCGAGAATATCCGGCACTGTAAAGACTCCCTTGGCGTCAATGATTGCATCCGCCTGCCACGTGGTGGGGCCGTTGGCACCCTCGCAAAGAATCTTGCATTGCACCTGGTGAGCGTTCTGCTCGGTGATCTGATTTTCGATCGCCGCGGGGATCAGCACGTCGCAAGGCTGGAAAAGGACGTCGCGCGAACTCATCTTGGTGCCGCCGCCCGGGAAATCTTGAAGAGGCTTTTTCTGGGTGTAAACCCAATCGATCACTTTGGGCACGTCAAAGCCGTTCTCGTTGTACAAGCCGCCGCCGATGTCGGCGAGCCCAATGATTTTGTAGCCGGCCTTTTTCATAAGGTCCGCCGCGAGCGAGCCGACGTTTCCGAAGCCTTGAATGATCACGCGGGTGGCTTCTTTCTTCATGCCCAGCTTGGCCAAGGCCTTATCCACACAAATCATCACGCCGCGGCCGGTGGCTTCGCGGCGTCCGCGAGACCCGCCAAGCTCGATGGGTTTGCCGGTAACCACAGCTGTGGTGGCCTGGCGGGCATGCATGGAATAGGTGTCCATCACCCAGGCCATGGTCTGTTCGTTGGTGCCGACGTCCGGCGCCGGAACATCACGCTCGGGCCCAAGCCAATCCGAGAGCTCGGCCGTATAACGGCGGGTGAGCCGTTCAAGTTCGCCGCGGGACATCTTACGCGGGTCACAGATGATGCCACCTTTCGCGCCGCCAAAAGGAATGTCCACCACGGCGCATTTCCATGTCATCCATGCGGAGAGAGCGCGCACTTCGTCAATGCTGACGTCCGGCGCGAATCGTATGCCGCCTTTCCCGGGGCCACGCACAGTTGAATGCAGCACGCGATAGCCGGTGAAAACTTCCAGCTGCCCGTTATCCATCCCGACGGGAATGTAGAGAGTGATTTCCTTGTCCGGATATTTGAGATAGCGATAGATTCCCTGCTCAAGTCCCAACTTGTTCGCTGCCACCTCAAAACGCGCTTCGGCGTTTTGGTAGACATTCATCTCTTCCGGTGCAGGCGAGTGAGGCATGCAAAATTCTCCTTTGCCAGGACCGCTCGCGGGGCGGCCGGCTGTACAGCGTAGTGCGCCTGTATGATTCGCGCAGGCGTGAAATGTGAGGCCAAAATGGAGGTCGCGAGCGGGCTACCCACCCGTCGGGCCCGAAAATTGGCCGGGAGGCCAGTATACGAAGGGAAAACTCAGTCTGCAAGGCGACCGGGCAGAACAAGCGCCACGATCGGTTGCTAGTCAGCCAACAAGGTTCGCTGCCTATCGATGAATTTAATTGTTTCTATTGTGCGCGGAACTGTAGCGTCACCGTCAGGTGCATGGACGTCGGTTTGCCGTCCAGTTCGGCGGGCTGATATTTCCATTGCTTCAACGACGCCAGTGCCGATTCGCGAAGCAGCGCCGGACCGGAGAGCACTTTCATGGCGCTGACGTTTCCATCCGCGTCAATCAACGCGTCAATCTGAACATTGCCCGACACATGCTGCGACTTGGCCATGGATGGATAGATCGGCTGAACGGACTTGAGCAGTTTCGCGGGCTTCACATCGCCGCCGATCGGCACAGGGGCGGCCGGCTCGGCGCGATGAGACGAACCCAATCCAGAGACCGGCACAGAGGTGTTTGTGCTCTCGCTAATTTCAATGGTTGGCTCGGAGTCGCCCGTCGTGGAGGAGGCCTTTCCCCGATTGATCACCGGAGTCGCAAGGTGCACATCGCCCAAGGCAGGCTTTTTCGGCTCTTCCACCGCTGGCGTGCTGCGCGGACTCGAAACCGCGTTCGGTGTGGCAATCGAATTCGTGCTTCGGGGCGCTGCTGCCGGCGGGGTGTTTTTCGCGGCTGAGGTAACCACCGGGGCCGGTGGATTGACCGGAGTCGGTGTCAACGATGATTTGGACGCCGCAGATTCCGAACGCGTAACTCGTCTGGCGACTTCCGGCTCCGGGGCTGACACCGCTGCAGGTGAAACGGCCGGCTGCGAAGCAGTAGAGGTTCCGTCGAGCATCCCGGAAATTGCATTGCCAGGCTGGCGCGAATACCACACGCCTCCCGCAATCAGCAGCAATGAAGCGGCGATGCCCAACAAAAGTCCGGTTCTTGACTTGGAAGGAACCGCATCCGCTGGCTGCGAAGAGTCCCCAAGCAACTGCCCGCCAAAGATGGCGACTTCGGGCCGCCGAGTGAATTCCTGCGCGTCTGCGCTGAATCCGTTTTCCGGCGTTTCGGCAGCCACCGCTTCCAATTCGGGGAACGAATTAGACAGCTCCTGGGAGCTTTCCACGGCAGTCTGGGTTTCCGATTCACGGGCCAGCGGCGCCAGCCAGGAAGGAATCTTGATCTCTTCCACCTCGAGCGAAGACGGTCCGGGTTTCGATGGAGGAGGCACACTCTTCACGGGCAGGCTCCCCACCGGCTCCGAGGAAAAATTCGTGAGGTCCAAAACTTTTTTAGCCAGTTCGGGGGCGGTCGTGCCTTCGAGCGCGGGCGGCGTGGATGCGGCCGGCTTCGGCGCCTCGGCGAACAACAGTGAGCTGAGTTGCTCCTGCAAACGAGCCGCTTGCTGCTTCAGTTCATCGGTCGATTGATTCGAGGATGCCGAACTCAAGCCTGAGGAAGCTAACTTCACCGGCTTCGAATCCGCGGGAGCGAAAAGCGGCGAGGAAGCGACACTCGGAACTGCCGCGTCGGCAACAGGTGATGCTTGCAGAGAAACGGGAGACGCAGAATGTGTTGGAACTGCCGGGATCTTGGGAATTTCCGGTGAGATTCCGGCTGGCGCCGAAGGCACAGCGGCTATCGGCTTAACCGCTGCCGGAGGAACTACGGCTGGGGGCTTCGCGGCCACCGGCGCAGGCGTTCCGGGACGCGTCGCGGCTTGCGGCAGCACCGTATCCGAAGGAAAACGCATGCCCCAGAATCCGGGAGCCGGTTCCGTGAAACGCAATTCGACATAACCAACGGCGTTGCCGTCCGTCTTGGATTTCACGACCACGCACACAACTTCCTTCTTGCTTTTTTCGTTGGTCAGAAACACCAGTTGCCCGGGGGCGAGCAGCGCCGAAATGCGCAACACCGCGCCATGACCAAACACCAGCACGGTCTGCGACCGTTCGGAAAAGGGTTCGCGCTTGTCGGAGCCGTCCACGGAGCGGGCGCCGTTTACCGTGACAGGAACTTCTAGCGCAACGGGTTGCGGGCGCGCGGACGCATTGGACGCGGGCGCTGCGGGGATACTGGGAGCTGTTGGCGCGGCCGCGTTCTCTGGGTCTTTCACAATGGGTGTCATAAGCCACTCACTTAGGCTGGACTTGTGCGGACAGGCCCGCACTGCGGGCTTCCCGGTTCTACCTCTATATGGTGGGATTGCGGGGGAGGGGTCCATATAGTACGCAAGTACTACGGTGGATACATTGTGCGCGAAGAGTGAAGGTACAACTTGGAACAGAAAACTGGCTGAAAGCTGTTCGTGGGGCGCGGTTTATCCAAGTTGCGGAAAGTTCGCGAGGACCTACTTTTTGTTTAAGTCCAGCGGCGGCTGGAAGCGGGCATCCACAGCAACCTGGTACCCGGTGACCAGTTTGTTGGTTTCGTTGGCCATGCCGATCACCGCCTGCAGTTCTTTGAACATTTCCGGCGTCATGCCTTTGACAAATGCCGACGCCGTGTGGGAAGCGATGCAATAGTGGCAATTATTTGTGACGCTGACGGCGATGTAGAGGAGTTCCTTGGTCAGCGGATCGATCGCGCCGGGCCCCATGATGGATTTGAGGTCTTCCCAGGTGCGCTTCAGCAGCGCGGGATCGTGCGCGATCGCCTTCCAAAAATTATTGATGTAGTCGGTTTTGCGCGTCGCCATGATGTCGTCGTAAACCGCTTTGACGGCGGGATTGGCGTCCTTGTACTCGATAAGGCCGAAAGTGGACATGAACTCGCTCCATGGAAAATTAATCAGTGCACAAAGAATGTTAACCGGAATTTTGGCTGCGCGGTAGAGACGCCGATAGAACACAAAGTAATACGACGAGCGGCACCTCAGGATCGCAGGAATTCCTTTACCAGCAGGCTAGCGAGGCGCGGCGAATTGTGGCGAATCACGCCGTGCTCTTCGAGCAGATTATCGGCCACCAGGCGAACTTTCATCTTGGCGACATTTGCGCTGTCGACCACGACAGGTTCGGCGCCCTCCACCCGATAGCGCCGCGCCACTTCCGGCGACACCGGCTTGCGGTTCGCCACCACGTAATTGACGACGCGTTTCCCCACATGGTTTTCAATCGCGCGCAGGTGCTGGCTGAGTGTGTAGTGGGTGGTTTCGCCGGGCTGCGTCATCAAATTCGCAACATACACTCGGGGCGCGCGCGAACGCACCACCGCCTGGGCAATCTCGGGAACCAGTAAATTGGGAATCACGCTGGTATAGAGCGAGCCCGGGCCCATCAGGATCAGGTCGGCTTCCTCGATGGCTTCGATGGCCTTGGGAAGCGGGCGTGCTCCCCGCGGGCTGAGCTCAATTTTGCGGATGGGAGTCTTGCTTCGCGAAATGCTCGTCTCGCCCTGGATGCGCTTTCCGTCGATGAGCGTCGCGACCAGGTGAACGTTGGAAAGAGTGGAGGGAAAAATGCGCCCGCGAATCGCCAGAACTTTGCTCGACACGCGAACCGCCTCGGCGAAATCGCCGGTTACATGCGTCAACGCGGCCAGGAACAGATTTCCGAAATTGTGGCCAATCAGCCCTCGGCCCGCTTGAAACCTGTATTGAAACAGGCGGCTGAGCAGCGCCTCGTCCTTGGCCAGCGCCACCATGCAGTTGCGGATGTCGCCCGGCGGCAACATGCGATTTTCCCGGCGCAACCGGCCGGAGCTGCCGCCGTCGTCGGTCACCGTGACGATTGCGGTGAGGTCGCTGATGGGCCGCTCGCGCGTCGGCGCCTGATCCGAGCCGCGCACCACATACTCCTTCAGCCCGCGCAACAGCGCGGAAAGGCCCGTGCCGCCGCCCAGCGCCACAACGCGCAGACCGCGAACCCATTGGTTTTTGTTCCTCGACTTTTTCTTCACGAGCAGCTCAGTCGTCCAGGAATTTCCGCCCGGCGCGGAGTCTCAGATCCCACACGCAATCCATCGTGGCCGGCTTGCGACCGGCAGACCGGGACAATCGCCGCATTCCAAAAGCTTGTTTGTGATTACAGAATGATCCGGGCGAGCAGGTTTACCCAGCGTAACCATCTTTTTCAGGATACAGCAATTCCGTGAAGCGGGGATCTTCCTGCAGAAACGCGAAGTCTTCGTCGTTGCGGGCATGAAAGCGATTCGCGGGCCGCAGGTCGATCGCGATTTTCAGATTGGCCATGGCGGAATCCGCTTCGCCCGTCAGGCAATCCAGCGCGGCAAGCGCGTAGTGAATGTGGTCCAGCTTTGGCGCCAGCTTGCGCGCTTTTTCCAGGCTTTCCCGAGCTTCGTCCCAGCGGCCCAGATTCATCATGGCCACTCCCCGCTGATAGTGTTCTTCCGGCGATTTCGGATTCTGCTCGGAGGAAGGTTTCATGCGCTGTTCGACAATGCGCAGGTGCGTGCGCGCGCGGTCCGCCAGTTCCTTGCTCGGGCCCTCCAACACCTTCTCCAGCTCCTGCTTGGAGCGCTGAAATTTTTGCTGGTGAAACAATCCCATGGCCTCTTCGTAGAGCTTCATCTGCGCCCGAACCAGGGGGTCCACCATCTCAACACCGCCACGCTGTGGGGGAGGTGGAGGTAAAACGTTCTTTTTCTTAGATTTAGGGGCGCTCTTCGAAGAGCCTTTCGATCGTCCTGAAGAACCCGAGGATGTTTTCTGCACTTTCGCCATGGCGCGAATGCTAGCAGAGGCTTTGCCACACGTCAATGCAAGCCAGAGTTCCCCAACTATTCGGGCCGGTGCCGTGTTTGACAGCCTTAACCGAAGGGGAGCAGCGGCGAAAATTTCCTTTTAGAATCGGCAGCTTCTCCGCGACACTGGTAACAGTCTTTCCTTAGGCGGGAGCATGTCGGAGTGCTGGCCTGCCCTGCAGGCGTATGCTATAAGTTTGAGATGTAAGTCAGGCTAACGACTCGTGCCTTTCATAAACTTTCCTGCGCGCGAAATTAATTGCAAGCTCGTGTATTACGGTCCA
>Ga0210405_10000990_pt1 | contig 34664 bp, 29 predicted proteins | sample IncBWH11MmetaG_FD_155492 | JGI IMG/M metagenome (GOLD analysis project Ga0210405, IMG submission 155492) | Forest soil microbial communities from Barre Woods Harvard Forest LTER site, Petersham, Massachusetts, United States - Inc-BW-H-11-M | ecosystem: Environmental > Terrestrial > Soil >... | reverse complement strand
AGCTCAAACGAGTTCCCGTCGCCGGCTTTCACATCCAACATCAGTTGGACGTCGGTCCTGACCATAGCCGCCACACTCTACCAAACACTTTTGTTCTCAAAAAGTTGCAGTTGCAAGGAAAGCAACCGGGAAGGCAAGGTACGGGTACTAGCCAAAATTAGATTTTGAATAAGAGCTTTAGAATCAGCATGGTGGCGACGCCCACAAAAACCAGCAGGGCCATCCGCCAGTTGGGCTCCTTATTTACCTCTGGAAGCAAATCCGTGGCGGCGACGTAAAGCGTCACCCCGCCGGAGAGCGGCAAGGCGTATTTCAGTTGGGCCTGTAGCTGACTGGTCAAGAGAACTCCGGCGAGTGTGGCTGCGCCCAAGAGACCCGCGGCGCGAACCGCATTGCGTTTGCTTTGGCTTCTAGCCATTACTACGGAAGCGACGGTGAAACCTTCGGGCAGTTTGTGCAGAAACACCGCGACGAAGATGAGGATACCTAACCAGGTGGAAACCAGGAACCCGGATGCGATCGCCACGCCGTCAAAAAAAGTGTGAATCGTTAGGCCCAGGAAAATGGCACTTTGTGCGTGTCCATGTTGCATCTCTTCGGTGTGGGTTTCTTCCCCAAAATGAAAGTGCGGCGCAATGGTGTGCTCAAAAAGGTGGACGAGGAAAAATCCGGCGAGAACATACAACAGCGCGCTTTCACCGGCCAGGTGGACGGATTCAGGGATTACTTCGATTAGCGCAACCGAAAGCATGTAGCCAGCGCCGAGTGCGAGAAAATATTGCAGATAGCGGCGAGGCCACTCACGATAGACCACGAAATACCCGCCAAGGAGGTTGCCGCCGGCTGCTATCAAGCCGAGCAGTGCGGCGAGCGCGATGCGGAAGGAAAGTTCGTGGATCATGGGGAGTTGGAAGTTTTACGAACTAAGAACTAAGCACTGCCTCACCCGCTGTGGCGGAAGAGAATAACATCCCCTTCCTGCACAATGTACTCTTTCCCTTCAAGGCGCACCTGGGCCTTTTCCTTGGCAGCAGCGATGCTTCCTGCAACAAGCAGGTCGGCGCAGCGCACAACTTCAGCTCGGATAAAGCCCTTTTCGATGTCGCTGTGAATTTCCCCGGCGGCTTTCACGGCGTTGGAGCCTTTTCGAATGGTCCAGGCTCGAACTTCGGGTTCGCCCGCGGTGAAATATTGAATAAGCCCCATCAGATCGTAAGTGGCGCGGATCAGCCGGTTGAGTCCCGGCTCCTTCAATCCGTAAGAAGCGAGCAGCTCCGCGGCTTCCTTCTCTTCCATTTCCGCGAGTTCCGCCTCTAGCCGGCCGCACACGGCAACGACGGCAGTATTCGGCCGGCCCTGCAGCGCGGCAAGTTTGTGCTTCTCAACAGCCTTGTCGAGGTCCGCAGCCTCATCGTCGCCGAGATTCAGGACATAAAGCATGGGGCGTTGCGAAAGAAACAAAAACCCGCCGATGGGTCTGCGTTCCTCCGCCGTCAATTCGAGTTCGCGCAGAGGCTTTTCTGCTTCCAGATGTGCCATGCACTTTTCCAGAACGTTTTTCTCAAGCTCGAGCAGGGGGTCTTTCTTTTTCTTAAGGTCCTTTTCGACGCGCTCCAGCCGCTTCGAAATCTGGTCGTGGTCGGAGAGGATCAGCTCCAGGTCCAGGTTGGTGGCGTCGCGCAGCGGATCAATCCCGCCCTCGGAATGCGGAACGCTGGGGTCATCGAACACGCGAATGACGTGGGCAATCGCATCAACATCGCGCAGTGTGGCGAGGCTTTCGCGCATCCGCTCTTTCTGGACGCCCGGCAAATCCACATATTGCACGGTGGCATACGTGATTTTCTTTGGGTTATAGAGCTTGGCGAGTTCCAGCAGCCGCGGCTCCGGCACCTTGGCCACGCCGACGTGGGCGGTCTGCCCGCCCTTGGTGTCGACATGCGCCTTCGTAAGAATGCGGAAGAGCGTGGTTTTTCCTACCTGCGGCAGTCCGATAATTCCTGTTTGCATAAACCATAAATTTTAGCACACCCGGCGCTCATTCCCCGCTCCGGAGGTTTTGCTTACCAACGCGATTTCTCCGTGCTATGTTTTTTCGGCGACTATGACCATCAACACTCCACCAAACAATCTTGCTTTTGAACTATCCGAGGCCCTCCGACTCCTTTCGGAGCGCGACGAAACGCTGCGGGCACTCATTGCGGAAACGGCGCCGTTTCAGATTGACGTTGCGGACGCCCAATCGCCGTATGAGGTGCTGATGGAATCGATCGTGTATCAATCGATTTCGGGCAAAGCCGCGGCAACAATTTTCGCGCGACTCAAGGCGCTTGGCTCGGACGAGCGTCCGCCATCGCCAGAGCAGATGCTGAAAATTCCAGCAATGAAGCTCAGGAAAGCCGGTTTGTCTGGTGCAAAAGTTTTGGCGATGAAGGACCTGGCCAAAAAGGCGCTCTCGGGCATCGTTCCGACACACGATGAGGCGCTAAAGCTCTCCGATGAAGAATTGGTCGAACGCCTCGTTTCCGTTCGTGGCATCGGCGCTTGGACCGTCGAAATGTTCCTGATTTTCCGGCTGGGGCGCCCGGACGTGCTGCCCATCCACGACCTGGGAGTGAAAAAGGGTTGGTCGGTCGCCTACGGCAAAAAGTACATGCCAAAGCCGAAAGAGTTGCTGGAATTTGGGGAGCGCTGGCGGCCGTACCGAACTGTCGCAAGCTGGTATATGTGGCGGGCCTTCGAACGCGCCGGCTACAAGGTGACCAACAAGATTCGCCCGAAACCTGTGAAGAAGAAAAATCGCCAAGCCGGTAGGAAGCAAAAGGGACGCAGGCGTAAGCAACGATAAAACTCGTTCCCCTTTTTCAGGGAGCGAACACTTTCAGGGTTTTGCAGTTTCGCGGACCAGCAGATACATGCCAGCGAGGCCCAAGAGCAGGACTGCCCCTTCGAACGCAACGGAGCGGTGGTGCAGGCGATTGAATTCCACCCGCCGAGGATCCGTCTCCGGGGTGTTTTGCACCGAGACCATTTCCTTTTTGAGCGCTTCCATGCGATTGCTGACGGTGAACTGCGACGACGCCGTTAGCAGCACCATCAACACGACACACAGGGCGGCAGCGCTCGTGAAGCTGCCGAAATCGCGGGTGCGGGCTAGCCGCGCAAGCAAAAAGAGGACTCCCAGAATAATCCCTGCAAAGTGCAGCCGCGCTAGCGAATACCCCACCATCATCCCCGCGGCATCGCGATTCCCAAGAATCGTAAACGCGCCGGGAGCCACCACAAAACTGAGAAAAGCGATCGCCCCCAGCCACAGGCTGAGGCAAGTAAATTCGAGGGTACGAAGTAGAGTCTGCATCTCCCTACTATAAAGCGAAACTCGAAAAATACCGTGACACGCTCACATTCGACTTGGGTCCGCATGCCGCTTACCGGATACCGGGCAGTGCTGTGCAATTTTCTTAACGGTAGGTGATACTGCAAAATCACCCTTGCCGACGGGTTTCAAGTCAAATACCGTAGCACCTTAGATACGGTATCGCGAGGAGAGACCGGTGCGCGTTTCCCAGTGTTTTGTCCTTTTTGCAGTTGCAGCGTTTCTTTGCGGATGCACGCAAGTCGCAAGCGTGCGCCCAATCTACACACGTGAAGAAGCCGAAACACCGCACCGGGAGCCACGGCTGGAAGGCGAATGGGTGATGGCGAATCCAGATCCAACCGTGGAACGTGGAGCGGAGCCTCAATCATTGGTCCGCGTGAACATCGGCAATGCCGGTGTAATTAATGCACCTTGTTACGCAGACTTTCGCGGGAAAGATGAATCCTCGGATGAAAAGGAGTCATTCTATCAGTATGAAATTTATTTGGTCCCGATCAACAATGATTCTTTTTTCGTTGATGCAGTGCTTTCCGAACGCGAGGAGAAAGGCCAGAAGCTCAAGGAAGCCGATGTTCTTGCATTGAACGGCATAACCGGCCATCAACTGGGACGCGTGTGGATCGGCCCGCAATTTGTGAGATTCGGGATACTCGATTCGGAATGGGTGACTACCCACTGGCCGACAAATGAGCTCTACGAGAACGTGACCAGGCAGCATGAGCGTTCGCTTACGCTGCTGAACCAGACCACGGAGCTGAGGGAATTTCTCCAGAAGAATGCGCGGGACGAAGAGGCATTCGCTCCCGCGCTCTATCTTTGCCGCCCGGGGGCGGATTGCACGAAATTGGCGGTGGAGGACCAACTTGCACGCAAGCCGGACGACGCCGGTGCGCTGCGCGCGGGCGTGAACTTCTATGCGAAGCGCGGGGATTTTGCGCGGGCCATTGCGCTCCAGCGCCACTCAATGGAAATCGAAGTACCGGCCGACCAGGCGATGGCCAGCCAGCAAAAATATGAGCTTGCCCATCTACTGCTGTTGAACCGGGAGTTTGCAGAGGCACGCGAAGTTCTGAAAGGCGTCCGTGTACAGCCAGCTTACTCGAAGCCGTCGACAGAGGAGTTGATTGTGCGCTCATATTTTTTGCAGGGCGATTATGCAGCCACGGTGCAGATGGCCAAGGCGCTTCGTGCCCCGGAAGAATTGAAAACGGCGGATTCGATTATCCTGGCGTATTTTGCGCTGCAACGGCTGGGCAAGTCGAAGGAAGCGGAATCCTACCTGCGCGAGGAAACCGCTGCTTTCCGCGGAACCACGGAGGAGCACTTGTTCCTGCTGAAATTAACCGGACGGCTGATCACCGTCGAGTGGCGCAGGGATCTGGACCGCGACCGGTACTACACGACCTTGAGTGACGTGCTGTCCGGCAAGATCCGGGATGCCGTGGCATTGTTGCAGCAACAAATCGCGGCAGACAGCAAGGACAATCTCTGGAGGCTCGCGGCGGAAATCGAATTGGAGCGGCTTAACAAATCGAAACCGCAGTGATCCACCCACTCAGAATGCCGAATTCGGCACAAGGCACGCGCAAAAACGGCGTTGTAACAACTGCATGTATGGGAAGATGGGAAGACATGGTGGGCGATAAAGGATTTGAACCTTTGACCTCTCGCGTGTGAGGCGAGCGCTCTAACCGCTGAGCTAATCGCCCGTCTATTAACGGGTACCCTTTGCAGGGAAACATTGCTGCAATCGGCCGCAACGCTCGAGCAACAACGCTCATCTATTTAAGCAGGAACACCTGGGGTTTTCAACCGATGCCGATCGCCACCTCTCACGTGGTCTCTCAATTGCAGCGCTCCATTGCCCGCGCGATTTTCGGGAAGGAAGACGTCATTCAGCTTTCCCTGATCACCCTGTTGGCGCGCGGCCACCTGCTGATTGAAGACGTTCCCGGCACGGGGAAAACCACGCTGGCCCAGGCGCTGGCCAAATCGTTCCATTGCACATTCCAGCGCATACAATTCACTTCCGACCTGCTGCCGAGCGACGTCCTCGGCGTCAGCGTCTACAATCCCGAATCGCGCGAATTTGAATTTCGCCACGGGCCGATCTTCGCCAACGTTGTGCTCGCCGACGAGATCAATCGCACCACGCCGCGCACACAATCCGCGCTGCTGGAAGCCATGAACGAAGCGCAGGTGACCGTGGACGGTCGCACGCTCGCACTGCCGCAACCATTCCTGGTGATTGCCACGCAGAATCCGGTGGAACACCATGGCACCTACCCGCTGCCCGAATCGCAACTCGACCGTTTCCTGATGCGCATCAAGATGGGCTACCCATCGCACGAAACGGAGAAAGAAATTCTGCGCAACCGCGCGACCGACGATCCCATTGAAACGCTGGAGCCGGTCGCCGACGTCGCCGACGTGATGACCATGCAGCAGGCGGTCACCCGGGTGAAAGTGGATTCAAGCCTGCACGACTACGCTCTGGAAATCGTGAACCGCACGCGCAAATCCGACCAGTTGGCGCTGGGAGTCAGTCCACGCGGCACCCTGATGCTGCAACGCGCGGCCCAGGCGCGGGCGTTTCTGGAAGGACGCGACTTCTGTCTTCCCGACGATTTCAAGCAACTTGCCGTGGCCGTCTTTTCGCACCGCGTGGTGGCCAGCGCCCGTCATGCCTCGCTGCAAAAGAAATCGGAAACCACGGAGAATGTGCTGCGCGAAATCGTGGAGTCGGTGCGTGTCCCGCTCTAAAGCGATCGCAACCGCCGCGGCCCGCTGGTCTTGAGAATTATCGAAATGTCTTCCCTTACCTCCGCACTTAACGCTCTCCTTGCCAAATCCGATCGCCCGGCCGTGCGCGCTTTTTTCCTTTCCATGGCCGCGCTCATGATCGCGCTGGTTCTGGCCCTGTACTCCGGAGCCGCGGCCCAGCTCGGCAATCTCTTTCTTGCCAGCGCCTCGGCGCTCACCGCGCTGGTGGTCGCCGGATGGGTTGCCGTCACGCTGGTGCCCACGCTGGCGAAGCGCACTCCTCTTCGCTGGATCGGCTATCGCATGGAGTACCGCATCACGCGCGATGGCTGGATCTACATTCTCGGCATCGTGCTGGTGGCGCTGGCGGCGATCAACACCGGAAACAATTTGTTGTTCCTGATTCTTGCCAGCCTGATTGCAAGTATTCTGATGTCCGGCATATTGTCCTCCATCACGCTCGCCGGCGTTGAACTGAAGCTCCACCTTCCGGATCACATTTTCGCCGGGCAGTCCGTGCGCGCTGCCGTGGAATTGCGCAATGAAAAACTCACCCTGCCATCGTTTTCGCTTCGTGTCGAAGCGGCCAAGACAAAAGATGAGCCTGCGGCGGCAATGCTCGAAACCCCAGTCTATTTTCCCTATCTGCCCCGGCAGCAAGCCGTGAAACAAAGTGTTCCGCTGCTTTTTCTCCAGCGCGGGGTTTACCGCCAAGAGGCTTTCAAAATCGTGACGCGCTTCCCTTTCGGATTCCTGCAGAAAGCGCGGCGCATGGATCTGGCTACCGAAGCGCTGGTCTATCCCGCGGTAGCCGCGTCGTCGGAATTCCTGGAAGTCCTTCCCGGGCTGCAAGGCGCCATGGAAAGCAACGCCAAGGGCCGCGGACAGGACCTCTATGCCTTGCGCGGCTATTTGCCAAACGACAGCGCGCGCCACGTGCACTGGAAGGCCTCTGCGCGGTTCGGCGCGCTGATGGTGCGGGAATTTGCGCGGGAAGATGATTGCCGCGTGCTGCTGGTGTTCGACCCGCAGAGTCCCGCGGCAATTGCGACATCTCAATCCAGCGAGAGAGAAAGCTTTGAGCGAGCGGTAACCTTCTGCGCGGCGCTGGCCTGGAATTTTCACGAACGCAACGCGCTGCTTGAATTCCGCAGCGCCGAAGCCTCCACTCCGCCCGCCCCGGCATCCGAAAATATTTTCGCGATCCTGCGGCACCTCGCCCTGGTGCAGCCGATTGCCCCAAACTCGCGGCCCGAATTGCTGAATCAACTCGCGGCGGATCCCAACTCCTTCAAAATTATCGTCACCTCGCAGCCGCGCGGCTCGATTCCTGCCGGATTGTGGAACACCTCCTACATCGTCTTCGCCAGCGATCTCTCTGCCTAATCATTCCGCGATTAACGCCCCCACGAATCCGCGCGTCCTGTGCGAAACTTGACCCGACATGCTAACCGGCGCGCCGCTCTCTCGCTTCCGCAAAAACCTGCTCGGTTGGTTCGCGGAATTTCAACGCGATCTGCCCTGGCGACGGACGCGCGATCCCTATCGCATCTGGCTTTCGGAAATCATGCTGCAGCAGACGCGCGTCGCTGCCGCCATTCCCTACTACAAACGTTTCCTCGAACACTTTCCCAGCGTCGAAGCGCTCGCCAGCGCTCCGCAGGAAGACGTGCTCCGTCTATGGGCGGGACTCGGCTACTACTCGCGCGCGCGCAACTTGCAGAAGGCGGCGCAACAGATCGTTTCGAAGCACAACAGTGTATTCCCGAGTAAGCCGGAGGACGCGCTGGCGCTACCGGGCATCGGCGCGTACACCGCTGCAGCAATCCTCAGCATCGCCTATCAGAAGAAACATGCGGTCCTGGACGGAAACGTTGTCCGCGTGATCGCGCGCCTGAATGCAATTCGCGGCGATCTGCGTGCGAACGGAACCTGGCTGAAACTCCAGAAAGCTGCCGACCAATTGTTACAAGAACGATCGCCCGGAGACTGGAATCAGGCCATGATGGAATTGGGGGCGACCCTCTGCACGCCCCGTTCGCCACAATGCCTACTCTGCCCCGTCAGCGAATTTTGCGAGGCGCGCAAAAAGGGCCTGGTGGATTTGATTCCAACGAAGCGTAGCAAACGCAGTACGGTAGAGATCACCCTGGCCTCGCTGGTGCTGGTGGATGCTCGAGGCAAGACGCTGCTGCTCGCCCCACCAGACTCCCCCGGAAAACCTGCAGCGCCCGACGATGTTCACACGCTGGTTTCGCGGATGTGGCATTTCCCGACGATTGCCGTCCCACCGGGCCGAGCGGTCGCGGAGTTAACGAAATTCGCCGAAGAGTCGCTGTTCGGCGGCCGAAGTCTGCGCAGTGAGCTTTTCCCGCTGAAAAAAGTCAGTCATGCCGTGACGTATCGCTCGATCACGGTTTTTCCCTTCCGGGCAGAGGCGGAAATACTCCCGCGAGTCGCCGGCGCGAAGACGCTTCCTCTTTCGGACTTGTCCGCGGTGGCCATTTCCAACCTGACCCGCAAAGTGGCGCGCGCTGCCCTGGCCTTGAAATAAGAACTTCTCTTTATCGTTACGCCCCCACGAAATCGTGCGCTCCTGCCGGGATGCTATCCTGAAGACTCAACCGATGGCCTCCTCCGTCAACACCCCGGTGCAGCCACTTCCCGCGGAGCATTTCTTCCGCGCGGCTGTGTTCTTCCTGGTGTTGACGGCAACCCTCACGCTGGTGAGCACGGGAAAACTCGACCTCCTGACCACTTTAGTAGCCCCACTCGCGATCCTCTACAAAGGATTCCGCTGGTGGCGCGGGCATGGCCCCGAGTTAAAGCAGACCACGGCCACACGACTCGTCCTCGCGTACGTATTCCTCTTCCCCATCGACGCTCTTTTCCTTTCGCGCAATCTGGCCAGTGGCACCTCCAACGGCATTCTCTACGCGGTACTGCTGGCAACGGTGCACTTCCTGCTCTTTGTAACCGTGCTGCGGCTATACAGCGCGGTCACTGATCGCGACGCCGTCTTCCTGGCCATGCTTTCGTTTGCGGCCATTCTCGCGTCCGCCATCTTCACGGTGGACCCCAATTTCTTCTTCCTCTTTGTCGTTTATTTGTTGTTCGGGGCGGCCACGTTCTTAAGCCTGGAAATCCGCCGTGGTGCACGTGGAGCGGTCTTTCCGCCAATCCATGCGGGGCCTTCGCGGGAGCGGCGGTTCTACCGGGCGATGTCGCTAGCGGCCGTGACCGTCACGCTTGGCGCGATCTTTTTCGGCTCTATTCTCTTTTTCTTTTTCCCCCGCTTCAGCGCAGGTTATTTCGCGCGCACCGGCTTCCAGCCCTCCTTGATGACGGGCTTTACGGACAGTGTCGAACTCGGACAGATCGGCGAAATCAAGAGAGACTCTTCCGTGGTGATGCGGGTGAAAACCGGAACTCCGGTGAACTATCCAATGCTGCGCTGGCGCGGCATCGCGCTTTCCACATTTGACGGAAGACGCTGGTACACGGCAGAAACAAGACGCGATCTGCATAACGCGGGGCAGGATGGCTGGATTGCTCTCGGCTCACCACTGGATGTGAAGGTCCCGGTCGTGGCCGAACTTCAGTTTATCGTCCTGCTTCAACCGCTCGCGAGCGATGCCTTGTTTGCGCCCGCGCATGTGATGAAAATGCGTGGAAATTTCTCGACGGACGCTGGCACCTACTATGGATCGGCTCGGCGCAGTACGCTCGGGCTGGATTTTGCTGGCGCCGTCTATAACCCTGCCCGCAATTACTCGCAGATCAGGTATGAAGGAGTTTCGCTGCTGCCGGAGTCACGGCCGCTGAAAGCGCGAACCGCGGGCACGGAATATCCCGAAGATATCCAAAGCCTGTATCTGCAGTTGCCGGAGAAGCTCGATCCCCGCATCCCGCAACTGGCCCGGAAAATCACGGCGACGGCCGACAACTCGTACGACAAATCCGTTGTCCTCGAAAGTTATCTCCGAAGGAATTTCGGTTACACCCTGAACCTCGCCGGAAAACCCGGCGCGGATCCGCTGGCTCAGTTTCTCTTTGTAACCAAGGCCGGGCACTGCGAATATTTCGCGTCGGCTATGGCCGTGATGCTCAGGACGCTGGGGATTCCTTCGCGCGAGGTGAATGGCTTCCTGCCAGGCGAGTATAACGACCTCGCCGGAGACTACATTGTCCGCGCCAGTGATGCCCACAGCTGGGTGGAAGCGTATTTTCCGGGCAGCGGTTGGATCACGTTTGACCCCACGCCGGCGGCGATCGATTCCACAGGTGGTCTCTTTTCCCGGCTCAATCTCTATCTAGACTGGATGCAGCTGAACTGGAACGAATGGGTGGTCAACTACGACTTTGCGCACCAGATGTTGATGGCGAAAAACGTCCGGCAGAATTCGACCGATTATTCAGAATCCTTGCGGCGCTGGTTCCGGCGTACTCAGGATCGCGGCATGGCCGGACTCACAGAGTGGCAGCGCCGTCACACCTTTTTGAGCATGGTATTTCCGGTGGCACTGGTGTTCGTGCTGGTCGTGCTGCGATTTGACTGGATTCGCTCCGCTGTCCGCTGGCTGACTCTGGCTCTGCAAATGAGGCAACCGACCGCGCTCAGAAATAATCCGCAGCTTGCCTCGCGTCTCTACTCGGAGATGCTGAGGGTGCTCGAGAAGCGTGGCTACACCCGGGCGGAGACGCAAACCCCGGGAGAATTCGCGGCCACGCTTTCGCTGCAGCCAAGCCTGCGTTCCGCGGTGGGCGAGTTCACCTCCCTTTATGCCGAAGCCCGTTTCGGCGGAGCGGTTTGCGACGCCTTCCGCCTGCGCGCCCTCCTCGAGCAGATCCGTTCCACCCAGTAGCGGCCACCTTCAGGTGGCCCCGCGCCCTTTTGTAGGGGAGGGGCTCGCCCTCCCTCTTGCCTTTGTAGCGGCCGCCTTCCGGGGCGGGCGCCTTTTGCCCGTCCCGAGTGGCCCTACGGGGCGGGCGAGTCCTTGATTGCGCAAAACCCCATATGCGATGGCACCGCACCAGCCATGCTAAAATGAAAAGATTGGCGTAAAGGCGCCATTCCCACCGTATGCGTAAAGTTGGTTTTATCTCCCTCGGATGCCCCAAAAACCTCGTGGACAGCGAGGTCATGATGGGCATTCTCGCGCGCGAGGGCTACGAACTTACTCCCCGCGCCGATGACGCCGAGATCCTGGTTGTCAACACCTGCAGCTTCATCGAGCCTGCCCAAAAAGAATCCGTGGACGCCATCCTCGAAATGGCGGAGCACAAGAAGTTCGGCTCGGCGAAAAAACTCATCGTCGCCGGCTGCCTGGTGGAAAGGTATCGCGACCAGATACTGCAACAGATTCCCGAAGTGGATGCCGTCGTTGGCACTGGCGAGGTCGAGCGCATCATCGAAGCCGTCGAAGGCGACCTGAAGGTCTTGCCCGCGCAACCCCCGGCATTTCTCTACCACGATCTGACGCCGCGCATCGTCACCACGCCCAAGCATCAGGCCTACATCAAAATTGCCGAAGGCTGCGATCATCCCTGCACCTTCTGCATCATTCCCCAGCTGCGCGGCGCCTTCCGCAGCCGCAGGTTTGAATCCGTGGTACGCGAAGCGGAGAACCTCGCCGCCGCGGGCGCGCGCGAAGTCACACTCATCGGCCAGGACACAACCTCCTACGGCGAAGACCTCGGCCTTCGTGACGGTCTCGCGCAACTCCTCGAACGCCTGGCGCAGGTCGAAGACCTCTTGTGGGTACGTTTTCTCTACGCCTATCCGAACCGTGTGACGCAAAAGATGCTCGAAACCCTTGCGGTGCACGAACGGCTGGCCAAATACATTGACATGCCCCTGCAGCATGCCAGCCGCAACGTGCTGGCGCGCATGAAGCGCGGGTCCCACGGCGACGCCTTCCTGAAACTACTGGAACGGATGCGCGCGACAATTCCCGGCGTCGCGCTGCGCACCAGCTTCATCGTCGGCTTCCCTGGCGAAACCGAGGCGGACTTCCAGGAGCTCTACGATTTTGTCGCCGCCGCAAAGCTCGACTGGATGGGCGTCTTCGAATATTCCGACGTGGACAACGCCGGCAGCTTCCCGCTGGACGGCAAGGTGGACGCCGAAACGATCAACGATCGCCGCAACCGCCTGATGGCGCTGCAAAAGAAAATTTCCCGCGAAAATCTCCGCAAGCTAAAAGGCCGCACGGAGACGGCTCTGGTCGAAGGCCCTTCGAAAGACAACCCTCTGGTCTGGGAAGCCCGCCTGGAATCGATGGCGCCGGACATTGACGGCAAGTTGTACCTGACCGACATTGAGTTGCCGAGCGGCGAAGTAGCCGAGTCGGGCGATGTCGTGAAGGTTGAGATTACGAGGACGGACGCGTATGACCTGATCGGCCGCGTCGTAGAGATCCAGCAGCGCAAGGCCGCCCGTGAGATCGCGACAACCAAATCGAAAATTCCGCCAGAAAAATTAACCCGGATCGCCACCGGCGCCGCCCTGCGTGTACTCGGCTAGCTCAACCGCATTTGTAGCGGCCACCTTCAGGTGGCCCCTCTTGCCTTTGTGGCGGCCGCCTTCTGAGGCGCGTTCTTTGCGCCCCGGATGATGTTGCGGGGCGGGCGTTTTTTAAAACTTCAACTAGGAGCGCTTGCCGCATTTTCTCTGGGCTTGTCCTGATTCCTCCCCGGATGGTAAAACAGTCTCTTCGAAATGAAGCACCGCTGCCCCATCTGCAAGAAACCCACCGACTCCGCCACGGACGCGGACTTTCCGTTCTGCTCCGATCGCTGCCGATTGATGGACCTCGGCGCGTGGGCCGCGGAGAAGTACGTTGTGTCCGACCCCATCTTTGACGAAGAGGACATCCCCGAAGCCGATCGCCGCGCGCCGCGCGAAGACGGACGCGACAACGATGACACCATCCACTGATCCGGCCGCCAAACCTCGGTTCGCCTACGCCATCGCCACGGTTCTCGGCACGGGTTACCTCAAGCCCGGCCCCGGCACCTGGGGCTCGGCAGTGGGGCTGCTCATCGCCGTCGTCGCCCACCCCTTCACATGGTTCTTGCTCCTTGGAAAGGGCATCGAGGTTGCCGCGGGAAAAACCGCACCATTGATGACGGGATTCGGCGGAACGCTGGTCCTGCTTGTACCTTCCGTGGCCGTGTGGCTGCTTTTGGCGCTGCTCGGAGTTCGCTCCAGCGGTGATGTTTCGCAACATGCTGGTACTAAGGACCCTCAGTTCGTCGTGATCGACGAGGTTTCTGGAGTGCATCTCTCGCTCATTCTCAGCCTGGCGCCGGTCACGCCGATGGTCTTTCTGAGGCCTGAGGATGCGACCGCGTTCGCACTGTATAGCGGTATGAGCATTCTCAACTGGAAATTCCTCCTCGCCGGCTTCCTCCTCTTCCGCCTCTTCGACATCACCAAACCCTTCCCCTGTCGGCGCCTCGAAAAGCTACCCGGCGGCTGGGGCATCATGGCCGACGACTGGATGGCCGGGGTCTACGCTGCCATTTGCTTGCGTCTCGCGTTACACTTTCATTGGCTATGAACGTTGGGCAACGGCAATGAAATTCGGGTTTGGCACCACGTCAGAAAAGAACGGCATCCCGCACATTGAGCGGATTGCGCCCGCCGCCGCGATTCCCGGGGGCGAGATCGCGATTTATGGCAGCGGCTTCACCTCGCGGCACGGCGCCCGCCCGCAGGTCCGCTTTGGCGAGGCCGAAGCGGCGCTCTCGCTCGCCAGCAGCAACCGCCTGATCGCGCGCGTGCCGGAAAACGCCAACGGCAGCACCATCCAGATTGTTAGTGCGCAGCGCGAAAGCCAGCCGTTTCCCGTGGCCTTGGGATTCCAGATCGCCGACAACCTGCATCCGGTAAGCAATCCAGCGGTGGATTCCCAGGGAAATATTTACGTGACGTTCAGCGGGCCTCGCGGCCAGCGTGTTCCCGTGTCGCTCTACAAAATCAACACCAGTTACGCCGTGAAACCCTTCGTCACATCGCTCATAAATCCCACCGGCCTGGCGCTCAACGCAAAAGGCGATCTGTTCGTTTCCTGCCGCCATGACGGCACAATCTATCGCGTCACTTCCGACGGCCGCAGCGAGCAATGGATCGAAGGCATGGGCATCGCCACCGGCATCGCCTTCGATGCGAAAGGAAATCTCTTTGTCGGCGACCGCAGCGGCACCATTTTCAAGATCAGCCCGGAGCGCGAAATTTTTGTCTTCGCCACGCTTGAACCCTCCGTCGCCGCGTATCATCTCGCGTTCCACCCAAGCGGCGAACTCTACGTGAGCGGACCCACAACCTCCAGCTACGACCGCGTCTATCGCATCACCCAAAACGGCGAAGTGCACGTCTTCTATCGCGGGCTGGGCCGGCCGCAGGGTCTGGCATTCGACCAGGACGGGAATCTCTTCGTCATGGCCTCCTTCGGCGGGCGCCGCGGCGTCGTGCGCATCTCTCCTCAAGGTCACGCGGAGCACGTCCTCAGCGGCTCCGCGCTCGTTGGCCTGGCGCTCCTGCCAAGCGGCCGCGGAATTCTCGCCGCCAACAGTTCCCTGTTTACGGTTGACTGGAACGTCCGCGGTTTGCCTCTCCACGGCTAGAAGCTATCTCATAAATGGTTTCAGGGGGTCGGAGCTTTAGCTCCGACATTTGGAAACCTAAAAAATCGGGCTTTGGCCCCTGAGGACACTCTTCGCTAATCTGTGCTCCACTTATGAGATAAGTTCTAGTCTCCGGTTTTCGAACCGCGTTCCGCCCGGCTGTTCCGCCGGGTGAGCTACAATAATCTCCATGAAAGCCGAAATCATCGCCGTTGGCTCGGAACTCCTCACACCAGACCGGGTGGATACTAACTCGCTCTTCGTCACTGAAGAATTAAACAAGCTGGGCATCGAGGTTTTGCGAAAGACGATCGTCGGGGACAACCGCGAGTTGCTCGCGGAAGCGTTTCGCGATGCATTGAATCGCGTGCCGGTGGTGATTGCCAGCGGTGGCCTGGGTCCCACGGAAGACGACCTGACCCGCGAAACCGTCGCCGAACTTCTCGGCCGCCGCCTGCAGCGAAATGATGACGTCGTTCGGGCCATAGAAGCAAGATTTCGCAGCTTCAAGCGCGACATGCCCGCCGTGAATCTCCGCCAAGCCATGGTTCCGGAGGGCGCGGAAATCCTCGAAAATCCGCGCGGCACCGCCCCCGGCTTGTGGATTGAAGACAAAGGCCGTATGGTGGCGCTGCTGCCGGGCCCTCCGCGCGAACTCAAGCCACTCTTTCTCGAACAGGTGCTGCCGCGCTTGCGCCGCCGTGATTCAGGCGTTCGCATGTTCCACCGCGAGCTACGCGTCACCGGCCTCGGCGAATCCCATGTCGAAGAGCGCATCCGCCCGATTTACACGCGGTATCCGCAGGTGAACACAACCATTCTCGCCGCGCCCGGCGAAATCCAGATCCACCTGCGCCTCTGGACCGAAGACGCGACCCACGCCGAAACCACTCTCGGCGAAATCGTACGCAGTTTTGAACTAGCACTCGGCGATCGCATCTTCGCCCACAAGGCCGTGACCCTCGAAGATGTCGTCGCCGAGCTCCTGACCACCAGCCGTGCCACGATCTCGACCGCGGAAAGCTGCACCGGCGGCCTGCTCGCCGAACGCCTCACCCGCATCCCGGGCAGTTCCACTTATTTTCTGGGCGGCGTAGTTTCCTACAGCAACGAACGCAAAACTGTCTGGACGGAAGTGCCGGCGGAACTCATCGCTTCAAAAGGCGCAGTGAGCGCGGAAGTGGCTGTTGCACTGGCCGAGGGCATTCGCCGCAGCGTCGGCAGCACATTCGGAGTTGGCATCACCGGCATCGCCGGCCCGGGCGGCGGCAGCGAAGAAAAGCCAGTCGGCACAGTGCACATCGCATTGGCCACGCCAGCGGGAACGAAAGAGCGGCTAGTGCATCTCCCCGGCGACCGCGAAATGATCCGCTTCTACGCTTCGCAATTAGCGCTCGACATGGTCCGCGTGCACTATCTCTTCGACGGCAAGCCCCAGCCGCGCCGCGTCAATCCATCTACCTGAAGCGGGCTGCCTGCGTGCGACTTTTCATCGCCATCGAAATTCCCGAGAACATTCGAACCGGCTTCGCGTCTCTCTTGAAAGAATTTCGCTCCATCGCCCCGCAGGTGAAGTGGGTTCGTGCCGAGAATCTGCATGTCACGCTGAAATTTCTCGGCGAAACGGAACCCGCGAAACTAGGCGCGTTGCGAAACGTCCTCTCCGCCGTTCGTTCGGCGGAGCCAGTAGGTCTCGAATTTCGCGGCCTCGGCTTTTTCCCCAATGAGAAACGCCCTCGCGTCTTCTGGGCGGGAATGGAAGCATCAGCGAATCTGAAAACGCTCGCTATGGACATCGATCAGGCCGTTCACCCCCTCGGTTTCCCTTTGGAAGAACGCCCGTTCACGCCACACCTGACGTTGGCCAGGTTTCAGCTGCCGGGCATCCCGCCAAAATTGCTACAAGCGATGAACGAAAAGAGTGGCCAGCCGTTTGGTTCCCGGCGCACGGGAGAGTTTCATCTCATCGAAAGCAAGCTGAAACCCACCGGAGCGGAGTACACTACCGTGCAAACGTTTCGTTTCGCCACGGAGGCTTAGGCCTGCATGTCGTTCTTCACGCCGACCATTTCCCTTCTTCTGGCCGCCGCGTATTTTCTCGGCTCGATTCCCTTCGGCTTGATCCTCGCGAAACTATTTGCCGGAAGCGACATCCGGAAATCCGGCAGCGGCAATATCGGCGCGACCAATGTCGCGCGTGTTGCAGGACCTGCCGCGGGAATCCTCACACTCGTCCTCGATGTCATCAAAGGCGCCGCCGCCGTTTGGCTCGCCGGGCGATTCACCGAACAGAGCTCGACTGCAATGACGCTCGCCGGCGTCACCGCGCTTCTCGGCCACTGTTTTCCCATTTGGCTGAAATTCAAGGGCGGCAAGGGCGTCGCCCCCGCGCTGGGTGTTTTCTTGATGCTCGCCCCCCTGGCAGCCCTCGGCGCCCTGTTGGTATTTATTCTCGTGAGCATGGCCTGGCGTTACATTTCCCTCGGGTCCATCTCCGCGGCCGCGGCGATGCCGTTGCTGATGTATTTCTTGTGGGCGCCCGGACACGCACCGCCGCTGGCGGTCGATTTCGGCACCCTTTTTGCCTCCGCCCTGGTCATTTTCAAGCACGACGCCAATCTGCAGCGCCTCGTGGATGGCACCGAACCCAAATTCTCCTTCGGTAAATCCAAAGGAGACACCGCGTGAGCCGGATTGCCATTCTTGGAGGGGGCAGCTGGGGCACCGGACTTGCTGTTGTACTGTCGGCCAGCCGCCGGAAGCATGAAATCCGCCTTTGGGTCCGCGACTCTTCCCTCGCCGAGTCCATCGAGCAGGACCGCGAAAACAAGAAATACCTGCCCGGTATCTCGGCCCCAGACTGCGTGAAAGCCTCCGCGAACTTTGAGGAAGTTTTGCAACAAGCGCAAATCGTGCTTGGCGCGGTCCCTTCCGCGCACACGCGCGGAATTTTCGCGTTGGCACTTCCGCATCTTTCGCGCGAAGCGGCCTTCGTCAGCGCCACGAAAGGGCTGGAGCCGGCAACCCACCTCCGGATGAGCGAAGTCATCTCCCAAGTCATCAACGCGCGCTTCGTGCCCAGCGTCGCCGTGCTTTCCGGCCCATCCTTCGCTGCCGAAGCCGCCCAGGGCCAGCCAACCGCCGTAGTGCTGGCTTCAAAAGACGCGGCCCTCAGCGCCTTCTTGCAGGAAGAGTTTTCCGGCCCCGCGTTTCGCCTCTACACCAACGATGACGTCCTGGGCGTTGAACTCGCCGGCGCCATGAAAAACGTAATGGCCATTGCCGCAGGCGCATGCCAGGGGCTGGGCCTCGGCGCAAACTCGCTCGCCGCGCTGATCACCCGCGGCCTGGCGGAAATGACGCGCCTCGCCGTGGCTCTTGGCGGAAAGCCGGAAACCCTAAGCGGCCTGGCAGGCATGGGCGACCTGATTCTCACCTGCTATGGCGCCCAGAGCCGCAACCGCCGCGTCGGATTCGAATTGGGCCAAGGCCGTTCGCTAACCGAAATCCTGGCTGGCATGACCATGGTTGCCGAAGGCGTCGGCACTGCGGCCGCCCTGCTCGCCCTCGCAAAGGAAAACCGCATCGAGCTTCCCATTACTCAACAGGTGCACAGCATCCTGCACCTCGGAAATTCCCCCCGCGAAGCGATCCGCGCCATCATGGAAAGGCCGCTGAAGCGAGAATAAGCCGCCTGGGACCAACCCCCTAGTACCTCCAGCCCAGTTGCACTTCCGCGTCCCCTGTCCTTTAGGCCAGCCGCTTTCCCCGGGCCCGCCTCCTAAAATCAATGTGTTGCGATGGCGGAGATAGTTCCATCGATTTTGACGCGCCTCCGTTCCGGCCGGGTGCGCATCCTATGGCTTGTGCTCGGTGCGCTCCTGCTTGTGAGCGCGCTCCCCATCGGCTTGTACCACCGCCAGGTTCTCGAACTCAGCCAGGAAAAGCTCGTGGATACCGAGCGCGTACAGCAGACAGAGTTGACCCGCTCGCTGGCGCAGGAAGTTCAGTTTTTCGAATCCAACCTGACGCAACAGCTGATCAGCCAGCGTCAGATTCTTACCCTCACGGGCCTGATAGACAACGTCACGGATCCGGCCGCTGAACCCAAAGTCACCCGGCTCCTCGAAAATTTCGTCGACTCCAATCGCAACTCCTTCATCTATCTGACTGCCGTTGGCCGCGACGGCAAGGGCACCACGGCTTCGCAGGGAAATTTCCGCGCGGAGCAAGATCCCTTCGTCGCCAAGGCCCTGCAACGTGCCTTTGTAAGCTGCGTTCAATCCGTAAAATTCCGCAGCGATCCTCTTGCTCTGGCGCCGGACAATCGCCCCGCCTTTGTGATGGCGGTGCCGCTCAAGGACTCCCAGGACAACTTCACCGGCATGCTCGCCGCGGTGGTTTCGCTGGACCCGATTCTGCACCGCTTGCAGGACGCCAGCGTGCGCGGCCGCGCGGTGTTTATCGTTGACCACTACGGCCACATCGTGGCTCATCCAGACACCAAGCATTTTGTGCCCGGCGAGGATTTGAGCGACAAGTCGCACATGGTCGCCCAGATCAAGGCGCTCCCCAAGGATTTGCGCAATACCGAAACCGTGCACTTCACTGAAAAGGAAAATAACCGCCAGGTAGAGATGGTCGGGACCTACAGCACCTTTCCAGAGGTCAACTGGGCCGTCATCTCCGAACGCAGTGTGGACGAAGCCCGCGCCGACGCCGGCGTCACGGAACTCAACCAGCAGGCCCTGGCCTTCGTCAGCGTGGTAGTCCTCGTAGCCATCCTCTTCGGTTATTTCTTCGCTGTCGGCATCAGCACGCCGATCCGTTCGCTCGCCGCTTCCACGCGCGCTATCAGCCGCGGTGAATTCCACCAGCGCACCCCGGTGCGCGGCGCCGCCGAAATCAGCGAACTGGCCGAAAATTTCAACCTGATGGCCAGCGACATCGAGGAGTACATCGAGAAGCTCAAGGAAGCCGCCGAGAAGAACCGCGAACTATTCATCGGCTCCATCCGCATGCTCGCGGCCGCGATCGACGAAAAGGACCCGTACACCCGAGGCCATTCCGGCCGCGTGGCGAAGTATTCGACCATCATCGCCCAGGAAATGAAGCTTTCGCCCGACGATCTCGACAAACTCAAAATCGCGGCGCTCCTGCACGACGTCGGCAAAATCGGCGTGGACGACCGCGTCCTCAAAAAGCCCGGCTCTCTGACGCCCGAAGAGTTCGAAATCATGAAGACCCATACGACCAAGGGCGCCAACATCATGCGTCCGGTCTCGCAACTCAAAGACATGCTGCCCGGCATCGAATTGCACCACGAGCACATGGACGGCCGCGGCTATCCCTACGGCCTGACCGGCCCGCAAATTCCCCAAATGGCGCGAATCATCGGCGTCGCCGATACCCTGGATGCAATGACCACCAATCGCCCCTATCAAAACGCAATGGATCTGGACTACGCGCTCGGCCGCATCAAGGCCCTGGCCGGCTCGAAATTCGACGAGGTGATAGTGGTCGCCCTCGAATCCGCAGTAAAAGCCGGCAAACTCCGCCTAACCGCCGTGGAAGTCCAAGTCTAACTTGGAGTGCGGAAGCTCTGCTTCCGCTTTTACGGCCTAAACCGGGCCTCCCATCTCAGCTGTTCGCGACCCGCCCCCGGCCCCTCCCCACCCAATCTGTTACACTTTTCTTTCCCGCCTTTTACCCAGTGCGGGCCACTCTTATGATCACCCTCTTCGGAAAACCCGAACCGACGCTCCTCGAGCGCCTGAAAGAATCCGTCGGCAAAACCAAGGAAGCCCTCGCCGACACGCTCGATACCATCACCCAGGGTGGCCGCCAGATTGATCCTTCCGTCCTAAAGGAAGTGGAAACCGCGTTGCTCTCCGCCGACCTCGGCGTAAAAACCACCAAAGAAATTCTGGACTCGGTGAAGGAGCAACTTTCCCGCAACGCCCTAAACAACGGCGAGCAACTAAAACGCGAAATCAAGAAGCACGTATTTCGTGCTCTCAATGTATACGGGAACACGCCGCACTTGGTTGGAGCGGCGAATGGGAACGACCCCCGCGTAATCTTCATCGTTGGCGTGAACGGCGCCGGAAAAACCACCAGCATCGGCAAACTCGCCAATCGCCTGCGCCAGGATGGCCGCAGCGTGGTGCTGTGCGCGGCGGACACCTTTCGCGCCGCTGCCATCGAACAACTCGAAATTTGGGCCCAGCGCAACGGCATAGAAGTAATCAAGCAAAAGTCCGGCTCCGATCCCGCGGCGGTGGTCTTCGACGCGATGGCCGCCGCAAAAGCCCGCGGGGCGGATGCGGTGATCGTGGATACCGCCGGCCGCCTTCACACAAAATCCAACCTGATGCTCGAACTCGAAAAAATGAAACGCACCGCCGCAAAGGTGATTCCCGGCGCGCCGCATGATGTCCTCCTGGTGATGGACGCCACCACCGGACAAAACGGCCTCGCGCAAGCCCGCGAGTTCACTTCCGCCGTAGGCGTAACCGGCATCATCCTCACCAAGCTCGATGGCACCGCAAAGGGCGGCATCGTCGTCGCCATCTCCCGCGAATTGGGCTTACCGATCCGTTTCGTCGGCACCGGCGAGCAAATCAACGATCTCGTCCCTTTCGACGCCCAAACCTACGCCGACTCGCTTTTCGACTGACACCGTGAATTCCCACGACACTCATTTCATGGAGCACGCCCTGGATCTGGCGCGCAAAGGCATCGGCCTGGCCAGTCCAAATCCCACCGTCGGCTGCGTGATCGTGAAAGACGGCGCAATTTTGGGCGAAGGCTTCCACCAATACGAGTGGAAAGACCACGCGGAAATTGTTGCCCTCAAGCAAGCCGGAGAACGGGCCAGCGGCGCAACGCTTTACGTGACCCTCGAACCGTGCAATCACACCGGCCGCACCGGTCCCTGCACCGAAGCGATTATTGCCACGGGAATTTCGCGGGTAGTGGCGGCGATGGAGGATCCGAATCCGAAAACACGAGGGACGGGATTCGGCCGGTTGCGCGCGGCAGGCATTGAAGTGGAGAGCGGCCTGCACGAAGCGGAAGCGCAAAGTCTCAACGAAGCGTTTGCGCATTGGATCATCTCGCGCAAACCTTTCGTGACTCTGAAATCGGCGCTAACGCTTGATGGTCAGCTTGCCCTGCCAAAGTCGCCCAAAAGCAAGAACCGCGAATGGATCACCAGCGAAGAGTCGCGCGCCGAAGTGCATCGCATGCGCCACGCCTCCGACGCTCTGCTCAGCGGCATCGGCACCATCCTCGCCGACGATCCGCTTCTCACCGACCGCAGCGGCCTCCCGCGCCGCCGCCGTTTGCTCCGCGTAATTCTGGATACGCGCCTCCGCCTTTCCCCCAAATCGCGCATCGTGCAAACCGCTGACGACGATCTCCTCGTCTACACCTCTGCCCTGCTCAAAAGTCCGAAAGCCCGCAGACTGCAAAATGCCGGCGTCGAATTAATCGAAGTAAAGCGAAGCCGCAGCGGCCTCGATCTAAGCGCAGTCTTCAAGGATCTCGCCCGCCGCGATATCCTCAGCGTACTCCTCGAAGCAGGCCCCCACCTCAACGCCGCCGCCTTATCCGCCAACCTCGTCAACAAACTCGTCCTCTTCTACGCCCCCAAAATTGCCGGCGATGCCCGCGTACCCTTCGTGAACGCCAGTGCCAAAGCGATGCCTCCTATGCGCGTGCGAACCATCCGCCAAATCGGCCCCGACGTCGCCATCGAAGCGCTTCCCTTTGGAGTGCGGTAGCTCTGCTACCGCTTTTACGGCCTAAGCCACACATCCCAACTTGACCATCTCCTCGGTCCATTCGGCGCGACCTATCCGCTCATTTCCCGGCACACCAATCCAAAAATTCGCTACTCATTCCGGGGATACTTTGCGACCATTTCCCTCGAACCACCCTGCACCCATCGCCTGACGGAGGCCTTCCCGCGTGAGCGAACCACCGCGTTCCTGGCGTCTCGGCTTCTGGAGCCTCATCGCCACGCAATTTCAGGGCGCCTTCAACGACAACGCCCTGAAATACCTTGTGATCTTCCTGATCATCGGCACCAATCTCTCCTCCGACGAAGAAGAAGCCAAAGTCCTCCTCGTTGGCTCCCTATTCGCCCTCCCCTTCATCCTCTTCTCCATGACCGGCGGCTATTTCGCCGACCGCTTCAGCAAGCGTTCCGTCACCATCTGGACCAAAGTCTTCGAGATCGCCGTAATGCTGTTTGCGATCGCGGGCTTTGTGGCTCACAGCATGGCCATGTCCATGGCCGCCGTTTTCCTTGCCAGCACGCAAGGCGCTCTCTTCGGCCCATCAAAATACGGATTGCTCCCCGAAATTTTGCCGGAGAAGCGCCTCTCCTGGGGCAACGGCGTCATCGAACTCGGCACCTTCCTCGCCGCAATCACCGGCACAGTCGTGGGCGCAAGGCTTTCGGAAGTTTTCGTAGGCCGCGAATATTATTCCGGAATTTTCTTCCTGGCGTGCTCGATCATTGGCCTCGTAGCAAGTTTCGGCATTTCAAGAGTTCCCGCCGCCGATCCAGCGAAACAATTCCGCATCAATTTCCTCGGCGATCTCTGGTCGCAAAGCAAACTCATCGGCCGGGATCGCGTGCTTTGGCTCGCGGTCCTTGGGAACACATATTTCTTCTTCCTCGGCGCGCTCCTTCAGTTCGACATCGTCTTCTACGCCCGCGACGTCCTCCGCGTCACCGCAACTCACGGCAGCCTGTTGCAAGCCGCAATCGCCATCGGCATCGGCATGGGCAGCCTCGCGGCCGGTTACCTCTCCGGTGGCAAAATCGAATACGGGCTGATTCCCCTCGGCGCCGCAGGCATCACGCTTTTCGGCTTTCTTCTCGCCGCTCCCGGCCTTTCCTTCAACGCGGTGATCATTCTCCTCGCCGCTCTCGGATTCGCCGGCGGCTTCTTCATCGTGCCCATCAGCGCGCTGCTCCAGCACCGTCCGGAAGAGCAGCACCGCGGCGGCGTGCTGGCCGCGGCAAATCTCTATTCCTTCATCGGCATCCTCGCCTCATCCGGCGCGTTCTATTTTCTGAAGCACTACCTGCGGCTCGGCCCGGCAGGAATTTTCTTCTGGGCCTCAATTCTGACGCTGGCGGCCCTCGCGTATCTCCTGTGGCTCTTGCCGGATTCCCTCCTCCGGCTGCTGCTCTGGATCGCGGCGCACACGATTTACCGGCTAGACCTGAAAGGTCAGGAAAATATTCCTCCACGTGGAGGAGCTCTCCTCACACCGAATCATTCGTCCTGGATCGACGCGGTGCTCCTTACCACCGTCACAGACCGGCCAATCCGCTTCCTCATGTTCAAGGGCGTTTACGACCTTCCCTTCATCAAACCCTTCGCCAAAATTCTAAAAATCATTCCCATCGCCTCCGACCAGGGCCCTCGCGAAATGATTCACTCCTTGCGCGAAGCCTCCGACGCGCTGCGCAACGGCGAAGTGGTCTGCATCTTCCCCGAAGGTGAAATCACCCGCATCGGCCAGATGCTCCCCTTCCGCCGCGGCTTCGAACGCATCGTCAAAGGCATCGACGTTCCCATCATTCCCGTGAACATCGACGGCCTCTGGGGCTCGATTTTCAGTTTTTCCGGCGGCCGCTTTTTGTGGAAGCGCCCTCGCCAAATCCCCTATCCCGTCCGCGCCTCGTTTGGAACACCGTTGCCCTCAACCGCGAGCACGACAGACGTGCGCACCGCCGTGCAGGAATTAAGTGTGGATGCCTTCAATCGCCGCCGCCGCTACATGAAGCCGCTGACCCGCTCATTCATCAAAATGGCGCGGCGTCATTCTCGGCGGTTCGCCATGGCCGACGGCCGCACGCCAAAAGTCACCTTCGGCGAAGCGCTGACCAAAACAGTTTTTCTCGCGCGGCGCCTGCGCCCGTTGTGGGCAGGCCAAAACATGGTCGGCGTCCTCTTGCCGCCTTCGATTCCCGGCGCGCTCGTGAACTGGGCCGCAATGCTCCAAGGCAAAGTGCCAATCAACCTGAACTACACCACCTCAAACAAATCCCTCGCCTCCTGTGCGCGTCAGTGCGAATTGCAGACGGTGGTCACTTCAAAACTCTTCCTCGAAAAAGTGCACATCGAGCCACCGGGAAAAGTCATCTACGTAGAAGACCTCGCGGAAAAACCGGGATTTTCAGAAAAACTTATCGCACTGCTATCCGCGAAGCTGCTTCCCGCCCGCTTGCTAGAGCGCTCCCTCGGCTTCATCCGCAAGCCCTCGCTCGACGACACCGCCACGATTATTTTTTCCAGCGGCTCCACTGGCGAGCCCAAAGGCGTTTTGCTCTCGCACTTCAACCTCGCCTCCAACGTCGAGCAGATCGAACAGGTTTTCCATCTCCACAAGGGTGATTCCATCCTCGGCATTCTTCCCTTCTTCCACTCTTTCGGCTTCACCGGCACGCTCTGCCTGCCCGCCATGGCCGGAATCGGCGCCGTCTTCCATCCCAGCCCGCTCGACGCCCAAGCCATCGCCGCGCTCGTCAGCAAATATTCCGTAACCATGATGCTCTCCACCCCGACGTTTCTGAACTCCTACACCCGCCGCTGCCCGCCGGAATCCTTCGGCAGCCTGCGCATCGTGATGGCTGGCGCCGAAAAATTGCCGGAGCGCGTAGCGCAAGCTTTCGAAGATCACTTCGGCATCAGGCCGCTCGAAGGCTACGGTTGCACGGAATGCTCCCCGGTAGTCGCCGTCAACACCTATGATTTTCGCGCCGCCTATTTCCGCCAGGTCGGCGCAAAACGCGGCACGATCGGCCATCCTCTCCCGGGAATCGGCATCCGCATCATCGATCCTGACTCCGGCGAAACGCTGCCCGTAGATAAACCCGGGCTGCTTCTAGTGCGCGGCCCCAACGTAATGGTTGGCTATTTGAACCTCCCGGAAAAAACTGCCGAAGTTTTGAAAGACGGCTGGTACAACACCGGCGACATCGCCACCCAGGACGAAGACGGCTTCCTACGCATCACCGATCGCCTGAGCCGCTTCAGCAAAATCGGCGGCGAAATGGTTCCCCACATCAAAGTGGAAGAAAAGCTCCACGAACTCCTCGAAGCCGACGGCCAGGTTCTCGCCGTAACGGCGATCCCCGACGAAAAGAAAGGCGAGCGATTGGTGGTGGTGCACACCCTGAAGGAAGACATGTTGAAAGATTGCCTGGAAAAACTTTCCAAAAGTGATCTCCCCGCTCTCTGGAAGCCGCGCCCGGATCAATTCATCCACGTCGAGCAACTCCCCTATCTGGGAACAGGGAAACTGGACTTGCGCCGCCTGCGCGAAATTGCCATGGCGCAAGCAAACGTATCCAACTGAATTTGTAGGGGAGGGGATTGCTCGCCCTGAGTCCGTCCGAAGGGCCTCTCCCTCTTGCCTTCCTACCAGCCGCGCCTCCCCTGAGCCCGGGTGGCTACCCTTTGCGTCTACGCAAAGGGTGGTCCGCTCTTCCTCTTCTCTCGCCTTTGTGCTGGCCGCCTTCAGAAAAACCTCCACTCTTTAGGAGGCCGGGGCTTCAGCCCCGGCGTGACGGTTCCAGAAATAATGGGCTTTAGCCCCTGAAGAAGGCTTTTCTGTGTCTTTCCACAAGCTGTTCGATCAAATGACCGCACTTCAGTTTGGGCGCCATTTGAACGTTGACCGCAGCTCAGCGTAGACTTCTCTCAGGAGTGGTCGAAATGTTCACCGGAATCATCGAACACCTCGGAACCGTGGAATCCCTGAAGGCCAACGCCGAAGGCGGCCGCCTGAAAATTCACGCCCCAAGCGTCGCGAAGAATCTCGAAATCTCAAAGAGCATCGCCGTCAACGGCTGTTGCCTCACAGTTGTGGCAGTGCAGGATGAACACTTTTCCGTCGACCTCTCCGGCGAAACCCTGCGCAAGACTTCCCTCGGCGAATGGAAAGCGGGAACGCGCGTCAACCTGGAGCAACCCCTGACCGCCGGAAAAGAATTCGGCGGCCACTTCGTGCTGGGCCACGTAGATACAATCGGCCGTGTGGCACGCCTCTCGCCCGAAGGCGAAAATTGGTGGTACGGCGTCGAAGTTCCCGAATCGTTCACGCGCTACATCGTCCCCCAAGGCTCGATCACCATCGACGGCATCAGCCTGACCGTCGCGCGCTGGGACGGCCGCCTCGCCGAAGTTGCGGTAATTCCCTTCACCTACGAGCACACCAACATCCGCGACAAAAAAATCGGCGACGCCGTAAATCTCGAAGGCGATGTCCTTGGAAAATATGTGGAACGCTATCTCGAATCCCATGGCAGTGCGAAGCCCACATCCCACCTGACCATCGAACACTTAGTCACTCAGGGTTTCTGATTTTTCTGCTCTGTTCACGTAGCGGCCACCTTCAGGTGGCCAAGCGAAACCAACTCACCCTACAAGTCGCTTGCTCCGCGCCCCGCGCCAGTACAAAATCAATCCCAGAAAAATAGATGCAAGCGTTCCCCCAACCAGCCGCAGCTCAAAGCTCCATTTATTGACCGTATCCCCAGGCGGCACCAGCGAAACAAAAATTCCCAGCAGCACCACCACAAATCCAAGAATCCCGCACGCCCACAAACCAAACTTTCCACCCGGAATCAAGATCGCGTGCGGGTTTTCCGCGCGATCCTTCCGCCCCGCAAGTTTCACCACTCCCGCAAACATGTAAAGAAACGGAATGAAATAAAGGATGATCGCCGCATCAATCAACATTTGGTAAGCGGCCTGCACTGTCTCGCTCTTGATCTGGCTAAGCAGCAGAATCGCTCCCGAAACTCCCGCCTGCACCAGGATCGAAACATACGGCGTCTTCCACCGCGGATGAATTTTCCCAAACGCCGGAGGCAAATAGCGATCGATCCCCACTACAAACGGCACCCGCGCAATCCCCGCCACCGTGCTGCCCACGCCGCCCGCATTCCCCACGGTCACCAGAATCGCCGCAAGTATTCCCAGGAATCCCACCTTCAGCGCCACCGACCCCGCCGTAATCGCGTGGAACACGCCGCTCTTCGGATCCAGGTCGCCCGCGGGCACCAGCGTGAGAATCGCAAATGTCCCCACGACATACATAAATGCAATCATCGCCCCGGACCCGAACACCGCCCTCGGCAGCGTCGTCCGAGGATCGCGCACCTCTTCGCTCATCGCCGAAACCAGTTCCAGCCCCGAGAACGCAAATGCAATCTGCGACCAGAAATTCACCGTATCCCAGTTCCACGTCGGCATCATGTTGGCAGCGGTAAAGTGCGTGGCCGCTCCGCCGCGAAAATATATCAGCAGCCCCACCCCAACCAGGATCGATAGCGGCGCGTATGTTCCTACGCCGCCGGCATTCTGCAGCCACTTGCCGATGTTCAGGCCAACGATGTTAAGAACGACGGCGACCAGCAGATAAATCAGCGAGATGGCCAGCAGAAAAGTCCGGTCCTGCGAAAGCGGCCCGCCCTTTTCCCCAATCACATACGCACTCATCGAAGCGCTCGCCAGCAACAACCCGGGAAAATAAAATACCGTATAAATCCAGTAGGTCCATCCCGCCACGAATCCGTGGAAATCCCCGAACGCCTCCTTGGCCCAAACATACAAGCCGCCCTCTTCCGGAAAACGCGAAGACAACTCGTTGATCACGAACGCCCCGGGCACAAAAAAGAAAAGCGCCGCGATCACCCACAGGCTTATGGAAGAAGTCCCGTTATGCCCCGCGGCCGCGATCCACCGCGGCCCCAGCACCGTGGCGATGTTAAACAACAACACATCCCAGAAGCCCATCGTCTTGCGCAACTGTGATTTGGGATCGGTAATCGGCGCCGCGGAACTGCTCACAGGGTCACGTCCAGCGCGGGAATCAACTCATCCTGCAACAGGAAATCCCGCAGGAATGGATCCGTGGAACTTTCAAATTCCGCCCACGAGCCGAACACCTGCGCGCGTCCGTCCTGCAGAAAAACAATGTTGTCGGCGAGACGCTTCGCCAGATGCGTATCGTGCGTGACCACAATCGAAGTCTTATGAAACGCTTCCTTCAGCCGCAGGATCAAATCCCCCATGTGCCCGGCCATAATCGGATCCACCATCGTCGTCGGCTCGTCATACAGAATCGCCTCGGGATTTTGCGCCAGGGCCCGCGCGATCGCCACCGCCCGCTTCATCCCAGTCGAAAGTTCGCTGGGAATTTTATCCAGCACTTCCTCCACTTCTAGCATGTGCGCAAGCCTTGCCACATAAGCGTCCACGTCCTCCGCGGTAAGCCCCGGCTGATCCTCCAGCGGGAACGCAATATTTTCCGCGACGCTCAGCGAATCAAACAATGCGCCGGATTGAAACACCATCGTGACCTTACGCCGAATCTCTTCAAACTGCCGCTCTGTGAAGTGCGTAACGTCCACGCCATCGATCAAAATCTGCCCGGAGTCGGCTTTAAGAAAGCCCATGATGTGCTTTAGCGAAACCGATTTGCCCACGCCGCTGCGTCCCATGATCACGCAGGTGTCGCCGCGCTTCACCTTGAAACTGACGTCTTGCAATACCACGTGTTCATCGAACGCTTTGTTCACGTCGCGAAATTCAAAATAGTATTCCGCGGCGCTGCCCCGGCCTTTATCCGTCAAACCACTATCTTTAAGGTCTTCGCTCATCGACTCGTCGTAAAACTCATCCTTGTAGGGGCGGGGTTTGCTCCGTGCGCCCATCCACCCGCCCTGCCCGCGTTTCAAAAACCCGGCGCGCCTCTTCGTAATCCGCCGGCGTATTCATATTCCAGAAAAGCCGCCCATCGATATCAAATCGTTTCCACGCCGACTCGTCAAGCACTTCCATGGAAACATGTTTCATGGCTTCGGTCACTTTGCGGCCGCCCGCATCGAAGGCGGCCTGAATGGCCGACACAGCGGCCGAGCACCAGCAGGCGCAGAGAGGCTCAAGCCGGCGCGAGGCTTCTGGCACGATGATCGCAGCTTCACTGGAGAGGGCGCGGTCAGTAAGAAAACGCAAAAATTCCGTTGTCAGGAAGGGCATGTCGCAACTCAGGATCAGGGCAAAAGAGCACGGATTGCGCTCCACGTCCCGAGTCTTGTCCGCCGAGCCCCTCGCGCTCAGATGATGGAGGGCTGTGAGGATTCCACCAAGGGGGCCTTGCCCGGGCCAACGATCGGCGATTACGGGCCACGGTGCGTCAGCGTACTTCTCTGCTGCCGTGACGATCGAAACGTCCAGGCAGACGCTCGCCAGTAATTCGCCGGTGCGTTGGAGCATGGTTTTGCCGTCCAGCCGCACGAGCGCCTTGTCGGTGCCAAAGCGCGTGCCGCCTCCCCCGGCCTGCACGAAACCATGGACAATCATTCTTCCTCCTCCGGAATTTCCTGGCCCGGGCGGCGAATACCCAGTTCGCGAAGCCGCTCCTGGAGACTCTGCCGGTGCAAACCGATGGTCGCCGCTGTTCGCGAAATATTCCAGCGATGCACGCCAAGCTGCCGCAGCAAGTACGCAATTTCAAACTTGCGCTTTGCTTCTCGAAAATCTTTTTCTTTCAATCCCAAATCCTCGCCGTCGGTCCCGCTCTTAGGCAGAATGGCAGCGCCCAGCAGAACTTCTTCCGGCAGATCGCCGGCTCCTATCTCTTCCCCGCGCGAAAGCACCAGGCTGCGCTCAATGGCATTTTTCAGCTCCCGCACATTTCCCGGCCAGTCGTAGCTCTCCAGCGCCTTCAACGCTTCTTTGCTGAGCCGCGGCGTGCGCCCCAGCCGCGCACCATGGTGCCGCACAAACGCCTCCGCCAAAATGGCAATGTCTTCCTTGTGCGCGCGCAGTGGCGGCAACTCAATCGTCACCACGCGCAACCTGTAAAAAAGGTCTTCGCGAAATTTTCCGTCGCGGACCGCCAGCGGCAAATTCCGATGCGTCGCGCTGATCACCCGCACATCCACCGGAATCGATTGCGTCCCGCCCAACCGCTCCACGGTGCGATTTTCCAGCGCCCGCAGCACCTTCGACTGCGTCACCGGATTCATGTCCCCGATTTCATCCAGAAACAACGTCCCGCCGTGTGCCTGCTCGAAACGCCCTTTTTTCTGCTGCGCCGCCCCGGTAAACGCCCCACGCTCATACCCAAATAGTTCCGATTCAATCAGCGTCTCTGGCAGCGCCGCGCAATTCACGGCCACCCACGCCTTCCCGTTCCGCTGCGACCGCGCATGGATCTCCTGCGCCAGCAAATCCTTCCCCGTCCCGCTTTCCCCAAGAATCAGCACCGTGGAATCCGCCGGAGCCACGCGGTCGGCCAGCTCAAACGCTTTTCGCATCGCCGCCGAACGCCCAATCATCTGCCCGAAATGCCCTTCGGTAGCCACGCGGCGGCGCAAGGTTTCATTTTCCTGTTCAAGCCCGACAAGTTTCAGCAGATTCGCCACCCGCTGCCGGAGCTCTTCAAGTTCAAAACCTTTAACCAGGTAGTCTGCAGCGCCAAGTTGCAAAGCCTCGACGGCCGTCTTCGCCGTGTCCAGCGCCGAAACCATCAGCACCGGCAAATCATATCCCTCCTGTCGCAACCATTTGAGGAAAGAAAGTCCATCCTCGCCGGGGAGCACCACATCCAGCATCAGCAAATCCGGTTTCTCAGTGAGCAGCGACGAACGTCCACTGGCCGCTGAATCTGCCTCGACAATGCGGTAGCGGCTTTCCAGCGCCCGCCGCAAAGCGTACCTCGACGCCGGCTCGTCATCCACAATCAGTACAGTTTTCATCCAATCAACTCCGGGCCGCCGAAATTTGGCTCCATAGGGGGTCGGAGCTTTAGCTCCGACATTAGCAGGCCCATGAAAATGGGCTTTAGCCCCTGAGGAATTGCTTTCGCTCGGATCATGAGACCTTCTCAAGTGGAAAGTTCAGGCGAATCTCCGTCCCGCGCCCGCCGCCCAACGGGCTCTTGATCTGCAACGTGCCGCCTGCTTCCTGCAGCCGCCGGTCAACAATCGCCAGCCCCAGCCCGGTTCCGCGCGCCTTGGTGGTAAAAAATGGTTGCAAGACTTTTGCCTGGTCGGCAGCGGAAATTCCCGGCCCGTCATCTTCCACGCTGACGCTGCAGACTTTCTCCGATGATTGCAGGCTGATACGCACGTGCCCGCCATCCGCCACCGCCTCAATGGCATTCAACACCACGTTCGAAAGAATATCGTTCGCGGATTCCTCGCCAATCGCCGCGCGTGCTCCGCCATTGTTATTCGCAAGCTGCAGTGAAACGCGCCGCTCGTCCGCGGCATGGCGCAGCACATTAGCCACAGTTTCGGTGACCTGCGAGAGATTACAACTCTGCGCCCCGCTTCCCGCCCGAACACCCGGCCGGCTGAACTGCAGCAACTGGTTCAATCGCGCCGATAACCGGTTGATCTCCTCCAGCACAATCTGCGTTTCCTGGCGCAACGACGCCGGAAGCTCCGGGCTTTCCAGCTGGACCTGCAGAATCGTCTTGATCGAGCCCAGCGGATTCTTCAGATTGTGCGAAATGCTCGCCGCCATCTGCCCAACCAGCGCCAACCGCTCCCGCTCCGCCAATTCCCTCTCCAGCTGCAGCTTTTCCTCAATCAACCGGCAAAGATCAAACGCCCCCGGCAATTGCTCGCACAAAAATTCCAGCGCCGCATACGTCTCCCCCGAAATCATCGCCCCATGCGCTTTCACCTTCAGCGATCCCAGGTGTTCCGTACCTCTCTTGATCTCGAATGCGTAAAATACGCCGCCCTCCGCCCCGGCTTCGGCTGGCGAACTCTCTGCCGCGCTATCGAGATCAAACTTCGCCTCCGCCAACTGCAACTGCTCCGCAACCCACTGTTCGCTGAATTTCCTCAGCTTTCCCAGGTCACCGAGCCGCGCCGCCGCAGTGATCGGTCCCATCAACTTCTGCGCGCGATCAACTTCGTTCTGTGCTGTCTGGCGCAGCGACCTCCTCAACAAACGCTGCAGCGGCTCAAAGAAAATGACCGGCAAAAACAGCAGCAGCGCCGCCGACGCTTCCGGGGGAAGATAAGGATCCAACCATAAACTCGCCCGCCGAACCAGACTCAGGTAGAGAACCGCCAGAAACACCATAAACACCGCGTAGATCAAATTCCGTTGCCGCCCTATATCCAGAAAATTAAATCGCTGCACCTCTCGAATCATGGTGACAAATGGCATAAGCACAGCAAGTGCCAGCACCGGTTCCAGTGTGGAAAGAGCCCAGCCTCCATGCTGTTGCTGAGCGAAGAAGAATGCAGGGAGCAGCGCGGCCAGCAGAAGGAAATCAAATCGCCAAGCGCGAAATAGTTTTCGCTCCTCCTCATCTCGAGGCGTTTGGGAAAACTTCCACTGCCAGTACGTCGCAACGCAGATCGCCAACACCAGCCAGACTTGAAATTCGGCGCTCAACTCATGTGAAGGAGCTTCAAACTTGATTCCCTCTCTGAGCTGCAGCGCTGCAATCAATTTTGGAGAGAGAAGCAACGCCGGCCCATACGCGGCGATGATCCAGACAGTCTTAGTCGCTCGTGTCGTTATCATTCCTCGCAACGAGGCATACTCCACATGCAAATGCACCAGCAACGGAGCAATAAACCACAACCCGAGGCAAACGGTCGCCCAGGCAAACATTGAAAGCACAACCGGCGGAGTTCCGTAGTAGATCCGGGAATTGAGCGCCAGCAAGCTGCCCCCAAAAAAACAAACCAACGCCAGGCACAGAAAAAAGAAAATGCGCTCCAGGTTGCGCTTCCGGCGGTGCCCCAGGATCACGATCATCCAAAAGAACGGCAGCAGCGTCCCAGCGGTCAAGTAGATGAGTCGAAGATAAGTCGATCCCTGCATCGTGGATGTCGCTGAGTCTATCTCTGGCGAAGAGGCAAGGCAACGACCAAGTGCAAGGAAAATCTGGCAGCACTAACTCATTGTAAATAAAAATGTTAGCTAGATTTTCAGCCGGAAGATTTTGAACCGTCAGCGCCGACCATACCGGGATTTTGCTTGACTTGATGGGAATTATTGCTATATTAGCAGTCGGTACCGAGGAGTGCTAACAACCTTTCCTGCTCTCCTCAACCCAAATTGTCAATGTCTTACCGTTAGATCACCTATGGAGGTTTTCAAAGATGGCAGTCAATCTGACCCCGCTGCACGACCGTGTGATCGTGAGGCGCATTGAAGAGAAAGAAACCGTCAAGGGCGGCATCATCATCCCCGACTCCGCGAAAGAGAAGCCGCAAGAGGGCGAAGTAATCGCCGTCGGTGCCGGCAAGCGCGAGAAGGGCGAGCGTGTGCCCCTCGACGTGAACGTTGGCGACCGTGTGCTGTTCGGCAAGTACAGCGGCAGCGAAATCAAAATCGATGGCGAAGAACTGCTGATCCTCCGCGAAGAAGAAATTCTCGCGAAACTCGGCGGCGCCGCCAAAGCAGCAAGGAAGTAAGTAGACAGGCTTCAGCGTGTGATCTCTGTAGCTCAGGCCTTCCAGGCCTGAGGGTTTTCCCAAGAGTAAGCAAAGCTTCAAACATCCAGTATCCGAATTCAGGAGGAACCAAGAAATGGCGAAGCAGATTGTTACCGGAGAGAATTCCCGCCAAGCGATTCTACGCGGCGTGAATGCCCTCGCGGACGCAGTAAAGATCACCCTCGGCCCCAAGGGCCGCAATGCGGTGATCGAAAAGAAGTTCGGCGCGCCCATCATCACCAAGGACGGCGTGACCGTTGCCAAGGAAATCGAACTCCGCGACCCGCTCGAGAACATGGGCGCGCAAATGGTTCGCGAAGTCGCCAGCAAGACCAGCGACGTCGCGGGTGACGGCACCACCACCGCCACCGTTCTTGCGCA
>Ga0210405_10000989_pt1 | contig 34684 bp, 22 predicted proteins | sample IncBWH11MmetaG_FD_155492 | JGI IMG/M metagenome (GOLD analysis project Ga0210405, IMG submission 155492) | Forest soil microbial communities from Barre Woods Harvard Forest LTER site, Petersham, Massachusetts, United States - Inc-BW-H-11-M | ecosystem: Environmental > Terrestrial > Soil >... | reverse complement strand
CTACACGGATGCGCACATCATGCTTCCTGGAATGCTCGCAGTCTGTGCAGCGTTCGTTCTCGGTGCTGCCATTGCAACCATCAATGTCCTGGCGGTGCCGCGCGCGCGCTGGCTGGTGGCGGCAGTCGCTCCAGCCGCGGTCTGCTATCTCGTCCTTCAAATATTCGGCTGGTACGTCAGCAGCTTTATCGTGAAGCCCAACGAACTGGTCCGCGAGCGACCCTACATCGCCTACAACATTGACTTAACGCGGCAGGCCTATGGATTAGACCGGCTTGCGCTGCGCGAATTTCCCGCTGAGACAACCGTCGAGGCGGCCGATCCGGCGAACAATCAGGCTACGCTGCAGAACATCCGGCTGTGGGACTGGCGCGCACTCCAGGACACGTTGCGTCAGATTCAGGAAATTCGAACCTACTACGACTTTCCCGATATCGATATCGATCGCTATGAAATCAACGGCACAATGCGTCAGGTGATGCTTGCTGCACGCGAGCTCAACGTCGATAAGCTCCCGGAGAGCAGCCGTAATTGGATCAACGAGAAACTTATTTATACGCACGGCTACGGCATCACCATGAACCCTGTGAATGGGTTCACTCCGGAAGGACTGCCGACACTGATTCTGAGTAACATGCCCATTCAGAGCACCGTGAAGAGCATCGTTGTAAAGCGCCCGGAGATCTATTTTGGAGAGCTCACCAACACCGACGTATATGTAAAGACGCGGCAACAGGAATTCAACTACCCACAGGGCCAGACAAACAGTCTGACATCCTACGAGGGCAACGGCGGCATCGTCCTCGGCAATTTCTTTCGGCGACTTCTCATCGCGTCCGACCGAGGTGACCTGACGAAGCTCCCGTTTAGTGACGATATTAATCGGGAGAGCCGGCTGCTGATGCGTCGCAACGTGCGCGATCGTGTGGCAGCCCTCGCGCCATTTCTCACATACGAATCGGATCCGTACATCGTTGTCGGCGACGATGGTCGGCTGTCGTGGATTATGGACGCGTTTACGACCTCAGACAGCTATCCCTACTCGCGCCACTATGCGCTCGGCAACACCCTCGTTAACTATATGCGGAATAGCGTTAAGGTGGTCATCGACGCCTACGATGGCACCACGACGTTCTATGTGTTTGACCCGCAGGATCCAATCATCATGGCGTATCGCCAGATTTTCCCCACTCTGTTCCAGGATGCAGCGGCCATGCCGTCAGCGCTTCGCAAACACGTGCGCTATCCGGAGTTGTTGCTTAAGCTGCAGGCGGCCGTGTACGCCCTTTATCACATGACCGATCCGCAAGTTTTCTACAACCGTGAAGACCTGTGGACGGTCGCTTCCGAAGTCGGCATGGACGAGTCCGGTCAGCAGAGGACGCAGCCGATGGAGCCGAACTTCGTGCTGATGAAACTGCCGGGCGAAACTGCCGTCGAGTTCGTGGAAATTCTGCCGTTCACGCCGGCGAACCGGAACAATCTGATTGGCTGGATTGCTGGACGCGGCGACGGCGAAAAATACGGCACATCCGTGGTCTACGACTTCCCAAAAACGAAGCTTGTTGACGGGCCCCTGCAAATCGAGGCTCGAATCGATCAGAACGCGCAGCTATCGGGGCAATTGACGTTGTGGAATCAGCAGGGTTCCCACGTGCGGCGAGGCACTCTGTTGGTCATTCCTTGCGGGCACGCGCTGTTGTATGCCGAACCAATTTACCTCCAGGCCGAGCGCAGCCCGATGCCCGAGTTGCGTCTGGTAGTGCTTGCGTTGCAAGACCGCCTCGCCTACGGACCGACATTCGACTCGGCGATGAGGGCACTCTTTGGGGGAGAGGTCTCGTCGCTAAGCGGCACAACTGCCCCCGCGGAACCGGAAGGAGGCGCAGCAGCGCCGGCTGCCGCGACCAAGCCTGGGGGAGATGTGAACGCGCTCATCACGGGAGCGGCAAAAGATCTCGCCGACTACCAGCGACTCACGGCAGAAGGCAAGCTCGGTGAGGCTGGACAGAAGCTTGAACAGTTAAAGCGCAAGCTCGACGAGCTGAGCGCGCATCAAAAGTGATTATCTCGGAAGAGTAGCTTTCTACAGACAAGTTGCCGGGCTCCGAACATCGCCCCCGGAGTGCTGGCCTCAACCGTTCGGCTCTTACAGAAAGGGCTTCAGTGTCTTAATTGGCGTCATGTGAATCGTGCTAAATCATGCTAAGAAGCAAACAAAAAAGAAAAGAGAAGGCAAATCCGACTAATCCGATTTGATCTGACCTGCTGATTTCCCTCGATTAAGCTCAGCTCCGGCAACTTGTGATTAAGTTAAATTCACAGCTGTTAACCGAATGCTCTGCGTGAGTTCGTGGACTGAACCCTAGAGTAATACAGACTGTGCACGAACTGTGTAAGAATCCAACGTTTTCAATCCATTCGAGTTATCTTTGAGCGAAAAGCAGATTCCCCGATTTGTTGGAAACGTTAGAAGTTAGAAGTAATGAATGGGGGTGTTGGAGTCGATTGTCGTGCGCCCGAGGCGGGCGCGCTCATGATTTTGGTGTCGGAGTTAAGCAACTTCTGGATTTGCCAGTTTCCGACTGAGTTGTGTTCTCAATTTGTTCTCAGAAGACTAACAAAAAATAACAGGTTCGAGACGCCAAATCTCAGACCTCCAACTTGAGAACAGAATGATAAAAAGCGTAAAGGAAGCGAAGAATTCTGCCTGAGAACAAATTGAGAACAAAACCCCTAAAATACCCCATAAAATCAACTACTATGACGCAGTAAGAGGCTAGAAGAATCAGCTACTTACATGATCTGTGAGTTTCCGTTGGTCCCAGGTTAAATCCTGGCGGGCCCACCATTTCTTCGCGGTCCAACCCCGTCAATAATTCAGCAATGTCGTCAGAGACTGGCATGTCTGAATGCCCGCCGGGTTCTGTGACGACCCCTCGATCCCATTCAAAAATAAATACTTAGCGATTAGAAAGGGCCAACCAGTATTTCTGGCCTGCAGCACGCACTTTTGCAGGGCTGATGCCGGACCGATTCTGGTCAGGGAAGAAGCGCGAGAGAAGCCCATCAAATTTTGCGGTTGATCTTTGCGGGTGTCCGCAATCCCTGGAAGGCAAATAGGGACGTGTACGAAGACGGCGGGTTGCCGGGAGGCCCCGCTTTTCTCGGGTCCACAAAATAATTTCATTAGCCAATTGGACCCGGCCGGCATCTCATCCAGAACAGAAGTGCGAACCTGACAACTTGGTCAAGAAGGCGCCCGAAAAATCAGAACGGGGCGAACTCAGGGGAGGGCTGTGCCTTGAGGCGCGGCCCAGGGGAAGCCGAAGAAGCATGCTACTAAATATGCGCGGGATGACATGGGAAGGTTTTGCGCGGCGAGCCGCGGGAATCCTTCTGCTCGTTTTCGGCCTGCTGCTTGCCGCGAGTTTGTGCAGGGCCAATGCGCCGGGTGAGAATCCTGTACCCAATATTTTTGAGCCGCACTCCACTCCGGCGGATGCGATTTTTCATCTTTCGCGATTTGTTCTGATCATCACTGGGATGATCTTCCTGGTCGTGTTCGTCCTATTGGTCTATGTGCTGGTGAAATTTCGCGCCCGCGCGACGGATTCTCCGCACGAGCCGGCGCAGGTCTATGGCAGCACTCAGATTGAGCTGGCTTGGACCGTAATTCCAATCCTGATCGTTGTTGTACTGTTCCTGGCCACCACACGGGTGATTCGGGCTATCCAGGATGCGCCCAGACCCGAGAATGTGGTGGAAGTGATCGCTATCGGGCACCAGTTCTGGTGGGAATTCCGCTATCCGGCGCTCGGGATCGTGACCGCAAACGAACTGCATATTCCCGTAAGCGATCCGGCGAATCCCACGCCCACTCATTTGAAATTACTTTCCGCCGACACGGATCACAGTTTTTGGGTGCCGCAGCTGGCGGGAAAAACGGATTTGATTCCTAATCGCGTGAACACGATGTGGATGGATCCTCATCGGACCGGCATCTTCCTGGGGCAGTGCGCGCAATACTGCGGCACGCAGCACGCGAAGATGCTGCTACAGGTGAGGGTGGACAGCCGGGGAGATTTTGAGGCGTGGGCGAACGCACAAAAGCAGCCGGCGAAAAACGATGAAACTGTGAGCGCCGGCCGCAGGGTGTTTGAAACCACCGCTTGCATTAATTGCCACTCAGTGGCCGGCACGGCTGCGACGGGCCGCTTCGGCCCCGACCTCACCCACATGATGAGCCGAAGGACAATCGCCGCCGGCGCGGCCGAAAATACGCCGGAGAACCTTGGCATGTGGATCCAGGATCCGGACATGATCAAACCCGGTTCGCTGATGCCGGCGATGAAATTGAGCGATAGCGATCTGGACGCTCTGGTGCGCTACCTGGAGACGTTGCGGTAACGAAATACTTTTAGGAGAGCAGGCATGTCATCGGATGCAATGGCGATTCGAACCGCGGAAATCGAGGGCCGGCCGTGGGTGGAGACCCTGCACGATTGGATCACGACGGTTGATCACAAGCGGCTGGGAATTCTTTACATCCTCTTTTCGCTGGTCTTTCTGGTGATTGGAGGACTCGAAGCGGCAATCATGCGCATCCAGTTGATGCACCCGCACAACGACTTTGTGCCTCCACAGGTTTTCAACCGCATGTTCACGATGCATGGGACGACCATGATCTTCTTCGTGGCCATGCCCATCGTCTTCGGCTTCGCGAACTACCTGGTGCCGTTGATGATCGGCGCCCGGGACATGGCTTTTCCGCGCCTCAACGCTTTCAGTTTCTGGCTGACAGCCTTCTCTGGAATCCTTCTCTACTTCAGTTTCCTTGGGGGAAGCGGCCTCTACGGTGCGGGTAATGCTCCCGACGTTGGATGGTGGGCGTATGCTCCCCTGACTTCGCGCGCGTTTTCCCCGGGCCACAGCTCCGATTACTGGACCATCGCCGTGCTGGTGTCCGGCTTCGGCAGCATTGGGACGGCCACCAATATCATTGCCACGATCTTTTCAATGCGGTGCCCCGGAATGACGCTTGGTCGGATGCCGTTGATGGCGTGGTTGTCTCTGGTAATGGCTGGCCTGGTTCTGATCACTATTACCCCGCTCTCTGCCGCACAGATCATGCTGCTTGTGGACCGCTACTTGGGCGGACATTTCTTTGATACACAGGCGGGAGGGTCTGCGGCACTGTGGATGCATTTTTTCTGGATCTTCGGGCATCCGGAGGTGTACATCCTGGTGATTCCTGCGTTTGGGATTGCCTCGGAGATCATCCCGGTATTTTCACGCAAACCGATTTTCGGCTACCCGATCATGGTGGCGGCAACCGTATGCATCGGGTTTATCAGCATGAGCGTATGGGCTCATCACATGTTCACCATCGGAATGAGTTCCACGGCCAACACCTTTTTCGTGCTGACGACGATGGCTATCTCTGTTCCTACTGGCATCAAGATTTTCAACTGGCTAGGCACGATGTGGGGCGGGAAGATTCAGTTCAAGACACCGATGCTGTTCTGCATCGCTTTCCTTTTCCAATTCCTGATCGCCGGCCTAACCGGCATCATGCTGGGCTCGGCACCGTTCAATTGGCAGCTTAACGGCTCGTACTTTGTGGTCGCGCATTTCCACTATGTGATTGTTGGGGCGATCCTCTTTTGCATTTTTGGCGGGTTTTATTACTGGTTTCCCAAGGCCACCGGAAGAATGCTGGATGAAAGACTAGGCAAGCTGCACTTCTGGTTGTTCGTGATCGGATTTCACCTGACGTTTGACCCGATGCACATCCCCGGCTTGCTCGGCATGCCGCGGCGCATCTACACCTACGAGCCTGGCCGAGGTTGGGATAGCTGGAACGTGATCGTTACGATCGGCACATTTATCCAGGGCATCGCCACGTTGGTATTTGTAGCGAACCTTATCTTGTCTTATTTCAAGGGACCCAAGGCGGGGAGCGATCCGTGGGACGCATGGACGCTCGAGTGGTCGGTAAGTTCGCCGCCGCCGGCGTACAACTTCGCCGTGATCCCATCGGTCGCGAGCCGCCGGCCGCTGTGGGATCGCAAACATCCCGAAGATCCGGACAGCCGGTATGAATAAGGAGAGCGATTGATGAGCGAAGCGACATTTCCCATCGCGCAGGCACCGGATGCCTGGAAGCTTCCGTACCGCGGCAAGGTCGCGATGGCGTGCCTGATTATCGCGGAATCAGCCATCTTCACCATTTTCGTGGTGGCGTATCTTTACTATGCGGGGAGGAGCCTGAGCGGGCCGACGCCTCGCGAAGTGCTGGAGACGCCCATCTTTTATACGATTTGCCTGCTTTCCAGCAGCCTGACGATCCACTTTGCGGAAAAGTTTCTGGTACGCGGCGGCCGCGGCGTCTTTCTGGGGTTGTGGTTTCTGACGATTTTTCTGGGCGGCTTATTTCTCTTCGGCACCGGCTGGGAGTGGCACCGGCTGATTTACGAGCACGGCCTGACGATTTCCACGAACCTGTTTGGGACCACCTACTATTCGCTGGTCGGGCTGCACGCCTTTCACGTCACCGTGGGTTTGATTATGCTGAGTATCGTTTTTCTCTTTGGCCTGGCCGGGCGCGTTGGTTCGGAGCAGTCCGCGCGCGTGGAAGTGCTTTCGATGTACTGGCATTTTGTGGATGCGGTCTGGGTTGTGGTGTTTACGGTGGTCTACATTCTCGGGCGCTGAGGAGGCGCGATGTCTACGCCGCTAACTGCGGACAAGCTGAGGCACGAGACACGGAATCGCGCTGGCATCGAGTTGCCGGCGCCGACAGCATGGCCTATCGTGCTGGCGTTTGGATTCACGCTGCTGTTTGCGGGACTTCTGACGCACGTTTCCGTGAGCGTTCTCGGCGCTGTGTTGTCGATTGCGGGTAGTGTTGGCTGGTTCCGGGAAGTTTTTCCGCACGAGCAGGAAGAGTTGGTGGAAGTTTTGCCCGAGGCGGCTGCGGTTGTCACTGAGCGCCAGCGCGTCGAGCGGATTCACGTTGACGAAGCGATTGTGCGTGCGTGGCTGCCGTTGGAAACTTATCCGATTTCCGCCGGCGTAAAGGGTGGCTGGGCGGGAAGCGTGGCGATGGCCCTGCTGGCGTGTATTTACGGCCTCGTGAAGACGGGAAGCATCTGGTATCCGATCAATCTTCTTGCCGCCGGGATTTACACGCAGTCGGTGAACCTCGAGCCCGCGCAGCTGAATGCGTTTCACGCGGGTCCTTTTGTGGTGGCTTTGGTTCTGCACGGACTTGTCTCCACCCTTGTTGGATTACTCTATGGCGCAATGCTACCAATGTTTCCGCGGCAGCCGATTATTCTCGGCGGGCTGATCGCTCCCGTGCTTTGGTCGGGATTGCTGTACTCGATTCTTGGCTTGCTGAATCCAGTGCTGGAGAGCCACATCAACTGGTTCTGGTTCATGGCTTCACAGATCGGGTTCGGCGTCGTTGCCGGACTGGTGGTAATCCGCCAGTCGCGGGTGCCAACGCGAGAGAATCTGCCGTTCGCCGTGCGCGCGGGAATCGAAGCGCCGGGAATGATGCGGCAAAAGGAAGGCGGAGAGAAACGACCTTGAGAGCATTCCTGCATCCATGCTTGTGCCTGACGCTGGGGGCTCTTTTGGTCTGCGGTTGCGATTTGTCGCATGGCCGGCCTGAGAAAGATTCGGAGACGCTGGCGCCGGATGAGATTGTGGACTTTAAGATACTGTACGCAGAGAACTGCGCCGGTTGTCACGGTACGGATGGGCGCGGCGGAGCGGCCATCGCGGTTGCCGACCCGGTGTATCTGGCGATTGCGGATGAGGCAGCGATGCGCAAGGTGATCGCTCAGGGAATGCGCGGCACCTCGATGCCAGCGTTTGCGCGGAGTTCCGGCGGAATGCTGACCGACAAGCAGATTGATGTGATCACGACACAAATCCGGACACGTTGGGGCCGCCCGGGAATTCTTGAAGGAGTCACAGTGCCTTCGTACACGGCGAAATCGGCGGGGGAGGCTGCGCGGGGCGAACTCGCGTACAAGACTTACTGCGAAGCCTGCCACGGCGCCGAAGGGCGCGGTGGGCAGAAAGGCAGCGCCATTACGGATGGAGCGTTTCTTGCGTTGATTAGCGACCAGGGGTTGCGCACGGTGGTCATCGCCGGGCGCCCGGAATTGAATGCACCGGATTGGCGTGGCAACGTGTCGGGCAAGCCCATGTCGGAGCAGGAGGTGACCGATGTGGTCGCGTGGCTTGCGTCGAAGCGAGCGAGGAATCCCGGGCAACCGTATCCCGCCGCGCAGAACGTGCCAGCGCCAGGAGCCAGATGATGCAGAACGAAAATATGCTTTCTCGCCGCGGGCTTTTCATGAAACTGGGAATCTTGTTCAATGGCCTGGTGGCCACGGCGCTGGCGGTGCCGATCCTCCGCTACGTTCTTTCTTCGGTCACGCGTGGGCGGGCGAATGCATATTTCGAGTGGGTAACGCTTGGACGCGTGAGCGAATTTCCCGAGGGCGAAACGCGGCTGGCGACTTTTCGGAATCCCAATGTGATGCCCGCGGACGGGAAAACCGTTGATACGGCTTGCTGGGTGCGACGCATCGAAGGTGATAAGTTCCAGGTATTCGCCATTAATTGTGCGCATCTTGGCTGCCCGGTACGCTGGTTTCAGCAATCGGGCTTGTTCATGTGCCCGTGCCATGGCGGCGCGTATTATCGCGACGGTTCGCGCGCTTCCGGCCCGCCGGAGCGCGGGCTGTTCGAATACCCGTACAAGGTGAAGGACGGCTTAATCACAATTCAGGCGGGCGAACTTCCCACTCCCGGTGACCCGAACGCCGCGCTCAATACGGAGCGGCCTCCATGCGCGTGATTTCTGAAATCGGCGAATGGCTGGACCGGCGATTGCAATTGGCGGCCGGCATTCGCGAAACGGCGGAACATCACGTTCCGCGAAACACCGCCAGCTGGTTTTACGTGTTTGGGAGCGCGGCGCTCGTGGTTTTCATGCTACAGGTGGTCACCGGAATTTTGCTGGCGATTTTCTATGTCCCTTCCGCCGCCGAGGCGTGGAACAGCCTCCAGTCGCTGAATCACGATATCGCGATGGGCTGGTTCATCCGCGCTCTGCACGGGTGGGGCTCGAACTTCATGGTGGCCATCGTTTTGATCCACATGGTGCAGGTGTTTCTTTTCGGCGCTTACAAATTTCCGCGGGAGCTGACCTGGATCGTCGGCGTTTTTCTGCTCCTGATGACTTTGGGCATGGCGTTTAGCGGGCAGGTGCTGCGGTTTGACCAGGACGCCTACTGGGGGCTGGGGATCGGCGCTTCGATCGCTAGTCGGGTGCCCATCATGGGACCCGCGGCAGTAAAGTTGATGCTCGGCGGCCCGATCATTGCCGGAGCGACGCTATCGCGATTCTTCGCGCTGCATGTGTTCGTGATTCCGGGCTTGCTGATCGGGTTTGTGTGCCTTCATCTTTTGATGGTGTTGAAGCTGGGAATCAACGATTGGCCGATGCCGGGGCGCATCGTGAGGCGAGCTACTTACACTAAGGAGTACGAAGAGCTGGTAAAGAAGGATGGCGCGCCGTTTGTTCCCTATGCGGTGTGGAAGGACCTTTTCTTTGCGGCGTTCATCTTGGCGGCGGTGGCGGCCTGCGCGGTGTATTTCGGGCCGTTCGGGCCAAGCGGGCAACCAGACCCGACGATTATTCAGACCGCGCCGAAGCCGGACTATTTCTTTTTGTGGTTGTATGCGCTGCTCTCGCTACTTCCCCCGTCGATGGAGACGCCGGCGCTTCTTATCGGTCCGGTAGTGGTGATTTTTGCGCTGATTCTGATGCCATTCCTGTTTGGCGAGGGAGAAAAAAGCTGGCGCCGGCGGCCGGTCGCGGTGCTCAGCATAATGTTGATCGCGGTCAGCCTCGGGGCACTGACGCATCTTTCTGGCTACACACCGTGGAGTCCGCACATGAATGCCTGGAGCGGCGATCCGGTGCCGGAGCGTTTTCTGAAAGGCACGACCGCGCTGGAGCGCCAAGGCGCGCTGGTGTTTCAGGTGAAGCAGTGCCGGAACTGCCATTCGCTTGGCGAATTGGGCGGGCAGCGCGGCCCGACTCTGGACAGTGTTGCGGTGCGGCTCACGCCGGACCAATTGATTCGCCAGGTGATTCAGGGCGGCGGCAACATGCCTGCGTATGGAAAGAACTTGAGCCCGGCAGAGACGACGGCGCTGGTCGCGTTCCTCGCGACTCTGCATCCGCCGGGGCAAACGCCCGCGCGCAACGCGGCGCTCGAGGAAAGCCGGACGCCGGCTGCGGTTCCGCAACGGTAGCGCGCCATGCCGGAAGCCGTTCAAAACGTTTTTGTTTCATGGACGGTGCCGATTCCGTCTACCCTGGCCATACTTCTCACCGCAACGTTTTATTTGCGGGGATGGCGGCATCTTCGCTTGGCCTCAACCAAAGCTATCCCCGCCTGGCGCGCCGGCTGTTTTCTTGGGGGCGTATTTCTGATCTGGCTGGCGATTGGCTCGCCGCTTGCGCTGCTGGACGAGCAGTTGCTCACGGTGCACATGGTGCAACATCTGTTGCTGATGACCATCGGCCCGGCGCTGATTTTGGCGGGTGCGCCGGTGATGCCGTTGCTCCACGGCTTGCCGCAGGGATTTGTGCGATCCGTCCTCGGGCCTTTCTTGCGCTGGCCAATCGTGCAGTCGCTCGGGCGAGTGCTCTCCCAACCCGGCGTTTGCTGGGTGGCCGCCGCCGCTTCGCTGGTGGGATGGCACATACCCGCACTGTTCAACTTTGCGCTTCAATCAGAAGGTTGGCACGTCGTTGAGCACTCGTCTTTCCTTGTGGCGGGCTCTCTTTTCTGGTGGCCGGTTATCCAGCCGTGGCCGAGTGTTCCAGTTTGGCCAAGATGGTCTATCCTCCTTTACCTGTTTTCGGCGACTCTGCCCTGCGACATTCTCTCCGCCTACCTGACCTTTTGCGACCGGGTGGTCTATCCGGCGTATCTCACTGTGCCGCGAGTGTTCGGCTTATCTGCGTTGGAGGACCAGGAGTGTGCCGGGGCGCTGATGTGGAGCTGCATTACGATTATTTTCCTTCTGCCGGCGGCCAACATTACATTGAAACTACTCGCGCCGCGCGCCAACGTGCGTGGGAGCGGGAGGATGGGATTGGACGGAGCGAGCCCTGAGAGTTCAGGAACTCGGTCGGGTGATTAAACGCAATTCTTGTCCTGGCCATTGGTATTTTGCGATTGACAGGCCACGGGGCCTGGAGCAGAATGCGCCACTGTTCCCTGAGGCTCGATGCTGCAAACTGAAACTGCGTCCTTGCGGGGTTTGTTAAGTTCCAGCAAGTCGACCGCTCAATTGAGAAAAAAGTTGCACACCCAGAAATTGGGTTGGATTCGCCCTTTAATAAAGCCAACAGTTTCAAGTGTTTCGGATGACTGGGAACCTGGTACTGTGGCAGCAAGATTGCATGCTGGTGTCTGATTACTGTGTCCTCAGAATAGGTAACGGGGGTAGACTGTGAAACTCATTCATTTATTGGTTGTGGTGGCATTCCTCGGCATCTCGGCCTCCGTCGCTCGCGCCGACGGTGTCGATCCCATAGTATTTACGAAGGGCTGCGGGGGCACGACAGGCACAATCTGCGATCTCGTGGTGCTGACAGCCGGCAGCACGAACGTTACAGTCCCGGAGACATTTAATAGTTGTGATACATTCGGTTGTACGGCTATGGACAGCGTCATCAATGAGACGGGCGCGGCGATTACCAGCTTTACCATGGTGTTCCAAGATAGCGTGGTTACCCCGACGGGTACGACCGAAACGCTTACCTATGCTTGTCAGTCAGAGGACCCCTTTCATTGTACCCCAGTCGCAGGCACCACCAATGCATTCACCTTCAGTGGCAATATATGTTCTACAGACGATTACGTTTCTAATGTAGACGGTGGGATTACCTTTGTCCCCGATGACAACGCAGACGATACCTGTACTTCTGGCGTCACTATTGGTTTACACGCTTCCGTTGCTGAGAACCTCAGCGGCGTAACCCTGACCAGGAACTTCTTCTCCACCGCCGCTCCGGAGCCATCTTCGGCCTTGCTTCTTATGGCCGGACTCATGGCCGGACTGGTGAGCCTCAAGTCCCTTCGCAACAACCTGTCCTAACGCAATTTAAGATCCTGAACGCTTTCACTGGGGGCGAGCTTTGGCTGCGCCCCCAGTTTCTTGTTCTTACCAGGGACGTCTGCACTGAATAGTTTCTTCTCGAGGGAACCGCAGGATTGCTCTCGCCTAATTGGCCATCGGGCAGCTGGTGTGCGGCTAACAACAAAGCTCTTCTACTCGCCCTTTGGAATCTCGACCGTCCTTAGTTCTTTCGAGAATGCTCTTTTATAAGTGCCTGATAGTCGGGGCGGGTTCTAAGAGTCGCAAATTCGGGGTCGGTGCCAACATCGGATGCCGGAAGCCCTTTCTCCAGGGCCAATTTCAGTTCCGCCACCGCTTCTGCCTGCCGATTCGCGATGGTCTCCAGGGTGGCCCCGGCGCGGTAAAGCTCCGACTCGCCCGGAGAAATGCTCTTTGCGCGCTGCAACAGTTCGCGTGCTTTGCCGAGATCCCCGGACTTCGCGTAATACAACGCCATATGCCCCAGGATCCCCGAATTTCGGGGGTTTACCTGCAGATCCTTGTTGCAGAGTGCAATCGCCTTTTTGTAAGTGAGGGCGGCCTTATCCAGTTGCCCCGCGCCGCGATAGCCGTCGGCCAGATTGCCCATCACGCCCTCATCGGCAGGGCTCATCTCCGCGGCCTTTTCGAACATCGGTACAGCTTCGGCGTATCGTTTCAGGTAAAACAACGACGTAGCCAGGCTGGAATAGGTCTGCGGATCAGGCGCCAGTTCCAAAGACTTCTTGAACTGTGAAATGCTGTCCTCATATCTTCCCAAATTAAAGTAGGCGGCCCCGACGTTGGTGTACCCGCTGGCATTCTCGGGCTCCAACTGCACCACCTGCTGAAACGCTTTAAGGGCGCGTTCATTGTCCCCAAAGGAGAAGTATGCCTGGCCCAAAGAATTCGGGTTCATCCAGAAATAGGGATTGATCTCCACAGCCTTTTCCAGTGATTCGATTGCCAGATCCTTCTGGCCAATGGTGGCGTAGACGTTGCCGAGTCTACGGTAAGCTTCATCCGAATTGGGCGCCAGCGCCAGCCCGCGTTTCAGTTCCACAACGGCCTGGCTGTTCTGGCCCAGGGACCTGTAGATGGTTCCCAGCGTCATGTGCGCCTCGGGCAGATTGTCATTCAATTCAGCCGCCCGGCGCGCAGCCGTAAGGGCCTTCTCCGACCAGGCTGGTTCTTTCTTGACCGAATACATCCTCAGGCTGGCATTGGCCAGTCCCGTGTAGGCCAGGGCAAAGTTTGGGTCTTTCTTCAGCGACTGGTTGAAGTAATCGATGGCCGTCTGAAAATTTTTCGCATCGAACTGGCCCCGCATGGCGTTTTTGCCGCGCAGGTAGAGATCGTAGGCGTCTGCGTTATCGGTAGGGTGCGCGGCAGCGTCCGCCGCTCCCAAATCCGCGGCATTCGCTCCCATTGCCGTTACGAGTTTTCCGGAGATTCGATCTTCCAGAGCCAGCAAGTCTCCCGACACTCCGGAAAACTCCTCATTCCACACCGTTTTGTTCTCGGGCACATTTTCAAGCCTCACAGTAATGCGTAGTTGGTCCGCACTGCCTTGTACCGTTCCCTGGACAACCATGTTTGCGCCCAATTTCTTAGCTATTTGGGGGAGCGGCATCTTCGGATCTATTTTCCTCGCCGCGTCGGCGGAAGTTAGGTGCACTTCCTTTAATGGAAAAAGCCTCGCCGAAAGCGCCTCTCCCAAACCATCCGCGATGTACCCGATATTCGACGCGTCGCCGAGCACGCGGAATGGCATCACGGCCACGTATTTTCCCTGCGTCAGCGCGGGCAATCCCGGATTGACGATGGAAGCCCCGCCGCCCGCCGCCGGCGCTCGGAAGATTAGCTGCCTGGTGCTGGGAATCGCAAGGAGTATCAAGACGGCCAGCAGGGCAGCTCCGGCCGGCGCAACCCACTTCCAGGGAATCACGCGAGGCTGTTTTGGCGCCTGCATGACGATAGAGGCCATCACGGGGCGCTTGCCCTGCCAGGCGTCCAGATCGGCGATGATTTCCGCGGCGTTGGGGTAGCGGCAATCCAGGTCGCGTTCCAGGCAGCGACTGACGATATCGCTCAGCCCCGCGGGAACCGTGGCGTCTATCTCGGCGAGGGGCACGGCGCGCTCCTGATTGCGCATCAGCAGGCTGGCCATGGCGGTTTCGGCCTTGAAGGGCATCTTTCCGCTCAACAATTCATAGAAAATCAAGCCGACGGCAAACAGGTCGGAGCGCTGGTCCAGGGTTTTTCCCATGGCCTGCTCGGGCGACATGTACTCGATCGTCCCCAGGAGTGCGCCGGTTTGCGTCATCCCTTCCGACTGGACGGAACGCGCCAGGCCAAAGTCCATTACCAGGATCCGCCCGGTTTTGTCCCGCATGATGTTTTGCGGCTTCAGGTCGCGATGAATGATGCCCGCCGTATGGGCGGCGTCGAGCGCCATGCAAACCTGGCGAATAATATCCACGGCCTCATCTGGCGGAAGTTTTCCCTGATCCCGGTACAACTGTCGAAGGTCGCTTCCTTCGACAAACTCCATAGTGATGAACTTGACCCCGTCCGCTTCCGAAAGGTCGTAGATGCGGATCACGTTCTTGTGCGTCACCTGGTGCGCGGTCATCAATTCTTGCTTGAATCGCGCCAGTATCGCTGGATTGCTGGCCATTTCCGGACGAATCAGTTTCAATGCCACCACGCGTTCCACTTCGCGGTCCTTTGCCTTATAGACCGCTCCCATGCCGCCTTCGCCGAGCAGGGCAAGGATTTCGTAGCGCCCGCCGAGGACGTCTCCCTCTTGCAGGACGACATTTTGATAAGAGGTTACGTAGGAGCGCGGGCCACTGGGGGTTCGAACGGAGGTACTGCCTTCCCGAGAGGCATCGGGATGGATAACCGTGGCACCGGGGTCCGCAGGAGGCTTGCGCGGGGGAGGCTCGATGAAAGTGGCGCCGTTATTGTCCAACGGCACTTCGCTGGACGAGCTTTCGCCCTTGGCTGGCGCGCGTAGTCCGCCACCGGTGTCCTGGCCGCGACCTGGCTTGGGCTTCACATCATCCATGAGACTTTAGGGGACACAAGCACACCCATATCGCCAACTTGGCAACGGATGCCTGGGTCCAACGGCGTAAGTATATAACGGGGCAGACTTTCTGAGCAGGTAAAGTCAAACCAGGAGGCGGGGCTGGTAACTATTGAGGATAGTCCCTATTCTTCAATGGCGCTCAACTGCCATCGGCGGACTTTGCCTTGGTGGAGGGCCACGTGCCGGACGAGACGCATGCAGGAAAGGGCAGTTCTCGCGGTTGTTTTAACGGTGCAGGGGAATCCTCTAGCCGTGGCCTCCGGAGAGTTCCCGCACAATCAAGCCGACGAAATTTTTTGCGTCGCCAAAAAGCATCAGCGTCCGGTCCATGTAGTACAACGGATTTTCGATGCCGGCAAAGCCCGCGCCCATGCTGCGCTTGATGACCATGACGGTGCGCGCCTTGTCCACGTCGAGAATCGGCATGCCATAGATGGGGCTGCTCTGGTCCTCGCGAGCGGCGGGATTGGTCACGTCGTTGGCGCCGATGATCAGCGCGACGTCGGTCTGCGGGAAATCGCCGTTGATGTCGTCCATTTCCAGAAGTTTGTCGTAGGGAATGTCGGCTTCAGCGAGCAGCACGTTCATGTGCCCCGGCATTCTTCCTGCAACCGGGTGGATACCGAACTTCACGTCGACGCCGCGTTTGGTGAGGGCGTCGTATAGTTCTCGCACTTTGTGTTGGGCCTGCGCGACGGCCATTCCGTAACCGGGAACGATCACCACTTTGCTTGCTGCGGCCAGAATTCCGGCCGCCTCCTCCGGCGAAGCGCTGCGCACTGGCCGGGCTTCTTTCGTGCCCGCCGCCGCGACTTGCTCCTGTCCAAACGCGCCGAACAATACGTTTGTAAAGGAGCGGTTCATCGCTTTGGACATGTTCACGGAAAGGATGAACCCCGAAGCGCCATCCAACGCTCCGGCGACGATCAACAGTTTGCTGCCGAGCACAAAGCCCATCGCTGCCGCGGAAAGTCCCGCGTAGGAGTTCAGTAGCGAAATTACCGTCGGCATGTCCGCGCCGCCGATGGGAATAATCATCATTACGCCAAATGCGAGCGGGATCCCGATCATAAAGGGAAACAAAAAGGTTTTGTCGGGATGCAGGACGAGAATTACGCCGATGCCGATGGCAATCGCCAGCAGTCCCAGGTTCACTAAATTCTGGCCCTTATAAGTGATCGGGCGTTGTGGCAACACTTCCTGGAGTTTTCCGGCGGCCATCAAGCTGCCTGTGAACGTGAGCGCTCCCAAAATAACTTCGAGCGAAAGCACGCCCATCACGAATTGCGGAACGTTCGGGGCGCGCATGTAAAATTCCGCTGTGCCCACCAGCGTGACGCAGAGCGCGCCGAACGCGTGGCTCAGCGCGGTCCGCTGCGGCACCGCGGTCATGGCCACGCGGCCCAGTGGGACGCCGATGATGGTGCCCAGCACCAGCCCAATCGCGATCCAGCGGTAGTCAACGATGCCCTTGTGCAGCAGCGTTCCGGCGATGGCCAGCAGCATGCCCACTTCGCCGGCCCAGACGCCGCGGCGCGCGGTGACCGGAGAACTCAGCCATTTCAACGAAAGAACGAAAAGCGCGGTGGCGATCAGGTAGGTAATTTCCAGGATGGTTTCGCTCGCGAACATGATGGTTACGGTTTCCTCGGGCCGCTGGCTTTGAACATTTTGAGCATCCGGTCGGTAATCATGAAGCCGCCCACGATGTTGCTGGTGGCGGCGATGATCGCGATGGTTCCCAGGATTTTCGCGAGATTGCTCTTGCCTTCGCCGGCCAGGATGATGGCGCCGACGACGGCGATGGCGTCCAACGCGTTGGTGAGGGACATCAGGGGCGTGTGCAGGAGCGGCGAGACGCGGCGGATTACCTCGAAGCCGATAAACGCGGCCAGCAGGAATACGTACAAACTTGTAACCAGGTCCAGTTGCATCAGGCCCCTCCTCCGGCTGGCGCGGCCTGCAGCGCCGGCATCGAGAAAAATTCCCGTACGCGCGCGTTCACTATTTCGCCGTCGCGTGTCACCAGCGTTTCGCGCGTGATTTCGTCCTGCAGATTCAGTTGCAGCTTGCCGTCCTTCACCAGGTGCAGCAGGAAAGCGGTGATGTTTCGGGCGAACATCTGGCTGGCGTGATACGGCACGGTTCCGGCGAGGTTGTATTCGCCGATGATGGTCACGTCATGCGCCACGATGACTTCATCCGGCTTGGTCAATTCGCAATTTCCTCCCCGTTCGGCGGCCAGATCCACGATTACGGAGCCGGGAGCCATGCGTTCGACCATTTCCTTTGTTACCAGCACGGGCGATTTTTTGCCGGGTATGACCGCTGCAGCGATAACCACGTCGCTTTCGGCGATGACGTTTCCCAGTAATTCTCGCTGCTTCTGGTAGAAGCTTTCGTCTTGCGCTTTGGCATAGCCGCTGGCGTCCTGCGCATCTTTCGCTTCAACCGCCAGTTCAACGAAACGGCCGCCAAGGCTTTGGACTTGTTCCTTGGAAGCCGGACGCATGTCGTATGCGGAGGCAACTGCGCCGAGTCGACGCGCGGTTGCAATGGCCTGAAGTCCGGCAACGCCCGCGCCGATGATCAGCACGCGCGCCGGGGCGATGGTGCCGGCGGCGGTCGTGAGCATCGGGCACATGCGCGGAAGCGTGTCCGCCGCTAACAACACCGCTTTGTAGCCACAAATTGTGGCCATCGAGGAGAGCACATCCATGCTCTGCGCGCGCGTGATGCGGGGCATGAGTTCAACCGCAAAAGAGGTCACGCCGCGCCCGGCTATTTCCTGCAGTGTTTTCGTCGTTCCTAGCGGGCGCAAAAAGCCCATCAGCACCTGGCCTTTGCGAAATAGCGGCAGATCCACGTTTCCGTTCTTATCGTTCGCGCCGTGGCACAGGAACTGCACGATGATGTCGGCCGTGCGGAAGACTTCGGCGCGGTCGGTTGCCAGCTTTGCGCTTTTTTCCACGTAATCCTTATCGGGATAGCCTGCCGCCTGGCCTGCGCCGGCCTCTATGAGCACATCGAGGCCCGCTTTTTTTAGGTTGGGGATTACGGCCGGAACCAGCGCGACGCGACGTTCTTTCGGATAAATTTCCCGCGGTATGCCAAGAATCATGCGCCCTCCTTCCAGAAGGCCTTCGATATAGATGCGGAAAATTCGCGGCGGGATATCGTTTTTCTGTTTGATCTGCCGCGCATCCGCACTCTCGTCTCCGGCTGTAAATTGCAGCTTCGCTTGCTTATCAATGTTCTTGCGGAATCGGGGTCGGAGCGAGTGCCCCAGTTCTGGGAAAGGCTGCTGTCAGGAATTCGACACGCCCCACTCGAAACGTGCCGCATCGGTGCAACAGCAGAATTCTATCTCTAATGTCACGGTCGGGACAAGGCGGCAAATCGTCGAGTGCAAACATGTGACGACAATTTGACATGCATGGCGAAATAGCGGCTAGTGCAATTTCTCGTAGACAGATCGCGCTTCGCGCAGCCTATTCAGGACCAGCGCCTTTTCCGCGCGTGAATTCCAATCGGGGTATTGCGAGGTGACTTCAATCGTCCGGTCAATCCACGCCTCGAAATATTCCGCGTCCTTTCTGGAGTATGCTCGTTTCCCAGCGATGGTCACATACACGGGGCTTGTCGTTGCGTAGGTGTAGTTGTCCATAACGGGATATACCGCTTTATCGCTCCAGGCGCGGAGCACGCACCAACCGCTTTCCTGCAGCGGGAGAAAGCCGTTGATGTCGGCGGATTCTTTCGCCGCATCCGTCGCCAATGTTTGTACAACTTTTCCGTTGCAGACGACTTCCAGATGATCCACGGGCACGATGGAGCGCAATTTCGCGGTGAAGGGGGCCGCTGCCTGCGGGGCATCAAATTTCAATTCGCTCCCGACCATCTCGCCGCCCAGCTTGAATTCGATCAAAGGGCCGTTCGTGGCAAACGTGCGGCCCAGTTTTATTCCATCCAGCCACTCCCTAAGGTTAAGGGGCCAAACTGGGACCCACACGTGCACCCGATCAAATCCCACGCCGCCCCGAATAGGAGCCGCGTAGTTCGGCATTGCATCCGTGCCCGCCCCGGCTGGTATTCGAAAACCCAAATTCAAGACCTTATACCAGACCTCTGCCGTGGACTTGTGATCGCTAAAGCCCATGATCTCCATGTAGTCCAATTTTCCCAGCGCCACGTCCACCGGCAATTCATCCGTAATTTTCTGTGCCGGTTTCGCGAACGGGTCTGGCACCGCATCAAACGGATGTACCGCTCCCACCAAAGCGCCCTCGGCGTGTGCCATGTCGTACACATCCGCGTTCATCGGATACAAACTCGCTGCCGCTGTGCTCGGATACCCCGCATACCCCGGCAGGAGCAGGTGATCCTTAATATCCAGCAGCCCACGATGTCCCCAGTAGCTCGTATGAAATTCCTGCCCTCGCAAAATCGCGCTGTCTTTCCCGGTGATGGCGTCAGAACTCGTCGCACTCGACGCAATGTCGGGGAATCGCTGTTCCTTGTTGACGATCAGATTGTTTACGACCGATAAACCTTCGCTTTCTGCCTGGATTTGTAACTCCTCGCTCTTTTCTTTGTACACTCCTCCGTAGTTCATGTGAACGTGCATATCGCCGCTGATCCAATGTTCTTGTGTTTCTGCTCGCCAGTTGGTTTTCGACAGTTTGATTTCGATTTCTTTCGTTTCGCCGGCGGAGAGTTCGACAAACCTGCGATCCGCATAGTTTTCCAAGCCCCTCGCCACCTCAATCTGGTACTTGCCGGCTGGGACCTGTATTGAGAAGCCTCTAAATGTCGAATAGAAATAGTGTCGTTCAAACGGACGTTCCGACCGGTCGAATCCGTCGTCAGCATGAATCGACGAGTCATCCGGCGCATAGAAGTGTCCCTTTTCGTCGGTAACAGAGACCCTCGCATAGGCGGGTTTACCCTCATCTCTAATGTAAATTTCCAGCAAGACCCAATCATGCGAATGTTTTCGATTGCGAAGATTTAGCGCATGGCGCGCACCCGAGGGAATTTCCTGAAACAGGATGTTCGTGTTTCCTTCGGCGTTGGAGACAAAGGCAATTTTCTTCCCGTCCGGTGACCACCGGGCGTTTGTCTCGTCCCAATCACCATACGAGAGAGGAAATGCGTCGCCACCCGTTGCTGGCATTAGCCACAGGTTCTGCCACTGGCGGCCGAGATAGGAGCTGTAGATCATGCGCGAGCCGTCGGGGGAAAAATCGGGGCGAGCTTTCCAACTGGTTTCTTCGTAATGAATCTCGTGGGCCTCAGCACCGGGTTCCGCTTTCATCAGCCAGAAGCCGCCGGTGCCGTGGATGTGGCCGCGGTTGGAGACGAAGAGAATCTCCTTTCCGTCGCGCGTCCAGGCCGGATTGATTTCCATGTCGTAGGGGCTGTAGTAGTAGCGAGGTAGGGAACTTCTCGTTTCGCCCGTGAGCCGCACTACATTTTCCAGCGCCCCGTTTTTCACGTCGGCCACGAAAACGTGAAATCGCCGGTTGTATTGCGTGGAATCCCAAACGATCTTTTTTCCGTCGGGCGACCACCGAGGCTCCACATTGACTGCGCCAGCGTTGGTCAACTGGACGGATTTTCCTGCCGCCAGATCCAGAAGCCACAGTTCCATCGCATCGTTCTGGTACGAAACGTAGACGACGCTTTTTCCATCCGGCGACCAATCCGGCTGGTAATCGTAGCCGGCTCCGTCCGTGAGCTGCGTGGCAACTTCGGACTCGAGTTTTTGTCTCCACAGCGAGCCGGCCATCGAGTAGATCAGCTCCTTCGAATCGGGTCCCCAGCTCAAGCTGCTTGGGCCGCTCGTCAGCTGAGGCAGATACAGTTCGCGGTAGTAATAAGGATGGGGCTCATCAATCTGGGGCAGCACGGGGCGTCGCTGCGCGAGAGTTGGAATTACGAACAGAGTGAAGAGGAGAAACTGGATTTTCAGGATTCGCGTCAACACAATCCTCCCGGACGGCATACTACGTCAAAATGGAAAAGGGCGCAGCATCGCCGCGCCCTTTACCCTGGAAGTTCACCGCTGCTCTTCTCTGAAACTTAGAACAAACAGCTGAAAACTGATTACGATTCCTTACGCCAACCCGAGCTTCGACAGTGGCATCTCCCGCAGCCGTTTTCCTGTCGCCGTGAAGATCGCGTTGTAGAGCGCCGGCGCAAACGGCGGCAATCCGGGCTCGCCGATGCCTGCCGGGGGTGCCTCGCTGGCCACAATGTGCACGTTGGTTTCGCGCGGTGCAATATTCATGCGCGCCACCTGGTAGGAGTCGAAGTTGGACTGGTCGATGACGCCGTTAGTGGCTGTGATCTCACCGTAGAACGCGATGCTTGTCCCCATCGTTGCCGCACCTTCAAATTGCTGCCGCACCGTCAGCGGGTTCACGATTGTTCCGGCGTCCAGAGCGGAATCCACGCGATGGATCTTCACCTGGCCGTCTTTCACTTCCGCTTGCACGACCGTTGCGACGTAGGTGAGGAAGCTCCGGTGCACGGCGATTCCCATTCCCAATCCGTTGCCGAGTTTTTGTTTGCCCCAGCCGGATTTTTCCGCAGCGAGCTGAACGACGCGACGAAGCCTGGCGACGTCGATCGGATACTGCTCGTAATCGCCGTCGTAGTTGGTGTAATCCTTGGGCAGTTCCGTCTTCGGAATAATCCGGTCCGGTCCGAGGAGCGCCAGGATGTAATCCACCTGGTCTTTTCCCGCAGCGTTCGCCAGTTCGCCGACGAAGGAATGAATTCCGAAGGCGTGATAAATGTTGGCCACAGAGCGCAGCCATCCGATGCGGGTGTGCGCAGGCGCGGGGCCGTTTTCGGCGCGATGATTCGCCAGCGCGAACGGCACGTCGCTGAAGCCGAGTCCGATTTCGCCGGCGTCAGCGTACTCCGTCGCCTCAAAGGTGGATGCGATCGGGGGAAACACGCTGCGTTGCAGCCATGCCGTCGGTTTTCCGTCGGCCCCCAGCGTGGCCTTGAAATACGTCGCCGCCACCGAGTGGAAAGAATCGAATTTGATGTCGTCTTCGCGGCTCCAGACCACCTTGATTGGCTTGCCCGTCTTTTTCGACAACACGGCTGCTTCGACGATGAAATCGGGAAATGATTTGCGGCCGAATCCACCGCCGAGCAGCGTCACATTTACCGTGACGTCTTCCTTCTTGATTCCAACCGCGGCGGCAATCGCATCCTGCGCGCCTTGCGGATTTTGCGAAGGCGCCCAGGCCTCCACCTTTCCATCCTTGAAAACGGCCAGCGCGGCGGGCGGCTCCATCGAGGCGTGTGCCAGCATCGGCGCGTAGTATTGCGCTTCGACAACCTTGCCGCCCTTTTTGAATTCGGCGTCGACGTTTCCGTTTTCCCGCACGACTTTGCCGGGCTTCAGCGAAGTTGCTTCCAATTCTTTCCGGAAGGCATCGGAATTCCACGCGCTGTGGTCGCTCTTTGTCCATTCGACTTTCAGCTTTTTCTTGCCCTGGAATGCCGCCCAGGTGTTGTCCGCAATCACCGCGACTCCGCCCAACGGCTGGTAAAGGATCGGCGGCTTGAAGGTGTCCAGCGCGGCGGTCTGTTTTACGCCGGCGACTTTCAGCGTTGCCGAGTCGTCCACACTCTTTGGGGAACTTCCGTAAACGGGAGGATGCATCACTGAGGCGTAGAGCATTCCATCCAGGTGAGCATCCTGGCCGTACATGGCCTGGCCCGATACCATGTTCTTCAGGTCGTAAGATGGTTTGGGCTTGCCGATGTAGCGCCAATCGCTGCGGGCCTTCAGTTGCAACTCTTCTTTTTTTGGCACAGGCAACTTGGCCGCGGCGGAAGCCAGTTCTCCGTAGCTGAGTTTCTTGCCGCTCGACTTGTGCACCACCATGCCGGGTTCCGTGGTGCATTCCTTTTCCGGCACGCCCCACTTCCGGGCCGCGGCGCGCACCAGCATCAGGCGCCCGCTCGCGCCAGATTCGCGCAGCGTGTCGAAGAAACTCCGCACCGAGTGTGAGCCGTCCGTGTCCTGGTCGCCGTATTTCGCGTCTCCGCCGCCCTGCACGACCTTTACGCGGTTCCAGTCGGCGTCCAGTTCATCGGCGACGATCATGGGCAATCCGGTGCGGTTGCCGCTGCCCATTTCCGCGCGGTGAGAAACGATATAAACCGTTCCGTCCGTCGCGATCGCGAGATAGACGTTTGGTTGCAGCGCCGCAGCGGCCATAGAATCTGCGGCCGACAGCTCTGTGGCTGCCATCAAACTTTCCGGCAAATATCGCGCGCTCAGCACAAACGCGCTCGCACCAACAATCCCTTTCAAAAAACCGCGACGGCTGACATTTTCAATTTGAATCATGTCCTCACCTGAACTGGCACTTGCGCCTACGAAAATCACCCAAAATCCGTCTGCTTCCGTTCTCTATCCTACCTGCATTCTATTGGCTTGCAAGTCCGGATGATTCCCTCCGCAAGTCCGCGCGAGAACAAGCAAATTCATTGCCCTGTCCGGCGGGCGCTGGCATACTCGTTTCCCGCAGCATGGAGAGCAACGCACAATGAAACGCGAATATCATCGCTGGCATTCCCCACGGCTCGGACTCGAACTCGGCGTTGTGGTCTATGGCCACTGGGGGCCGCCGCTGATGGGTTTTCCGACCAGTGCGGGAGACGAATGGGAACTGGAAGGGCAGAGCATGGTGGGAGCGCTCGCGGAATTTATTGACGCCGGGCGCATCAAGTTTTACACCGTCAATTCCATCAACGGCCTCAGCTTTTATAACAAGGGCGCGCATCCGTTTCACCGGAGCTACGTCCAATCCGTTTTCGATTCCTACCTGCGTGAGGAAGTTGTGCCCTTCATTTGGGAGAACTGCCAGTCGCGCGTGGTGATTGCCACGATGGGCGCTTCCTTCGGCGCGTATCACGCGGCGAATACGCTTTTCAAGCATCCCGACATCTTCAAGCGCTGCTTTGCCATGTCGGGGGTTTACGACCTGAGGAATTTCATGGACGGGATGTACGACGACAACTTTTATTTCAACAATCCCATCGACTATCTCGCCAATCTTTCCGATTCCTGGTACTACGAGCAACTCGCTTCTTGCGACATTCACCTCATCACCGGCACGGGGCAGTGGGAACACAGCGGCCCGACGTACCGCCTTTCGGAAGTGCTTGCGAGCAAAGGCATCCGCCACTCCGTCGACAACTGGGGCCCCGAAGGCGGCCACGACTGGCCCTACTGGAAGCACCAGATGCTCGAATACGTTAGCAAATTGTATTAGGGCAACTCTTCAGGCGAGGCCGAGGTGGTCCATCTGGTAGTGGCCTTTTTCGATTACCTGGTCCCGGTCGATCCAGACGTCGCAATTTCGCGTGAGCACGTCCACGTGGGTGCGTGATTTCCAGTCGGCGTGGGTCTGACTGCCGTAGGGATCGCCGAAGGCGATGTGGACGCCGGGAAATTTTTCGTCCTGCAGCAGGATTCCGATCATCCGCGTCAGGCCCAGGTTGGTGCCGAAGGCGAGTTCGCCGACGCGATCGCTGTTCTCGTCGGTGTGGCAGTAGCGCCAGAATTCGTCTTCCAGATCCTTGCGCGCGCACTCGACGTGCACCAGCCGCCCGCCGACGATCTCGAGCACCAGCGGCGTCTCCTGCAGGTCGCCATATTTTCCGTTGAAGTAATCGCCCGCGGTTGCATCGCAAACGAATCTGCCATCCACCGTCCCCGGGGTGGTGAAGACTTCGCCCGCGGGCAGGTTCGACCAGTAGCGCGGGCTGATGAGGCCGCTGGTCTTCACCCAATCGAGGTGGCGGTCGAAATGCGCGGAAAAGGAGGTGCCCGCTTCGGTCTTCACGGTGAGAGTTTCCGCGCGAAGCATGCGGTCGCGGAGCTTGTCGCTCAGCCGGTCCACCATGTGGTAATCCGCTCGCATGCCTTCCTGCATGATTTCCGGAGTGACACCGACCATGTGCGCGTAGCGAATCTGCCGGCGCTCCACCACTTTCACGATGGACATTCGCGCGCTCAATTCACCCGGCTGCGGTGTCATGCACAGCACGCCCACATCCGTCGTTTCCAGGGCTTCCAGCACGGGCTCCGGCGCGCCCTTCATCGGGCGCGGACCAAAATCCTCCAGGAGCAGGCCGGTAAATTCGGCGCCGCGCTCTTTCACGGCTTTCTCGAGGCTGGCGGCCACACTGCGGCTGACTTCGTCCGCAATCAGCGCTACGTGCTCACCCGGTTGCACATCTAGGCAAACGTCAATAGCGTTTTCCGCGCCGGCCATCAGCTCGATTGGGGCGTATCCAAAGGACATCATTCTTTATTTTACCTGATTCCGGCGCCGAGCCAAAAACGCACTGGCTACAAGTTGCCCAGTCCAGCCACTTTTTCCGCCCGTTTGGGTTCGACGCGGAACGCTGGAATCTGACCGCCGCCGCTGGTGACGTTCGCCAGGCTGCTGGCGCTCAGTCGCGTCAAAAATCCGGCGAGTTTACCGCGGAACATATAGGGCGCCAGGTCCACGAGCATGTCGCGGAACTCTACTTTTCCATCTGCGCCGATGTAGGGGAACTCGCCGCGCCGCATGGCAATCTTTTCCTGCACAATCCAGCACCCGTGCTCATTTGCCGATTTCGCGCCTGGCAGAGCTCCCTGGATCGAGTTTTCCCAGTGCTTGGCGTCCACTTCCCATCCAAGCGTCACCCCCGTGCCACCGTACTCGTCGCTGGGTTTCAGGACCAGATCCTTCTGATTGTTCCGGATGTAGTCGAGCAACGCGATCGGCTGGCCCTGGTAGTCCGTTTTCACGTCTTCGACAACGCGCGTCCATGGCACGTGCTGCTTGATCACATCCAATTCCTCGGTAGAAAACAGTTTTGCGTTTTTCTGCTCCGTCAGCACCGCAAAAAACGCTTTCACATGAGGAATCTTGCAGCGGAAATTGTTCGCCACGCAAACCGCTTGCGCTTCATAAGCTTTCACCAGCGCCGCACACTCTTTCGGTCGGGCCACAATGTCGTTAATCAGGACGCGGCGGTAAACGAGGTCGATTTTCTTCCCCTTCGCGGACAGCGTTTTCCCGTCCCACTCGAGTTCCCTCGGGTCGGCGAGCACCACGGGCACGCGCAGCGCCTCGAAGCGTTCCTTCAAGATCTCGAATTCGCTCCACGTCGGAACTTCCTTCCAGTCCACAATCAGCATCTGCGGTTGCTGCGAAGTTCCGCCCCAATCGCGATAAGTTCCAATCAGCGCGTCCAACAGCCGCGCGCTCAGCGGGTAGCTGTGAATGTCATATCGCTCGACGAATTCCTTCATCACCGGCAATCCGCGAAAAATTTCCGAGAGCGTTTCGGTGTAGCCGGACCCCGCGGGCGATTCGCCATTGTATTCCGTGAATTTCAGGGATTCCGGCAAGAGGAAAGCGTCTACGCGCGAGGCCGTGCTCGCAGGCCCATTTCCGGCCGGCAGCCGCACCAGGCGCTCTTCCTCCGGCCGCAAATGAAATTGGGCAAAGAGGGGTTGGTCTTCCAACGCCGCGCTTACCAGGCGTTCGCCAAGCCTCGCGAGCGTCTCCGTCGCGCGACGCACGCGGGCCTCATCCTGCGGCAAAAGAAAAAATGGGCGGAGAAATGGGCAGTGAACCCGGTTGCCAAAGGTCAGCTTCGCATCCTGCAATTCTTTGAGAAACTTCTTCGGAAAATCAGGCGACTCCCTAAGCAGGGGTCGGAGAAGTTCATTCCAGGATTCAACCGGGTCCTGGCCCGAGGCCGAAGTGAGGCTCGCCATCATCGTTTGGTGGTTCCCGACGGTGCGGATTGCGCCGCTCGTGCCGCGCGCGGCGCCCCGGTGAACCCGGCGGCCGCGCCGATGCCCAGCATTTCTTCCCAGCGTGGCCAGGTGTTCGCGATGTTTCCGTGCAGCGCTCGATCGATGACCAGCCGCGACATTTTTTCCACCACGTGTTCGAAATAAAATTCGGTGATGCGGTCGCGCTCAAAATCCGGCGCGGGATTCAGGAAGTCGATGGCGTAGGGCACACCGTCCTTGATTGCGAATTCGATGGTGTTCATCTCATAGCCCAGCGCCAGGTTGATGGTCTGCGCGTCTTTCACCACGCGGGCACCTAGTTCCTTCGACAAATAACTGTGCTCCACCAGATATTTGCGCTCCTTGGGGTCGTAGGCTACCGGCAAAATATCCGTTTTGCCGAACGTGAAGCACCGCACGTACTGGCCGAAGTCGATGAACTCCTGCAGCGTCATGCAATACGGCGAAGTCTTGTCGTATGCCTCCAACAGCTCTTTCTTGTCGTGCACTTTGTAGACGTGTTTCCAGCCGCCGCCTGAAAACGGTTTCAGAATCGCTGGCCGTCCGACATAATCGAGCAGTCCGTCCCAGTCCATCGGGTAGGTGAGATTCCTCAGCGACTCCGAGTTGATGTCTACATCGGCGGGATAGCCCTTCTGTGGCAGCAGCACGGTTTTCGGGATCGCAATGCCCAGTTTAAACGCGACGGAATAGTTGAAGTATTTGTCGTCCGCCGTCCACCAGAACGGATTGTTAATTACGTAAGTGCCCTGCAACACCACGTGTTTCAGATAGCCGCGGTAATACTCGACTTCATGCGAGATGCGATCCACAATCACCCGATATTCCGCCGGCTCGCCCATCTTCGTGCCGCCGAGCTTCACAAACTCGGCCGTCACACCCTCTTTTTTTCCGAGTTCGTTCACGCGCGCGATAAACGCCGGAGGAAAGCTGAATTCGCGTCCGCACATCAATCCGACCTTAACCATGGGAGCCTCCTCTTGCTTCGTTCATCCGCACGCCTTGATCTTTCGATTCAGTTAATCGCCGCCGCGGAATTCGATTTCGCGTCCTGGACACTCGCGCGGGTCTCCATCACCAGATGCCGCACCACGTCCTTCAGGTCGCCGGTCTGCTGGTAGACGCGCAACTGGCGCTCCGCGCTTGTTCCCTCGTTCAAAATCGTATGGATGTACTCAACCGCGCTGCGGCTCCCGAGGTCGTCCACGACGTCATCGATCAGTTCCATCAGCTCCAGCATCAGCTCGCGCATCGGCACTTCGGCTTCACGCCCAAAATCGATTAGCTTACCCTCAATGCCGTAGCGGGCCGCACGCCACTTGTTTTCCTCGATGAGGGCGCGGCGGTAAATACGCCAACTCTGATTCCTCGTGTACAACCTGTGCAGCTTGACGACGATGGCCTGGGTCAGCGCAGCGATGGCCACGGCTTCTTCCACGCGCGTGGCGGTATCGAACATGCGGAACTCCAGCGTGCCGTAGGTCGGATGCGGGCGCACGTCCCACCAGATCTTTTTTCCGGTGTCGATGCAGTTCAGTTTGACCAAGAGGTTGATGAAATTTTCGTACTCACTCCAGGACTCGAAAACTTCCGGGATGCCCGTGCGCGGGAAACGGCGGAAAACCGTGGTGCGGAACGATTTCAGGCCGGTGTTCCGCCCCATCCAGAAGGGCGAGCTGGTCGAGAGCGCCAGCAGGTGCGGCAGGAAATAGCGCACCATGTTCATCATATCGATGGTGGTCTGCTTGTCCGGCATGGCGATGTGCACATGCATGCCAAAGATCAGCAGCGACCTTGCGAGTTGCCCCATCTCCTCGACAATGTGCTGGTAGCGTTCGCCGGGAGAGATCACCTGGTCGATCCAACTGGAAAACGGATGCGTTCCCGCTGCGGCCACCCGCAAGCCGGTGCTTTCGGCGGCCATCACCAATTCGCTGCGCGTGCGGTGCATTTCGAGGCGCAATTCGCTGACGTTTTCGCAAATCTTGGTTCCAGTTTCGACAATGGATTGATGCATTTCCTGCTTCACCAGGTCGCCGACGCCGCGCGCGGCCGCGGAAGAGAGGAGTTGCACCACGTGCGAGCGAAGTTCCAAGGTTTCTGGATCAATAATCTGGAATTCCTCTTCGACACCGATGGTGAAGCGGTGAGCCATAGTGGCCCTCCCGGCTGCTGGGTCTCTAGTGGGGACTTCGGAGCCATATCATACTCCTACCGTTCCAAAAATCACATTGTACTCGCGGGGGCCGAAGCCCCGGTCCATTGACACGGTTCGGCGCCTGCCATAGACTCGCGCGCTGTCGGATCATTTTGCCGAATGCAATCATCTTTACTGTGGAATTGAGGGTGTCGATGAGCAATCGTTCCTTGCTTTCGAAGCGTTTTGTTTCGGTCGCTTGGCTGTTGACGGCATGTTTACTGATGGCGGGTTTGGTTGCTGCCAAGCCGCCTCAGGAACCCGATAAGAAGACGGAAGAAGATCCCAAGGTGGCAAGCATCGAAGTTACGCCCGCCAAATCCACAGCCGCGGTTGGCACGAAGCTGCAATTCAAGGCCGTAGTCAAGGACGCCACTGGCCAACCGCTGCCGAATCCGATCAAGCACTGGTACGCGGCGCCGTTTGATTCGGCCGTGGCCGAAGAGACCGGCGAGGTTTCCTTTGTGCAGCCGGGCGAAATCACCGTCGAAGCGGTGATTGGCAAGAAGATTGGCTACGCCCACGTTACTGTCGGCAGGCCACACATCGCTCGCATTGATGTGCCTACACCATCCGCGCCGCTCGCTTCTGGTGCTACGTACCGCCTGACAGCTAGGCCGCGCAACGCCGACGGCGATCCGCGCACGGATATTGCCCTGACCTGGACTTCGGAAAATCCCTCGATTGCCACGGTGGATGCTGCGGGACTGGTGCACGCGCTCAAGCCGGGCGACGCGAAGTTTCGTGCTGCGGGAGACGGCGTCACTGGCGAAACTTCCATCCGCGTCGTCAAGAATTCCGTCTCAAGCCTCGAAATTTCTCCAGCAACGGCCAGCGCGAAAACCGGGGATGTTCTGCACTTCGCCGCGAAGGACAGGAAGGGCGGGCCCATCGCGACGGAAATCGCGTGGTCGGTGCAGAATCCTGGCGCGGAGATTTTGCCGGATGGTTCGTTCGTCGCAGAGCGCCCCGGAACGTACACCATTCAGGCGGCTGTTGGTGACCGGGCGGCCTCCGCAAGCGTCGTGGCTGTTCCCCGAAATATTGCGCGCGAGACCGAAGTCGTCGGGCACGTGATGCCAAAAGACGAACAGTTTGCCGAAGAATGGATCTGGGATCACTACGCTTATCTCTCGGGCATCAGCGACAAGGTCTACCTGTACGACATCGCGGATCCCGCGCATCCGCAAACCGCCGATCCGCTCAAGGTTGACGCGCGGCTCGTCAACGACGTCAGCGTCACGCCAGACGGCAAGATCGGCGTGATAACCCGCGAGGGCGCGTCCAGCCGGAAGAACGGGATCGTTTTTCTGGACACTGCCGACCCGATGCATCCCAAAGTTCTTTCGGAATATACGACTACGGTGACGGGGGGCGTTCACAGCGCTTACATCAATTCGCATTATGTGTATCTCACTGATGACGCCACCGGCTCCATGCGGGTGATCGATTTCGCCGACGTGAAAAATCCCAAGGAAGCGGGGCGCTGGCAGGTGGAAAGTTCCGGGCAGATGCGAATTCCGCTTCCCGCGGAAGAAGGCGGCGGATTTACCATGGCGGGCCGCTACCTCCATGACCTGCAGATAATCGACGGGCTGGCGTATCTTGCCTACTGGCGCGATGGCGCGATTATTCTCGACGTTGGGAACGGCATCAAGGGCGGAAGTCCAGAGCACCCGCAATTCGTCTCCACCTACCGTTTTAATTACGACGAACTGTACGGCTCCGGGTGGCTTGCGGGCGCGCACGCGATTTTCCGCTACAAGAATTATTTATTTGTCGGCGATGAAGTGTTTCCCGGGAACTTTGAGCTGGCTTCGCGGAACAGAATTCCGGTCCGCGGCATCGCGCATGTGCTCGACATCAGCGATCTCGCGCATCCGCGGGAAGTGGCGACGTACAGCGTGCCCGAAGGCGGCTCGCACAACATCTGGGTGGTGGACGATGTGCTGTACATGGGCTACTACAGCGGCGGAGCGCGGGTGCTGGATGTTTCCGGCGAGCTGCGCGGCGAGTTGTACAACCAGGGCAGGGAAATCGCGCATTTCTGGAGCGCCGATCCGCAGGGCTTTCGGCCAAACCTTCCTTTCGCGTGGGGCGCGTTTCCATACAAAGGTTTGATCTACGTGAACGATGTTCACGCAGGGATGTGGATCATCAAGCTCGGCAAGGCGAAACCCTATTCCATGACCACCGATCCGCCGCTTCAGTAGTTAAACTCTCTCCGCGACTGTCATGCCGGTGCGGTGCAGCGATTGAAAAGCGCCAGAGGCGCGGCAGACGTTAGCCCCGCACGTGAGCGCTGGGTTTGCAACCCCGACAACATCAAGCCCCAGAGGGGCGAGAGATTATCTTCAATCGCGGCGTCGTCGCCAAATGCGAGTGGCCACAAGGCATCTCATTCCATCTTCCAGAAATCAATCCCGGCGGCTTGCGGCGGCGTGTCGACCTCCGCCACGACTTTTTGCGTTTTCAAATCAACCACCTCGACGGTGCCCGGTTGTTCGCCGATGCCTTCCACGGTAAAAAAAGCAAAGAGATTATCAGGCGAGACCACCACGCCATGCACCACTTTGCGTTTGGTCGGCAGGCGGGCAAGTTCCTTCCCGCTCGCGGCATCGAAAATGGAAACCGAGGTATCCCGCTTGTTGGTTGCAAGCAGGAGCTTGCCGTCTGACGTGACGCCAAGATTGTAGACGCCGTTCCCCGCCGGAATCCGGCGAACGAGTTTCCATTCCCCGGTGTCCACTTCCACAATTTCATTCGATTTGTTGCAGGCCACGTAGACCCGGCTGCCGTCGTTCGACGGCTGCGCCCAGGTGGGGCTGCAGGTAATCCCCGCCATATTCATGGGCATCGTCATGCCCTCGTGGTGCTCCGTCTTTTCCTGTGGTATCCCGGTATAGCCCTGCTCTTTGCCGGCGCTCACCCGAAAACTGCGGGAAACTTTCATGTTTTCCGTATCAATTTCCACCAGCAGATCGTTCATCATGCACGCGGAGTATTGGTGCAGCCCATCGCGCGCAATTCTGGAGCCGTGCGGCATGATGCAGGTCGGAATGCGCGCCACCTCAACCATTTCGTTGGTGTCCACCACGGAAACGCTGCTCGGCACAGGGTCGCCGTGCAGGTTGAAATTCACCGCGAAAAGAAAATTTCCGTCGGGGGTTACGTCGGCGGTCGCAGGGAACAATCCCAATGTCACCTGCTTCACCACGTGGTCCGTCGCCGTTTCATATTTCAACGCGGTGCCGTACGGCCTGCCGTGGCCGATGGTGACAAAGAAATTCTTCTTGTCCGGCGAGAAGGTGATTCCATGGGGCCCACTGATATCGCTTTGCAGGATTCGCGTTTCCGTTGTTTTCTCGACTGTTGCTCCGCTCGGTCCAAACCGCACCGTGGCGATCCTGTCGGCCGACTCGCAAACGAGCTTCACCCAGTATTCTTTTGTGGTGGGTTCTCCGCTGCGCGTGCTCAGGCCGCAGCCCAACGCGGCGCACAATAGGATGGGTTTCCAGGCAAATCCTCGCAGGCGTTTCATTGGGATCTCCACTGACTCATGCGCATTTTATATCAATTGTCTGGTCAAATTGGCTCTCGACGTATATGCACGCTTGCTGAGACACTTTTCCTATGCAAATCACGCCCTTTCGTATTGAAGAGTACATGGGCAAGCACGAATTCTCCGCCCGGTATCTGCTCTCCTCTTCCGATGCCGAGTCCGTCACCATCGAAGAGATTCTCTCGCTTGAGCCCGGCGCGCACGACGCTTTCCTTAAGCATTGGTGCGGGTACACCGAATCGCCCGGAGCGCCGTGGCTCCGCGAAGTCCTCGCTGCAATTTATAAGACGATTAACGCCGACCAGCTTGTGGTTGTCTCGGCCGCCGAAGAGGCCATCTTCCTTTTCTACCACGCGCTTCTGACGCCGCAGGACCACGCTATCGTCGAAACGCCGTGCTACGAAAGTGCACTCACGTTGCCGAAGAGCACCGGCGCATCCGTCAGCGAATGGCGCCGCAAGCCGGAAAATGGGTGGGCTCACGACTTTGCCGCGCTCGAGGCTCTGATTCGGCCAAACACTCGCGCGCTCTACATCAATACTCCCCACAATCCGACAGGGCTGCTGATGGCTCCGGAAATCTTCCGCCGCGTGCTGGAGTTGGCCGCGAAGCACAACATCTATGTCTTCTCCGACGAAGTCTACCGCGAACTGGAACACGATCCAGCCACGCGACTGCCCGCAGCTTGCGATCTTTACGATCGTGCCATCAGCCTCGCCTCGGTGAGCAAGAGCTACGGCTTGCCTGGACTTCGCCTTGCCTGGCTCGCTTCGCACGACAAGGAATTCCTGCAGAAGATCATCTCTCTGAAACACTACACAACCATCTGCGCGAGCGCCCCAAGCGAGTTTCTGACGGCGGTAGCGTTCCGGCACCGGCAGAAGTTCATGGAGCGCAATCTGCAGATTGTCCTGAGCAACCTTCCGTTGCTCACCGCGTTCTTCACTCGCCATAACAACATCTTCGAGTGGACAGCGCCGAACTCCGCGACAATCGGGTTTGCGCGGTTTAAGCCGCAGCAGGATGTTCACGAGTGGTGCGAGAATCTGGTGCGCGATGCGGGCGTACTGTTGCTTCCGGGCACGGTTTACGACGAGCCGCGGCACATCCGATTTGGTTATGGACGGAAGAATATGCCGGAATCACTGGCCCAGTTTGAGGCTTATCTGAAGTCGGCTGCTTTCGCGCGCTCCGCGTGAGATGAAAAAATCAACAATTGAAGGATTTGAAAAAGAGAAAAGGGCACCCCATGCTTGCGGGTGCCCTTTTCTCGTCCCTCTAAGATTCCGTCTCGGCTAGCTTATTAAGCTGCTCCCATCGAGCGACGGGCCTGAAAGCATTCGCGGCAAAATACCGGGCGGCCTTGCGTTGGCCGAAAAGGAACCGTGGTTTCCTTCCCGCATTGCGAACAGGTGGTCTTTGTTTCGGCGCGTGGAGCGGATCCCCCGCCGCCACCGCCGCCTTCCGCCCGCTTCGCCTTGCAACCCTTGCAGCGCTTCGGTTCGTTCTTGAATCCCTTGTCGGCGAAAAACATCTGTTCGCCGGAGGTAAAAACAAACTCAGCGCCGCACTCCGAACACTTCAGGACCTTATCGTGGAATTCCATGACCCCGCTCCCCCTGGACCCGTATCTGGCGGGGGGCCGGGCTCTTGCACGTCGGGCCGAATGAAGCGCTTGGACCTATAGTCCGGGACAGCTGGGCGCGGATCCCTTGGGCCTGCGGGCATAGAATTAGAACAAATACCCAACTTGCTCTGCCTGATAGG
>Ga0210405_10000986_pt1 | contig 34737 bp, 28 predicted proteins | sample IncBWH11MmetaG_FD_155492 | JGI IMG/M metagenome (GOLD analysis project Ga0210405, IMG submission 155492) | Forest soil microbial communities from Barre Woods Harvard Forest LTER site, Petersham, Massachusetts, United States - Inc-BW-H-11-M | ecosystem: Environmental > Terrestrial > Soil >... | reverse complement strand
CTCCCGCCCCTAAAATCCCATCCCCACGCAACGCCGCTGCCAGCCCAAGCCCGCATACGAAAAATAAAATCGCCACCCAAGCCGGCGGCCCCGGAATCCGATAACTCCCATGCGCAAAACCCGCGAACCACCCCACAACATGCCCCTGCGATGCCACCAGCCAACCCAACGGCCAGGCCAGAACTCGCGCCACCGGCGGCACAATCACCGCGCTCCCCAACGTGAAAAATCCCAGCGGCACAATCACCCCTGTCAGAGGCACCGCAAACAGATTCGCCGCCGGCCCCATCAGCGTCACCCGGTGAAAATTTCGGGCCATCAGCGGCAGCATCCCGAATTGCAGCACCACCGAAAGCGCGATCATCTCCCCGCCGCGCAAACTCCACCCAATCCCCGCGACTCCAAAATCCTGCGCCCACTTCGCATTCCGCGCCGACAATCTCGAAGTCATCGCCGCCGCAGCCGCCCGCAGATCCAGCCGGAACTGCGCCTGCCGAGCGGAAAACGCCCCATCCCGCGTCACATCGCGCCACGCGTGCAGCGCTCCAACATACGGCTGCACATGGCGCTCCATCCACGGCACCGCAACTCCCGCAATGCATCCGATCGCCAAAAACGACAACTGAAAGCTCGTATCAAAAAGCTCCCCCGGCTTCGCCACCAGCAGTGCCAGCGCCGCCACCGCCGCCGAATTCAAAATCTCCAGCCGACGGTAAAGAAATCCCGCCAGCACCACAATCCCCGTCATCAATCCCGCCCGCAAAACCGGCGCCCGCTGTTCTACCACCGCGATGTACGCAAACAACGCCGCCAGCAGCAGCACCGTCGCCAACATCCGCGGCAATCGCAGTCGATTCCCAAGCCAGTACAAAAAAAACGCCAGCGCCCCCACATGCAACCCCGCCACTACCAAAACGTGGAAAACGCCCGTCTTCTGAAAATCCACCGACTCCGCCCGATCCACAAAGCTCCGGTCGCCCAGCAGCATCGCCCGCAAAATCCCCGCCGTCTGCGGCGCATCCGGATAAAGCTCATCCAGCCGCTCGCGCAGTAAACCCCGCAACCTCGCCATCCGCGTCCCCATCGTTGCCGGTGGCGTCGAAATTCGCTCCAGCAGGGAGCTCGCTCGCAACGTCGCCAGCAAATGTATATTCTGCCGCGCCAGATATTCCCGCCGGTCAAACGCCCCCGCATCCCGGAAAACCAGCGGCAGCCGCGCCTGCGCCATCACCGACACTTCATCCCCCGCATGAACCTCGGGCAGCGACTCGCCTTCCTTCGGCGTAAATCCCACCCGCATCCCACCCGAAATCGGAATCATGCCCGCCGCGGTTTCCACGTCCGAAAGTTCCATCTCCAGCCCCACGCCCCACGGCAACCGCGCCGGCTCGCCACGCAAATGCCCATACCACCGCAGAGGCGTTTTCAATTCAATCTGCCCCGCCGCAATCCGGCTCAAAACGTGCTCCTCCGGCATCGGCCGCGAAGCCACCACGATCGCCGCCGCGCCCAAACACACCCATCCCGCCAGCGAAAATATCGCCGCCACGAAAATCTTATTGCGCCACGCAAACAACAACGCGGCTATAAGCAGGGAACTAATGCAAAGGAAAGTTATTCTTAAAACGCCATACGAGGGATGCACCTCCCGGCCAAGCAAAATGCCGCCCGAAAACGCAGCGGCAAGTGCTACGGCCGGAATCCTCATGTCACTCTTCGCAACCTCACCAGCGTTTCGATGTGATACGTCTGCGGAAAAAGGTCAAACAGCTGCACTTCCGAAAGCTCGTAGCGATGCACCGGCGCCGTTTCCGTCTGTTGCTTCCGCTCCGAACCCGTCAACACCGCCAAATCCCTCGCCAGGGTAGACGGATCGCACGAAAGATAAACTATCTCCGGCGCTCCCAGATTCGCCAACCGTGCCGCCGTATCCGCTCCCAATCCCGCCCGCGGCGGATCCAGCACCACAAAATCCGGCTGCTCCGTGAATTTCTTCAAAAAATCTTCCGTGTGCTCGTTCTCCGACACCACTTCCACGCCCGCCGCCTTTACGTTCTCCCGCAAATCCTGCGTCGCCGCCAGGTTCGCGTCCACGCTCACCACCCGCGAAAACGCCTTCGCCAGCGGCAACGTGAAAAATCCCACCCCCGCATAAAGGTCCAGCGCAAACCCGCCCTTCTTCCCGCCCACCACCGCCTTCAACAACTCTTCAATCAGAAACCGGTTCACCTGATAAAACGACAGGTGATTCACACGAAACGTAAATCCACCCGCCTGCTGCTCCAAATAACCAGGCCCGAACAACTCGAACTTGTTCTTGCTCTGATCCAGCAGCAACAAACTTTCCAGGTTCGGCAGCGCCGCCCGGAAATCCGCAATCAGTCCCTTCGCCGGCTTCACGAATCTTTCAAACGCCGCGTTCAACGCAATCTTCGTATCCGTAGAATCCGCAAACGCCTCAATCTCCAGCAATCCCGTCGGCAACGTGTTCGCCCGCGCCATCTCCTGCAATTTCAAAAACGTCTCGTGCAGCGCCGGCGAAAGCACCGGACACTGGTCCACCGGCACGATGTGAGCGCTCTCCGTCTGAAAATATCCCAGGGCCCGCGGCAGCGCCTCCCGGTAAGCCCACTGCGCCCGGTTCCTGTACCCGTAAGGCTGCGCCGTATGCTCCGCAATCGCGCCGTCCCAGTTAATTCCACCCAGCCGCGAAAGCGTTTCCTTCAGAATCTCTTTCTTCAGCCGCACCTGCTCCGAAATCTCGATGTGCTGGTAATCGCATCCGCCGCAAACCTGAAAGTGAGGGCAAGTCGCCGCAATCCGAGCCGCCGCCCTCTGCTCCACCTTCACCAAACTCGTATGAATCAGCTTCTTCTTCCGCGTCCGCACCGCCGCCCGCACCTGCTCCCCCGGCAGCACATAAGGCACAAAAACCGTCTTTCCGTCGGCGTGCGCCAATCCCTCCCCGCCATAAATTAGCTTCTCAATTGATAATAGTAACTCATCAGCCATAAATGTCCACTCTCATCCTTTTTCTTGGAACTCTTCGTAGCGGCCCCGACCCGGTCGGGGCCCAGCAATCCATGTAGGGGCGGCTTTACGCCGCCTTCTTTCTTTTTCTTGCCTTTGTAGCGGCCGCCATCTGAGGTGGGCGCTTTCTGTATTAGCCAAAATAAAACAAACTCAACCGCGGCAACCGGTACTCATCCAACAACCGTTTCTGCAAATATTGTTTTTCCACCACCGCCAATTGCGCTGCTTTCATTTTGCGCCGATACGCCGCCAATTGCGAATCCACCTCGCGCCGTATCTTTAGCATCAGCTCTTCGCTCGCATGGCTCATCAACGATGCGTGCAGCTTCTCATCCAGTATCGTAAGCCGCCGTTCCAGATCCTCCAGATCCACCTGCCCCGGCGCTTCCAGCAAAGTCATCGCCCCCGAAAGGGAATTCGCCACATTCTCAAGCAACTCAGCCACCGACGCTGCGAAGCAGCCACCCGCTCCGCCGCTTTCCTCAACAACTCAATATTCCTCTCCAAATAAGCCCGCACATCTTCCCTCGAAAACGTCTCTTTCGCCTGCCCGCTTCCGTTCGCTGGTTGCGCCCCCGCCGCCGATTCCTGGCTCTCTTCCGCCGCCTCCAGCACCGCGTCTGTGCAATACGCCAAACTCTTCAGCGGCTTTCCCGCCCCGCGCCGCGACCTCTGATAGCTCTCAAACGCCCGGTCGATCCCCTTCAGCGCTGCTTCGAGCGGCACACCAGCCTTCTGCCAAGTCTCCATGATCGCCCAATCCAGCGGCGAAACCAGCAGGTGCGCCCCGCGCTTTTTCCAGAAATGTTCCTCAATTTCCGTGAAGTAATTAAAGTAGTTCCAATTGTCCATTTTTGAGTGCGAAAGCGAAGCTTTCGCTTTTACGGTGTAATAACAACCCAAACAATCCTATCTTCCCAATCCCAACCGCCCTTCACGTTCTTCCCTCTGCGCTCTCAGCGCCTCGGCGCAAGTCCCGCTTCTCTTAAACACCTGGCTTCTTCAACCTTCGACTCTCAACTTCTTCCCACTCCCCGCCGCTTCCCCAACCTGATTCTTCTCCCAAATCAATCGCAACCCAGTCAAAGTCAAAAACTCATCCACATGCTGAATATGCTTCGTCCCCCGCGCCACCAGCCGCGCCTGCCCGCCCGTAGCCACCACGGTCGCCTCGCTCTTCAGCTCCGTCTTTATCCGTGTCAGCATCCCGTCCACCATATCCACCGCGCCGTAGTATAGCCCCGCCTGCATATGCGTCACCGTATTCGTCCCAATCACTTTCCCAGGGTCCTTGATCTCCACGCGTGGCAACCGCGCCGCCCTGCTGAACAGCGCCTCCGACGCAATCCCAATCCCCGGCGCGATCACCCCGCCCAGGTACTCGCACTTCGCCGAAATCACGTCAAACGTAATCGCGGTTCCAAAATCAATCACAATGCACGGCCCGCCAAACTGGTGAAACGCCGCCACTCCATTCACAATCCGGTCCGCTCCCACTTCCATCGGATTGTCCACCAGCACCGCCATGCCGGTCTTCACTCCCGGCTCCACAAACAGCGCCTTTTTCCCCAAATAAATTCGCGACATCTCCGCCAGAGTCCAATTCACCGGAGGGACCACCGAACTGATCATCACTCCCGTAATCGCTTCCTGGTTCAATCCTGCATACGAAAACAGATTCCGCGTCAGCACGCCGTACTCATCCACCGTCTGCGCCCGCGCCGTAGTCAGCCGCCAGTTCGCGATCAACTCCTCCCCCCGAAACACCCCCAGCACCGTATTCGTATTCCCAACATCAATCGTCAGCAGCATCCAACTCCCCGTAGCGGCCACCTTCAGGTGGCCCAGCGTTCCAACTCCGCCATCCACGACTCTTCAGCGCCGGAGGCGCGAAAGAAGTTTGCCCAGTGCGTAAGCGCTGGGAAACCTACGCTTCGCGCCAAAGCCCCGGAGGGGCGACACCCTGTCCCAAATCTAGCCCTACCTTACCTCACCTCGCTAACGTCCCCAGCAATCACCGTCGTGCTGACGCCATCATCTTTCTTCACAATCAAGAGGCCCTCCGCGCTCAACCCCGCCGTCGTCCCCACGAACGTCTCCCGCCCCGTATCCACCTTCACCCGTCTCCCATTCGCAAAACTCGAAACCAATTCAAACCTCTGCACCACGTATGGCGCCCCTTCCACGAGGAACCGATTGTAGTCGGTCTCGAATTGGCTCAGCAACTTCACCAGAACTTCCAGCCGCGAATGCTCCCTCCCGGTCTCTTTGCGCAACGAAGTAGCAGTCCCCGCCAGCTCCCCAGCAAATTTCTCCTGGCTGACATTAATCCCGATCCCCACAATCACGAACCGCACCGCGTTTGGCTCCGCGTGCATCTCCGTCAAAATCCCGCCCAGCTTCTTCCCGTTCAGCAGCAAATCGTTCGGCCACTTCAACTCCGCCGCCAGCCCTGTCTGCGCCAGCACCGCCGTATGCGCCGATAATCCAGCCAGCATCGTCAGCAGCGGCGCCTGCACTGGCGAAAGCTTCGGCCGCAGCAGCAGCGTCACATAAAGCCCCGCGCCACGCTCCGAATGCCAGCTCCGCCCCGCCCGTCCCCGCCCCGCCGTTTGCTCTTCAGCCAGCACCACCGCGCCTTCCGGCTCGTTCGCGTACCCCAACTCCATCGCCACGCGGTTCGTCGAATCCGTCTTGAAAAAATGGTAGACGCGTTTCCCGAACAGGCTGCCCTTCATCCGTTTGCGCACCATGTCCGGAGTCAAAATGTCGGGAACTTTTTCCAGAAAATATCCGGTCCGCGGCTGGCCCTTCACCCGCACGCCTAATTCGCGCAACCGCTCCACCCACCGCCACACCGTCGAACGCGACATCCCTGTCTCGCGGGCAATCCGCGCCCCGCTAATCACAATCGTAGAGTTCTCTGAAAGCAGCGTCAGCAACGCCGCCAGTCGCCGGTCGGTTGTGCCGGGAAGGGAATCAGCTTGTCGCATCAGGCCACAGTCCTGTGGATCACGCGCCCTAGCTTACTTGCCCCTACCCCGCTTCACAAGCCCACGTGGCACAGCCATGTGGCACAGGCACTCCCGCCGGTGCGCTCCGTGTTCGTCTCCGTGTAGGGGCGGCTTCACGCCGCCTTCTTGTCTCGGTCTTGTAGGGCCCGCCTTCCGAGGCGGGCCGCTCTTCATCCCTCCGCGTTCGTGTAGGGGCGGCTTTATGCCGCCTTCTTTCCGTGTGCCACTGGCACTACTGCCCTAGCTTTCAGTGATCTCTGCCTGCCCTGAACGTAGCGGAAGGATGCTCTTCCTCTGTGCCCGACGCCTGCCCGGACCCGGTCGGGGTGTTAAATCCCTTCTTCCTTCTTTTCCTCCACCAAACAATCCCCTCGCAACCCCCGCGCAATCTCCCTCAACCTCCGCGCCTCATCCGCACTCACTCCCTCCAACAACACCGCCTCCGCCCCAGCCCCAATAGCCTCGCGCAACTCCTCTTCGTCGCGCACCACAATCTGTACCACCATCGCGGCGCAATCCGCTTCCGCAGGCGCACTACCCACCGCCTCATACGCCGTAATCGCCCGCGGCATCATCTGCATCGCAGCCGCACTATGCGCCTCATCCAGCGCCGCCGTAATCCCCCCGGCCCGCGCAATTTCCTCTTTCCCCACCAATATTGTTCCCGGCTTTCCCAATCGTCCTAACTCCCAATCCAAAGCGCATGCAAGAACTCTCCGCGATCTCTGCTCCACTCCGCGCCTCTGTGGTAAGCCTTTCTCTTCTCTCACCCCTCCAACTGCGCCTTCCTCTCCACCATCTTCCCCAACTCCACCCTCTGCCCCGCCATCACCTCTTCCATCTCCCGCACAACTTTCTCCGGCGCCCTACTCCGAAACGTCTCATTCCCCAACTGCTTCTCCTTCGAAGCAATCGCTTTTTGCAATCCCTCGATATCTTTTGTCAGTCGCGCCAACTCCGCCGCCACATCAATCGTTTCTTCCGCATAAGGAATCCGTAAATCAAACTCCGCCGTCGACCTCATCCCTCCGCCGCCGTCCGCAAGCTTACCGTCCTGCACCCGCAATTCCGTCAACGATCCAAGCCGCTCAATCGCCTCCCGGTTCGCCTGAATCACGCCACGCGTTTTCGCATTCAAACTCGCAAACTCCGCCGCCACCTTCTTCTTCGGGTCCAGCTTCATCTCCGATCGCACCGTCCGCAATCCCTGGATCACTTCCTGAATCAACCCAAACTCCGCCAGTGCCGCGGCATCCTTCCACCCCACCCCCGCCTCCGGGAACGCATCCAGTGCAATCGACTTCGCCCCCGCCCGCTGCGGTAACTGGTGCCACAACTCCTCCGTCAAAAATGGCATAAACGGGTGCAGCAACCGCAGCGCCGCATCAAATCCCGCAAACAAATTCTTCCACGCCACATCGGCCCGCCCGCGATCCGCATTCTGCAAATCCGGTTTCACCCACTCGATATACCAGTCGCAAAAATCACCCCAGAAAAATTGATAAACCGCCTGCGCCGCCTCGTGAAACCGGTAATTCGCCAGCGCATCGTTCACCGTCTCCACCGTCACCGCAATCCGCGCAAACAGCCACCGGTCCGCCAGCGGCACATTCCCCGCATGCGCGTAAGGCGCCTTCGCCCGCACCTCCGGCGCGGCCAGCGCCTCGATCGAAGCGCCGCCCTCCTCATACTTATCCAGATTCACAAACAGAAACCGCGCCGCATTCCAAATCTTGTTCGCAAACGACCGCGCCCCCAGCAGCCGGTCGTCCGACAACACAATGTCCGTCCCCGGCGCCGCCATCGACGCCAGGCAAAACCGCATTGCATCCGTCCCGTACTGCTCGTTCAGCGCCACGGGATCGAGGCCTGTCCCCTTCGACTTCGACATCTTCTCCCCGCTGGCCGTCCGCACCAGCGAGTGCAAATACACCGCGCGAAAGGGAACTTGCCCCGTAAAGTGAATCCCCAGCATGGCCATCCGCGCCACCCAGAAAAACAAAATGTCGTACCCCGTAATCAGCAAGCTCGTCGGATAATATTTCTGAAAATCCGCAGTCTTCTCCGGCCACCCCAGCGTTGAAAACGGCCACAACCCCGAGCTGAACCACGTGTCCAGCACATCCGGGTCCTGCTTCAATTCGCCAGAGCCGCATTTCGCGCACTTCGTCGGCTCCGTGCGCGCAACAATCACCTCTTTGCATTTTCCGCAATGCCACGCAGGAATCCGGTGTCCCCACCAGAGCTGCCGCGAAAGCGTCCAGTCCCGGATATTCCTCATCCAGTTGAAATATTCCTGCCGCCGGTTTTCCGGCACGATCAAAATTTCACCGCGCTCCACCGCCGCAATCGCCGGCTCCGCCAGCGGTTTCATCCGGCAAAACCACTGCGTCGAAGCCCTCGGCTCCACAATCGTCTTGCTCCGTTCGCAGATCCCGATCGCGCTGACGTGATCCGTAATCTTTTCCAGCAGTCCCTGCTCCTTCAAATCCTCCACAATCTTCTTCCGCGCCACAAAACGGTCCAGCCCCGCATACGCCCCCGCCTGCGCGTTCATGTGCGCGTCGTCCGTCATCACGTCAATCTCCGGTAACCCGTGACGCTTTCCCGCCTCAAAATCGTTCGGATCGTGCGCCGGCGTAATCTTCACCGCGCCCGTGCCAAATTCGCGCTCCACCATCTCATCGCCAATAATCGGAATCTCGCGATTCATCAGCGGCAGCCTCACCTTTCGCCCAATCAGGTGCTTGTACCGCTCATCCTCCGGATGGACCGCCACCGCCGTATCGCCCAGCATCGTCTCCGGCCGCGTCGTCGCCACCGTCAGAAACTCTCTGCTGCCCACCACCGGATACTTGATGTGCCACAAATGTCCCGGCCGCTCCTCGTGAATCACTTCCAGATCGCTCAAGACCGTCAAACACACGGGACACCAGTTCAGCAGCCGGTTATCCCTGTAAATCAATCCCTCCTCATACAGCCGCACAAACACTTCAATCACCACGCGCGAAAGTTCCGGCGAAAGCGTGAACTTTTCCCGCGACCAGTCGCACGACTCCCCAATCTGCTTCATCTGCCGCTGAATCGTTCCGCCGCTCTCTTCTTTCCACTGCCAAACGCGCTTGATGAACTCCTCGCGCCCCAAATCCCGGTAATTAATTTTCTTCTCCGCCAGTTGCCGCACCACCACCCGCTGCGTAGAAATTCCCGCATGGTCCGTCCCCGGCAAATACAAAGTGTTGTACCCGCGCATCCGGTGCCACCGCGTCAAAATATCGATCTCCGTGTGGTCCAGCATGTGCCCGATGTGCAGCGACCCGGTCACATTCGGCGGCGGAATGACAATCGAAAACACCGGCCCCGGCTTCCCGGGGTCGGCCTTAAACAGTTCTTCCTTCACCCAGAACTCCGCCCAGCGCGGCTCAATCTGTTTCGGTTCGTAAGCTTTTGCGATTTCCCGCGGCATCCCTGCTTCCTCTCTTAAGTCCGCAAATTCCGTCTTCGTAGGGGCGGCTTTATGCCGCCTTCCTCGGTCCCGCAAAACGCAAATCCCGCGCACCACCACAAGGCGCGCTCAAATCCCCACAAGGTAATCCTTGAATATAAGGTCACCCCGCAACCCCCGTCAATTCAACCCACGTGTAGCAGCCACTTTCAAGTGGCCCCGTCCCCGTAATCGCCTCCCAGAAACAAAAAAGGCCACCCAAAAGGGTGGCCGCTTCCAAGAATCCTCAACCCAATCTTATCTCTTCGACGCCAGCTCGTCCTTAATCAGCGCTTCAATCACCGGCTTCAAAATCTCCTGCGTAACCCTCTGCAGCACGTCCGGATTCATCTTCGCCACCACCCGCGCCACCAATGCATCCATATCCGGTTGTTGCACCTCAGCCGCCGCTGCTGGTTCCGCGTGCTGAATCACCTCTTCCGCCATTTCCGGCACATGAGCCGGCTCTTCGACCACGGGCGGTTCCGAGTGTGAAACATAATCCGGTTCCTGATACGCCTTCACTTCTTGCGTCTCATTCAACGCTTCAGGCGTGCTCGCGGCATATGCCGATTCCGTCGTCGTCTCTGTCCCCGGCTCCGAGAAATCCAATGGGGGCAGTTCGTACGAGGGATCCGCACTTCCTGTCTCCGTGCTCTCTACGAGAGTTTCCGTCGGCGCCTCAACTGACTCGGCCCGCTGCTCCCCGCTGAACTCCGAAGCCCCGTGGAACGATGTCTGTTCCACAAACTCGCTCACGCTCTCGCTCGCCGCCTCAGGCGCGGCGGCAGGCTCTTCCTGCAGAAACTGCTGCGCCTCCGTTGCGCTTGGCGGCATCGAAGGTGCCGGAGTGTCCCAGGTCGCCGCAAGCAGCGACGCTTTCTTCGCTTCCAGTTCCCACGGCGTATCCGTCACGCTCGCCCAGTTTGCAGGTCCCGCAGCCTCCAGGGTATTGGGCGCAGACTCCACGGCAGCCGGACTCGAATTCATCGGCGCCGGCATCACCACCGTTTCCTCGCTCGTACCAACAATCTTTTCCTGGATCGTCGTCGCCAGCGCCGCCGCCCATGCATCTCCCGCAAACGGGGCAGGGGATCCCACCGGCTTATTCTCCAGCGTCGAAACTCCCGTTCGCGGCGCTTCCGCCGCTTCTTGCACCGGAGCGGCTCCTACGGGCGACCACTTGTGCCCCGAGGTGCCATTTGCGGGTGAGTTCCCGTGAAACGCCTCTTCCCGCCAATCCTTTGCAGTTCCATTCTTTGCGGGCGCGGCACTCTCTTCCACCGGTTCATCCAGCCCGTCCGGCCGCCAGCCGCCCTTCGCCGAACCTTCTTCGTCTTCCTCTTCCTCCACTTCGTCCGAATCGCTTCGCGTGCCCCAATGTCTTGCCGCTTCCAATGCTTCGCTCGGCCTGGCCGTGAAGGTGATGTCCTCTTCCGCCTCCGGTGTTTCCAGCAGGCTCCCAAACGCCAAAGGCTCGTTTCCGGCCGCAAACTTTACGGATGCAGGTCCCGGTGTCGAAAACGTTCCGGTCACAGGTTCCACGTCAATTTCCGGCAACTCTGTAACTGCGGCCACTTTGCTGACCGGCGCAGCAATCGGAGCCTCTTTTGCGCCACGCGCCGCGGCTACCGGTACTTTTTCCGCGGCTGCCGGCTCGTTCCCAAGTGGAACACCAGCCCGTGCCAGTGCGGACTTCACCATCGAAATCAGTGGATCGGGCGGCACAAACGGCTTCTTCAATACTCCATCCGCGCCCACTCGTTGCGCTTCCTGCTCATCCAGGGGGTCGAACGCTCCCACCAGCAGGATCACTGGAATGTGGCAAAGAGCTCGATCGTCCTTAACGTACTTGCACACCTCATACCCGTTGCGCACGGGCATAAACACGTCCGCCAAAACCAGGTCTGGCTTAATATCGGATATCTTCCGGACCGCGGCTTCACCGTTGCCCACAGCGACGACGTCGATGCCCTGATCTTTCAGGGCTAGCACGACCATCTTTTGTATGTTGCTGTTGTCGTCCGCGACCAGAATCTTAGCCACTGCAAGTCCTCCAGACATCCATTTCTACTGGGAGACAGTGATACAAAATGTATTGGAGCACCGAGCGGTGAAGCCGTCAATCAGGAGAAACGCGAGTGTGTCGGAAGCGGCTACGCTCTGTGCTAAAGGAACAACCTGTACGAACGGGCAAGTCCAAATGCCCTCATCTAGCGGCCACCTTCAGGTGGCCAAGTCTACTCTCTGTAGTGACCGACCTTCAGGTCGGCCAACCTCTTAAAACCACGTCCTAACTACGCCTTACCAGGGAATCAGCTTCTTCAATCCCTTTTTCTTACTGCTCGATTCCTTTTGGTTGCTATTTGCGTCGGTCGACGCCGTGCCCGTTTTCGACGCATCCGTAGCCGCACTCTCGGTCCCTGCCCCATCCGTCTTAGCAGGCTCAGTCGTAGCGGGCGCATCCGTCGAGCTCGTTGCTGTCCCATCCGCGTTTGTGGTGGCTGAGCTATCGCTCGTTCCCGACGTCGTATCTTCTGCCCCAGCAGGCTTTGCCGGCGCTGGATCGCCCGGCTTTACCGTCTCAATAACGGCCGGCGAACTGGAGGAACCAGACGAACCCGACGAAGCCCCTCCTCCGCCTGAAGAAACCAGCGTCGTTCGGTTTCCCCCGCTCAAAGTGTCGGTCCCGGCATTGTCCGTTTCCGGCTCCATCTGCGGGGTGCCGTGAAACGCGGTGGTATGCACGTCCGGCGCGCTGCGCAGAAGGCCTTTCGCCCGATGAACGGGTGTTTCCTTCGGCCGCGGCGTGTTCTGTTCCGCCGTCATCCAGGCCAGCGCCTTCTGATCCGGCTGGGGAATCGGCACGCCGAACGACTTCAATTTGTCTTTTGCCAGCGGCGCCTTTGGAGAAAGGGGATAGTTTTTCACCAGCAACGTGTAGTAGCCGCCCGCGATGTCTTTTCGCTCGCTCTTTTCATATACATCCCCCAGCATCCAGAGCGCCTCGTCCGATTTGCTGTACAACGGGTAGCGATTCACAAGTGGCGCCAGCCGCCCCGCCGACGCCCGCCGGTCTCCCTTTACGTAATAGTAGTAGGCGATGCGGAATTGTCCTTCCGCCAGTATTTCCTGCACCTCTCGCAGCCGCTGCTCCGCTTGTGGGGCCAGCGGGTCTTTCGGATACTTTTGCAGGAATATCTGAAACTCTTCCTCGGCCATCTTCGTGTGGGTGTTGTCGCGGTCGGCTTTGGGCATTTCGTTGTAATTGGCCATCGCCACTTGCAACTGCGCGTAGGCCGCTTCCGGCAGGAACGGGAAGAACACAATGAAGTCCTTATACCCCGCCACGGCCTGCGTCGTGTTCGAGGTCCCGCCTTCCTTGAAATACGAATCCGCAATCGCCAGCTTGGCCTTCGCCAGGTACTCGCTGTCCGGGTAGGTGTTGATCAGCGTCTGCAAGCCCAAACGACCCACCTCGTGGCGCCCGTGCTTGATATCGTTGATGGCCTTGTCGTAGAGCTGTTTGTCCGGTTCGGCCGTGTTCGTCGAATCCGTCGATTTATTGACCGGTTTCTTTTTGTGCAAAAGTTGGGCATCGCACTGGCTGGCGGACACCAGCACAAGCGCACCCACGAGAAGAAGCGGTAATGGCCGCAATCCTCACCTCACATTTGGCATTCTGGCTCCGCGCCCCGGCTCCCTGACACGTCGCTGCTACCTTGCCGGGGGTTCGGACCCACCTAGTATAGCCTGAACGAAAGGACAGGCAACGCGCGAACTTAGCCCTCCGGGCCAGTACACCACTTTCTGCCTCTGTGATGCGTCCACCCGCTCCCACGGTTATCCCAAGTAGCGGCCATCTTCAGGTGGCCCCGCCTGATTTGTAGGGACGGCTTTACGCCGCCTTCTTTCTTTTTCTTGCTCTTGTAGCGGCGGCCGTCTGCGGCGGGCGCCTATTCTTGCCTTTGTAGGGCTCGCGTTCCGAGGCGGGCCGCTCTTACTTTTCAACGTTTTGTAATACCCATCTTTCCAAACCATAACTACAATGAGAACAACCCGCTGATCCCCGGAGGGACGCGGCCTCTCTCATGGACAAAAAGAAATTTCTATTCGTCTCTCTCTCGAGCTTGATCGGCGATATCGCCTGGCAAGTGGTCAAGGAAGGCCACGAAGTTCGCTACTACGTCGAAAATGAAAAGGAACGCGACATCGCCGACGGTTTTGTCCCCAAATCCAGCGACTATGACAAAGACTGTAAATGGGCCGACATCGTCGTCTTCGACGACACCCTCGGCCAGGGCGCCAAAGCCCAGGCCCTTCGCGCCGCCGGCAAGCCCGTCATCGGCGGCTCTCCCTATACCGACAATCTCGAAGACGATCGCTCTTTCGGCCAGGAAGAACTCAAGAAAGCCGGCGTCACCATCATCCCTTATCAGGAGTTCGACTCCTTCGACCCCGCCATCGAGTTCGTGAAAAAGAATCCCGACCGCTACGTCATCAAGCCCAGCGGTGAAGCGCAGAACGTCAAGCGCCGCCTCTTCGTCGGTGAAGAGGAAAACGGCGACGACGTCGTCGGCATGCTCGAAGCCTATAAAAGAGCCTTCTCCGACGAAATCAAGGTTTTCCAGTTGCAGCGCCGCGTCAACGGCGTCGAAGTCGCCGTCGGCGGTTTCTTCAACGGCAAGAAATTCATCAATCCCATCAACATCAACTTCGAGCACAAAAAGCTATTTCCGGGGGAAGTCGGTCCGCCCACCGGCGAAATGGGCACCACCATGTTCTGGAGCGAGCCCAACGCCCTCTTCAACCGCACCCTGCTGAAAATGGAACCGAAGCTCGCCGAGGAAGGCTACGTCGGCTACATCGACGTCAACTGCATCGTCAACAACAACGGCATCTACCCGCTCGAATTCACTTCGCGCTTCGGCTATCCCACCATCAGCATCCAGCAGGAAGGCATCCTCACTCCCATCAGCGATTTTTTCTGGGAACTCGCGCAGGGCCTGGATCCCAAATGGCGTACTCGCAGCGGCTTCCAGGTTGGCGTGCGCATCGTGCTGCCGCCATTTCCCTTCGACGACGAAGCCACCTTCGAATCTTTTTCCAAAAATGCCGCCATCGTTTTCAAGCGCCCAACCTACGAAGGCATCCACATCGAAGACGTAAAAATCGTCAACCAGCAGTGGCTCGTCGCCGGCACGTCCGGCGTCGTCCTGATCGTCGTCGGCCTTGGCCAAACCATGAAGCAAGCCCAGGCCCAGGCCTACTCCCGCATCAAAAACATTTTAATTCCCAACATGTACTACCGCACCGATATCGGCGACCGCTGGGGTGAAGACTCCGACAAGCTGCACAACTGGGGCTATCTCCGCTAATCAGCCTTTGTAGGGCCTGCCGTCTGCGGCGGGCCGCTCTTCCTCCGTGCACTCCGTGTTAAATTCCCCTCGCTCCTCATTCAACTTTCTACTACTCCCCATTAACGTCCGTCGGTTATCATCACTTACGCGCAGAATTTATCAAGGAGTGCTCATGAAACGCCTTCTCGCTTCCGCCTTATTGCTCACTTCTGTGTCCGCGGTCGTTCCACTCTCCGCCGGTCCCCAGAAAAAAGACGAAGTCGCCAAACTTTCCCTGAAAGTCGGCGATACAGCGCCGGATTTCACGCTGCTCAGCGACGGATGGAAAACAGTCAAGTTGAGTGATTTTCACGGCAAGAAAAATGTATTCCTGGCCGTTTACGTCCTGGCGTTCACCGGTGGTTGAACCAAGCAACTCCAGGCGGTCCAGTCTGGACTCGATTCGGGCAAGATTGATGCGAACGACACGGAGGTTTTTGGCGTAAGTATGGACAGCCCCGCGGCAAACGCCGCTTTCGCCAAGCAGATTGGCATCAAGTTTCCCCTGCTCAGCGACATGAACAAGAAAATGCTCACCACGTACGGCATCCTGAAAACCTACGAACAAAAGGGTGACACCTATCAGTGGGCCTTGCGCGCCAACATCGTCATCGACAAAGACGGCATCATCCGCCACATCGAGGGCGGCGATAGCGCCGTTGACCCAAACACTGCCGTTTCGGTCTGCACGGACCTGCACAAGAAGCAATCCGCACAGTAACGACCAATTGCCGCCGCGTCCCCGAAAAATTGCTGCCGCGGCGGCTCACTTTGAAAAATACCCGGTCTTGGCGCGTATCCGCATGCCATCTTGTTTCGGCTTGACGACTATCTTTCGGAACGTCTCGTCCTTCGCCCGGTTCGACGGGTAATACGCGACCTCATATGACGTCCGCAACTCCTCCGCAATCTGGCGGAAATACGTGTGCGGGTCCGTCTCCTCCGCGTCAATATGCATTCCGCCCGTTTCCCTCGCCACCCGATCCATCACGCTGGTGCCATACTTGTTCCGCGCCGTCAGATTCCCGTGCTTCCTTTCCGTGTAGCGGATCGCATACACGGGCACATTTTCCGCCTGCGCCGTTTCGATCACCGTCATCATATTGTGCGAACTCGAATTGTCTTCCCCGTCGCTGAACATCAGAATCGCTTTCCGTCCACCGCTCGCCGCCAGCTTTTCCGTCACGCTGTAATAAATCGAATCGTAAAACGCCGTCCCCAGGTCGCGATCTTCCGCCGGCCCGATTTCGCCGAAATGTTTCTTTCCTTTATCGAACTCCTTGTAGTTCTCCAGAATCTGGTCGGCCGAATTCGTGTAGTCGCTCACCAGCCGCAGGTGATTCCCAAAACAAATGAGCAGCACCCGGTCCTGCGGCCTTAAAATCTCCTTCAAAAAGACTTCCAGGTCTTTCTTATGTTTCTTTCCAAACTCATCCTGGCTCCCGCTCACATCCACGATCAGCGCCAGCGTCAGCGGCAGGTCCGTGCTCCGCGCAAAAAACTCGATCTTCTGCGGCACCGCGTCCTCCAGCAGTTCCACATCCTCCCGCTTCAAGCTCTCCACCAGCTTCCCCTGCCCATCCCGCGCCGTAAACGCCACATTCACCAGATTTACGTCAACCTTGATCGGCCGCTGCCCTCGGCAATCGACCGCAACCACCCCCGCCGCCACCAGCAACATCAATCCGCGAACCACGCGCATACACACCCCCATCACACTCTTCTACAACGACGAACCCACCCCGCCGAATGTTCCACAAATCCACCAATAAGAATCCAAGCCTGCAAGCCTTCTCCTGTATCTGTCTCGCAGATCAATCTCCCCAAAAAAAAATAGCCCCCGGCAAATCCCTCGGGAGCCCGCACATCTTCAAGCTGTCGACTGTCAGCTGCCTCTAATTCGCCACCGTCAATTCCACTTCCGAGCTCACCCCGATCCGCGTTCCCGCCAGTGGCGCCTGGTCGATAACCGTGGTGCGCGGCCATTGCGGTGCCGACAAATAATTCAGCTTCCGGTGAAGTTTCGCCAGGTCCAGCCGCTTCTGCGCCTCTGCCTCGCTCAATCCGATCAGATAGGGCATCACGTAGCTTTCTTCCCGCGGCATCCCCGCCACCAGCACGTCCACTCTTGGCGTCGCCGCGTTTCTTCCTTGTTTCGGATTTTGCAGCAGCACCGTGTCCGGCGCGTCGTTCCCCATGGACAGGGTCGAAACCTCTCCCACCTGCAATCCTTCTCGCAGCAACTCAATCCGCGAAGCTCGCAGGGTGTGTCCCTCCAGCGAGGGAATTTCCAGTTGTTTCTGCCCCAGGCTCAGCACCACGTGCGCCTGCTGCGACACTTTCATCAGCATCCCGGGCGGCGGCGTCTGCCGTACCACCTGGTTAATCGGCAACTCGCTGTACAACCGGTCCGCGACTCGCAGAACCAATCCCTTCGACCGCAGCGATTGGCTCGCCTCCGCCACGTTCTTTCCCACCAGGTTGGGCATGGAAACTTCGCGTCCATGAATCGCGACGCGCATCGCCGTAATTGCGCTCAAAAACGCCGCCGACGCCAGAATAAACACCAGAAACACCATCCGGCTCAGCCATTCCAATCGTTCCCGGATCGTCATCGTCTACCTTTTGAGTGCGGGAGCGAAGCTCCCGCTTTTGCGACGTAAAATCCTTCTACCCAAACCAACCGCCACTCACAAACTCCACCCAGCCACCAACCATCCGTTCCTTTACTTCCTTTACTTCCTTTACTTCCTTTACTTCCTTTACTTCCTTAACTTCACTTCTTCAACTCCGGCGCCGGATACTCCGGCAACTTCTCCTTGCTTGTATCGGCCCTCTTCACTTCCAATTCGTCAAATAGCAGCGACGGCGCAATAATCGTCTGCGGCACGCCGCCCACCCGATTGCTCACCAGGGGATCGTTCCCCAGCGCGATCAGATCGTTTCGCAATGCCCGCACATCCAGTTCGTTGAACACCGCACCGCGCACCAGCTCTTCGTGCCCGTCCGATGCAAACACGCGGTACAGCAGCCGCGGCGCGTTCCCCGGCCCCAGGGTATCCACGCGGTATCCAAACTGTTTGCTCTGTTCGCCGGCCATCGCCGTCAACTTTTTCTTCAGCTCCGCCGCCGTCTCCGGCTCCGAACTCTTGAAGATCAGCGTTCCGATCGTCGGAAATGCCGCCGTTCCCGGCGAAGCCCGCCCGTGTCCGTTCGAGGAAGGGAAGTCCCGGATCGGCTGCCGCCCGACCAAATAATTTTGCAGCGTTCCATCGTCCACCACCGTCACCGCCTGCGCCGGCACGCCTTCGCTGTCCACGTCATAGCTTCCCAGCAGTTTTTTACCGTCGAACTCCTTAATTGTCGGATCGTCCACCACGCTCAAGAATTTCGGCAGGATCCGCGTCTTGTAGCTCGTCGCAAACGCGCCCACCGTCCGGTTCGGCCGACCCAGTTGCGGCTTGCGTCCCAAAATATTTCCGCCCACCAGTCCCGCCATGATGTCGTCCGCCGCATCCGGCGCAAACAGCACCGGCCCGCGATAAGACTCATCCACAATCGGAGCCAACCGCAGCGCCTTCAGCGTTTCCAGCGCCTGCGACGTCTCTTTCACCAACTGCTCCCGCTTCGGCAAATCCTCCGGCCGCGCCTCCGACCAATACGGATTCCGCTGCAATCGCATCCCATCCGTCGCTTGCGTCGCTGCATTTAGCGTCACGGTCGAATTCACACGGCCATTGCGCACAATCGTGCCTTCCGAATTCACGAAATATTGATTCACCGCGCTGAATCGCGCCGACGCCGAAACCGACTGCACCTCCGGATATTTCCGGAACAGGTTGGTCATCTCCTGCAGCGTCTCTCTCCACCCCTTTTCTTCCAGCTTTAGCGTCGCCACCGGCTCCACCTTCGACACCACCGGCGCTTTCGCAAAATCGTCAATCGGATTCGGGTCCGCGCTGAACTGTTTCAGCGCCGAGAGCTTCTCTGCGTACGCGTCCGCCGCCGACTTGTAGGCCTCGTCGGTCATCAGCCAGATCTGCCGCCGCAGCGCAATCGGATCGTCGTCGAGCGGCAATATTGTCGCCCCGCCCATCCCCTGGTTGTAAAAGCTGTCCTGCTTGTACTCGCCAATCCGCACCACCACGCGCAAAACGCGCAGCCGCTGCCGCTGTGAGCTCAGCACGGCGCCAAACGCCGCTTCGGTGTCGTAGTTGTCCACATCTTCCACGCGGTATTCGATGTAGTACGGCGACTTCACCTGGTCCATCTTCAAGCGGTCCCGCGAACGGTCCAGTTCCGTCAGCAGCGCCTCCAGCAGCACGTCGCCCTTTGCCACCTCGTGCGCCTTCGCCGTAGCCGCATCTCCCGCAAAACTTTCCGCCGCTGCCGCCGGGTTCGGCCGTACGCTCGCCGTCCACGCCAACGTCACCGCCGCAAGCAAACTCACCGCGCTCTTCAATCCCTTGATGCCGCTCACGGCTTCACCCCCGTCGAATCATCCTTGCCGCTATCCGCTCCCGGCGCCGGCAAAATCGGTGGCCGCTCTCTTCCATGCGCCCGCTTTTGCACTTCCATCTCGCTGAAGAGCATCGCCGGAGCCACCGCCGACACCGGCACGCTTCCGCTCTCCGCTCCGCAAACTCCATTGAACACGTGTTGCGTGTCACCCGTGGTGATAATCCGCGTCAACGCCGCCAGCGGCGTCCCCACGATATCCACGCCGCGCACCAGCTCGTCCGGCCGCCCGTCCGCGTACACTTTATATACAATCACCGGCAGCACCTGGAACGCCTGCGGCAGCGACCTCGTCGTCAGCGTAAATCCTCCCTGAATGTCGTCGAAGTACAATCCATACGGCTTCCCCTGCTTCTTCGCCTCGTCAATCAACATCTGCCGCAACTGTTTTTCCGGCACCTTCTGGCTTGACGTCACAATCAAATTCCCCTGCCGCCCCGTAGGCATCAGCCCCGGCTGGTTTCGCCCGTGCCCGTTCGACTGGTCGAATCCCTTGATCGGCATCCGCGACGTCAGAAAATTCTTCAGCACGCCGTCCTGAATCACCACCACGCGCTGCGCCGGTGTTCCTTCGTTGTCGAACTCGTACGTTCCCGCGAGCTTGGTTCCGTTAATCTCGCCGATCGTCGGGTCGTCCACCACGCTCAGAAATGTCGGCAGCACTTCCTGCCCGACTTTCTTCGTGAACGTCTGTCCTTCTTCCTCGTCCCGTTGCCGGTGTCCTTCCATCCGGTGGCCCAGGACTTCGTGGAAAAATACCGCCGCTGCGCGCCCGCTCAGCAAAGCCGGCCCGTCATAAGGCTCCGCCACCGGCGCCTTCCGCAGATCTTTCAAATCCGCCGCCATCTTCGCGGCCTTCTCCATCAGCACTGCTTCGCTCGGCAATCCGCTCGTAGCCGGAGCCTGGAACGTCTCCACGCGCAGCAGATCCATTCCGTCGTCCGCGCGCGTCTGCGCTTCCATCACCAGCCGGGCCGAAGCGCTCGGCGTTTCAATCGCCGCGCCCTCGCTGGACACCATACGTGCATTGGACGATCCCACCTGCAGAATCACCGTCGCGTAATAAACGTCCCCATACTTCCGGAACGCCCCCGACACCCGCCGAACCTCGTCCTCCCAAGCCTTCCGGTCAAACGGCGGCTCGGTCAATTTTTCCCCAATGTGAATCTTCGGATCGGCCTTCGAAAAATCCGGCGACTTGTCCTCTTCTTCCGCCTTCACCGCCGTATTCGTCTTTACGTTCAAGTACGCCGGCGCCGCACGCTTGTACTCCCGGTCCGTCAACTCCCAAAGCACCCGCGCCGTCGCGTCCGGATCGTCCTGCAAGGGCAAACTCCCCGAAGTCATTCCGCTCGAACGGCTCTGCCCGTGCGTGTTGTCCAATTCCGGAGTGCCGACTCGCATCGTCACATCCGTGTTCCGCCGCTTCACAGCCGTATCCGAAAGCAGCGCCCCGTACGCGCCCGCGATGAAAATCTGGTCCTGGTCGTAAACCGTGTAGCTCAAGAAATAAGGAGCCGGATCGCTCTTCGCCAGATCCGTCTTCGCGCGATTCAGCTCCGCCTGCATCGTCTGCAGCATCGCATCCTGCACGGCCTTCGCCGTCTGACTGTCTTTCTCTCCCGCCGCCAGCCCCGGCAAACTCACCAATTGCGCGGCCAGCACCAGGCTAGCCACTCGGCGCGCATTCACTCGCACAAGACCAGATTTCCTTTGTTTCCCGAAATCAACAGGCAGGGTCCGCATATATAAGGTAGGCTCCCGTTCCCACAACAAAAATCTCACTGCAATGATTCCCGAGTATGACGCACCGCTCCTCCCCGCGCAAACCACCCGTTCCAATCCCTAAACCCGTACCGCAACCGGTAGCGGCCACCTTCAGAGCCTGCCCTGACGAAGGAATGGTGGCCCAGCTAATTCTTGCAGGGTCCACCTTCCGAGGTGCGTTGGTTGCACCCCGAATGCTTATACGGGGCGGGCCGCTCTTCTCTTGGATTGCGGCCTGCCCTGAGCATGGCCGAAGGGTGGCTCTGCCACCGCTTTTGACGCGTAAAATCCTGGCGAAAACTTCGTTTGGGAGAAACTGTGAAACCGTGAAAGCGGAAGCAGAGCTCCCGCACTCCAAAGACCACGTAACTTACTGTCCCCTCGCAATCACGAGCGTCAGGTCGTCGGCCTGGCTCGCGCCGCTGAACTGTTGCACATCGGACAGTATCTCGGAGAGCATCTCATTGACCTTGGCCTGCGGGTGCGCGCGCACAATGTCCAGCAGGCGCGATTCGCCGAACTCCTCGCCGGCCTGGTTGGGCGCCTCGGTGATCCCGTCGGTGTAGATAACCAACACGTCTCCGGGGCCGAGAGCAACTTTCTCCACCTTGCAACGCCAGTCGGAAAAGAGCCCCAAGACTGTCGCAGTCGCTCCCAACTTCTCGATCCCCCCGTTCGCGCGCAGGAGCAGCGGAGGATTGTGGCCGCAATTGGCGTAACGCAGGCAGTGATTCGCATCATCGTAATCGGCGTAGAAAAGGGTGGCGTAACTGTCGTCCGGCGTATTCTCGAAAAACATCCGGTTCACGGACTGCAGCAACTGGTGCGGATCCTCGATTGCGACCATATAGCGGCTGCGGAGATTCGCTTGCAGATTGGCCATCAGCAAAGCCGCCGCGATGCCCTTGCCGGAAATGTCGGCAAGCACGATGCCGAGGCGTCCCGTGCCGAGGTCCAGAAAGTCGTAGTAGTCGCCGCCGACCACGCGCGCCTGAATGCATGTTCCCGTGTATTGCAGCGTCTGCAGCGGCGGAAGAAATTGAGGAAACAGCCGAGATTGCACTTCGCGCGCAATTTCCATGTCGCGGGCGACGCGGCGGTCCACCTCCATCCGTTCGGCCATTTTTTCCGCCAGGCCCATATTCTCAATGGCGATGCCCGCTTGGCTGGCCACGGAATCCAGCAGGCGCTTGTCTTCGCTCGAATACGGCTCTTCCGAAAGACGCTGTCCCAGCACCAGCAAACCCGAAAGCTGGCCGGCGTGATCTAGAATCGGCACCAGGCATTCCGGCGCCAGCGGAGCGAGGACGCGAAGGTCGTCCTCCTCATCGTCGCCCGGGAGCGGCACGTCCCAGGATTTTCCGCGCAGAGTCAGCAATCCAAGTGTGATGGATTGGGCCGAAAGGGTTTCCGCACCCGGGGGAACGTTCCCGCATTCAGCGACGAGTTTCGAGTCGCCCGCGGCGAAGTAGCAGGCGAACGATTTCGGATGCAGCGCTTTTTTCAGGTGCAGCTGCAAAAGTTCCGCCAGTTCGCCGCGGCTGGTGACGGTGCGCGCCTTCTCGGCGAGATCCTGAAGGATCATCCGCGCGTCGTAGGCGCTGCGGAAAAAAGCGCGGTCGATCCTCTGCGTCCCGCGCTTCACCAGAGGCGAGGCCGCCCACACGAGCGTAATCCCAAAGACCGCGCTGAACATCATTCCGGCGCTGGCATTGGGCTGAAAAAATCGCGACAGCGTATGGGAGAAGAAGGCGATGGCCGAAAACGCCGCCACGAAAAGCAAAACGATGAACCCGCGCTGCACCAGGAAATACCGCGCGCTGCGCCGCAGCAATACCGGAATGTCCATCACGCGGTGCTTCACCACCGCATACCCGAACGATAGAGGATAGAGCGCGCAGATGATGATCAAGACGGTGTTGACCCAGAAAGGGGGGTGGTATGCGGCGAAATCCATTGCCGCCCGCTCGATCACCATCGGCAGCACGCCGATCAGCGTGCCCCACAGAATGACGCGGGATTTCCGCCGCACTCCCGGATCGGAGCTTCCGGCAAAAGTGTTCCCCGCCAGGGAAATGAGGCCCAGCGCAATGAAAGCGTAGTCCATATAAATCAGCGACAGGCGCAGGATATCTCCGGCTCGTTGGCCGAGCAGTTCCGCGGCCGCGCCCGTCTCCCGCAGATCGCCGTAGAACACGCCGGTCAGCGCCAGCGCAACGCCGATTGCGAGGACAATCCACTTCAACCAGGGGGCGCGGCGATCCAGGAACGAGCGAGCAGGGAAGACCGCAAAAAAGATATAGAACAGAGGGCAAAGCATCACGGAAAATATAATCTGATAGCTGAACGCAAACGAGCGCATCAGCGGATTCACCGTCAGCAGGTGAGAAAAACCGGGTTCGGCGACAAATCCGCAAAAAAGGGAAGCCAGCAACCACGCGTTCGGATCGTTGAGCCGCAGAAACAGAACCGTCAATCCGACCAGAAGAAATAGAACCGGGAACGATCGCGTTACTTGCACGGCCGAGGTCTTGGCCAGGCCTTCCGGCGGCCCGTCCTCGAAGGACTCGCGAAAGACTCCGTGGAGATCGAGCGGGTTCGGCTCCCCTGCGCGTTGAACGGTGAACGTAACAGTGTCTCCCGGAATCGCTCTTGCGTAGGCCTCGTCAAAAGGGCGGGACGTGCTAAGAGCCTGGCCGTTGACGCCGATGATGCGGTCCCCGGCACGCAGCCCGGCGCGTTCGGCGGGGCTGTTCGGCACCACGTCGCCAACAGCCATGCAGTGTGTGGTTCCGTCGTACTGGGTGGCATGGTGGCTATTGAAGCCCAACTCTACTTTAGAACCCGGAGTGCGTTCGATATACATCCAGAATGAGGCGTAAACAATGGCCGCGGTGGCAAAAAGGATTGCCAGGGCAAGTAGAAATCGATGGGGAAGTGAAGACCAGTGGAACATAATGACCTGGACTGGACGAATCTTTTTCCTGATGGCAGCGTACGATGGGCGGCGGTGCTAGTCAATCAAGATGGATTGGCGGATTGGGCCAAATTGCCTCCTGTGGTGCGGCTGTTTCTTTGCCCATAGAAGCCGCCCATCAGGGGGGAACGAGTTATCTATCGGAGGAACATCGCTGCGACATCGGCTGCCGTTGCCTGATAAACTGGATAGTGAACACGCCATGATTCCCTCGGAATACAAAGTACGCGACCTGGTTATCCGTCCGGCGACAATCCTTGCGCCCATGGCGGGCGTGACGGATACGCTGTTTAGACGCGTGATTCGCGGGCTGGGTAGCTGCGGCCTTTTGATGACGGAGTTCACGAGTTCAGAAGGCATCACTCGCAGCGCGAAAAAGACGCTGCGCTATCTCTTTTTCGAAGAGGACGAGCACCCGATCGCGGCGCAGTTGTTTGGCGCAAATCCGAAAGTGATGGCGGATGCGGCGCGCATGGTGGAAGACCTCGGCTACGACGCCGTGGACATCAATCTCGGTTGCCCGGCGAAAAAAGTGGTGAAGTGCGGCGGCTCCGGCCTGCTGCGCGAATTGCCACTGCTCGAAGATATTTTCAAGAGCGTGCGTGCGGCGGTGAAAATTCCGCTGACCATCAAGCTGCGCGCGGGATGGGACGACAAGTCCATCGTGGCGCTGGAAGTGGTGAAGATGGCCGAGCAGATCGGCGTGGAAGCGGCGGCGATTCACCCGCGCACGCGGGCGCAGGGCTACACGGGCAAAGCGGACTGGAACATTATTGCGGCGGTGAAGCAGGCCGTAAAGATTCCTGTGATCGGGAATGGCGACGTTCAATCGCCGGAAGACGCGGAGCGACTGGTGAAGGAAACGGGTTGCGATGCGGTGATGATCGGGCGTGCCGCGGCCACGAATCCGTGGATCTTCCGGCAGATGGAGCAATACCGCACGACCGGGCGTTACGACGTGCCTACGGAAGAGGATCGCCGACAGTTACTTTCTGGCTACTATCAGAAAATTCTTAACTCAAACCTGCCGGACGGCGTGGGAAAAATGAAGCAGTTCGCATGCTGGTTTACGCACAGTGTCACGAACGGCAGCGAGCTTCGACGTATCGTGCATTCGGCGCGCACGCCGAAGGAAGTGGTCGAGAACGTGGACCGCTTCTTCGCGGAAAAGACGGCCGACAGTGGAGCCCCAGCCCATGAGCCCAGTCAGCGAGAGCATCGCCCGGAAGAGGTCCGAACGTAGGATTGCGGTCCGCCTGCCATTGCGCGTGCGCGGCCGCGACGCGCGAGGATTTTCCTTCGAAGAAGACACTGCCAGCGAGAATTTGTGCCGCAGCGGAGCCGCGTTTCGCACGCGGTTCGACGTCGCCATTGGCTCAAATCTGGAAATCCGAATCCCCGCGCAGGGCCACGTGCAGCGCCGCGGCGAACAGGATTTTGAGACACAGGGGAAAGTTGTGCACATCAGCGAGTCGTTGACCGACGGCGAGAAGGTGGTCGGTGTGCAATTTGTCGGCCCGCGGTTTCAACGGGTGTTTCGCTCGGAATCGGTTTACTGAAATTTCTTGTGGCACGGCGATTCCTCGCTGTGCGCTTTTGTGGTGGCCAGTCTTCAGGTCGCCGCGTCGACCCGCTTAAGTCCTGTTTCCATCCAATGCAATGTGTCGCACCTCCGGAGCTCTGGGATTTTGGGGTTGCGTTCCCAGCCCTTACGGGCTGGGCTAACTTCTGCCGCGCCTCTGGCGCTGACTTTGTAGTGGCCGACCTTTAGGTCGGTCAGCATTGACGCGGAGCGAAAGCAGCTCCCCCGCCCGCAAACGCCGCCCTTCGCGCGTTACGCTCAGGGCAAGCGGGTTCGGGATGACACGCATGTTGTTATTCAGGGTCCGGAGAATTTTCGTCGAGGAGTTGGCGGTAGGCGTCGCGGCGGGTGATGCCGCGTTCTTTGGCGGCGAGCTTCAGGGCTTCCTTGCGGTCGAGCTTCGCTTGGTGCATCAATTCATCCACGCGGGCGGCAAGGGATTGCGCGGTGTCCAATTGCGCGCCGGGTGAACCGGTTTCGGGCGGCCCGAGGATCAGGGTGATTTCGCCCCGCACGGGATGCTCTTCCAGCGATTGCACAAGGGAAAATAGCGTGCCGCGGCGGAACTCTTCGTGGATTTTTGTCACTTCGCGCGCCAGGCATGCCGGGCGGTCGCCCAGAATCGCCAGCGCGTCGGCGAGCGTTTCCGCGATGCGGTGCGGCGCTTCATAGAGGATGATGGTGCGGTTTTCGATGCGCAGGTGCTCAAGAGCGCGGCGGCGTTCGCTGGAGCGCGCCGGCAGGAAACCGAGGAAAAGAAATTCCTCGTTCGGCAGACCGGACGCGGCAAGCGCCGTGATCAGCGCCGACGCGCCGGGGATGGGAATCACGGCAATCTGGTGGCGGATGGCGAGCGAGACCAGCCGGAAACCCGGGTCGGAGACAAGCGGCATGCCTGCATCGCTGACAAGAGCGACGGTGGCGCCTTGTTCCATCGCATGGACGAGTTCCGGGGCGCGGGTGATTTCGTTGTGCTCGTGGTAGCTGACGAGCGGCTTGTGGATTTCGAAGTGGTTCAAAAGTTTCAGCGTGTGGCGCGTATCTTCGCAGGCGATCTGGTCCACCTCCTTCAGAATCCGCAGCGCGCGTAATGTGATGTCTTCCAGATTGCCGATCGGCGTGGCGACAAGATAAAGGCTGCCGCACTGTGAAGAGACGGAAGCGCCGGCTTGAGCGTTGGTCGTCATGAGAAGCGTAACGAAAGTCTAGCACGCGGGGCTGCGGGCGGGCGGCTGGAAGCTGCATGCTATAATTGACGGTTTAGAGAACACGCAGGAGGAGCAGCTGTGCCACTGTACGAATACCAGTGCACGAAGTGCAAGCGGCGGACGGAGAAAATCGAAAGCGTGGCGGGGCCGCATCTGAAGAAGTGCCCGCATTGCGGGGGAAAAGTGGAGCGGACATTGACGGCTCCCGCGATTCAATTCAAGGGCGCCGGCTGGTACGTGACCGACTACGCGGGGAAGAAGAGCGCGGGGACCGATATGCCGCCCGCCACAAAGACGGAATCGAACGAGAGCAAGGATACCGCGGCGAAAGCGGCTGAGACGAAGGAGTCTTCTTCGAAGGAAAGCAAGGAGAAGAAGCCGGGGAAGAAGAAGGATTGAGGAGTGTAGCTCACCGCTTCAGGGGTGAGGGTTTTCCATCCAAACCCAAAGACACAATTAGGCGTCCGAATTAATTCAAACGGGGCAATCCTGCTCGTGGTTATGGAAACCCTCAGGCCTGAAGGCCTGAGCTACAACTTTAGTGATTTCAGGTAGGAGCGGAAGTCGGAGCCGAGTTCTTTGTTTTGCAGGGCTAGTTCGACGGTGGCTTTCAGGAAGCCGAGCTTGTCTCCCGCATCGTAGGAAATTCCTTCGTAAATGTAGGCCCACAGACCTTGCTCTTTGGCGAGGAGGCGCATGGCGTCGGTAAGCTGGATTTCGCCGCCGGCGCCGGGTTTGGTGCGTTCGAGGCAATCGAAAATCGCGGAGGGCAGAACGTAGCGGCCGGTGATGGCGAGATTGGAAGGAGCGTCTTCGTCTTTCGGTTTTTCGACGAGGTCACGGATGCGCAAAAGGCGTTCGCCGAAAGGGGGCTGCGGCGCGGGTTCGCCGGCGAAGATGCCATAGAGGTGCGTTTTGTCGCGAGGAACTTCTTCCACGGCGATCGCGCCCGTGCCGGTGGCTTCGTAGACGTTGATGAGTTGCCTCGTGGCGGGATTGGGGCCGGGGATCAGCACATCGCCGAGGAGCACGGCGAAGGGTTCATCGCCGACCAGATCTTTGGCAACCAGGACGGCATGGCCGAGGCCAAGCGGTTCTTTCTGCCGCGTGTAACTGACCTGCACCATGTTGCTGATGCGGCGGACCATCTCCGCTTGTTCGTGCTTGCCCTTTTCCTCGAGGAAGCGTTCGAGCAGCGGCGAATTATCGAAATGATCTTCGATGGAGTTCTTGCCTTTGCCGGTGACGATGATGATGTGCTCGATGCCGGAGGCGACGCATTCCTCGACGACGTATTGAATCTGCGGCTTGTCCACAACCGTGAGCATTTCCTTGGGTTGGGCCTTGGTAGCGGGCAAAAAACGCGTGCCGAGGCCCGCGGCGGGCAATACGGCTTTGCGAACTCTGGGGTGGGCGGCGGACTTTTGCGGGGACTGCGTCGAGTCTGTCGTCATGTCGCTCGTATTCGTCTTAGGTTGAGTTGAATTTTCAGCTTCGTAAGCACAGTAGACGCGGGGCGGGAGTTTTGTCAATCAAACGAACAACCTACATGCTGTTTGGGAAATGAGTACTGGAACGATTTCGGGGCGGCGAAGTTCGGAGGATGGGCGAGCCCGGGAATGCGAAAAATGTCGGCGCGCCGACATTTAAAGTAATACTTGAAGGTAATTATTATTTAAATACCGGAACTAGCTGATATTAATAAGTCCCGTGCATGCAGCACTTAGAAGGAAAACATTCGAAATGATTTCCACAGGCATTCGAATGTTTTCCCGTTTTGGTTCAGAAACGGAGCTTCGAAAGGTACGCGTAGCTCTCGGTGAGGTTCGCGATGGCGTCCTTGGGCGCGTCGTTTTCGACGAAGAAATGCTTGACGCCCGCGTTCTGCGCGGCGGGCAGGAGGACTTTCCAGTCAATCACGCCGCCGCCGATGGCCGTAAAGTTTGCGGAGACGATATCGATCATGTCCTGGGAACCCTTCCCGGGGATAATCGCTGGAATCTTGCTGGAGTCCTTGACGTGGACGAGGGAAAAGCGGCCGGGATATTTCTTGAAGTAAGCGAGTGGATCCTTGCGCGCGACCGTGATCCAGCAGAGATCAAGCTCCATGGTCAGGTTCGCAGGATCCGTGGATTCGAGCAGGAAGTCGTAAGGCAGCTTGTCGCCGAGACTCTTGTCGGGCAGAAATTCCCAGAAGTGATTGTGATAGCCGAACTGGATGCCCGCCTTCCGGCTGGCTTCACCGGCTTTGTTGAACAAGTCGGCGGCGCGCTTGTAGCCGTCGAGGGATTGCCGCTGAGAGTCGTCAATCCAGGGGCAGACGATATATTTGTGGCCGAGGATGTTGCCGGCTTCAATGGTTTCCGGCCACTTGTTCTGAACGACGGAATAGGAGACGTGGCAGGAAGGGGCGGCGAGGCCGTTTTTGTCGAGGATCGCGCGGAGATCCTTCGGCGAACGATCAAAGTAGCCGGCGAACTCGACTTCCTTGTAGCCGATGGCGGCAACTTTGGCGAGCGTGCCGGGGACATCGGTCTTCATCAGGTCTCGTACGGTGTAGAGTTGCATGCCGATGGGATCCACCTGATGCGCGGCGGCAAGACCGCGGAAGGGAAGCGAAGTGACAGCAGCGGCGGCGAGCGAAGATTGGATAAAGGTTCGGCGTTTCATGCCCAAGATTCTACACACAATCGAGCGCGAACCAAGCGGAAAGAAAAAGCATTGCTGGTGGTTGCGGTGTTTGTGTAGCTCGGCCCTTTGAGGGCGAGGGTTTTCCAAACGGGGCAGGCAAGCTGATCAGGCGCACACATTTTGCACCCGGTGGAAATCTTGCTTGTGGTTGTGGAAAGCCTCAGGCCTGAAGGCCTGAGCTACAGGGAATTCCGAAGGTAGACGATTACATGGTTTGGCGGATGGGGATGCGGACCTGGAAGCGGGTTTCGCCGGGGACGGATTCGAAGTTGATGGTGCCACGCATTTTGCGAATGATGCGCTGGACAGCGTCGAGGCCGAGGCCGGTGCCGTCGCCCACGCCCTTGGTGGTGAAGAAGGGCTCGAAAATGTGGGGTTGAACATCCTCGGGAATGCCGGTGCCGTTGTCGGTGACTTCGACGAGGACGTAATCGCCTTCGTGCGCGACGCGGATGCGCAGCTTGCCGTTTGACTTCATGGCGTCGGCGGCGTTGTCGATCAGGTTGGTCCAGATCTGATTCAGCTCGCCGCCATTGGCGGTGACCTTCGGAACGTCCGGCGAGAATTCACGGATAACCTGGATGCCCTTTTTCAGCTTGTGCTCCATGATCGCGATAGTGGTTTCGATGCCGCGAACGATGTCCACCTCCTGCACCGGGGACTGATCCATGTAGGAATATTCCTTGATGGCTTTCACCAGGGTGGAGATGCGCTTGGTGCTGTGGGCAACCTGCTGGACGATGCGCTCCATCTCGAGAAGAGTGGCGAAGCGCATGAGCGCGGTGGGCATGGTGGCGCCCGAGGCGGCAAGGTATCGCTCGAGATGATCGCGGGTGAGATTGGCATCGACGAGGAGCGGGCTGAGTTTCCAGGCTTCGGGGACATTGTGGGATTCGAGCCAGGTGGTGATGGACTCCTCGCGGTCGCTGCGTTCGAGCTGGTCCTTGAAAGTGGGAGGTTGAAGTTCTTTGCTTAACTCAATTTCGATCCTGGCGATCTCGGTGCAATTCGCCTCGGAGAGATACGGCAGGGAGTCGAGTTTGCGGAGGCGGGCAAGGCATTGTAGGAGCGCGTCGGAGGCACGAGCGGCCGCGGCAGCGGGATTGTTGAGTTCATGGGCGAGGCCGGCGGAAAGCTGGCCGAGGGCGGCGAGTTTGTCGCGCTGCTGCTCGCTGCGGGTCATTTCGCGGACGCGATCGGTGAGGAGACCGACGAGCCGCTTGCCGAGCGTTGGCATGCGGTGCAGCATTTCGTTGAACAACGTGGCAGGAAACAGGAGGAGGTGGACGGGTTCTTCCGCGCGGCCGGTGATGGTGAGATGGGTCATGCGCGAAAAGGGAAGCAAGCCGGTGACATCGCCTTTGCCGACAATGAAGACGGGGCTGTTCGCGCCTTCGGATTCGCGGCGAGCGAAAATGCTGCCCTCGAGAAAAATGGACATGTATTCGGCGGGAGTGCCTTCTTTGTAGACGGTCTCACCCGGAGCGAAGCGGGCTTCCAGGCAATTGGAGACGAGCCACTCCAATTGATCCTGAGGGAGGTCGTTGAAGACTGTGATTTTTCGCACTTCGTCGACAAGCGCGGGCAAACTGCTTTTGGCGACGGGTGCAGCCCGGTCCAGGTAGCTCATGACACCTTCGCAAGATACTGGTGAACGAACTGAATGGCAACGGCGCCTTCGCCGACGCCGGACGCGACGCGCTTGACGGAGCCGTGGCGGACATCGCCGACGACGAAGATGCCCGGGACGCTGGATTCGAGGAGCGAGGGATCGCGCTCGATGGTCCAGCCGTGCGGGCGCTTGCCGTCGCGCATCAGGTCAGGCCCAGAAAGAATGAAGCCACGAGCATCGCGTTGGACGAGGTCGCCCAGCCAGTCGGTGCGAGGCAGTGCGCCAATAAAGATGAAGAGGCTTTTGGCGGGAACCCGGTCGGTCTTTTTCGTAGGAGAGCAATAAATGGAGATTTCTTCCAAGTGCTGGTCGCCGTGGACTTCGGCGATCTGGGCTTGCGGCCAGAGTTCGATGTTGGGGGTTTTATTGATCTGGTCGATCAGATATTGGGACATGGTGGCAGTGAGGGATTCGCGACGGATGATCATGACCACTTTTTCGGCGTAGCCGGCAAAGTTGATGGCGGCCTGGCCGGCGGAATTGGCGCCGCCAACGACGTAGACGGTTTCGCCTTTGCATGACATGGCTTCGGTGACGCCACCGCCGTAGTAAACACCGGCGCCGCGGAGGCGCTCTTCGCCGGGGACGCCGAGGCTCCGCCACTGGACGCCCATGGCGAGCAGCAGGGCATGGCAGGAGACTTTGCTGCCGTCGGTCATTTCAATGATGCGATACGGGCCTTCGATGCGCACGCTGCCCGCTTCCTGGGGAGAGAGAATCTCGACGCCGAAGCGCGTGGCTTGCACGACGGCGCGGCGGGCGAGGTCGCGTCCGCTGAGGCCGGCGGGGAAGCCGAGATAATTTTCGATACGCGAACTGAGGCCGGCCTGGCCGCCCGGAGCTTCGCGCTCGATCATAACGGTGCGCAAGCCTTCGGAGGCACCGTAAACGGCGGCGGCAAGGCCCGCGGGGCCCCCGCCGACGATGGCGAGATCGTAAAATTCGACGTCGCTGTGAGTGCGCAGGCCGATTTTTTTGGCAATGTCCGCGGAGGTGGGTTCGGAAAATTTTGTGCCGTCGGGAAAAATCATCAGCGGCAGTGTTTCGGTTGTGCCGTCGGACTTATGAAGAGCGGCGGTCGAGTCCGTTGTGCTGGATTGTTCTACGTCCACCCACTGATACGGGAGGTGGTGCTGCGCGAGGAACATGCGGAGTTCGTAGGCTTTTGGCGACCAGCGCGTGCCGAAGAGTTGGATACCTTCGTACGGCGGATGATAGGAATCCATGAACTCGTTGAGCATGTCGTCGAGCGGGGGATAGAGATTCTGGTCGGGTGGATCCCAGGGCTTGAGAAGAAAATAATGGACGCGGGCGGAGTTGATGGCTTCGATGGCGGCGTTGGTGTCCGCGTAGGCGGTGAGGAGGGCGCGCTTGGCGTTGGGGAAGAGTTCGGTGGCCTGGGAGAGGAAACCTACACCGTCGAGTTCGGGCATGCGCTGGTCGGCGAGGAGGAGGGCGACGGCGTCGTTGCGGGATTTGAGGCGGTGGAGAGTGTCGAGGGCTTCGTTGGCGGAGGCGGCGCGAAGAATACGGTAGCGTTCCGAATAACGGCTGCGAAGATCGCGTTCGATGGCCTGAAGGACATCGGGGTCGTCGTCAACGGTGAGAATGACTGGCTTGGCCATAATCGGAGTCCCTTTAAGGCTTTGGGCAGAAACAAAATATGAAACCGAACATACAACGTAGCACAATGCACGCAACGCTTGCGGAGGACGAAGCTTTACTACATGGATGCTGCTGATGTAGCGACGGTTATATCCGGGCCGTTGGATGCCACAGGTGACGGGAATGATTCAAGGTTTCTTGTAGACCGGAACGAGGAACCAGGCCTGGTAATCGGCGCCGCGGGCTTCGCCTTTGGCTTCGATTTGCCAGTAAGTGGGAGGGGTATCGGCGAGGGAGGTAGTGAGCTTGTCGGCGGGGAGGCGGAATTCGACGGGAATTTCCGCGCCGACGAAATTGGCGAGGCGGTCGTGGTCGAGAGTGACCACGTCTTTGTAGAGTTCGTAGCAGACCACCTGAGAGCGGCGGTCCTTGCCGGTGCCGGTGGTGATGTAGCGTTCCTGAACGCAGCGCAGGGTGAAGGAAAGGGCATTGACGGCGGCGAGATGGCGCGGTGCGCGCAGGCGTGCACGCAAGGTGCCGCCGAGAAAATACGGGAACTCGTCGTAGGCGAGGAAGCTGTTGCCATAGCGGAGCAGGTCGCCAAGCATCTGAGCCCAGCGGACCCAGAAGACGAGGCCGATCAGAGCGAAAATGCCGGCGAAGACAAGAAAGGGCCAGGTGCCGCGCTGCGTGTAACCAACCCAGAAAAATGGAATGAGAAACGCGTTCCAGACGAGGGCGCCGAGAAGACGTCCGAGCATGGCGTTAAAGGCAGAGAAGTTGATGCCCTCGGGCCGCCAGTGAAAATCGAAGAGCCATGGCTGGCCGGGAGTCTGCGCGGCTTTACTTTTGTAGATTGCTTTGCGGACGATGCCGCGAACGCCGTGGGCGAAGAGGAAAAAGCCGGCGGAGAAGAACATGGCACCGATGATGGCGATGAGCCAGACGGGCGCGTGATTGCGAGTCTGGATGACGTTGAAAGCGGCGAGACCGATGAAGCAACCGGCGATTAGGAAGGGCAAGCCGAAGAGAGCGGCGGAGATGCCGTCGATGGTGGTGGCGCTCTGCGCGGGATAGTTTGCCAGAGCGGGGGGCATGCCGGGGCCGCTGCCAAGCATGCGCTGTTGGAGCGTGTTGGAGGTTTCTGTGGTGACGGTGAAGGTCATGGTTGGCGCCTTTTGGCCAGAGTGCCGGGGGCAAGTGCGGGGAGCAATAGGACTGTGCGAAAGAGATACACTGTACTTGTTGACTGGGTTGGCTGGGATGGCTGAAGCCGGCCGCTACATTTAGGGCGGCAAGTGGCGTGAGAATGTTTGGAGGGATATGGAGAGTCGGACGGTGAGGAGTGGAGTGAAGATTTTGGGGATTGAGTCGTCGTGTGACGAGACGGCGGCGGCGGTGGTGGAGGACGGGCGGAGGATTTTGTCGAGCGTGGTGGCTTCGCAGATCGATATTCACCGGAAATATGGTGGCGTGGTGCCGGAACTGGCTTCGCGGGAGCATTTGCGGCAAATTGTGCCGGTGGTTCGCGAGGCGATGGCAGGAGCAGGCTTGAAATTTGAGGAACTGGACGCGATTGGCGTGACGCAGGGGCCGGGACTGGTGGGCTCGCTGCTGGTGGGGATTACTTATGGGAAGACGCTGGCTGCGGCGCTGGGAAAACCGCTGGTGGCGGTGAATCACCTGGAAGGGCATGTGCGCGCGGTGTTTTTGGAGGCGTTTCAGAAGGGATTGCAGCCTAAGTTGCCGGCGGTGTGTTTGATTGTTTCCGGCGGGCACACGGTTTT
>Ga0210405_10000985_pt1 | contig 34740 bp, 30 predicted proteins | sample IncBWH11MmetaG_FD_155492 | JGI IMG/M metagenome (GOLD analysis project Ga0210405, IMG submission 155492) | Forest soil microbial communities from Barre Woods Harvard Forest LTER site, Petersham, Massachusetts, United States - Inc-BW-H-11-M | ecosystem: Environmental > Terrestrial > Soil >... | reverse complement strand
CACCAGTAGCCGGTATCCCGAAGAACCTGCAGGCCTGCTGTCACTCGACCCTCAGTTGATCTGCTATTCCTGGATGACCGGGATTTCCGATGTGGCCGTAGTGGTCTTCGTGCGGAAGCATCAACCGGAGATCCAGTACCTGAAGACGTCGATTTCCGAAGAACAGCGTCAAGAATTTGGCCAGCTCGTGGGGACAACGGTCGGCCAGATCGAGGCTGCGCAGTTTCCTGCCCACAGTGGCATTCGTTTTCCGCAAAACGGCTGTGTGAGTTGCGCGCACCTGGGTCTTTGTCTTCACGACCAGGCGCTCATTGATTCCAACCTCATCCGCACACCAGGAGCGAACGACCTTGCATGGCTTGACGAGCTTGTGGATTAACCGAGGACCAATGGAGACTCCGGAGATCAATCGCCGGCGGGCTGTGTTCGTCCTCGGACGGATCGACGAGATCTTATCCTGGGAGAAGACCAAGGAACAGGAAAAGGATGTCCGCTTCGTCGAGCTGGGGGAGTACCTGTGCGAGGTGCGCGCCAAACAGTACTGGAGATTGGAGCATTTGAAGTCGTTTGACGAATTCTTGGAGAAACGCTTTGCCGACTCCCGGCGCAAGGCCTATTACCTGATGGCGATTCACGAAAATCTGACGCGGATCCCGAAACATGAACTGCAGCAAGTAGGCTGGAGCAAAGCGACTGAACTCGTCAAGGTAGCGCGCAAGGATCGGGAAGAATTCGACTGTGCAACCTGGTTGCACAAGGCGAAGGAAATGCCGAAGGAAGGATTCAAGTGTGCGGTGGAACGCCATCTGACGGGGAAAGAAACAGAGCCCTGGGAGATTCTCTACTTCAAGGTTTACAAGAGCCAGTTAGCAGTGGTCGAGAGAGCTCTGGAGACAGCAGCCTTAATGCTGGGGACCGACAAATCCCGTGGTTATTGCCTGGAAATGATCTGCGCGGACTTTCTGGCGGGTGCGCGCTTAGAGGATGGTCCCCGATGAAACATTCGCTTGTGACCGGGACGACTTGACGAAAGAGGCAGAATTTTCATCACCTCGATGACGAACTGGATCGAAGCCTGCATGAGCAACTTGCGCCAACGAGCACCCCGACTCAAACTCGATAAGAAACACTATCAGCTCCTTCACGAACAAGTCCTGCAACGGGATGGCTGGCGATGCCAGATGTGTGGGTCCCTCAAAAACCTGCAAATTCACCACAGAACATTTCGCAGCAGGTTGGGGGATGACTCTGGAGAAAACCTCATCACCCTTTGCGTCGACTGTCATCGAGCTGAGCACGAGTTTCAGAGATAGACGCCTTCGCCCGCGCCCGATGGTTCCATCGCGCAAAAACTATCTCAGAAAACTAGGATCGGCCGAAAGAGTAGTAGTCGAATCCGAGTTCCTGCATTTTTCTTGCGTTGTACGGGTTTCTGCCATCGATGAACGGGCGGCGACCCAGCAGGTGCCCGACTGGCACCAGCGGTGAACTCCTGGGTAGATTTCACGGAGGGTGGCGACGCTTCTTTCGTCCTCAACGCCGACGACGATTCGATCCGGGTGAAAGAAATCCGCCACGGCGGTGCCTTCGCGCAGGAATTCGGGATTGGAAGCGACCTGAAACTTGATCGCGCCTTCGGGGGAATTGGCTGCCAGGGCTTTCTGTAGTTGCATACCGGTCAAAGCTGGGACGGTGCTCTTTTCAACCACCAGTTTTGAAGTGCGTGCCTCCATGGCGATCTGCCGCGCGACATGGCATTCAGTCTCACATTCGATAAAGGGACTCACTGAACGCAGCAATTCCTTTACCGGCGATTCATTCTTAAGGCAGAGAAGTTCAGCTCCGGTGCCCGGAGTTTTCTTGCAGTCTGTGAGGCTCGCAGGGTCTGCACCAACACCTCGCTTATGATGGCGCAAAGTCGCTCAACACCTGCACTCATTGCTTTTGATTGAGTATGCAGCGTCACAGGGAATGAACCTAATGGTGGAAGGCTCAACAACGCCCTACCTGATGCCAGCGTGGGGGGCAATCCAAGAGAAGTCCGTGCGGTGATGCCTAGCCCTCCGATGGCCGAGGCCCACAATCCGGCCAAACTTGGACTTACCGCCGCGATTCGCCACGGAATTCTCGCTTGGTCGAGCTTTTCAATGGCTTTCTTGCGGAAAGCGCATTGGGGACCGAGCAGCACGAGCGGGAGCGGTTGACCTGATCGTGCCGAGAAATCCTGACCGGCTATCCAAACCAACTCCAATTCTCCGAGAAGCTGCGCGGTGGGACGATCTGCGTGTCCTACTGCAAGAGCCAGATCCAATTGGCCTCTTTCAACCGCTTCAACGAGTGCTGCATTGTCCTCGATACGCACTTCCATGAGAACCAGAGGATAAAGCTTCGTAAACTGGGAGAGCACCACAGGCAAGACGGCCTCGGCAAAATCTTGTGAGAACCCCAGCCTCACGCTGCCTGTCAGGGATGCGCCATGAACTGTGTCCAGCAATTCATCATTGAGTGCGAGCATCCGCCGTCCATAGTGAAGCGCAATTTCTCCGGCCTCTGTGAGCGCCTTCTCTCTTCCATCTTTCCGAAATAGAGGTACCCCAATGTCATCCTGCAGTCGTTTCATTTGCACGCTGATGGCAGAGGGACTCCGGCCAAGGTGTTTCGCCGCTTGTCCGTAGTTACCTAGATCATTGGCGACGATGAGCGTACGTAAGGTGTCAAGGGCTAGATTTTTCGGATCCATTGTTTTACATTTCTCACCTTTCAGGCAAATAATATGACCATGTGTTTAGCATTGCTTAACTATACCCTGAACCCATCGTGGTTCGCGCATACAAAAGAAAAGTTCGTCCCGCAACAGGTCGTCAAGAAATCCAGAGACTTTCAATGAAGGATCGGAGAACGAAAATAGCCTTTGCATTGGGCAACTTGCTTTTCATCGTTCTCGCCTTGAATCGGCTCTGTGCCGCGATTGTCTTACCCGGGAGAAGGAGCGCCATCGCCAGCAGAGCTCACTACTACGACGACATCGAGATGCTGCAGCTGAAGGACAACATTGACGCTGGTGATCGTATGCTTACCAGCGTTGATTCGCTTGCTCTCAATGAGCAGGCCCCCGCGATGCAGACTGCAGTCGACCTAGCTGGCTTCAACGAATACTTTTTCGCGACCACACAATCAGAGATTGTGCGCTTTGGTTGGCGGCTCTTTATTCGACAATTTTCTTCAGCCGATAAGAGGTGCTTCTTCCTCCAGCCTCTTCTTGTTCCATCACGCCCAGCTCGATCAACTCTTCGATGTCGCGAAGCGCTGTTCGCGAGGATGTTTTCGTCAGCTTCATCCACTTTTCCCGGGTTAGTTTCCCTTCGAATCCACTGAACAATTTATTCAGAACTTTCTTTTGGCGATGGTTCAAAGAGACGTTCTTCTCCTTAAGGTTCAGCCACAACGATTCCTTTTCTAACGCACTGCCTGTGATTCTATTGGACTGTTCTATGGCTCGGTCCAGGCATTCCAGAAACCACGTCAACCATTCGGTGATGTCGAGCGATCCAGATTGTGTCTTTTCCAGAACTTCGTAGTAGTTCTTTCGCTCTTCAAGAATCTGTGCCGACATGCTGTAGAAACGCTGTGCGCTGCCATCCGACCTCGCGAGACACATCTCAGCGATCGCTCTTCCAATTCTCCCATTGCCATCCTCGAACGGATGGATCGTGACAAACCACAGGTGCGTGATCGCGGTTCTCAATACAGGATCTTCTTGCTTGTCGCTCTCAAACCATTTAAGAAACTTTCCCATTTCCGTTTCTAGCCGGGCAGCCGCGGGCGCCACGAAGTGAACCTTAGGGCGGCCAATTGGCCCTGAGACAATCTGCATCGGACCTTGGTTGTCGTCTCGCCATGCGCCCACACGAAATTTATCGGCCGTCGTACGGACGCCTGGAAACAGGTGTGCGTGCCAGTTAAATAGGCGCTCTTTCGTGAGCGGCTCGTTGAATTTCTGAGTTGCGTCGAGCATCATCTCGACCACCTCATCGACGTTGCGGTCTTTGCGCTCCCTCAGTCCGGCAACATCGAGACCGAGTTTTCTGGCGATCGACGAACGGACACTTCCCGGATCGAGAACGACTCCTTCGATGGCGCTCGATTTGATGGTCTCTTCCGTGAGCACCTTGAGTGTAGCGGCCCACTGCGACGTGAATCCGTAGCCTCGCATCTTCCCGAGCAAAACCCCTTGGCGCAGCCTCACGCCAGAAAGTAGGGGGGCGAGGTCTTTGGCGTCCCACCTAAATTTAGGCCAGTCAGCGCGTTCATAGATGTAGCTTCTCGCCATAATCTCGCCTTTCACCTCGCCATGATCCTAGCATATTCTCGCCATAATCTCGCCACTATTCTCGCCAAAAGTCTCCGATCGCAACTACTCGCAACCGAGATACGCATTTCCTCTCCTGCTCCAGATGACGACGGCAATTCCCGCACCCTGCAGATTCGAAATCATCATTGCGCTACTTGGAGCTAGGATTGCCGGCCATTGGGTATCTTAGGAAACGGGGTTCAAGGACATGTCCCTCTCTGATTCTCCAACCAAGAGCACACCTGCTCACGAGGCAGGCGAGCATGCCAACTGAACTACACCCTCGCAAACCTCGGTCACTATTCGACCCGAAAATGTTCGGATTAGTACCCGGAAGTCGGCTTGTCGTCAGCAATTCTTGCTAGGGTTTAGAGGTACTCATTCACACAACCTTTTAGACCGCTGTCGTGAGAGTTAGCGGGCACAAGTACTTTCAACGACATGGGAGAGATCGGACGGCACTGCAAGTGCATCGTAGACAACGCTATGTCGCGAAGCCTTTCTTTCGAGCGTTAGGTGGAGGTTGGACGCTGTAAATGTCCATTCAATTCGTAACAGTAACCAGTTCCAGATCCTTCGCCGTAAGGATTTCCCCTTTCGCGTTGTGTACTTGCACTCGAAAGGGTTTTCCTGTGCGTTTGTCCAGAACCTGAAGACGTTTCTCGCCGCGGGAGAAGAGATGACTCTCTCCCCACTGGCGCAAAGCAACGATGACCGGGAACAACTCTCGGCCTTTCTGGGTTAGGGCATATTCCTGGTAGGCACTTCCGTCCGAAGCCGGCACCTGCTCCATGATTCCGCACGCGACCAACTTCTTGAGGCGCGTGCTCAGGACGTTCTTTGCCAATCCCAAACTCTTCTGAAAATCGGAGAAGCGCCGTATGCCACCGAGGGCATCACGGACGATGAGCAGAGACCACCACTCGCCGATGGTGTCGAGCGAGCGTGCCACGGGGCACAGGTTGTCATTGAAGGATTTGTGTCGCATAGCTCCTCGTAGCTAGTCACCAGAAATTCTGGTTGCACCATTATACCAGATGCGAGCATCCTATCAGTGGTTGCATCATGCAACCAGACTGGAAGTAGGCGGGCGGCTCGATTGATCCGCTTGCAAGAGCCCAAGTGCAACGTCAGAGCCGAATTCAAACTCAGAGGAGGGATACGTACCAATGAAAAGCATAGACAAAGCAGTGGAACTCTCCACACAGACGAAGAGAAACGTCTTCAAGAGAAATTTGACGCGCTTCACCGCCGTTCTCCTGGCAGCGGTGGCCAGCCTTGTCGCCGGTCCCAACGCAGCTGTGGCTGATGCACCCCAGCATCATGATCAGGTGCCGGGCTTCTACAGGCTGAAAGTCGGCGACCTCGAAGTAACGGCCCTATTCGATGGGCCAGGCGTATTCGGTGTGAACTGGCTAAACGGACAGAAGACGAAAGATGGTGTCCTAAAGGCACTGCAAGACGACCCGCACCTGCTCGATATCGCCGATGCAGGCTACCTTGTCAACACTGGCAAGCAGCTAATCCTAGTCGATGCGGGATCCGGTACCTGGTTTGGCGGTGGGAGATTCGGGCACTTGGTGGCCAACCTACGGAGCGCTGGGTACACGCCAGAAGAAATCGACATCGTCTTGGTCACGCACCTCCACTCCGACCACATCGGCGGCCTTACGACTCAGGACGGAAAGATCGTCTTTCCAAATGCCGACATCTATGTGGCAAAGGCAGATAACGACTTTTGGCTGTCGCAGGAAATTGCCGCTAAGGCGCCGAAGGAAGCACAAGAGTTCTTCCAGAGTGCACAAGGCATCGCAGCGCCCTACATCAAGGCCGGAAAGTGGCACACGTTTACCGACTCCGATCAAATCGTTGACGGCATGCAAATCGTACCTCTCCGTGGTCATACCCCGGGACATACCGGTTATGAATTCTCGTCTCCAGGAAAGAAGATTCTATTTTGGGGCGACGTCATGCACGTACAGCGCCTTCAGCTACCAGAGCCCAAGGTCACAGTGGTATTTGACGTTGACCCGACTGCAGCCGCGGTCACGCGGGATCAATTGCTGCGTAAGCTCGCGAGCGAGGATGTGTTGATCGCGGGGCCACACATGCTCTTTCCTGGACTCGGTCGACTGCACAGGGAGGGGAGTGCCTATCATTGGGCGCCAGTGTCATTTACCGATCAATGGGACGAGAAATAGTGATGCTGTGGGCAAGCCGATAGGCAAGCCGCCATCGGAATTGGGGATGGCTAAAGTCCCTTTCGACTTGCCCGCGTTCATCAATGCCTAGCACGGAACGGCCGCATGCATTTCGTGGCAGTCGAATCCGTACCCATCATCGGCGAATAATCAAGATAGGAGAATATATGGAGCGTCTAGCTGTGGGTTCAGCCGCCATCAGTCTCTTGTTTCTAATGTCGTGGCCATCTGCATTCGCGGGTGCTCAGCACGGTTTTTCAATCAAGGTGTTCACCTCTCCCGACGATCAGTTTTGGGCTAACTCCGTGATTATCGAGGGACCCCATGAAGTCATGCTGGTCGATGCCCAATTGACAAAAACCAGTGCTGAAAAAGTATTACAGGAAATCAGAGAAACTAAAAAGCCGCTGTCTGTCATCTACATTACCCATGAGCACGCTGATCACTTTCTTGGTCTGGAGGTCTTTAAGGAGGCGTACCCCGGAGTGAGGATTATCGCGAATTCTGCGGTAACGGACCGAATCAACAAGGTCTATCAAGAGAAAGTAGATAAATGGAAAAAGATCTTGGGCTCAGGTGCAACCTCTAGCGTTGTTGCTATCGAAAAATTCGACGGCAACTTCATTGAGTTTGAGAACTCAAAAATAGAGCTCCTTAAAGACGTCCAGGGCGACACCGATGAAAACACGATGCTTTGGATTCCTGGACAGAGAATTCTCATTGCCGGCGACGTTTTGTTCAACAACATGCACGTTTACACCGCAGAAACGGACAGCGAGGCTAGGGGGAAATGGTTGAACTCATTACGGAAAATCAGAGAATTGAAACCTTCGGTTGTTATCCCTGGACATAGCAAAGTTGGAGCTCCCCTTGACGCGAGTACCGCAGTAGATTTTACGGAAAACTATTTATTAGCTTTTGACGAAGAACTCAAAAAAGCCAGAGATCCGGACAGCTTTATCAACACCATGAAGGAAAGATTTCCATCCGCCGACCTCCTCTTGGCACTCGAACGGGGGGCGAAGGCCAATGTTAAACCCTCACAAACGAACTGACGATTCGGTAGACCGAGCCCTCGTCGCGGGATGCGAAGGGTCAAATCAATCACCACGGGATGGATGCCAATGAAGAAGTACAAGATCGCTGTTCTGGACGATTACCAAAATGTGGCGCTTAAGAGCGCCGACTGGTCGGTGCTCTGCCATCGAGCGGAGATCACCGCATTTCAGAACCACCTCGCCGATCCGGGCGCTGTCATCGAGCGGTTGCTGCCTTTTGACGTCGTTTGCGTCATGCGCGAGCGGACCGCGCTGCCCCGCAACGTCATTGAGCGACTTCCCAATCTCAAGCTCATTGTCTCGACGGGAACTGGAAACGCGTCAATCGATGTCGCCGCGGCGGGCGATCATGGGATCGGAGTGGTTCACACGGGGTATAGGTCGGACCCGACGATCGAGTTTACCTGGGCGCTGATCTTGGCTTCCGCGCGACATATCGTGACGGAGAGCAACTCCGTCCGATCCGGCGGCTGGCAGCAAACAGTGGGCACGGATCTCCGCGGAAAGACCCTAGGCGTTCTGGGACTTGGGCGCATTGGATCACAGGTCGCGCGGATTGGGAGCGTTTTTGGAATGAATCTGATTGCCTGGAGCCAGAACATGACGCCCGAGGCCGCCAAAGCCCCGGGCGCAATCCTGGTTTCCAAGGATCAACTGTTCGAGCGGGCCGACATTCTGACGATCCATTTGGTGTTGAGCAGCCGTACGCGCGGCCTGGTAGGGGCCGGGGAGCTGGAGAGGATGAAGACAACGGCCTGGTTGATCAATGCGTCGCGCGGGCCGATCGTCGACGAGCAAGCTTTGATCAGCGCGCTGAAGAACAAGCAAATCGCCGGCGCGGCGATCGACGTATTCGACATTGAGCCGCTGCCTCCGTCTCACCCCTTCCGGACGCTGGACAACGTACTGGCAACGCCGCATATCGGCTACGTATCGGATGGTCTTTACAAGACGTTCTACGAGGATACCGTCTCGAACATTCGGAAGTGGCTCGACACCAATTGAGTCAGAGCGCGGAAAGTTCGTTAGAACTCGGCAAGAACGGGGAAAAACAATGCCTAAAAAGCTCGAAGGTAAGGTCGCTGTCATCACGGGCGGCACAGAAGGGATCGGATTAGCTACGGCAAAGCTTTTCGTCAAAGAGGGTGCCTATGTCTTCATCACGGCCCGCCGCCAGAAGGAACTCGACGAGGCCCTGGAGGCAATCGGGAGCAATGTTTCTGGCGTTCAGGGCGACATTGCCAAACTCGCGGACCTTGATCGTCTTTACGAGACCGTTTCCAAGGTGAAAGGCCGAATCGATATTGTTTTCGCCAACGCCGGCGTTGGCGAATTTGTCCCATTTGGGGCTGTCACCGAAGAGCATTTCGACAAACTATTCAACATCAATGTCAGGGGAACACTGTTCACAGTGCAAAAGGCCTTACCACTACTGAATGATGGTGGTTCCATCATTCTCAATGGCTCCGTCGCGAGTGTTAAGGGCACCGCGGCCTTCGGCGTCTACGCAGCGAGTAAGGCCGCAATCCGCTCTTTCGTGCGAACCTGGACTACAGATCTGAAGGACCGTCGTATCCGCTCAAACGTTGTTAGTCCGGGTCCGATCAATACGCCACTAGTGAGTCGGCAATCTCCAGACGTGATTGCGCGGATTGTGTCCACCATCCCGATGGGACGCATGGGGGAACCCGAGGAAGTTGCTAAGGTGGCTTTGTTTCTGGCTTCGGATGACTCCAGTTTCGTCACGGGTATCGAACTGTTCGTTGACGGCGGGAGAGCCCAGATCTAACCGAAAGTGCGGGGGACAGGAAAAACGCGACTTGAGAATTTCGACGCAACGCAGCGAATGAAACTCTGATCGTTGACCCGAGTTGTAAGCAGTTGCTTCAGCAAAAGGAGCAAAGATATGCAATCCGAAAAAGCCCTAATGACTTCAAGACGTGAGTTCCTATCGAATGCCCTCGGAATCACTCTCGTATCGGCCACGACTTGGCCAATCCGAGCTGACCAAACCTCGACGCATGGACAATCCAATAACAGTTCGTCGAAAGCCGGACTAACAACTCGAAAAACATCGCTGAACTGGGACGTTTTCCTGGCGGCCAGCATACCCGCCATCACGAGCGATTTGCCACCAGGCGAAAAAGAGCGGCCGTGGCCGCCTATTTCGTCAACTCTTGTTTCTGGGGAGCGCGACGCTGTCTTGGTCGACACTCCTATTACGGTCGAGCAGGCGCGGGCCCTGGCGAATTGGATTGTAGCGAGAGGAAAGAATCTGACGACGATCTACGCCACCCATGGCCACGGCGATCATTTCTTTGGCACCAGTGCAGTACTGGAGCGATTTCCAGATGCCCGTTTCGTCGCGCGGCCGGATGTGATTAAGGTTATGCGCCAGCAGGCATCGCCAGAGTCTCTCGCTACGTTTTGGAATCCACGTTTTCCCGGCCAAATTTCCAACCATCTTGCAATTGCCGAAGAGCTGGCCGGAAACGTCATTGGCCTGGAAGGCCACGATTTAGTCAGTGTGCCACTCGGATTCACCGATACTGCTAACACGACTTGCCTTCACGTTCCGTCCATCGATTTGATCGTAGCGGGCGATGCCGCTTACAACGGCGTTCACCTACATCTGTCAGAGTCGCCCGATCAGGAGAAGCGCCAAGAGTGGATTGCTGCTCTGGATAAAATGGAGTCGCTTAAGCCGCGCGCCGTGATCGCCGGGCATAAGCGCGTCGGGAACGATGATAGCCCCGGGATCCTTGGAGAAACGCGGCAATATATCCGCGATTTCGAGCGCCTTGCCATGCGGGCGACCACGGCTCGGGAACTATATGACCAAATGCTTAAACTCTACCCTGATTGGGTGAATCCAGGTGCGCTCTGGACTTCAGTGCGTGCCGTAAAAACTTAATCATTCTGTTGGCGCCTCCGGGGCGGTTCCAACGCAAGCCTAAGAAAGCTGCACGTGGGAAAGCGCTCTGCGAAACCCGGAGTGAATTATGCCCTAGGTTGGCGATTGCTTGCGTGTAGCCGACCACCCGGAAGGTGACCAGCCCAGTCAATACAAGTGCGTTTAACGGTACTGATTCGCAGATCCTGTTAGAGACCGCTGCCGTTACTGCGCAATTTCTATTGGCAACTGCTTGAAAGTGCGCGGCACGGATGGCTACCAAAACCGCGATTTGGAACCCCAAGTAACAATTGTTGGACCATGAATGGACTAAGAAAGTGACGTACAGGGGCTGAATTCGGCTAGGGGGCCTGGAACTCTACATCCGGGCTATAATCGGCTGATGGCATCAGCAACGGATGGGTCCTCACGACGTGGACAGGCGCTAGACATTCGTCGTGCGATCGACGCTATACCCGCGTTGGCATGGTCGAGTTATTCGGACGGTTCCGTAGATTTCGTTAATCAGCGATGGTGTGAGTATACAGGTCGCTCCCCTGAAGAGTCGTATCGCTGGGGCTGGAAGGCCGCGATTCATCCTGACGACCTTGCGACATTGGCAGAAAAATGGGAAACACTCGATGACGCTAATGCCGAGCAGGCGTGTGAAGTGCGGTTGCGACGCTCCGACGGTGTCTTCCGGTGGTTTTCGCTTCGCCGTGAACCGCTCCGCGACGAGACCTGCGAAGTTGTCAGGTGGTATGGGACGGCGGCCGACATCGAAGATCGCAAACGCGCTGAGGACTTGGCGGCTGGCGAGAAGCGGCTCCTGGAAATGGTGACGAGCGGGCATTCGATGCAGGGAATACTCGAAGCGCTCTGTCAGTTTGTCGAACGCATGACCAGTGGGTGTTACTGCAGCGTTGTGTTGGTCGATCCGAGCGGCACGCGTCTTGAACACGGAGCGGCTCCGAGCCTTCCGGACAGCTTCGTCACCTCCATTGTTGGCAGACCCCTAAACGCAGATTCGGGTCCGTGCGCGATGGCCGCGTACCTGAACGAACAAGTCATTGCGGCTGACCTCACGACGGAGACACGATGGGCAGCGGACGAGTGGTGCCCTATGGCTTTGGCGCACGGGGTACGAGCATGTTGGTCAACGCCGATCTCGTCCTCGGCGGGCAACGTCCTAGGCGCGTTCGCGATCTATTACCCGGAACCCAGAATGCCCACACCACTGGACCAGGCCATAATAGACCAGTTCACACACATCGCAAGCATCACCGTCGAGCGTCAGCGGTCACAGGAAGCTCTCACAAGCGCCCTAGACGAGATCCGGACATCAGAAACCAAACTTCGGCAGGTGTTTGATACGATTCCCACGCTGGCCTGGTGCAATCTGGCGGATGGTCCAAACGAGTTCCTCAACAAACGATGGCATGAGTACACAGGGCTTTCTCCTGAAGAGTCGCATGGCTGGGGCTGGCAAGCTGCGTTCCATCCGGAGGACTTGCCGACCTTAATGGGAAAATGGCGGGAGCTGTTGGCCTCAGGAGAACCAGGTGAGATCGAGGCCCGTCTTCGCCGGCGGGATGGGGTCTATCGATGGTTTCTGATTCGCGTCGAGCCGTTCCGCGATGAAACCGGGACGACCATTCGATGGTACGGAACAAGCACTGACATTGAAGTTCTCAAGCAGACGGAAGAGAAGCTGCGCGAAGATGAATGCGAGCTTCGCAGGATTACCGACGTAATCCCGCAGGCCATTGTGGTTCAGGATCCGAGCGGCGTTCCGCTCTACGCAAACCAAGCGACGCTCGATTACACGGGGCTCACGCTCGACGATGTCGTTAGTCCGGGCTTCCGAGAACGAATCTTCCATCCGGACGACTTGGGAAGATTAAGAGACGAGCGAAACGCGGCGTTGGCACGGGGGCTTCCCTTCGAGCTGGAACAACGAGCCCTTCGGAGCGATGGCCAGTATCGTTGGTTTCTGATTCGATACAATCCCTTCCGAAACGAACGGGGGCAGGTGATTCGCTGGTACGCGACGGGAACTGACATCGATGACCGTGTCAGGGCCGAAGAGAGGACACGCAACGAAAATCTAGCTTTGCGAGAGCAAATCGATCGCGATTCGATGTTCGAGGATATTGTCGGCTCCTCGGAAGCACTACGTAAGGTGCTACGCCAGGTTGCCAAGGTGGCACCTTCCGATTCCACGGTTTTGATTCTGGGGGAAACCGGTACCGGAAAGGAGTTGATAGCTCGCGCCATCCACAAGCGATCCAACCGGGCGGAGCGCGCGTTTTTCGGCGTAAACTGTGCCGCAATTCCAGCGTCTCTCATTGCTTCCGAACTCTTCGGTCACGAGAAGGGCGCGTTTACCGGCGCTACGCAACGACGGCTGGGCCGTTTTGAGTCGGCGAACGGCGGGACGATTTTTCTGGATGAAGTGGGTGACTTGCCCCCGGAGATTCAAATCGCGTTGTTACGGGTACTGCAAGAACGTGAAATCGAACGCGTAGGAAGCAACAACGCTATTCCCGTGGACGTGAGAGTGCTAGCCGCGACGCATCACGATCTGGACACCCTCGTCGCTGAAGGAAAGTTTCGCCGAGACCTTCTTTACAGGCTGAGTGTGGTGCCTATTCAGATGCCTTCGTTACGCGAGCGCACGGATGATATCCGTTTGCTTGTCGACTACTTTGTCGGTCGTTTCGGTAAAAAGGCCGGAAAGAAGTTCAGAACTATAGAGAAAAAAACAGTCGAACTGTTCGAATCCTACCAATGGCCAGGCAACGTTCGCGAATTACAAAACGTGATTGAAAGAGCTGTGATCCTAAGCGACGGCGATATTTTTTGTGTGGACGAAACGTGGCTCAAACGGCAAGCGCCACATTTCCCTGGTTCGGCAGTCGCACTTAATGGTGCGCTGCAACGACAGGAAAAGGAGATGATTGAGGCCGCCCTGGCAGAAGCCCGGGGCCGCGTCTCCGGCCCAGATGGTGCGGCAACCAAATTGGGGCTTCCAAGACCAACCCTTGACGCGAAAATCAAGCGATTGGGAATCGACAAATATCGGTTCAAGGTTCAACGGTCCAGCTAACTCCTGCCCTGGCTACGTAAAATCTCATAACATTTGCTCATTAAACAGCGTTTGCTCAAAAACGAGCATCGCTGGAGATTCTAAGTCTCACCTTTTCACTGGGTTCTGGGCGGCCATTGCATTGCACCCGCAATTGTGCACCCGGAGCCGCGATTTCATGACGCTCAAGATTGAACGGATCCGATCGCGGATTCGGCTGAGCGGAGAGCTTCGCTCCGAACAGCTAGCTCAGGTCAAAGCAGAAATCGAGCTTTGCGAACCGCCAACGGTTTTGGATTTGGAGGAATTGAACCTCGTAGATCTCGAAGCCGTTCGCTTTCTCAATGTGTGTGAGGCGAAGGGCATTTCGGTGTTGCACTGTTCGCCTTACATCAGCGAATGGATGTTGCGGGAACGAAGTCGGCGTGAGGCACGGGCCCGAAAGCGTAAGAAGGGGCGCGGTGCTTCGGAAGACGAACATGGGGAGCACCGATAGAGGGCGGAAAATCGGATGAGGGGCATGAACGAAGCAGCGGCAGCAAGCAGCGGAGAAACTGGGACGCTCGACAAGTGGTACCGAGCAAACGCGGAAAAGCTTTTCTACACAGTCCGTCGCATAACTCGCAACCACGAAGACGCCGAAGATGCGGTCCAGGACGCTCTCTTGAGCGCATTCCTCCACCTCCAAAGCTTCAACGGCCGATCGACCTTTTCCACTTGGTTGACGCGCATCGGCATCAATTCAGCACTAATGATCCTTCGGAAAAGGCGCAATTCCCGTGAAGTTATGCCAGCGAAAGACAGCGAAAACGAGTCGTCGTGGGAAGCGACGGACTCCGAGCCAAATCCGGAGCAGGAATACGCGGAACAAGAACGATTGAGAGTGCTTCGTGGCGCAATTGCGGGGCTGCGTCCCAGCATTCGCCGTGCTCTGGAAATACACGCGTTACAGGGTCGTTCCGTCGAAGAAATGGCCTCGGAGATAGGCATTTCGGTTTGCGCGGCGAAGGGTCGTCTGTTTCACGCCAGGGCGGGGCTGCGCAAATCGAAAGTTCTGCGCGCCATCAGAGATCGCCACTGCAGCCAGCAGTTATCGAAAGACCATTTGAGGTGCAGACGATGAGCAATTACACCCATGAAACGGCACCAACAGAAATTGTTGAGGTGAATGGCATTCGTTATGCATACCGCCGCTTCGGCAAAGCAGGGACGGTTCCTTTGCTCTTTCTTGGATACTTCAACTCCAACATGGATGCGTGGGACCCGGCAGTAACGAACAGCCTCGCGGCGGAGCATGAGGTCATTCTGTTTGACAACGCTGGCGTCGGCGCCTCGGGAGGAGAAACACCGTATACGGTCGCAGAGATGACGCCTCAGAGCGTGGCTTTCTGTCGTGCAATCGGTCTCAAGGCGATTCACGTCGTGGGCTTCTCTTTAGGCGGGATGATTGCGCAGCAGCTAGCTCTGGACCATCCGGACCTCGTCCAGCGCCTGATTCTCTTGGGGACAGCCCCGCGTGGTGGTGAAGGACTAACCTTCACCGAGCTATCAGCTGAAGAACAAGCGGATCCGGTTGCGTTCCTGTTGGGCGCTTTCTTTATGCCTTCCGACGCGAGCCAGGCGGCTGGGCGCCAATACATGAAGCGCCTCGAATCTCGCACGAAAGACCGCGACCTTCCTGTGTCGAGAAATTCTGCCGTCGCACAGCTTGCGGCGATTAGAGAATGGGGAGTCATACCGAGCACCAACCGTTACGCCACGTTGAAAAACATCACACAAGAGACGCTCATTGTTCACGGCAACAAAGACGTTGTCGTTCCGCCGATCAATGCTCTCATTCTTGCGGAGCGCCTACCGAATGCCCAGCTAGTCGTGTACTCGGATTCGAGTCATGGAGCCCAATATCAACATGCAGGGACATTCTTGCAACATGTGAACCTGTTCTTGACCGAGGGGAATTCTCAGTTAGCTGACCCGGCTTCAGCCTCGGTTAAGTCTTCTGCCGCGTTTTAGAAATGAGCGGAGTTGCTTGATATGAACAATCATGGCCCCGAAGCGGTCCCCACACAATTGAACGAGGCCAAGGGGACAAGTTTCGCAAGGGAGGTATTCACCAGCAACTTCTGGATGTCCGGTCTTGCGATGCTGAAGTACATTCCGGGTTCGTTCGGTGTGAAGCAGGTCGACGGAATGGCTTTCTTCACGGAATCGAAACACGACGAGTTTCGGAAGAGGGTTCCTCGGGTTACCCCTGCTAAGCCGCGCCAATGGGGGACGATGAGTGTCTCCCAAATGTTGCATCACCTTAACTTGGCGTGTGGCGGTTCGCTCGGCTTCTACACACTTCCAGATGAGAGCTATTTCGTATCGCGAACAGTATTTCGTTGGATTCTGGTTGACTGGTTCCCGGAACAACCCGTAGGACTGCGACTGCCAAAAGGTTTCAAGATTCCCCAAGGGGCGGAATTCGATTTCGACTTTGAAAAGCAACAGCTGCTCAAAATCGTGGATGCTGCCTGGCAAGCGAGATTCGCCCGATGACTGGGGACCGCACCCTATGTTCGGAAAAATGACGTTGGTCGAATGGGGAAAGCTGCTTCAAATCCACATCGATTACCACCTGAAGCAATTCGCGGCCTAGAGTAACGGTTCATCGAATCAAGCCGAGGCGATATGAGCGCAACGTACAGAGCAATTGAAATCAGCAAACCCAGCGTCTTCACTGAGGTTAGCCGGCCGCTGCAAGAGCCCGGCCCCAATCAAGTTCGCATCCGGGTTGAGGCTTGCGGCGTTTGCCACACCGACAGCCTGCTGGTAGACGGGGCATTGCCTAACCTTACTTATCCCCGCGTCCCCGGGCACGAAGTCATCGGGCGCATCGACGCCGTGGGCGCGAATGTCACGACCCGTTCCGTGGGGCAGAGAGTGGGTGTTGGAATCTGCGGTGGATGGGATGACACCTGCCTTCCGTGCCTTCGAGGAGACTTTGTCAACTGCACGAACGGTGTGCTCACCGGCATCATGATCGACGGCGGATACGCCGAAGTCATGATCATTGAGGCGCGAACCACGGTTACGATTCCGGACGGTCTGGAATCTGTCAAGGCCGCACCACTCTTATGCGCGGGTGTGACGACATACAACGCCCTGCGAAACGCCGGCTTGCGTGCCGGTGCCCTCGCCGCGATCCAAGGAGTTGGCGGACTTGGACACCTCGGGATTCAGTACGCAAGGCGGATGGGATTCAGGACTATCGCCATTGGTCTCGGTTCGGAGTCGGGGAAACTCGCAAAAGAACTCGGTGCCCACCAATACATCGACAGCGGAACGGAAGATGCGGGAGCCAGTCTACGAGCGCTTGGCGGAGCCGATGCCATCCTTGCCACGGCTCCAAGTGGCAAAGCAATGTCCGGCCTCGTAAACGGACTCGCCGTGAGGGGAAAACTGTTGGTGATCGGGATCGCCCCGGATCCGCTGGAAGTGAGTACCGGCTCCCTCATTTTCGGCATGCGCTCCATCTCCGGATCGACCACTGGTAGCGTGCAGGACGAACAAGAAACAGTCGAGTTTTCCCTGCTCGAAAATGTCGAGCCAATGATCGAAGTCATGCCTCTATCCAAGGCTCGCGAAGCATACGACCGAATGATGGCGGCGAAAGCACGGTTTCGCATGGTTCTCGTCACAGAGGCGGGCGCTCGCAATAGTGCTTCGCTGAAGTGAGTTAAGACGAATAGAGAACGAGCAGAGCGAGAAGGAGAAGAACATGTCGACACAACCACAACCAAAAGCTCCGGCAGGGCCGACTCAATCAGCTACTGCATGGCCATCCGTTGAGGCGCTCTTCAACAAACAAAAGTCCTACTTCGCTTCGGACGCGACGAAGAGTTACGAGTGGAGAGTCGATCAGCTGGACCGTCTCGGCCGAATGCTGAAGGAAAACTACCAGCGCTTCGCAGATGCATCTTGCAAAGATTTCAAGACGGCCTCTCAGGAGAACGCATTCGAGGTGTCCGCAACAATCGCGACCGCCGAATATGCGAAGTCTCAGGTGAAGGAATGGATGAAACCGGTCGAGGCTCCCCTCCCGAAGTTTCTGGCTGCATCGGGGCACAAGGGAATGGTGTATCGCGAGCCGTACGGCGTGACGCTGATCATCTGTCCTTTTAATGGACCGCTCTTGTTGTCACTGCGTCCAGCGATTGCCGCTTTGTCGGCTGGCAATCCTTGCATCTTGAAACTCTCCGAAGCGCTTCTGGCGACGGACGAATTGCTCCAAGAACTGATTCCTAAATATTTCGAGCCGGAATCTCTAAGTGCCGTACTGGGCGCCAAAGAAACAGTAACGAACCTGTTGAAGCTTCCTTTCGATTTCATATTTCTGACGGGAAGCGTGGCAGTAGGCAAGGTGGTGATGCGCGCAGCTGCGGAGTACGTTACGCCCGTGTTGTTGGAGTTGGGAGGACAGAACCCAGCCATCGTCGATGAAACAGCCAACATACCGGATGCTGCCAAGAAAATCGTGTGGGGCGCAATGGCATGGGGCGGTCAGTGGTGTACATCGCCGGGTTACGCGGTCGTTCATGAGTCTGTAGCGGCAGCGTTCGTGGCCGAGTGCAAGAAAGCGGTTGTCGAGCTTTACAGTGCGAACCCGAAGAGCAATCCGGACTATTCACGCGTCATAAGCCCTAGCGCAGTAAACAGACTGGCGTCGTTGATTGATCCCGCCAAGGTGGTCTATGGCGGTAAGTCCGATGCGGCAGCTCGCTATCTCGACCCGACTATCCTCTACCCAATTTCCTGGTCCGACAAAATCATGGAGGATGAAATCTTCGGGCCGCTTTTGCCCATTCTTGTGTATTCCGACATCGGGGCACTGATTGCAAAGATCAAGTCGATGCCAAAGCCGCTTGCCGGCTATGTATTCAGCCGCGATCAAAAGGCAATTGACCGGGTCCTGCGGTCTGTATCTTTCGGGGGCGGCGCAGTAAATCAGACGAACGTTTTCTTGTTCATCGAGTCCATGCCATACGGAGGAGTGGGCACGGCCGGTATCGGAAATTACTATGGGAAGTATGGCTTCGACTCCCTCACTCACGCCAAATCAGTTTTGATATCCCCTCCGGACGTGGAGATCGATCACTTGTTTCCGCCTTATACCAAAGAAAAGGTTCAAGCACTCAATCAATGGTTTGAGTACTAAACGCGCAGCACCGGCTGAAAAGACTCAGCGTAGGGAGTATCCGTATGGAAATCGGAACCATTGGAGCTGGACCTTTCGCACAAGCGTTCGCGAAACAGGCATTAAAGGCAGGCCATAGGGTAAAGCTCAGCAATCGCCGCGGCCTAGAAAGTCTGCGAGAAATTGTTGATCAACTTGGCCCCGGGGCCCAGGCTGCCACCAAGGAAGAGGCAGCGGCTTGCGAGATGGTGCTACTTGCTGTGCCTTGGGACAACGTGCCAGAAACACTCGCAAATCTTTCCGGGTGGGACAATCAGATTCTGATCGATGCTATCAACCCTTATCACGGTGGGGCGGGAACTTTCACGCCAGCCGATGTAGGGAACCTTTCTACCAGCCAGCTTGTTGCGGCCCTAGCCCCTGGGGCACGGGTGGTCAAGGCGCTGAACAACTTGACCGTTCGCAACTTGGAGGCGGATCCCATCGTCAACGGAGCAAGACGAGTCGCATTTGTTTCTGCGGACGATGACGGTGCGAAGAAGCAAGTGGAAACCCTACTCGGTGGTTTCGGCTATTCCGTGATCGATCTTGGAAACCTTCGCGACGGAGGGCTGATTCAGCAAGCAGGTGGCCCGCTGGCAGGGCGAGATTTGTTCGAGCAGGGAGAACGTTATAAGTGAAAGCGATTCATCTCACCGACTACGGTAATCCGGCCCAGAACTTACGGATGCATAAAGTGTAACGATGGCGATTTGTCTCAGTTAGGGGTTCACTACACGCCTCTTCACGGTTCTGATGACATCAGCTAGCGCGAGTCGCGCGATGGTTTAGCAAATTCCCGATTCCACACGCTGTTGTTCGGAATCGATAGGTTACGCTAGGATGAGGTGCCTCATTGTCGGGCACAGAGACACTGTTAGGGAGCAATTGTGCAACTATTGTGCAACCAGAATTTTCAACGGTTTATCATACCGATGTACGCCCATCACGAGCGCAAACGATGGAGAGTCTTGCGGATTTGCGATCTTCCGAAGCGCCCCCCGAAGTGGCCAATCCAGTCAATACAAGCGCGTTTCTCGTTACCTATCTGGTGAGACTTCCCACAACCGGACTTGTGGCCCGGAACAACTTCCGGTTAGCCCGTCATTCGAGAGTGGTCTGGGATCGGGCCATTGCCCGGAGAGTTGATCACCTGGTCTGAGGCTCGAACAGCGAGAATTACATTCCCGCTCTGCTTTAAGCCAACGCGTAGAGATACTCAACGAAAGAGCGCACAGCTCCATCAATCCCCGCAACCTTTAGGTTAGTGGAATCGATCAGGTAGTACTCATTCGGAGCATGTGCGCCGGTCCCGTGTCCCATTCCAAAATGTCCAGCGGGAAGATTGAGAGGTTCGGAAGTGAAGATGTATCCCGGCCAGGAACCAGCAGATCGAGGCCACAGCACGGGATCGAGACCCAGCTTGCGGTAAGTCGCAATTTGCGCCTGGATAAGCTTCGAATCCGGGGAGGTCTGTGTCGGATCGTAGCCACCAGTCATATTAACCTCTATGTCGCCAAAGCCTTGTTTGGCAAGATGCTCCTTCAGAAGCGCCAGTGTACCGGCAGCCGTCATGTCAGGCACCAGCCGCATGTCAATCTTCGCGACGGCACGATGCGGCAGAACCGTCTTGCCACCGGGGCCCGTGTATCCAGCGACCAAGCCCTCGATGTTGATCGTGGGTTTGGATTCGAGCAGCACGAGCGAGTCAAGCCAGTTTGTGTCATGCACCCAATGCTCAACGCCTAGCTGCTTTTTGATGGTGGCTTCACTGCGGTGAGCGGCGGCATCCTGAATCATCTTTATCTGTGCGGGAGTAAGCGGTTTGATCTTTTCAAAAAAGCCCGCCACAGCTGGCGTGTGTCCGTCGGTCTCGATGAGCGTGTCGAGCGCCTGCACCAGGTGCCAAGTAGGACTGTCCACCTGTGCCTCAAGGCTGGAATGAACATCATGTTTGGGCCCTCGTCCCCATCGCTCTCCGCTGGAAACCAGTTCAAGCTCAATTACGCCCTTGGCGCCTAGTGATATCTGAATGCCTCCATCCGCGTCCTGGCCCGCTTCTGGAATGAACACACCCATGCATTTCTTCAACGCAGCGGTGACCTTGGGTTGGTGGACAACCTCCGGAAAGTGGGTCGATCCGATCTCTTCTTCACCTTCACAGACGAGCACGAGATTTACAGGCAACTTTTTTCCAGCTGCCTGGAAGGCATGAAGGGTGCCGAGGAAAGCCATTTCCGGCCCTTTCTGGTTTACTGCGCCGCGCCCGACGCAAGTCCTGCCCAAACCTTCCTTGTCCACGATCCGTCCCTCGAGTGGCGGCGAAGACCACTCCGAAGCGTCAAACTGTTTCACGTCGTACATAAAATAGATGCCGACGGTGGTTGCCGCGCCAGCATCCAGAGTGCCGAAGACCCCGGGCTTGCCCGATGTTGGCACAATTTCTACATCGGCGAATCCTGCATCGCGAGCGAGCTGTGCCATATACTCCGTGCCCTGCGGATAGTTGCGGTTCTCGGCTGCGATCGAAGGCAAAGCGATCCAGTTCTGCAGCCGCTTCACGTTCTCGTCATGTATCTTCGGTATTTGGCTCAGCACCGACTGGAGGTCGGGACTGTCTGAGGGGAAAGCGGCGACTGGCAACGCGGCGAAGGCGGCACCAGCAAGCGCCCCGTGGATGAAGTCTCGACGATTGAACGCGCTATTGTTCGACTCAGTCAACGCGTCCTCCTTTGCGAGAACAAACATGAGTATCCGTGGTTGGCCTGAAACTCAATTCCAGGAAAAAAACCTTCTCCTTTTATCGGAGGTCATCATACCAGTTGTCTCTCCGACCACCAGCAATTTTCCCAACGGAGGCAGCGAGATAATTCCCAGTTTGTCGGCAACCAGGAAGTAATGGCGCAAATCGGCTCTTCTGGAGTTTACTTCCGGCTGCCCGTCAATCGGGACTTGAGTGAACACAATCAGCGGTGTCGTCCAGAGTTGTGCTCAGAACGAGACTCGCGTCGAAAACATCCAACGATGATTGTAGGTATGAAACTGGGTCGCCGCGATTTGCACACCCACCGCGGAAGACACCCGAAATCGTCCCGCGAGGTGTGCGCGTCCAAATCCAAGTCCGGGGGTCAGGAACAATTGCCTCTCGTCCGCATATTTTCCCGTTGTGTAGAATGTGGAGTTCGCTTCCAGTTCGGGCCAAAGTTTCCATGCCGCCCGATACTGGAACGCCGTGTTCCACAGCACTTGTCTACCCAACTTGGCCGCGTCTCCTGCAGGCAGGTTGACGCCCAGGGTCGACTGCACGTCAAATCGCCCCCAGCCTTTGCCGAACGCCATTGTCGGTGTGACCACCGCCTCGCCTGCCCCATACCGATGCGAGCCCGTTGGCGCAGTCGCCGCCAATAGGAAGGTCACCAAATAATTGCCTTCCCTGCGCTCCGCCGAAGAGATGCGGAATTTCAACATCAGGGGCAGGTCACCGAACCCACCAGGCGGACCATTCGGAGATACCAGCAGATACGTCGGCACGCCGATCAGGATCTGTGTGCGTGAACTGGTGATAAACTCCAGGCCCTTGTTCCCACCGAATTGGTAACTCCTGTTCCCGCCGCTGACAGGTTGATCCCAAATATCGTAGCGGAACTCCTGTTTCAGGCGTCCTGATGTCGTTGCCAAGGGAGATAGCCAGTCAGGTTGCGTAGCTTGCACTTTCTCCCCCAGGTCGAGCCACGCGCGAAAGAAATTTCGTTTCTTCCCCTTCTCTTTCTCAATTGACACCTGGGCTGGTCCATTGTTCTGGCCGTCCTGGCATGCAACGGAACTCTCATCCGGTCCGCTTTTCCGCCCACCTACGCATCTGGATTCACCTTTCTCCGGACCGTCGCTCGGTCTTGCGCTTGGGACAAGCACCGCCATCACGGCAAAGGCCATGGCGACCACACCTCTCGTCGTTCCACATTGCATTCTCCAGTGCACTACGCCTCCAAAAATGAGGACGGCCACTGCCAGGTCAACTCTGCCGGTAGCAAGACATGCCTTCACAAAAACCCTTGGCTAGCGCGTGTGGATGATACCCGCCAATCCCGAGATTTTCGCGGTGTTGCTCGCGCGTCTTGCCGCAAGCGTGCGGGTTCCGGTCCACACCAGCTGCAACCCTGCAAAGATGGCGACCATGGCGACAGCGGTCTTCAGCTTGTTCGCAGGAACCTTCCGTGCCAGCGAGCACCCGAACACCACTCCGGGAACTCCGCCTAGTAGAAGCTGAAAGAGTATCGGCATGCTGATCGTGCCAAAACTCCAGTGAAAGGCGCTGCCTATGCCTGCCAATACCAACCCAAATAGCAAATCCGTTCCCACAACTTGCGGGGGTGTCATCTCGGAATAGTTCAGAAGAAGAACTGTTCCCAGCGCTCCGGCGCCTGCGGACGAAAATCCAGACTCAACTCCAATGGGCAATGCGAGCCAGGGAAGCCAGCGATGGTTTTTCGCAGCAAACGCCGGATTTTGCATTCGCCTGATAAAAGTCACGCTGGACGACGCCGCCAAGAGAACACCAAGTATCACGATTACGTACGGATTCCCCGCGTCTCGACTCAATAAGCGAAGCGCCCAAGTGCCCACTAAGAGACCCGGAACTGCTCCCAGGAGCAGAAGCCAAAGGTAGCGCGAATGAATTTGCTTCCCGAGCAGATAGAACGGGGCCGCGATCAAGCGCAGCACGCCGGCAAACAAGAAAGCAGTTCCGACCGCTTCCCCCGCTGTCAGTCCCGCGAGCAGCACCAGGGCAGGAACGGTAAAGCTGCCACCACCAATTCCGGTCAACCCGACTGCCGCGGCAATGAGGAATCCAACGAGGAAGTTCATCTTTCCACCTGCGTGGAGAAGGTGTGAATTCCGCACTCAAGCTTCGTTCCGCCCCAGCGGCCAGACCTTGCATTATTGGGATCCGATGGTAAGGCTGTGCAAGGCTGGCATCCGATGCTCAGATAACCTTCGTCGTATTGCGGCAGACGGGGAATTCCGTTGGCATTGGCGTACTGCCACACTTGTTCCAAGCTCCAGTCGGCAAGCACGCTCGCTTTCCAAAGGGTTCTGCCAGTGGGCAGGCGGTGGAGTTCGAGCTTCTTCAAATTCTTGCGCGTGGGCGATTGCTCACGGCGCAGCCCGGTGAACCAGACGTCAAACGGCTCGAGCGCGCGCATGAGGGGTTCGACCTTGCGCAACTGGCAGCAACGGGTGGGCTCGCTGCGATACAGAATGCCGAAGGCGGATTCCTGCTCAGCGACCGTTTGGGCGGGAAGAACGTTGACGAGATTGAGCGACCACTGCCGTGTCATCCGATCACGGTATTCGTAGGTCTGCGGAAAGTGATAGCCAGTATCGAGGAAGAGCACCGGGACATCCGGCATACGGTTCTTTAGGAGCTGTGTCACGATCATGTCTTCGGCTTGAAAGCTGCTGGTAATGCACGCGCGCGTGCTCGTGTTCGCGGCCAGCACGGCTTCGAGCGCTTGTTCGGCCGGGAGAGTTTCCAATTCCAGAGCGAGCTTATCGACGTCCATTTAATTGCCCTCTTCCTGATTTTCTTGCGGTTTTACGAGCCACAAGGAGTTCGCCAGCGCCAAACCACGAAGGAAAACCTGTTCGTCGCTCGCGCGTTCGCTTTGCCGGGAGATCTCGTATAGGCGGTGGTTTGCTTCCATAGCGAGCCGTTCTTTGGCCTCGGCATCAAGGGCATCTCCAAAGTAAATAGCAACGGCTCCAATCCTTTGTGTCATGCGGATCGCGTCCAAGAGTGAGTCATGGAATTCAGCATTGCCGCCGAGAAGGAGTACCTCGAAACCTTTCTCGAAAAGTGCCCGCTCCAACTTCGAGGCAACAGCATGCCTATTCTCAAGCAAGAAGATCGCGGGGTGGTGCCCGTGGCGGCGGTAGCGTTCTTCGGCACGAACGGGATTCCCGGCGACTTCTTGGAATGCGATTTCGCGTTCCGCTTGGATTTGCTGGTCAGCCGGAAATTCCTGAATCATGCCGGCACCCACAGTGGCATTTGAGACCGGATCGATCAGGATGAAACTGCCGGTCACACGATTGCGCGTATAAGGATCAAAGAAGAGAGGCGCGTGAGCCTCAAATTCGACTGAGGCGATATCGTTCATATTGAGCTGCGTCGCGTGTTCCGGTTCGAGCGTATGGATGTTCACGCGGTGGGAAGTCCGCAACGCACGAATCTTTGTTTGCTTGGCGGCATGCTTTACGAGATACGTCCGCCCGACTTCCATCGGAGTTCCGTGCAGCCAGACCACCATGGCTTGGAATCGCTTCGAGACTCGCGGGCTATGTTCGGGAGAAACCAACATGTCCCCACGGCTGAGATCGATTTCATCATCCAGCTGCAGGGTCACCGACATAGGCGCGAACGCCTCCGGAAGGTCGCCGTCGTAGCTGACGATCGAACGCACGCGCGTTTTTCTGCCGGAGGGCAGCGCCACAACATCGTCACCGGGGCGGATTACTCCGCTTGCCAAGCGACCGGCAAATCCCCGGAAATTCGCATCGGGGCGAATGACCATCTGGACTGGGAACCGCAAACTTTCAAGGGCATCGCCCGTGGTGACAGGAACGGTCTCCAGGTGTTCAAGCAGCGTCGGCCCCTGATACCAATCCGTCCGTGAGCTGCGGTCGACGACGTTATCTCCCGCGAGCGCGCTGATGGGTATGCATTGCGTATGGGCAATACCGAGTTGAGACGTTAATTGGAGAATATCCTGGTGAAGCTGCAAGAAAACGTCTTCGCTGAAATCGACAAGATCCATCTTGTTCACCGCACCCAGAACATTGCGAATGCCGAGCAGTGAAGCGATAAAAGCGTGGCGCCGCGTTTGGGGAAGGATGCCCTTCGTGGCATCTACAAGAATCACGGCAAGGTCCGCGGTTGAGGCGCCCGTAGCCATGTTGCGCGTGTACTGCTCGTGACCGGGGGTGTCTGCGATGATGAATTTCCGGCGCGGCGTGGCGAAATAGCGGTAGGCCACATCGATGGTGATGCCTTGCTCGCGCTCCGCGCGAAGACCATCGGTGAGCAGCGAGAAGTCGATGGGTCCAGCGGAACGATTGACTCGGCTCTTTTTCACCGAGGCTAGCTGGTCTTCGTAGACTGCTTTCGAGTCATGAAGCAATCGGCCAATTAATGTTGATTTGCCGTCGTCGACGCTTCCCGCGGTGGTAAACCGCAGAAGCTCAGTCTGCAGGTACTCTTCGAGAGGCTCCCCAGATCTTCGGTGCGGTTTTTCGTGTGCAGTGGCGATCACTAGAAGTAGCCCTCCCGTTTTTTGAGCTCCATTGAACCTTCTTCATCGTGGTCGATCACGCGGTTCTCACGCTCGGAACGCCGGAACGAAGCCATTTCCTCAATAATTGTCGCGATGGAATCCGCCTCCGAACGGATGGCCCCGGTGCAGGGCACACAGCCAAGCGAGCGCATCCTGCACTTGAGCATTTGTGTTTTTTCGCCGGGCAAGAGTTGCTTTGCGTTATGGACCAGGACAATCGAGCCGTTGCGCAGCACCACTTCGCGTTCTTTCGCGAAATAGAGCGGGACAATGGAGATATTTTCCGCCTGGATATAACGCCAGATGTCGAGCTCCGTCCAATTCGATAGCGGAAAAACACGTATGCTTTCGCCTTTGTCGATGCGGGAGTTGAAAATGTTCCACAACTCCGGCCGCTGGTTTTTCGGGTCCCATTGCCCCAGAGGATCGCGGAAAGAATAAATTCTTTCCTTGGCCCGTGATTTTTCTTCGTCCCGCCGGGCGCCGCCGAACGCAGCGTCAAAGCCTCCTTCAGAAAGAGCGTCAAGCAGCGACTTGGTCTTCAGCAGGCCGCAACATTTTTGTGTTCCCAGCGAGAAGGGATTCGCACCCGCATCCAGAGCCTCTTGATTTTTGTGTACGATAAGCTGAGCGCCAATCTCCCGCGCGTAGGCGTCACGAAACTCGATCATCTCCGGGAATTTGTAGCTGGTGTCGATATGCAGCAGAGGAAAAGGAATCTTGCCGGGAGAAAATGCCTTCTGTGCCAGGCGGAGCATTACGGAGGAATCCTTGCCGATCGAATACAGCATGACCGGGTGGGCAAATTCCGCTACGGCCTCACGGAGGATGTAGATGCTCTCCGCCTCCAGCGCCTCCAGATGATTCAACCGCCGCGGGGCATGCTGCGCCGTCCGCTGGCGGGAGGGTCCAGCCGCTGACCATTCAGAGCCTACGACTTCCGTTATGTGCGCCATAAATCTCCGTCCAAAAACAAAAAACCCACCTTCCGGGGTTCCGGCGGTGGGTTGGCTACAATCTTGTATAGAAAGGCTTTTTACAGAGCTGGCATTTCACCCATACAAGACACAGCGGCCCTCGCCGTCATTTTCTGACGACAACAGGCAGCGTTCGTTGGAGTGAAGCCGTTCACAGGAAATTAGAGTACCTAACCCCCTTAGACGTTACAAATCACCTTTTCGTTTTCGAACTATCGTTATTTTCGATGGCTGGAACGCGAATTTGGTTACCGCCCCGAGTTGTCGTCGGCCAAAACTCTATAAGGCGGCTGAAACAGTCAACCCTCTATTGTATGCGATCCATTTCCCCGCACTCTTTAACTTTGGCCCTCGCAGTCCTTCGCGCCCAACACGAGTCTGGGTGAATTGTCGACAATCCGGAAACTATCCACAAACGGGGTTATGGGAAGTTTGGGCGGATGGTAATGGGAAGTCGGCTTGTGTTTACCAGTCCATCGCTCATGAGAAACGCGTTTATCGGGAGCAATCTGCCAACCCGGAGGCATTACTTCCGGCTTCCCCGTTAGGCCTAGCCGAGTTCGACCCTCTACGTTAGTTGATGCCTTTTGATGACCGAGATGACTGCGGTTGCCTTCAGGGCAACAGCGTAAAAATGCATCGACAGTTTTGAGTAAACTTGTCAGCGTGCCAAAGGCATGGGAAGAACGTTCGTTCGACCGAGCTCTTGTTTGTCTGGCGCAACAGCCACACCATCACGAAACGCAACGAGGCTTCCAGAGTTGGCTGGAACGCGTTCACCAGGAACGATAATACCAACAAGATTTAGCGGATCTGCAGCGGAAACAGTCGTAACTTCGCGGGTGGGATTCTGCTTACGCTTGGCTCGCAACGATTCCACGGCTAGGGGCAAAGCGAATTGCTCGCCCAAAAACCCACTGACAAACCGGCCCCCACGAATTTCCCCGCGGTCTTCAAGGCGTCGCAGAGTGATCAGTACTTCACGCCATTTCGAAAGTATGGTCTCGCGCGCTAGGAGCTCACGGAAAACAATTCCGTAGCGATGCAACAGCATCCAGCATGCCGTTTCGAGCGCTCGCGTATGGTCCTGCGCATCACCGGAGTAAAGCAACGACCATCGGCCGGAACTCTGCCTCGGACGCGCAGTTCGTCCGCGGCCCTGGCCGGAGCGACGCTTGGGATCGATCAGCGCACGCAAATTGTCGAAGCCGTCCGCTGTGATCAATCCAGCAGCGACGAGCTCCCAAAGTCCGGTTTCTACTTGAGCCTTCAGCTTGCCCGTGCCTCGCACGATATCCGGGAAAAAAGAAGCGCCGCGCTGCCGCAAGAACTGTAAAACCGCTGCCGCGTCCATACTCAGGCCTGCCGGCTGTATTTCGGTCGTGTCGCGCCGTGGAATCATCCAGTCGCTATCTTCACGCACAAAGAAGGTGATTGGCGCGACGCTGGTAGGAACGACGCGCCGCTTTCCGCCCGAGAACGCCTCAAGCGTAGCGGGATGTGGTGACAGCCGGCCCCAGCCGGCCGCGCCCGTAAGGCAAAGATCGTCGAGCACCTTAGGATCGAAATCGCCGATGCGGCGCCGCAGAATCTGGAGTTCCCATGAATTTGCAGGCGCTTCAAACCCTTGCAATTGACGAATCACTTCGTGCGTGCCACGTTCGCCGAGTAACTGCGTACGCGGCGCTACGTGCTGCCAGGAAAGCAGCCAGTCCATAAATTGCGCGGGAGTGACAGACTGGATTTCTTTCCTTAGCCGTCCCAAAGTGAGGCGGTGGATGCGGGCAAGTAGTCGGCGTTCGCACCATTCTATCGAACCCGAAACGATATCGTCCGAAACGGTGCCAGTAAACTTGCCGCGCAGTACGACTCCTCTGGACTCCAGGCGCAACAGAGATTTTTCTATATCCGGGACTGACAGTGCGAGCGCGGTGCTTACTTGAGTTGCTGTGATTGGGCCACTGTGAGCGATCCATCCTGTGACGCAGGCCAACAAAGCCTCTTCGCGCGAAAGTTCGTGCCACTCGACATGCGGCACGGGCGCTTCGAAGCTGGCTGAAGGAAATATTTGCATGAATGCGGACACGCGTTCTGAAGCTACCCAATACGCTGCGTCACCCACGCGAGCAAGACCAGCGCGGCGCTCGGTCGCGAGCTGATCGAAAAGAGGAGTCCAGGCAGGCACCGAATCGCGCAATTTCTCGCTCAAACCATTGTTTCCGCGCAAGATTTCGGTGCCAACGGGTAACCCAATTAACGTGAGCAGAGCGTCGTGTAACTCCTCCGCGTCGCGCACATCAGGCCACGCTTCATCGCACACCTCGGCGATTGCCGCAGGATCGAGGCGGCCGATTTCTTCAAGCACCGAGTCCGGCAAAACGCGACGCATTTCGACGGCACGAGCACGGCGTTCTTCGAGCGGTGCATCATCGAGATATGCGTAAGGATTGGCGTTTAGAATTTCGTGCGCGAATTGCGACGCTATTGGCGTATCTACCGCTAGGCACTTGATCTCTCCGGAAGCTATGCCGCCCAAGACGCGCTCGAGGCCTTCGATGTCCATGGCTTCGGTAAGGACATCCTTCATCACTTCACGGATGAGCGGGTGATTGGGAATGCTGATGTCGCCGGCGGCGAGATTTTCGGGGCATGCCTGTTGCTCTGGGAATACCGCAGCCAACAAGTCATCTGCTCGCATGCGTTGAATATTCGGCGGCACTTTCTTTCCACCGCGGAAGCGGAGTAAGGCTAGCGCCCGCCCCGCATCCCATCGCCATCGCGTAGTGAAAAGAGGAGAGGCCAGCACAGCCTGCTCGAGAACAGAACGAACGGAATTCGGATGCAGGAAGTGAAAAACATCGGCCAACGGAAAACTATGCTGCTCGCTCAGCGAAATATTGAGTCCATTGTCGGTCGCGGCAGCTTGCAGCTCAAAGTTGAACGAGCGGCAGAAACGCTTACGGAGCGCGAGACCCCAGGCTTTGTTGATACGCGCGCCAAACGGCGCGTGGATGACAAGTTGCATGCCTCCGCTTTCGTCGAAAAAGCGTTCGGCGATTACGGTGGCTTGGGTTGGGACCTCTCCCAAGATCCTACGACCAGCAAGGATGTATTCGACTACCTGTTCGGCGCCAGCGTCATCCAAACCACATTCAATTTTCAGCCAACTTATCGCGGAAGAGGCCTCCTGAGGGAACTTCCTCACGGGATCGGAAACCGTGCCAGGAACAAAAGAACTGATTTTTTGTCGTAAGACTGCGACGTGTGTTGAAAGTTCGTCGGTTCGCGCCGGCGCTTCACCGCGCCAAAAAGGAATGGTGGGAGCAGCACCTTGCGCGTCTTCCACCAAGACGCTGCCGGCTTGAACTCGCCGGATTCGCCAGGAAGTGTTTCCGAGCAGCATAATGTCGCCAGCAAGGCTTTCTACCGCGAAGTCTTCGTCAATCGTTCCAACAGCTGCTCCTTCAGGCTGCGCAATTACGGTGTATAAAGCATTTTCCGGAATGGCCCCGCCACTCGTAATCGCCGCCAAACGACTGCCACGGCGGGCACGGATCACGCCGTTCACACGATCGCGATGGAGATATGCAGCATAACGACCGCGCGAGCTGGCAATGCCTTCGGAGAGCATGACGAGAATTTCGTCGAATTCCGCTCGTCTGAGATTGCGATAAGAATATGCATGGCGCACAGCCTGGAATAACTCCGTTTCGTTCCAATCTTCGGCAGCGCACATAGCCACAATCTGCTGCGCCAGAATGTCAAGCGGAGCTTCGGGAATCGCTATGCGATCGAGATCTCCTTGGCGAATTGCGCGCACGAGTGCGGCGCATTCCAAGAGCTCGTCGCGAGTTGTCGCGAAGATCCGGCCTTTGGGCACGGCGCCGCGCCAGTGACCCGCTCGGCCGATACGCTGCAAACCGACGGAAATCGAACGTGGCGAACCGATCAGGCAAACCAGGTCGACCGCGCCAATATCGATGCCGAGCTCGAGAGATGCCGTCGCTACAAGCGCGCGGAGCTCTCCGGATTTCAATTTCTTCTCGGCCACGAGACGCAGCTTGCGCGACAAACTGCCGTGATGCGCGGCGATGGCATCGCTCCCGAGGCGCTCGGCGAGATGATGAGACATGCGCTCTGCGAGACGGCGGGTGTTGACGAAGATAAGAGTTGAGCGATGCTGTGTGGCCAGAGTGGCAATCCGATCGTAGATCTCGGCCCACATTTCGTTGGACGCAACTGGGCCAAGCTCGCTGGCGGGAACTTCGATGCCTAGATCCAACTCGCGACGATGACCTATTTGCACAACCGCGGGATCGGGCCTATCGTTTCCAGTCAGAAACTGAGCCACGAGCTCGATCGGTTTCTGGGTCGCCGAGAGACCGATGCGTGTCAGGCGCTTGCCAGTCAAATGATCGAGGCGTTCCAGCGAGAGCGCCAGATGGGCACCGCGTTTGTCGTCAGCTACGGCATGGATTTCATCCACGATGACCGAGTCAATGGTCCGCAGGATTTCGCGGCTCTTCGCCGCAGTAAGGAGGATGTAGAGAGATTCCGGAGTAGTTACCAGAATATGCGGCGGATGCGCCAGCATAGCGCGGCGCTCATGCGCGAGCGTATCGCCGGTCCGCACCGCGGTACGAATCTGAGGCATCAAGATTCCGCGTTGCCCGGCGAGCTGAAGGATTTCGCCCAAAGGAATTTCCAGGTTTTTCTGAATGTCATTGCTCAGCGCCTTGAGCGGTGACACATATAGGACTTCGGTGCAGTCAGTTAATTCACCGCGGATCGCTTTTCGCACTAGACGATCGATGCAGATCAGAAAGGCCGCGAGCGTTTTTCCCGATCCTGTTGGAGCCGAGATCAGCGTTGTTTTGCCGGCCAAAATCTGAGGCCAGCCTTCTTGCTGCGGTTCGGTAGGCGTGCCGAAGCAGCCGACGAACCAATCGCGGACGAGCGGATGCGCCCATTCCAGACCTGAAGCGAGCGGTAGTGTCGGCCTTTGGTTCATTTCTAGTTCTAATTATAGCCTGAGGACTGTAAGCATTTGATTCGTGGATGGTGAGCGACTCTTAGCTTAGCCTAGTCTCCCTCCGTACCAGTTACCAGACGGGGCTTCGGAACAAAGTCCGCATCCGCCATAGCCTTCAATCAGGGAGCCACTGGTTGAAGAACGGGTGGCTTTGCGTTCGTCGCGATCTGATGAAACGTCGAGTGTCGTCGCACCCATTTGGTTTACACGGGAATCACCCTGCGCTCAGCAAGATGACGGTTGGACTCTACAGCTAGTGCATGGGAGGCAACTCGCAGTACGAGGCCATCGCCAGGCACATGGAACTGTTTAAGAACGTCAAGCACATGTGCAGTGTGTTGGTTCCTTCATCAGACAGGGAAGGCGTAAAGTGGGTGCGGATTTAGCGGGCCGCAGTGGATGCGACGAGCGTGAGCTTTTTTGTGTTGTCGTCAGGTACGCGATCGATTAAGAGAAGGAAGGGATCGACGCCAGCCTGGTCGGGTAGTTCGTCCACGGTAAATGTTTGCGTGGATTTCGTTGAGGTGAGATGCAGGCGCTGGCGGTAAAGTGTCTTGCCGTACTTTTCCCTTTTTCCGGTTTGGCAAACGCACCGATTTCAATCCAATCATCGAGCGGGACTTCGGTTTCGTTGCCCTTGTCGTCGGCTTTGTATTTATGGGTTTCGATGTCTAGCTTGATGTCGAATTTGCCGTCGGCGCGCTCTTCGGCGGTGGCGTCGAGCGTGCGATTCGAAAAAATCGTGATGTCCTCGAAGAGCTTCTTGAGCAGGTATTCGCTGTCCAGCTCCGGACGACACAATGTGCAAAAACGACAAAGATTGGGGGGAACGCTAAGACTCAGGCAGCTTGGTCTAGGAGCGTTCGACCTTGGGAGTTGACTGAGCTTCCAGCGGTTCGCAGAAATGATCCATCGGAATAGGCGCGTACTCGACGTCGATGATCTCGAGATGCTCCGTCTTCGCTGGCGCGCGCAGATTCACGCGGTCGCCGGGGCTCGCCTTCATCAGCGCATTGGCGAGGGGCGAGCGCCAGCTAATGTAGCCGCGGTCGAGGTCCACCTCGTCGACGCCGACGATCGAGACGACGTGTTCGAGGCCGGCGGCGTCCTTGTAGGTCACGGTTGCGCCGAAGAAGACGTGCGTAGCGGCTGCCCCCGGCCGCGGAGCGGCGGGATCGACGACCACGGTCGCGTCAATGCGTTTCGTGAGAAAGCGAATCCGCGAATCGATCTGGCCTAACCGTCGTTTGCCGTAGAAGTAGTCGGCGTTTTCACTGCGGTCCCCGTTACTAGCAGCCCACGCTACGACCTCCACCACCGCGGGCCGTTCGGGACTCAGTAGGAACAGACGCTCGTCTTTCAGCCGCTGCAACCCGGCGGGCGTGATGTAGTTCTTGAGCGTCGGCCCCGCTGGCTCCGGTCGAGGTCCTCGGAGTGGCCGCTTTTCTCGCATTTGCCAATCTGCCATGGGATTCGTGTACTTGTGGGTGACCCAATCTCGGAGGGTTCGCGCCTCGGTCCCGATAATTCCTCGCACGATGAACGTGAGGTACGCGGGCTAGATGTCGAATGATACATCGGTCTTTCCTGTCGCACTCTTATAAAATGCGGTGACCCATCCGATTGCATATCAAGGCCAAGAAGTATGCGGTTCACCTAAGCGATGAGTCGATGAGGTGCCCATTTCCAATGAATGGTTCGTGTTCGACCTGTAGGCTCACACTGATTCCGGCGGTTTGTCGGCTACACGGAAGTTATCTCGAAACGAGGTTCGCGCACGTCAGCAGTAATGTCCGCGAACGGGACTTCTGGCCCGGAAGAGTTTCCCAGTGCGCCTCGACTCAGGCTGAAGCCAGCTATCGCAATCGACCTTCACGCGCCATCGGTAAACACTAGCGGACTTCTCGTTACCTATCCGGAATGGGCTGAGCAGACAACCGGACGGTGAGTGGGTTTTTTGGGTGAACTCGAAGAAAGGAGAGAACAGTGCCTCATGTGATCGTGAAGCTGTAGCCGTGACCGTTGGATTGCTGGCGAGAAGCCGACTTCTCGTTACTTATCTTGATCGAGACATGGAGTTCGTCCGGACTCCGAAGCATTCGGACAAAATGAGTTGGCACCGGAATTCGTCGGTTCAAATTAAGCCTCCGCAACCAACAAATTCTTTCTTTTCAGAGAACTCCGCAACCATCCGAATTGACAGTTTAGATTTCCAATCCGGCAGACGATCAAAAAGGGACATAGTTTCCGAATCGCCGTCATCCGAGAGGCGTCTGTTATGGGCGACTTCATGATCCCAAAACGCTTCCCAAATATAGGGTCAGCGCCTTCTTGAATTCCGCCACAATCAAGTCTTTCCCTTTTTCGCCCGCTTCTCCATAGAGCTTCTTCAAGCCTCAGACCATCTCGAGAGTCGCGTTCGCAGCCAGCATTGCTCGTTCGTCGGAAAGGGATGGGTTCTTTGGAGTTGCTGAGCAAGGCCAGCAATCACTTCGGCGCCCGAAAGCAGACAAAGAGGATAATTTGGGGGGGGCGTGGCGAATTCGAGAAAAAAGTTTTGGTTCGTTAGTAAAGTAGTTGTTTCACTC
>Ga0210405_10000983_pt1 | contig 34758 bp, 28 predicted proteins | sample IncBWH11MmetaG_FD_155492 | JGI IMG/M metagenome (GOLD analysis project Ga0210405, IMG submission 155492) | Forest soil microbial communities from Barre Woods Harvard Forest LTER site, Petersham, Massachusetts, United States - Inc-BW-H-11-M | ecosystem: Environmental > Terrestrial > Soil >... | reverse complement strand
CGAAATTGGGGAAATTCTCGTCGGGACGATGCTCACCGGGCACGGATTTCAGGTCCACGACCTCGGAGTTGACGTCGCGGGTGAGAAGTTCGCCGCCAAGGCGCGCGAACTGAAAGCCGACATCGTCGGCGTCTCCGCGCTGCTAACCACAATAATGCGCAACCAAAAGAGTGTGGTCGAGGCGTTGGAAAAAGAGGCGCTGCGCCCGCAAGTAAAAGTGATGGTCGGAGGCGCACCGGTCACCCGTCGCTGGGCCGACGAAATCGGCGCCGACGGCTACGCCAAAGACGCCATGAGCGCAGTGACGCTGGCGCACGAGTTGATGCAGCAGAAGTTGCAAACCGTGTCGTAGAGACGTTGCTTGCAACGGTCTCTGCCGCCAGCGCCACAGGCTCGCGGATTCACGAACACTGTCAGCAGAGACGTAGCAAGCTACGTCTCTACAGGAACTGCACATGCGACCCAAACTCGAACTCCTCGACAAGCCGCTGATTGAACACATCCTCGACGAAGCCTTCCAACTCATCGAAGACCCCGGCGTGCGTGTCGCCCCTTACGTTGAGGACCTGCTGCGCGCCGCCGGCAGCACGGTGAAAGAAGGCGTCGCTCACATCCCCGAAGTCCTGGCCCGCCGCCTAGTCGACCTGGTTCCGCGCGGATTCTGCCCCTACGGCCGCCTCGGGAAACCGGCCGTTCACTACACCGGTGACACGGTTCACTTCGATCCCGGCTCGTCGTGCCTGAACATTCTCGATCCCGAAACGCAGCAGCCCCGCCCGGCGATGTCCGCTGATCTGGTGCGCCTGGTGCCGGTCGCCGAAATGCTGCCTCAATTTGCGGCGCAGTCCACCGCGATGGTCTGCAACGATATCCCGCCCGAGATCGGAGACTGGTACCGCCTGCTGCTGGTTCTCTGGCACTCGGAAAAGCCGGTTGTCACGGGAGCATTCTCCGCCTCAAGCCTGCACACGTTGATCGATCTGCTCGCCATTGAAAGCGGAGGCCGCGAGACTCTTCGGCGAAATCCCCGCGCCATCTTCGACGTCTGCCCGTCCCCGCCTCTCAACTGGTCGGAATTCGCTTCGCAGAACCTCGTCGATCTCGCGCGCGCGGGCGTTCCCGCCGAAATCGTCAGCATGCCTCTGGCGGGCGCTACGGCACCGGTCACGCTCGTCGGTTCGGTCGTGCAGCACGCCGCCGAATGCATCAGCGGCATAACAATCCATCAGCTCGCGCAGCCCGGTTCTCCCATCGTCTGGGGAGGCGCGCCGGCCATCTTCGACATGCGTTCCGGCAAGACCCCGATGGGCGCGATCGAAACGGCGATGCTGGACGTGGCCCTGTTCGCAAGTTGGAAAGTATCTCCGCCTTCCGACGCACGCCTATCTGGTCGCAGGTGATGGTCGCTTTGTCGATGCACAAGTCGCCATGGAAAGCGGAATGTCTGCTGTGCTCGGAGCGCTAGCCGGCATCAACATGATCTCCGGCGCCGGCATGCTGGATTTCCTCGCGTGCCACAGCATCGAGAAGCTCGTCATCGATACCGAAGCTATCGCCTCGGCGCAGCGCCCGATCGAAGGCATTCAGCCCAGCGGCGTTTCCCTGGCAGTCGACATGTTCGCGCAGACAGGGCTGCAAGGCGACTGCTTAAAGCTAAAAGAAACGCGCACACTCTTCCGCAAAGAGCAGCACTTTCCCTCAGCAGTCATCGACCGCGGGCTTCCATCTCCGGACGGAATCACTCCCGACATTCTGCAGCGTGCGCGCCATCGCGTAGACGAGCTCCTTGCCGCGTACGAGCGCCATACCCTGGCCGACGAAGCTGAGCAGGAGTTGATCACCTTCGCCCAGCGCGAAGCCATGTCATCCGGATTGGAAGGCCTGCCTGGGATCCTCTGCCACGAACCCAACCGGACAAAATAAAAGACGGCTCCGCGGTAGCGCCGGCGCTTGCCCTGAGCGAACTCGAATGGGTCCCGCCGGCTGTGGCGGGGGCGTTTAGCCCCCGAGTCTGCGGACAATGCAATACTTCAGATTTTTTTTGAGAAAAATCGTTCGTTGGCAACGAGATTCTAGTCGAAATGGCCTATTCCATGATGACAGTCGACTGCCCGGAAATCTCAAACCGCTTGCGGCAGCGCATATTCTTGCAGGCCATCATGTCATCCTTCCGCACCATGTAGGAACGGAATTTCGCGAAGCGGGCGCGGTCGCGTTCATCGGCTCTTCCCCCAAGCTGGCGCTTTTTGGTGCGTACCACCCAGGTCACTTCATACTCCGCCGCCTGGTGACAATGCGGGCAATTCAGCGAAGCCGGTTTCTTTTCCTGACGCTCATCAAAAAAATCGCGCTCTTCCATAGTTGTAGGAGCACCAGCTCAGCGGCGCTCGGTCAAACATGAATTATTGCACACTTGAGCGAGCGCATTCCTCCGTGTGCCTCCGTGACCTCTGTGGTTCAGGCCCTTCCTGCATCAGCTAGAATTCCAACTGTCTCAGGCACGACAGGGCTCAACGTGACAAGAAAGAAGAAACTCAAACGCTTCCGCGCAGTGACCGCAGTGAAGGAGCTTGCCCGCGAGCGCGTCGGCGCGCCACCGGCAGGGAAGATTGTTGTCGAGAAGAAGAAGAAACCGGAGAGACACAAGCCGACGTTGAGCAAACTGCTGAATGACTCTGAGTGATCCTGTCGCGCCTAGTTAAAGCTGACGGTTACGTTTCGATTTGCGGTCAGATTCAGCATGCATGGATTGATCGTGCCCGCCGAATCGCATCCCGACCAGCTTCCAAATGAAGAGGTACCCGCGGGTGTGGCTGTTAGGGTGACCTTCGTACTGACGGGGAAAGACTGCGTCACACAAGGGCCTGGACTGGAACAACTCAGCCCCAGCGGGCTGCTCGAGACCGCTCCCGAACCGAGGCCCTGAAATGTCAACGTCAAGGCGGGATTGCCTCCGCCGCCGCCGCCGGAACTTGTGAAGCAAACCACGTTCCCGGTCATATAACCGGTGACAATGGCACCCGATGACGAGATCCCGCCGTCGCTCGAATTGGTGGCCACCGTGGCCGAAATCAGGGTCGCTCCACAATTGAGGCCGGTTACTGTCAGAAGCCCGGAGGAGTCGACCGTCATCATTTGCGGAGTGTTGGAATTCCACGTCACCTTGCTGGTTATGTCCTTGGTGACCGGTGGATGAATGTAGTTCCCCAGAGCCCTGAGCTGCACCTGCGAGCCGGCGTTAAAGATGACTGGGATATTCGACGCCCCAAAGGTTTCCGATGCTGGTTGAACCGAAATGGACTCCAACTGCTGATCACGCCCACAACTGGAAAGACTGACCAAAACCGTGGCAAGTGCGATAAGGACGACAATGACGAGCAACTTCCGGATCATGCTAGCTCCTGGGACCGAGCGCCGGGCACGCGCACTGCGGGTGGAATGGGGCCAATGTAGTCAATGCCCGCATAAAATGCAATAGCCCACGAGGTCCGGCGCACTCGATTTCCTTCGTGAACCTTCGTGCCCTTTGTGGTGAAAGATTTTGGTGCCTCAGCGTACCGCCTCCGCCACGTACTTCACGAACTCGTTCACATCCTCTTCGGTCGTATCAAACGAGCACATCCACCGCACGATGCCGTCCTCCTCGATCCACGGATAGAAGAAGTATTTCTCCTTGATCTTCTCAATCGCGTGTTTCGGGATCTGCGCGAACACGCCGTTGCACTCTACCTTCCAGACGACGCGCACCTGAGGAATCTTTCTAACCTCGGCTTCGAGTACCTGTGCCATGCGGTTAGCATGTTCGGCACTGCGTTTCCACAGGTCGTTCGTCAACAGCGCCTCAAACTGCGCGGCGATAAACCGCATCTTCGACGCGAGTTGCATCCCCTGCTTGCGCAGATAAAGAAAATCAGCACTGAACGGGCGGTTGAAAAACACCACCGCCTCGCCGCCTATGATGCCGTTCTTGGTGCCGCCAAACGAAAGCACATCCACACCCAGGTCGCGCGTGGCCTGCCCTAACGTTTGCCCGAGGCTCACCGCCGCATTCGCGATGCGGGCCCCGTCCATATGCAGGAACATCCCCCGCTCGTGCGCGAACCGCGCCAGTGCCTGAACCTCTTCGGGTTGGTACACCGTGCCCATTTCCGAAGCCTGCGTAATCGAGATGACCCGCGCCTGCACGTGATGCTGATCCCCGATCCCGTGATACGCGTGCCGCACAGACTCCAGCGTGATCTTCCCATCGCGATGCGGCAGCGGAATCAGCTTGCATCCGGTGTGTTTCTCCGGCGCTCCACACTCGTCGGTATAGATGTGTGCGTAGTCGCTACACAGAACGGCATGGTAAGAACGGTTCAACGCCTGCAGCCCCAGCACGTTCGCGCCGGTACCATTGAACGTAAAGAACACATCGATGTCGTCGCCGAAATGCTCCTGGAACTTCGCAACTGCCGCCCGCGTGTAAGGGTCGTCTCCGTAGGCCACCACGTGTCCCTGGTTCGCCCGCGCGATGGCTTCCAAAACTTCCGGATGAACTCCGGCATTATTGTCGCTGGCGAACCCACGAGTGATTTTTGCAAATGTCATAGCGGATCAATGTAGCAGACAGCGGAAAGGCTTCACCACAGGGGACACAGAGGTCACGGAGGAGTTCCTCTATGCCTCTCTGTGCTCTCTGTGGTGAAGCCTTTGACGTTGGCTGCCCAGCACTCAGTCAATTACAATGCCCCTTCCCCGAGGTGCTTAACCGATGCGCCAGTTCGTCAGTCGTCTGTTTCCCGTCCTGGCTCTTTCGCTGCTGGTTCGCGCCCAGACTCCCGAGCAGAAGACCGCCCGCTATCTCGACTCCATCCGCAACCAGCCATCGTTGCTGCTAGCGTTCTTGCACGATATGCCAAAAGGCGGAGACCTCCACAACCATCTCGATGGCGCTTTGTACGCCGAGGATCTCATCGACTTCGCCGCCTCCGACAACTATTGCATCGATCGCACCACTTCCCGCCTGCTGGCCCCGCCCTGCGATGATTGCGAACACTACACGCCCAAGCCCGCCATCCGCTGCGCCTACGACGACCACATTCTCTATAACCAGATCATCGATGCTTGGTCCATGCGCAATTGGCGCGCCGGGGAGGAATCGGGCCACGACCACTTTTTTGCCACCTTCGACAAATTCGGCCTTACTTCGCACAACCATGTGCCCGAAGCGATTGCTTCAGTGATCAACCGGGCCGCCAAAGAGCACGTGCAATACATCGAGTTCATGCACACCGGCGACGGCCGCGCCGCGGCCCAACTCGGCCTGAAACTGGGATGGGACGATGATTTCGGAAAAATGCGTGAGAAGCTTTTGTCTGGAGGATTGAAGGAGATCGCCGCCGCGACCAGCAAGAGTCTCGCCGAAGACGAAGCGAAAGCGCGTACCGAACTGAAATGCGGATCCCCGGAAGCCGAACCTGGATGCAACCTCACCGCCCGCTATCTCTACCAGGTCCTGCGCGGACTTCCGCCCGAAGCCGTGTTCTCTCAGATCGTTCTAGGATTCGAATTGGCCTCGTCCGATCCTCACTGCGTTGGCCTCAACCTCGTCATGCCGGAGGATTGGTACGTTCCCATCCATGACTTCAACCAGCACATGGCTATGCTGGATTATCTGCATGGCATCTATCCGAAAATCCACATCACGCTGCACGCGGGCGAAATCGCCATGGGACTGGTGAAACCCGAGGATCTTTCGTTCCACATCCGCGCCTCGGTCGAGCGCGGCCACGCCCAGCGAATCGGCCACGGTGTCGATGTCATGCTCGAGAAAGATCCCGTGGGCCTGATGAAAGAGATGGCCGCCCGCAACGTGCTCGTCGAGATCAATCTGACGTCGAACGACCAGATACTCGGCGTCAGCGGCGACGACCATCCCCTTCCGATCTACATGCGGTACGGAGTTCCCGTCGCGATTTCCACCGACGATGAGGGCGTCGCCCGCTCCGACATGACGCACGAATATCTGCGCGCCGTCGAGTCCTACCATCTGTCCTATACTGTGTTGAAGCGTATGACGCGCCAGAGTGTCGAGCACAGTTTTCTCCCGGGACAAAGCTTGTGGGCCGAGACCAAGAGTACGTTCCGTCCGGTCACCCCCTGCGCATCCGATATAGCTGATAGAAAACCGTCCGGCGCATGCGCAATCTTCCTCGTAGCAAACGAACGGGCAAGCGAGCAGTGGAAGTTAGAAGCCGCCTTCGCCGAGTTCGAGAAGAAGTACTAGATGGACAAGCGGCATTCGTCGTCGCTTCCAGGTTCGAAGGTGGAAGAGCGGCGCTTTAGCGCCGCGTTAGCGCTCGAAAGAATGTGGGCTTTAGCCCCTGCGTGACCCGTGCCCCGCAAACGCACTCTGATCCCGTCCCCACTCGCCTGGACCACGCTGAACCTCCCGGTCCAGCACCCGCCGCTGCCCGTCATCGCCGAGCGCGGGGGCAGCCAACTCCGTACGCCTCTCCCGGTTGCCATCGTCGACACGCGCGAGCAAAATCCGCTCTCCTTCCGCCGCTTCCGCGGATGGTTCGCCAAGATCGAACACCGCGCCCTGCCCCTCGGTGACTACTCCATCAAAGGCATGGAAGACTCTTGCGTCGTAGAACGCAAAGATCTCGCCGACCTGATCTGCTCATTCACGACGAACCGCACAGTCTTCGTCAACCGGCTCCGCCGCATGGCCGAACGCCCACACAGCCTGCTCGTGGTCACGTCGTCTTTGTCAGAGATTAAATCCGAATATCCCTACCGCGCCGCCAATCCCAACCGCATCACCCAATCGCTGATCGCCGTGCTCACCGGCCTTCGCCTCCCGTTTATCTGCACCGACACGCACGAACTCGGCGAGGAGATCGTCGCCTCCTACCTCTACCAGACATTTCTGTATGATTGGCTGGATCGCAACGGCCACGGCCGCCACCTCGTCGACGGCGACCTGTGATGTAGCGCCGGCGGTCTCGCCCGCGCACTCCGAGGCGAAGACAGAGCTCAAACATCTTCAATGACCGACCCATTCACCCAAGCCGACGCTGCCGCACAATTAATCCTGAACCGCACCCCACTCCGTCCCAAGATCGGCCTCGTCCTTGGCTCTGGCCTCGGCGCCTTCGCCGACTCACTCGCCGACGCCACCCGCGTCCCCTACTCTGAAATTCCTTCCTTCCCGCAATCCACCGCCATCGGCCACGCCGGTCGCCTCGTCATCGGTAAAGCCGACGAAGTCGCAGTCGCCGCGATGCAAGGCCGCGTTCACTTCTACGAGGGATACTCCGCAGCGCAAGTCGCGTTCCCGATCCGCGTTTTCGCCCGCATGGGGATCACAGCCGTGATCCTTACCAACGCCGCCGGGGGAATCAATCTCGGCTTTTCGCAAGGCGCTCTGGTGCTCATCCGCGATCACGTCAACTTGCAGGGAACCAATCCTCTGGTCGGCCCCAACGACGACCGCTTCGGCGTCCGTTTCCCCGACATGACCCATGCCTATCGCAGAGAATATCGGCAGGCCGCGCGCGAAGAAGCCAGCAAGCTGGGCATCCCTCTGCACGAAGGCGTCTACGCCGCACTCCTCGGACCCAGTTATGAGACGCCCGCGGAGATCGAATATCTCCGCCGCATCGGCGCCGACCTGGTAGGAATGTCAACGGCCGCGGAAGTAATCGCCGCGCGTCACATGGGACTCAACGTCCTGGCAATTTCCTGCGTCACAAACATGGCCGCAGGAATCCTGGACCAGCCGCTCTCCCACGCAGAAGTAATGGAAACCGGCGAGCGAGTGAAGTCCACGTTCGAGTCACTCCTCAAAGCCGTCTTGCCGCGAATCGCACGCGAAGTCGGAAGTTAATTGGTTCAGGTAGCGACAGCCGCCTCGGCTGTCCCGCAAAGGCGAAGCCGAGCGGCGCTTAGTTGATTTTTGCCTAAACATCGCTAACCGTCACTGCCCCGCCCGCGGAATCACCAGCGCGGCAGGCGGCCTAATCCCATACGTCTCAGCAAAACTCCTCTGATTGAGCGCCAGCCCCAGATGCCCGCGCGAATCGACGTATAGCAACGGATTCCCCACCGGAACATCGCTGAACGTCTTCACGAATTTCATCTTCAACTCTTTGTCGCCGACCTTCACCGGAACTTCCTGCCCATGCTTGTAGCCGAGCTTCAGAAAATCGCCCCCATCCACGTTGGTCACAAGATTTCCGAATGGTCCATCCGTAGCAATCACAGAAGCCTTCAATCCGTGATCATCGATCGTCGCGACTTTCAGATCAAGCCGCACAAGATCTTTCACCGGCATCGCCGGACCAACCTTGTTCCAATCGTCGCCACGTGCCAAGTGCGCTCCCACTGGCGAAAAAATGTCGCGTCCATGAAACGTCGACGATAGCTTGCTGCCGATCATCCACTCGGTGTTGGTAATTTCGCGAACCGCGTCAATCCCGTCGCGCTGCTCCACCAGCGTGATCACGCCATTGTCGGGCAATACAAAGTACTGTCCCTTCCTCGAATGGGCAACGACGGCCTTCCGCGAACTACCCACTCCCGGGTCGACCACCACGACGAAGACCGTTCCGCTGGGATAATACGGCGTCGCTCCAAATAGATAGCGAGCTCCTTCGAAGATCGAAAACGGCGTCACCTGATGCGTGAGATCCACGATGCGCACGTCAGGCATGATTCCGTACATCACACCGCGGCAGATCGCAACGGAATCGTCGAGCACTCCGAAATCCGTCATGAAAACAATGGTCGGCGGATACTTCTGTGCCGCGTCGTTCGCCGCCCACGCCCATGAAGGAGAAATCGTCAGCAAGAGAATCGCGAGTGTAACTGCGATTGTGTTACGGACATCGAATTGCCCACGATGGATCGAAGATGCAATCATCAACCGCTCCCTTCTATTCTCGTTCCGCAATGGATTGGTGACGAGGTATTGCTGGATTTCCCCACGATCGGCGAACACCCACAGATCTTCATGGCTCAGAGCACTTGATTCTAAGCAAAGTATCGCAACGCAGGAAGCCGAAGCCCACTCATCGCTCCGTCCAGTTATAATCCAGCTGAGCACACTCCGCTGCTCGATCTCTATGTGGAGGCCTCATGCCGCAAGCCATTCCCGATAAATACAAGGATCTCTTCCAGAAACGGGCCTTTGCCAACCTCGCCACTCTCATGCCCGATGGCCGCCCCCAGGTCACTCCGGTCTGGGTCGACTTCGACGGCGAGCATGTCATCTTCAACTCGGCCCGTGGCCGCCAGAAGGATAAGAACGTTCGCCGCGATCCGCGTGTCGCGCTCGCCGTCGTCGATCCCGAGAATCCTTATCGCTACCTGGAAATCCGCGGCCGAGTCACCGAGATCACCGAGGACGGTGCCGACGAGAGCATCAATAAGCTGGCCAAGAAGTACCTTGGCGTCGATAAATACCCCTACGGCCAGCCCGGCGAAGTCCGCGTCCTCTACAAGATCAAACCCGAACACACCACGGTAATGGGATAACTGGAGTCAGCAACAACCACGTAGGGACAGCCGCCTCGGCTGTCCAGCGGCCCAGCAGTATCGGGCCGCGGTTAGCAGGCAACGGACGGCGCTTCCGTGATATGCAGCACCGTATAAAATCAGCGCTTCTATACCAGCATAAAGATGTGGAAGAGCGGCGCTTTAGCGTCGCGTTCAGCCGGAAAAAGATGGGGCTTCTAGCCCCGTGTGAGGCGCTATTCGCTCCTACAACCTCTGCTTCCTAGGCTACGGAAACGTCAACCGGACTCTAGTCCGCTTGCTCGACGACTGTTCCGCCGAACTCCGTGACCGCTACGGCATCAAGTTCTGCGTCACCGGCATTGCCTCCCGCCGCTTAGGATGGATCGCCGATCCAGCCGGCATCGATCCCGAAAAGTGTGGCGCGGGCACTCCTGCCCGCGAAATCTCACCAGGAAGCGTCAACCTCTGGCTAAAAAATGCCCAAGCCGACGTCCTCTTCGAAGCCACCTCTCTCAACGTCGAGAACGGCCAGCCCGCCGTCGACCACATCCGTGCCGCCCTCCATCACGGAGCCCACGCCATCACTGCCAACAAAGGACCCATCGTCCACGCCTACCGCGAACTCCGCGACCTGGCTGCGAACAAAGGCAAGCGCTTCCTCTTCGAATCAACCGTAATGGATGGCGTCCCGATCTTCTCGCTCTTCGACCAACTCCCCGCGATCCACTTGCAAGGCTTTCACGGAATCCTGAACTCGACTACAAACGTCATCCTCAGCCAGATGGAACAAGGCCTGAGTTTCGATGAAGCGCTAAAGAAAGCGCAGGAACTCGGCGTCGCCGAAACTGATGCCACCCACGATATCGACGGCTGGGACGCCGCCGTAAAAACCGCCGCCCTGATCACTGTTCTGATGGATACGCCCGTCCGCCTCGATCAGATCGCGCGCGAAGGCATCCGCGAGCTGACACCGCAGGCCGTCCGAAACGCGAAGCGCGATGGATGGCCCTTCAAACTCGTCTGCCGCGCACGCCGCACCGAAAACGGCATCGAAGCGACCGTGAAGCCAGAAAAGATCCTGAGCACGCAACCGATGGCAAAGATTGCCAACACGTCTTCCTATATCTACTTCGAGACTGACATATTCCCCGGCCTCGCGATCACCGAAGAAAATCCTGGCCTCTACGCGACCGCCTACGGCCTGCTGGCGGATTTTGTCCGCGCCGTCGGCATTATCAATTTGTAGGGCCACAGGGCTAGGCCACAGGGCTATGCCTTGCACCCTTCGTAGCCTCGGGTTACACTTCCCCGGTCAAAGGCTTCCCCTGCCGATTCATGGTTGGGCGCTCGTTCGGCCCTGAACGGTGCACGTGTCGCGGAGGGAAGTGTGGATCATCTTGCTGACGCACCCATCGCCAATATTCTGATTCTGGCTGGAGTGATTTTCTTGGCGGTCGGACTTTTCGGTCGGATCGGTGGATTCATTGGAAGCATTTTCGGCAACATCGAAGCCGGAACGAACTCCCGCGTGCTAGCGGGAGTGCTTGGATCAGTTCTAATTCTCGGCGGTGCGTGGATGCATCAGCAAAGCGACAAATCTGCTTTCCACGCCGCCGCTCCCGCTGAATCCGCTACTAACTCGACGAGCAAAACGATTCCCGCACCAGTAGCGACCATGGACTCCAAAACAACACCTCCGGTCACCCGCAACGACGGCGGTCCTGCAAAAGCGAAGGTCACCGCTGACGCATCCGTTCCCAAGAAGACCCAGCCCTATCTTGCCCCCACAACCCCCTCCGCCGACCGCGAGAAGTTACCTGCGACGCCCGCCGCCGTTGGCGACGAACGCCTCATCGGCACCTGGACCAACCTGATGCCGCGCTCGGACAGCATCAGGAGATTCGAGATCGTTCGCGATGCACAGGGCATGAACGTTCACCTTTGGTACGACTGCCCGTCTGGGGATTGTGACGTGGGCCATTACCGGCTCGATTTTTCCGGAAGTACTCCGACCTATGAGTACAACAGTTCGAATCGGCGCCGAGTGACCTATCTGACGTTGCAGACTCTAAATGTGCTGCACGTGCGGATCGAGCTTTTTGAAAACGGCGCCTGGTACAAGCGGAACCACTGGGTGTTTACCAAGTCAACCATATCTGAGACTTTGAAGAGCGCCTTTTCGCGATACTTCGAAGCCCCCGGCGAAAAAGCTTTCGCCATGGCGCCCGGAATGTACTCCTATCAACATAGCCAGGCCTCGCTTGATAGCGCCAAGCAAAAGGCATTGGAGCACTGCGAAAAACGTGCCGCACGTAGTTGCTTCCTTATCCTGGTCAACAATGACCCAGCTCAGTGATCCCCTGAGTCCGACGGCTGGGTTGTTAGCGGCACCGCACCGAACCGAAATTGTCTCGGCAGATAATCGCGCCGGGCGGGCTCTCGTCTCCGCCCTCGCACCGCAGTGCAACAGCACTCGTGATAGAAATAATTCAATGCCGACTGCAACCACTGCCCTTTCCGCCCTCGACCTCACCCACATCCGCACCCAATTTCCTTCGCTTTCTCAGACCGTGAACGGCCACCCCGCGGCCTTCCTCGACGGCCCCGGAGGAACCCAGGTCCCGCAGCGCGTGATCGACGCCATCTCCGCCTACCTCAGCCACGACAACGCCAACACCGGCGGAGCCTACTCCACCAGTCGCAACACCGACGCGATGATCGCGCGCGCTCGCGCCGCCATGGCCGACTTCCTCCATTGCGGCGCTGACGAAGTCGTCTTCGGTCCCAACATGACAAGCCTGACCTTCGCCATCTCCCGCGCAATCGGTCGCGAGATGAAGCCTGGAGACGAGATCCTTGTCACGCGCCTCGATCACGACGCCAACGTCTCTCCCTGGCTCGCGATGGCGGAAGATCGCGGCGTCACCGTCCGATGGGCCGAGATCCACGATGACGATTGCACGCTCGACATGTCCGACCTCACCTCGAAGATCAATCCCAACACCAGGCTGGTCGCGGTGGGCTATGCCTCGAACGCGGTCGGCACCATCAATCCCGTCCGCGTGATCACGAAACGTGCGCACGCCGTGGGCGCGCTCTGCTACATCGACGCCGTCCACTACGGACCTCACGGCTTGATCGACGTTGCCGCGCTCGATTGCGATTTCCTCGCCTGCTCCACCTACAAGTTCTTCGGCCCGCACATGGGCGTGCTCTACGGCAAGCGTGAGCATCTCAAGCGCCTTCGTCCTTACAAGGTCCGCCCGAACACCAATGCGATCCCAAACTGCTGGGAATGGGGCACGCTGAACCACGAATGCATCGCCGGAATCGAAGCCTGCGTGGACTACATTGCCGACCTCGGCCGCCGAGCTGCGGAAGCAAGTAGGGACGGCCGCCTTGTTGCAGAATCATCTGGGGACGGCCGCCTCGACCGTCCGTCGAGCAAAGCTCGACAGGTTTCATCCGACCGCCGAGCAGCCATCGAAGCCGCCTACGCCGCCATCCACGAGCACGAACGCGCGCTTCTGGAAAAAATGATGAGCGGCCTGAAGACAATCCCCGGCCTGAAAATCTACGGCATCACCGACCCCGCCCGCTTCAGCGACCGCTGCACCACGTTCGCCGTCCGCATCCAAGGTCACACTCCCCTGGAACTCGCGACCAAACTAGGCGACCGCGGATTTTTCACCTGGGACGGCAACTACTACGCGTTGAATCTCACCGAGCACCTCGATGTCGAAAAATCCGGCGGCTTCCTCCGCATCGGGCTGGTTCACTACAACACCGCAGACGAAGTCGACCGCCTCCTAGCCGCCCTTCACGAAATCGTGGGAGGCAGATCGTAGCGCCGCAGTCCTCGGCGGCTGTGGTGGCGGCGTCTCGCGCCATCCGCGGCGTCCAAAAGTGCGCACTACATTTTCGACACCGATTCAGATTAAATAACACCATGGCCACTTCACCGATACCTGGATTAGAAGAAATGGAAAGTGGGTGTGCGTCGCCGATCACGAGACACTAATTAATTGATTTCTGCTCGACCGGCTCCGCGATCACTTCACTTCGCCACGCGCCGCAGCTGCGCCATCTGCTCGTCGGAAGGAAATTGCCGAGCGCGATATCGCGGCGGAATCAGCCTCGGGTCCGGCTCGAGAAGATTCCCGGCAACCGACATGACATCGTCCCCTCGCACCAACACTCGCTCTTTGCTTTCGACTTGAGTCACAAGGCCAACGAATTCTGTGCGAGGCATCGAGGTGTCAACATCCTTGGTCCATACGCATGCGCTGAACTCGACTCCGTCCTTGCTTTTGAACATCATGAAGCTCGCGACGAAAACACCGTCCGATCCCTGCAATTTGTCGAGCAGCTGTTTTTGATGGGAGTAGTCAGCGGCGTCGCGATTACGCCGAGTGGAACGCCAAATTTCCTGCAGCGCCGGATCTTCCGGAATGTAGGTCTTCCAAACGCCATTCTCCAGCAGAAACAGATCCGGCGAGAGCGGGTGCCCCGACTTGAAATGAGTCTCGACGCCTGCATTCAGGATAACCCGCAACCCGGCCGTATTCCGCTTTCCGGTAACCATCAGCGCATCGCGATTGGGAATGTACGCCACTGGATCACCGTCGACATCGAGACGATAGATGAATTCTGTCAGCAGCATCCTCAAACTATCGTAGGAATCACCCCATTCGCCCCAGTACATGCCTCCCTTCCCGGTGAACCGCTGCGGGTCGGCCCTCTCCCACAGGTTCTCCTTCGCAATCTTCAGCGCGTCGTCCAGTCCGGTCTCCCACTGGTTGAGCTTGTTATGGTTCACCGTAGTAATCGTGTGCTCGGTGTCGTAGACAAGGCCGACGATCAAGTCGTCCACAAGCGGCCGGTATTGCCATTTCTTTCCGGGATCCAGCTCTTCCTTGCCGCTCAGAAGCTGACTCAAGCTCTCGTACGCAGCGTCGCGGACCGCAGGCATCAGGTGGGATCGCGCAGCTGCGAAATCTCCATGAATGTCGGGGGTCGCGGTGAATCCTGCGACCAGCCTCGACACAACCTCGCTCCTTGCACTGAGTGGAGAGGAGCAAAAATTGGCGTAGGAATTATGCAGAAAGACGCTTGCGTCCCGGCCGGGGAACTTCAGGGCAAATTCCGCTTCGCGATATTCCAGACCTGGCGATCCGGATTCTTCGAACGCCCGACGTACGATCTCGGCAAACTCGCGCTGCGAAAGGCTTACTCGAAAGAAGCTTATCCAATAAGCCCAGAAACCCCTCCTGACATAGTCGGCCGTCATCACAGCTTCCCCAAAATCGTCTTCCCAATCTGCGATCCCCTCATGCGCGCATCCGGAACAAACATCGTCGACATCGTGATGACCGCGTCCCCCTTCTGTACGTAGAACGCGTGGCCAAAGGCTCCAATCATCGCGTGATCTCCGACTCCCGGAACCTCCTCGAAGCCCGGGACCGCCGCTTCCGTCAGCCGCATTCCTGACCAGGCATCCGCACTCACCCCGCGCTCCAACGTGAACGAAAAGACCCGGCCGTCCGCCGGCGGCTGGGTCATTCCCAACGTCTTGACGATCCCTTCCAGATCATTCGCGTTCTTCATCAATGCAGGAAGGTTGTCAGGCTTCGGTCCCGGCCTCTGGTTCACTTCGTCGGTCTGCTTCTTGGCCTGGGCCATGGCCATCCGCTGCAACTGGCTGACAGATTGCGAGTCGGTGTAATACGCGCAGCCGGGTTGATTGTCGTCGACGATCTCCGCGCTCTTCTCGATCTTGACTCCGAGGATTTTTTGCAACTCCGCGGTTGACAGCATTCGGCAGCTATCCCCGGAAGCCACCACCTTCACGTTATCGCTCGATCCGCCGCTGATCGCCGATGCATAGGTTGACACCTTGTGCTTCACCCAATACGCACCGTAGATGGCCGCTCCCGCCACCATCATGAACAGCACCAGAAAGACTCCGCCGACCCACAGCAACACCTTACCGAGTCCAGAGCTCTTCGGCGCCACCGTAACAGACGCCTGCACCGGCTGGTACCCCTGGGCCGGCATGGGCGGCACGGGCTGCGAGGGAGTGCCCGGCACAACCACCGGCTGATAGCCCGCCTGAGATTGCGCTGGCGTCGAGGCCAGCGTTGCCTGCACCGGACTTCCTGGCGGAAGCGATCGAGCTCCGCAGTTATTGCAAAATGGCCCGGTCAAAGGCGTGCCACAACTCACGCAAAACCCCGGCATACACCCTCCTCATCGGATCCAGGTGGATTTCGAATCGCCCTACCAGACCAAGTCGCCCGCAGCCTTGGCCCCAAAACCGCACAATTGTACCCCCGAATTCCAAGACGGCGGTACTCCAGAAACACGTCAGCCCGGGACGCGTCCCGGGCTGATCAAGTGCTTGAAACGAAGATCGATGTGGCTTACGGCCAGCGCTTTGCCGTATCTTCCCATCCCGCCGCACGCACAGGCTGCGGCGCCGGAATCGATGGACTCGTTGGAACCGGAATCCGCGCGGTCTGTGGCCCATTTACCGCGGTCGCCAGAGCCGGCTTCCCCATCTCAGACATGCTTTCCTTTTCCTCCGATAGCAGGGGAGCCACCAGCCGCAGTGCCTCCACTTCTTTCTCCAACCGAGTTAACTCCATCTCTTTCTGCCGTAATACCTCGTACACGTTTTTCATGGTCATGGCACCCGCACTCTGGTCGATGGTTTCGAACCTTCCATCGCACTCTAGCAGAGTTGCCTGTATTGTCAAGGGTTTCGGCAGCTGTGTAGTACCTTCTTCTCGAGGTATGACGAATGGAAGATTGCCCTAGCGGAGTAGCAGGAAGGCGGCGGCTCCAAGGCCAATCACCAGCAGCACCACAACAATGTATTTGTTCGCTGAAAACCACGACCGCGAAGGCTCAAGCCCAGCGCTCAGAATGAGTTGCGGAGTCTCCGCAGGCTCTCCCTCGCCGGTTGTGGCTGGAACGGCTATCAGCGTCTCAGCACGGCCAACCAGGAATGGACCCGGCTCCGCTGGAACCATCGGCACTTTGGGCCCGGCATCGGCAGCTCGTTGAATCGGGACCTCAGGAGCTTTAGCCATCGATACCGCGGCTGCCGAGAACGCTCCTCCGGCAGATTTCGAAGCTTGAACTGGTCCAGTCGGCAGCTTCCGAGTCGGAGCTTGGGGCCGCAGCTGTCCACGCCACTTTTTCTCTTCACACTCCACGCAGAGTACCCGCCCGCCGGAAATCGGGAACCCGCAAGCCTCGCACTTCCGCAGCCCTCGCAGCACCGGAGGCACGTGGCTCTGGTCCGCGTCGATGGCCTTCGTCACTTCACCCTCATCCGCAGCCGACCAGAACAAAAGCTTCTTCGCCGGACTAGGACTCACAGGAACATGACTGACTGGAGCATCACTGACTGGAGCATCACTGACTGGAACATGGTTGGGGGAAGATATTGGCGCGCTCTGAACTGGCGATGTCTGCGCCTGAGGCTCCGGCAAAACCGCATGCGGAGTTGCCTCAGCCAAGTCGGGAACTGCTTCGACTAAAGGTGATTCCAGCGCAGCCGCTGCTGTCAGCTCAGGAGCATGATCCTCCCGATATTGTCGGACCTCTTCCACGACGAGGTCGCTCAGGAACTGACCTTCGAAAACTTCCGGATGCACCGCTTCCGCTATCGAACTCTCGCGCTCACTCAACTGCTGCGGCAGGATTTCGACAGCATGCGCCAGCCGGACCGCCGTCTCCACCATCTCGCTCAGCCGCTGTACCGCCGAGAGGTCCCGCTCCCCGAACGCATGCGCTTTCCCGGAAAAAAGTTCGAAGACTCCAAGAACCTGATCATCGTTCACAACCGGCATGACCAGCACCGATGCAATTCCCATCTGCCGGCATACCTCGCGATTCACGCGCGCGTCGCGCTCCGCGTCGTCGCAACGCAGAAGCTGGCGCGTCCGCACACTCTCGCCCGAGAGCCCGAACTCGGTGGAGAGCAGCGCGCCCAACTCCGGCGCATTCGTCCCCGAACTGGCGCGGCACAACATGTCATGGCGTCCATCCCGCCGCAGTGCAATCGCGGCTCCGCTCGCGCCCGTGATGTATTGCGCGCGATCGGCGAGTAACTGAAGCGCCGCATCGAGATCGCTTTGTGCCATCTCGGCCAGCGAACGTCCTCCATCTTCGCCCGGAAAACGCACCGACGCCGCCATAGCGGCCTGCGCCGCCAGTGCTGCCGACACTCCCTGCCGACGACTTGGACTGTTCTCTTCCAGGAATGCTCTCCGGCGGACCAAAGCCCGCCCGTCCATCTTCATTCTATAAATTGTAGGGATACTAACTCTGGAGTCTCGCTCGCAGGAACTACCGTGTCAAGGTTTCTTAAGGGCAGAGGTATTAAGCCAAAAGTGTCAAGAGAGGCTTAAGCACCCAGCATTCGGCACTCAGCCCATTAAAAGCGTAGAGAAATACCAAACCTTGGACTGCCAAGAAGTCTCAACGGAACGAAAAGGGCTGACTGCCAAGTGCTAAGTGCTAATTGCTGCTTTCCTACTTCCGCCGCAGCGCCGCCTGTGCCAGCCCATTGGCCTCGGCGTTTTCCTCTCGTCGCACGTGGGAAATGGAGAACGCCAGCGAGCGTGCGAGTTTGCGGCAGGTCCAGTGCAGGGAGTAAAGGCGGGCACTGCGGCAAACATATTCTCCGGTCATTTGCCGCACCACAACTTCGGAATCGGAATAAACGTGGAGCTTGTGGGCCTTCCGCTCCACCGCATATTGCAGGGCTTCCATCAAAGCGGCGTACTCGGCAACATTGTTGTCCTGGCGCCCGATCCACTTCGCGATCCGGACGGGACCTTCCGCCTGACCGCTGATTACTACGCCAATGCCCGCCGGACCCGGATTTCCCAGGCATCCGCCGTCCACATAGGCCACCAGTTCTGACGTCACTTCGATTTTTCCAAGTCTACTCTGCACTGTGCCCTCATCAATCCTCACCGTCAAGACTATTATTTGGTTCCCTTTCAGCGTTTTGCAGTTAATCTTTTCACTGTGAATCCTTCTGTGCAAAAGGCGTACCAGACGAAATCGCCTCGGACTAAGTTTTTCCATTACAACCATTTGCATTTTCGATTATGCACAGCTCGAATCGTCGCTATTGCACCAATAGTTTGCGTTGACTTTTCTAGTTACTCTGGTAACTTTGCCTACGTCGACGGTCGAAAGGGTTGGCACAATAAAATGAGCTGGCCCGAAGTAGACTGAGTGATTAGCCGGGCGGGGCGACCCGCAAGGCGACCGGACCTGAAAAAACCGACGGATCTGCGAGGTTCAGTTGGGGTTCGGGACTGCGAAAGCAGTGATCGCATCAAGGGGCTGTGACGGTACATGCTTCCACGCTGTGGGCTCCCTCGCAGGAGCTAGCGGCTAGGGCATAACCAATGTCACGGCCCTTTCAATTTTTTTCCACAGTTCGCCCACCTTTTTACGGCACGGGTCCCGCCCTTTTCTCTTTCTCTCATCAATGAGTCATATGTGATTTATTGCCATCAGTATCGCTGCAAGCTATTATGGACAGGCCCAGCAGCGAGCATCCTCCAAACTGTCATCTCAGAAAGACAACACGCGACCACAAAGACGTTTTATCTGTATTGTTGTTCCAGTCTGTAGGGACCTCGCATAGCATCGGGCGGAGCGCGGCTTCGTCGTTCTCAAGACCTCTGGCCTGAGGGAGTTTCCCGTGAAGCCCACATTGCTATTGTTCTTGATCGCAGGAAGTATCCTGCTCGGCCTGGCAGCCCAGTCGCCCACACAACCGCCCGAAGCAGCGACCGGATTCGACGACCAGAGCAACGGATTTTCCGATCCTGTTCGTCGTCTTGCCGACCAGAAATTTTTCGAGGAAGTTGAGCACATCGCTCCCGATGGACTCGGCCCCCTCTACAATGCCCAGTCCTGCCGCGAGTGTCACCAGACTCCGGTCAGCGGAGCCGCCAGCCAAGTGACCGAGTTGCGCGTCGGGCATCTCGATGCCCACGGCCAGTTCCAGACTCCAGAGATCCCGATCAATCACGGAGCGGAGATCATCAAGGATCGAAACCTGGTGAATGACCGCGCCATCTGCCCTGAGATTCAGGAACGTGTACCTGAAACCGAAACGGTGCGCACCACCCGCCTGGCGACCAATACCCTCGGCGACGGGTACGTGGAAGCTATTCCCGACGAGACCCTGCTCAAGATTCGCAAGGACCAGTGCAAGGCGTCCCGCGGAAAAATTTGCGGGCAGGCGATTAAGGTGCTCGTACCCGAAAGTGAAGGAGCCGATCGGATCGGACGTTTCGGATGGAAAGACCAGCACGCGAGTTTGCTCGCATTTGCCGCTGATGCTTACCTGAACGAGATGGGAATCACGAACCGCCTCCAGCCAACGGAAGTGACCACAGCCTGCAATCCTCCGGTGACGACTATCATCCCGAACACCGACCCGACGAAGATCACGGAACCCAATAGCCTCCCCGATCCCACCGACAACAATCTGGAAGATATCGACCACTTTGCCAGTTTCATGCGGTCGCTCAAAGCCCCGGCCCGGGACACAACGACCACCGCCGAGGTCATGCAGGGATCGCAACTCTTCACGAAGATCGGCTGCGCCAGTTGCCATGTGGACACCATCGTCACGGGCAAGAGTCCGGCGGCCCCCGGCGCGCCGGGATTGCATCCCGACGCGCTCGAGAACCGGACGATTCATCCTTACAGCGACTTCCTCTTGCACAATGTAGGGACCGGAGACGGAATCCCGATCGCGCTGATTGAACACTTCGGCCGCAAGCGAGTAGAGAAGCGAATACGAGAATTGGAAACGTCGAGGGCAGAAACAAAGCAACCCGCCAAAGGAAAACCCGAAGACGAATGTAGCGAGAGCTACCAGACGGCGGTGCTCGAGGGAGAAAAGCATCCTGACCTGTTGCGCGATACTCTTTGTGCCCGCAACAAGATCAGAACCGCCCCGTTATGGGGACTTCGCGTGCGCTCGCGTCTGATGCACGATGGCGTATCCGTAGACCTCGGCGATGCCATCCGCCGTCATCAAGGCGAGGCTGAGGAAGTAACCGAGCGCTTCGTCAAACTAAAGCCCGCAGAGAAAAAAGCGCTGCTGGCATTTCTGCAATCGCTGTAAGCTTCTGGCCGGCGGGCCATCAGGCGCCGACACAAAAGGCGAAATGACCTGTTGTGCTCTGCCTGGTCGTGTGCAAAAAGGAAGTAACAGGAAGGTGACTGGGCTGTTTCCAGTCGAGCGAAGGATTCTCGCAGGCCACTCTGACTTACAGAGCTTCTCCCCGCCTGATTTTGCTCCTATTCGGCGGCATCCCTAACAGCCCAGCGATTCTAAGGAAATGCTAGTCGCTGCGCTCCGCAGGCCGAAAGTAACGAAGGTAACTCGCGCCAGCATGCAGCTACGCCGCCGCACCCGATGCCTCTGCGGCGTCGACGTCCGGCGGCTTGCCGCCCATAATGAGAAGCCACAACATGAACACAATCTCCCCAATCATCCCGGGCTGAGAGTAGGTATCCACCTTGTCCTGATATTCCGGCAAAAGAATTCCCGTGAGACTCAGGATCACCCATGCCACGCCGGCCAACCCGAGCCACACTCCCAGAAACCGCGGCAAAAAGCACGACCTGTACACCAGCAGCCCCAGTGGAAAAAGCCATAGCCCCCAAAACATCTCGGCGACGACAAATCCCTGGCCATGCAACTTGATGAACAACATGGCCAAAGCCTCCCGCTGAGTCTTGTCGAGCACAGATAAGAAGTCCGCCCCGCGCACCAGCACGAGCGCAGCGATCGAGTTCAGCTCATTCACGAACGCGATCGGAACCGACGTCACAATCAACATCACCATCATCGAGGCATACCGCCGGCTCACCCCTTTGAGCAGATCATACAAAGCCAGCGCCACGAAGATGAAACCGGCCTGACCGATGATCTCGCCCGCAATGCCGAAGCGAAACAGCGTCTCGTGGGCCAAGATGTTGCTAGCCGATGCCGCCGCGTTTCCGTGCACGATCACCTTGCCGGGAACATAGCCCATAGCGAAAAAACCGACGATTGACGTGAGTACATACAGTAAGCCTGCCAATCTTCCTGGGTTCTTCATAAAGCTTGTGGGTCCTCGCGTGTGGAGTCTGTAACGTGTCTCATAAATTGCTTTGAAAGAGTGCGGCTTTCAGGAGCGCCGAAAAAAGCCATAAAAGACACGGGCTTCACAGTTTGCTGAAAAACTCTTTTTTGGGTGGCGCAGCGCTTTTCAGCGCTGCGATAAAGCCTCTCTTTTCTGATGGGCTTTTAGCCTCTGAGGGAAGAGCCTAGGTCCAGCAACCAACTTATGAGACCAGTTGACCAGTTCTAGCCTGAGATACGGCAGAGATTGTCAAAAGTTCCGCGACCCGGCTCTGTCCGCGCAACGACAATCCCAGCTGTCAAGAAAAATAGCCCCACGTTTCTGATCTCACCTAAGCTGGCGAAATTCGACAACAAGTTTGCCGCGAAGAATGCGGCGTAGTTGTTGACGGCGGAGTTCACGACAAAGCGAGACCTAAGATTAAGAGTTGCACTCGGAATTCAACAAAAGCTGAGACCGGGACCACCTGCACGGCGCCTACGAATTCCAACTAAAAAACAACCCTGCCACCCGTGGGATGGCAGGGTTTATTGTTCAAGTACTCCGACGACTGCTATTTTCCGTAGAAGTAATCGGCGAAGGCTTTCGCGTTCGGCGTTCCCACGCCAGTCACGTTGTCCCAGCCCGACTTCGTGTGCAACGCCAAAGGATCGTTGCACGATGTCCCGTCCAAGGTGGACTCGGGCACATCCGCGCAATCACTACCGAATGAAATGGCGAGCGATGTGAACTGCAGGTACGGGTAATCCCACAGCCCAGTGACGAACCTTGTGGCTGAGGAGCCTCCCATTACGGTGTTGGCGTTGTAGTTATTTGTACCGGTAGATTCCTGAATCGCTGCGGTCACGTTGTGCTTCGAGGTAACCGGAACGATATCGAATACGGTTCCCGCTGGCATCGAGTAAAGATAGGGTGCGGCCTGACCGAGCTCTTTTCCACCTCCCGCCAAGGCTTCCTGGTTGGCGATGGCCCAGAGTCCGGAGAACATTGGAGCTGCCAGACTCGTGCCTCCGACCACCTCCCACACCTGGGCCGGAGCCTGGAACGGAATGCTGATTAGGATCGCTCCTCCGGTAAAGGGATCCGCCAACCAAGAGATGTCCGGAAGTAGGCGGTACTTGCCCGGCAGCTTTTTCTGGTACGACGGTTTGGCGAAGCCGCCCAGGCAGGCCGGTGGGAACACAGTTTGATCGTTGACAACACAGTTGGCCGCGCCGCCGCCGGAACCAAACTGGAACCCGAACCAGAGGGGAGGATCGAAGACGAACCCTGTCTCGGCCAGCAAGGTTTCGTTGTTTCCCCAACCTGCTTGCCAGGCAATCGAGTTGTCGGGATTCAGTGCCAGACTTATCCCTCCGACGGCAGTGGCCCACGGAGAATCAGCGGGTGCGCTGACAGTCTGCGGAATTCCAAGGATTGAAAAGTCGCCGGTGTCGCCCGTCGAGAAGTTGGTTGAAATCCCCATGGCAGCGGCTTGCTCGGAAATCAGGCTCTCCGTTTGCAGTTCCGTCGTGGGAGTGAACGATTCGGGTGACCCATAGCTGCCCGAGAGGACATTTCCCAGGCCCCGGTTCACGACGTCAAACTCCGCCTCGTTCACATCCTGAAAGCTGGCTGACGGCGGAACCACCAAGTTGATATTCGCGCCCGGCGCGATAGCGTGCGCCCATTCCACATCCAGGTTGATTTCTACCTGGTTCCAGGAGATGCAGAAGCTGGGTGCCGTGTAGATGATGGCGAAGTTCGACGGGGTCAACTGCGGTAGGCCGTACTGCGCCGAAAATGCATTGGCATCCTGCTGAACCGTAGCCGAACCGCACCAGTCGACGATCGCGATCGTCTGGCCGGTGCCGTCGTATCCCTCGGCGTACAAGCCGGTCAGATTGTAAGCCGTCGCGATCGATGTCGGTGTATAGGCGCAGCCTAAGTCGGTCAGGTTCGGCTCATTCAGTTTGTTACCCGAGTAGGTGCCGATCGGCAACGCGCCGGTATTGTTGGTAGAAAACGACTCGGTTTCCGTGCCTGTAAAACACTGCGACGAAAAGATATCGGCACTCGTTACCGCAGCCGGTTCCGCAGTCGACGGTTTCACTACCGCTGCGGCAGGCTTGGCACCGCCGAAGGACGTCGGACGAACAACCAACGGATGCTCGAACCCTCCCGTATCAAGTCCGGACACGGCTGTTGCGACCGCCCCTGCTGCTCCCTCGACATACGGGTCGCTGGCGTTAGCGCGGATCGTCTGGTCGCCGACCTGATACTTGTTGAGTTGCACCCGGAACGCTTCCTCCACGTCGCCGACCGTGCCACGCGCGCGCACGTAAAAATTGCTCGGGCCCGTCTTGACGACCTTCAGATTGTGGGCTGCAAAAAACTGCCGCACCGTCCTGGCTTCTTGCACCGTGGGCGCGAAACGGGCAGCGATATCCTTCCGCGTCAGCCAGTGATGGTAGTTAGGAGAATTGCGATCATAGAGCGACCGCGTCAGCGCATCGAATTGCCTTTGATTGTGCATCCGTAGCCAGATGCTTACCTCGATCACCTTCGTCGGGTCTTCGGTCCCAACATTTTTCGCCGACGCCACATAATTTGGCGTGTTGTGCGCAATGAATCTTCCGGTGGCAGCAAAGCCCTGCGATGCAAGGCACCCGATCAGCACCACCACAAACAGCCCCAGCGATATGTCCCGCACTGCTTTGTTCTTGGCTGAAAGCACAACTGCATTGCTAGAGTCCATTTACTCCTCCTGTATTGACTAGACAACCTTATCTTCGGACTTACTCGTTATTCCTTGGGACGTGAAGTCCGTTCGCACCAACACGAATTACTCGACAAATGAGCCGACTCACTTCGTTGCAGGTTGAGTTTCGTTGAGAGTTGAGATGACGGGTGGGAATTGAGAGCGACATCCTACCCCCATTCGTAGCGAATGGTCAATCGTTAAACGCATCGTTAAACGCAACGCTGTCGTTAAACGCAACACCCGGCTGTCGCTCTTGGCGCGTCCGTGGCCCGATTTGACGGGTTCCCTACCTTTCCCCACCAAAAACCTATGACGAACTCTCGTCCTATCACAGCTCGCCTTACGCAGCGATGCTCACGCGCGAGTGATTCGTGACGCCGATCTTCGTGATTGAGATCAGGACCACCATCGGGCGGTTGGCACTTGCGAGTGCCGGCCCAAAATCGTAACGACCTCTGCCATGCCGAAGAAAATCGTTTTACTAAATCGCCGCCCGCTGTGGGATAATTCCTGACCGTAAATGATTTCCGCAACTGCGTATCTGTCTGTTCGCAGAAAATCACTTCAGCACTTGTGAGGGCGAAAACTTCTATGTCCAAAAATCCCCTGTCGCGCCGCCAATTCATGCAAATCGGTTCCGGCGCTCTCGTCGCCGGCACCGTCGCTAAATCCGTTTTGCAACCCCACATCCTCAATGCCTCCTCGCGCCCGATTGCGCCCAGCGACACCGTGCGCTTCGCTTCAATCGGCACCGGCATTCGCGGATGTGAGCACCTTCAAGCTTCTCTCTCGGTTCCGGGCATTCAGTGCGTCGCGGTTTGCGATCTTTACGACAGCCGGCATACCGCCGCGCAGGAAGCCGTAAACAACCCGAGCGTCCCAGCTACCCGGGATTATCGTTCGATTCTCGACCGCAAGGATGTCGACTCCGTCCTGATCGCCACCATGGATCACAACCATCTCCAGATCTTTCAAGATGCCTGTGCCGCCGGCAAAGACGTCTATTGCGAGAAGCCGATGTCGCATACCCCCGAAGACGGATTCGCCATGGTCGAGGCCGCGCAGAAAAATAAGCGCATGGTCGCTATCGGCAGCCAGCGCGTCAGTTCCGTCCTTTATGCCAAGGCGAAAGAGATCTTCGATTCGGGCAAGATGGGCGAAGTCTTCTCCATCAATGCCTACTGGGACCGCAACTCGCCCAGCGGCGCCTGGGTTTACCCCATTCCGCCGGATGCCAGTGAGAAGACGATCGACTGGAATGCCTTTCTCGGCAAAGCTCCCAAGGTCCCCTTCGATCCCATTCGCTTCTTCCGCTGGCGCTGTTTCCGCGACTACGGCGAGGGACTCGGTGGAGATCTCTTTGTTCACCTGCTCTCCGGCATTCAGTTCGTCGCCGGAATCAATGAGCCCGCACAGCGCGCTCAGTCCTCCGGGGGTCTTTTCCACTTTAAGGACGGGCGCGACTTCCCCGACCTCATCGAGACTCTCTACGATTACCCGAACTGCCGCGTGACCCTGCGCTGCAATCTGAATAACAACGGTGGAGAATTCATCGGCTTCTACGGCACCAAGGGCACGATGATCATCAAGGACTCCACACTCACCTATAAGCCCGAAGACACGCGTCCCGAGCCCGAAGGCTATTCGATTTTCGGTTGGCCGAAGGCGCTGCGCGATCAGTATCTGCAGAAGTGGCACGAGGAGCATCCCGAACCGGAAGCTCTGAGGTGGAAAGTCGACGAAACCGGCGAATCCTACGTCAACCCACCGGGCTACAGCGACACCGTCGATCACCAGGCGAACTTCTACAACGCGGTGCGCACTCGCAAACCAGTTGTCGAAAACGAAGTCTTCGGCAACAACGCCGCCATAGGCTGCCACCTGGCGAACTTCTCCTACTTCGAAAAATCCGTAGCAGTCTGGGACAAGTCAGCCAAGAAGATCGTCAAAAGTTAGCCGGAACGAGGAACCACGAGGGTGCCCCACCCTTGTCGCGGTTTAAGCGACAGGGTGGGGTTTTTGACTTTCTGGTGAGGAAGACACGATTTCACCCGTAACAAACTGCTGCCGGAATGGGCGCCTCCGTCACTTCTTAAACACCGCATCCAGCGCCGCCTGCGCGATCGCTTCATCAATTTCTGACTTAGCGCCACTCGCGGCAATCCCTCCGATGGTTTGCCCGTCGACCTGGATCGGCAGCCCGCCCTGATTAGGGAAAAAATCGGGGAAGGCAAGTACCGCCAGATTCCCGGCCTTCAAGGCATCCTCTCCGTCCTTCGATGGCTTCCGGTACAGCGCCGAGTGTCGCGCCTTCTTCTGAGCAAACTGGATGGTGTTGAGCGACGCGCCATCCGCCTTCTCCAGAAAGAGAAGATTCCCGCTGTCGTCCACAATACAGATGGTCACCTCAACGTTGAGCTTCTTCGCTTCCGCCTCGGCCGCGGCCACCAACGCCTTGATCGTGGCCAGGTCCAGGCGCTTCTTGGTTGGGAGCTCAGCCACAGAGACGGCCACCATGAAAGTCAGCATCACAACAAAGAGTTTGAACATGCCACGGATGCTAGCAGCCGACGTGCCAGTTTTCCAGGTGCACCCGTTCTGCAGACGCGGGTGCCCCACCCTGGTCGCGATTTTTGCGACAGGGTGGGGATTTTTACCTCCTACTAATCGTACTGAAACCCAGATCGTACTGAAACCCAGATCGCTACTTCGGCAGAACAATCAGGTTCTGCACGTTGGGAATCGAGTGCGGTGACGCCGGAGCCCGCGTCGCCCCGGTCGAGGTCACAGTCCACACGAAAAGCTTTCCTGCCTTCAGGCTGATCGCGTACACATGGTTCGCGTTATCCCAGAAAACCTGGTCGATCGTGTTCCCGGTCAGAAGCCCGGTGAACTTCGTGATCGGATTCGCTCCATTGAAATGGAAGATCTGGAACCCCGCTGTCCCACCAACGGCTAAATACTTCCCCGATGGCGACATCGAGTAGTCGTTCACCGCTCCCACGAGCACGGTTGGCATGTTCGAGAACGTGCTCTTGGTGGTCAGATTCCCTGTAGCACCTGCTGTGTAAGACGCCAACTGCCACAGGCCATCCTGTCCCCAGTTCGAATTCAGCGGCTCGATCGCAATCGCGAGATGATTCGTCGGATCAGCAGCCGCCTTCCATGGACAATAGAATCCGCCCGATTTCTCCGCGGGAAATGGAAAGGTGGAGTTCAGGTACGAGAGCGTCCCGTCCGTGTTGCGCTTCACTCCGATGATCTCCTGATCGAAGTGATAGCAGCTGGATGAGTACGCATACACGTTATTTCCGATGAAGCTCACCGGAGTGTTGTTCGGTGGGCCTCCCGCCAGATCGCCGATCTTCGTCAGTCGTCCGCTGGATTGGTTAATGCTGAACGACAGGTAATCGTTGTTGGTCGTGTAGTAGTCCGCATACAGCGTCGAACCGGTGTGATCCAAGTACACACTTATAACCGCGGCCCCGGGATTCGTCACCTTGTACGTGTCTTTGAATGTGAGGGCCCCGTTGGACGCAATCGAGAACGAGTTGATGTCAGTGTCCACGTTCGCCACACCAAACAGCCATGCTCCATTGACCGCCATGTAGTTCACGTCGTATGGAAACGGCGAACCAGCAATCGCTGTCAGCGCTCCGTTGGAGGCCGCCGAGTATGCGTTGATCTGGCCCGTGCTGCTCGTCGGTGCGCTGGAAACGTACACGTACGCGACCGGGGAAGCCGGGGGCTGAATTGAGTTTGATTCAGTTGATGAGGACGTGACCTGAGCGGATGCCAGAACTGTGCTGGCGCAGATCGCTACGAACGCGAGCGAACACACCGGGATTCTGCGAGACATACAATTGATTGCTGCTCCACCGGAGAATTGGAAATCGACCAGCGAGGATTCAGATGCTGTCCTGCCGTTCTGGGTTTAATCCGACAACGTCGAGTAAATACCTAGTGATATTCGTGTACTGGCGCGAACGCCACGAATCTCTAAAAATCCTATCTTCCCTTGTCACCGATTCAGACAAGTTCTTCCGCCTTGCGATCGAGTGTTTGCTTTAGGCGTCCAAGGATTTCACTGTATGAAAGCTCGGATAGCCCTCAAATCCTTCAACCTCGGGATGTCTGCCCACCCCCATCAGAAAACAACATTGTTAAATCTCTAAATTTAACTTGGATTGCCGGAGAATCTGGAGTATCTTTCCCGCATTGAAATTGGCGCAAGGCCCGCCAAGCCTGCTTTCCGGGAACCGTCGGTCACGTCAAAGTCACCCTGCTCGCGTGATCGATAACAGGTGAAGTGAGGTCTCAGCAGATCCGAGGGAATTCTGCCGTGAAATCTCCTCTTTTTGTCTGCATCTTGTCGTGCTCTCTTCTCAACTGTTCCTCCTATGCCCGCAGCATCCAGGCCGGCTCGCCCGATAACTCACAGCCTGCTACTGGAGCCGCGCAGGCTCCTTCCGAAAACCAGGTGCTGGCCTCTGCGCACTTTACGATTCCCGGTCCGGAGCGTTCCTTCCTTCGCATGGCCGGCATCAGCCAGATGGTCAGACCCGAAGAAGTCCTGCCTCTGTTGAGCAGGAATGTCTTTATCGAGGGCTATCAGGGTTCCAGTCAACCTACGGAGTTTCTTATCTTGCTACGGCGTTATGTCGTGCAGGCAAGAGAACTCACCGAGTTAGCGGCGCACAACGGCATGGTCATCCGTGTTGCTGGTTGTGACGACGCCCAGCCGCTTCTGCATATCCTCGGATACCGCACTCGTCCGGATTGCGGCAAAGCTGACACCGCTTTACTTACCGACGATCCCGAACGCGCATTCCTCACCATCGATTCCGGATTCCCGCTGCCAGACCTGGAGCGGACGCTACAGGGAGGAAAAGCCTTCGAGTACGCCTTCTCGCCTTCCGCTGTGCCGGTGCTGTTTGCCGGAAGCGAGTGGACTATGGCGAGCAAAAAGAACCACACCGAAAATAGCAGAGACTTGCTCGACACAATTTTGAACGATCCGGCAGTGGCTCGTCTCTACTGGGCGCTCTCGCGGATCGAACCGGAAACGGCTGGCTTCTTGCAGCACTCCATCGGACTTCAGAAGCTGGTCCCCTACGCCGCCGTTCTTGATTTCTATGGCCGGGAGCTATCCGTTTCGAGCGGCAAAATCAGCGTGCCGGGCGGGGTGGCCGCGGAATCTTCCTGGAGCGATTTGGTCGGTGCAACCCCGTCCAATCCGTCCGCCTTCATCTCCAAACTGCTGGCCCGCGACAAGGGATGGCTCGCCGCTTATTTCGATGTTCTTTGCCGTGCCAATAGCGAGCAGCAGGCCTATTTCACGGATCCGCATCGCCTGAAATTTTTCTACAGCGCACTACTCTCGACCGATTCCTCCGACAAGCCAACCCGTGGCACGTTCCGCCCCGTTCCTGAAATGTTGCTTCTTGTCGCTCGCCTTCCGCTCGATAGTTCGGGACAGCCTCAGGTTCCCGGAGGTCTCGAATCCTGGAAGCGAATTCTTTTCGATGGCCATCACCGAAACGTGCTTCGCAAATGGGCAAAACCGGACAAGTTGGCTCATCCCGATGACCTCGTTCGAATGCTATTTGCCCTGTCCCGCACTCACGACACCGATCTTCTTCAGCTCTACATGGCGCTCAGCCAAATCGACAGCAGAAGACCGGCCGATCACCGCCTCGCACCTGCAACCGTCGAATTGTTAGCGCGCAAGTACGAAGACTACAGCGATCAATACCGCATCTTCTCCGAGTTCCCGGAGTTAGGCGACGAGTCGATCACACTATTCCTCGATGTAGCGCAGAGCCTGAGCAATGCGCCGATGGCATTTCGAGCCAACGCGTTCGGCACCTTCCAGGCAAGCGTCGGAATCTGGCAGATCCTGGCCCGTCAGGGACAAATCCCGCCATCGCGCCTCGATGAATCCTGGCAGCGCGTAGTCCGCCCCTTTGCGGGCATTCGATCGGCAGGTCATCTCTATGACGCCGGCCGGAATTCCCTGGGAGAGATCTTCCGCGTCTCTCTCGGCAAGCCGCACGGCTCTCAGGACGACATCATTGAACTGCTAGCCGGACCTCCGCAGACCACTCCGCAAGGAAAGCAGATGCACAACGAAGTTGCCAACCGCATCCGCTCCGTCCTTGATGATCAGCGCCTGGTCTCGATCGATACACTCATGTCGGTAGGCGATGGACTCGCTGAAAAAGAACGCGGCAAGCATCCCGAAGAGTACGTCGTCCTGCTCGCGGCGCAAACCCGCGAATTCGAAATGCCGCGCCCCATCTTCAGCAACGGTGAAAGAACCCAGTGGGCTGCTGGCATTTACAACAATCACCACACTGATGTGGAGATGCGCACCGACTTGCCCAAGCTCCTAAGCTCCAACAGCCTCGCGCTCGCAAATCGAAGAGGCCCGAGGCCAACTCGCCTCGTTCCTCCGCGACACTCTCGTCGGCCTCAACTACGCTTACTACGAACCGCCCGGCGCGCAAGCCCTGCACAACAATCCGCTCTTCGTTCGCTCCCATGATTTTGCCGGCGAATCTGTTACTGGAATCTCGAGCCTCTGGCAAGCCCCGGTGCTTCTCGGCCGCGGAACTCCTGCAGGCGGCGGCGCTCACTTCGTCGGCTCTCTCGCCGATCTCCCTTACGTGCTGGCGGAGCTTGAGCAGGATTTCATTTCGCCCAACAGCGTTCAAGCGCTCGTATGGGGTGAGATGACTCCCGGCATGCTGACCAGCGCCATCCTGCCGCGGTGGTGGAACGTTAGCCCATCGGAGTTGCACGCCATCGCTCTCTACCAGAAATCCGGCGAGGAGCTTCTTGCCGCTTCTGAAAAAGATGAAGCGTTGCGCGCCAACGTGCTTGCGATCTTGTCCAACCGCCTGCTTCCCCAGCAAGCGCGGCAGATCGAGCAGGCAATGCGCGCGGGAAACGTCGCCAACATCATTCCCCAGATGATGCCCGCCGACACCTTTTACCTGGCCGCGGAATTCCAACAGAAATATCCCGAGCAACCTCGTACCTTGGGAACGTCAACTCAGGAGCTGCAGGAACTGACTCGTCAGCATCCCGACCAGGTCAACTGGAAACGCCTGTCGCACGACTTCGGCACCCCTCATCCGGTCATGGCGCAGAACTATGGTCCTGAACTGCTGAATGTAGCTCCCATGCCGCCCTTCGCCGGATCCTCCAGCCGCTTCCTGCCGGAATGCTGGGATTCACCCAACTTGTATTGGGCTCGCTTGGCCGATGAGGCGGGCCTTCCCCCTGTGATGTTGAACCGTTTGGTACCCGAGCTGACGCAAAGCATGATCCAGAGAATCTTCGCTACCGATTTCGAGGATTGGCCTGCGCTTCTTCGTGCCATGCATGAGACCGGAGCCGACTTCCGGCAAGGCAAACTGGGATCTCCGCAACGAATCAGCGCCGTTCAGCATTGAGAGCTGTCTCTTAAATCGTTTGTGATGGGTTGGCCAAGTTAATTGGGTTGACAGAGTGATGGGTTGGCCAAGGTTTTGATAGGGCACGGCTTTTAGCCGTGCCGTTCGGGTTCGCAAAAGAATGCGGGGCTTTAGCCCCTGAGGGAATCGCGCTCATGGTAAGGAAATTTCATTTGGCGGCCGCACTCTCTTTTCTATTGTTCCTGGTCAATGAAACTGCGACCCGGGCGCAAGACAATCCCGACATCCACGTTGTCGTAAACATGGTCCAGCTCAACGTGGCCGTCACCGATAACAAGGGCAACTACATCACCGGACTCAAGCCCAGTGATTTCGCCATTTACGAAGATGGCATCAGGGAAAAGCCCGCCACCTTTGCAGAAGGAGATGCACCCGCACACCGTCTGGACGATCTCGGACAGGAGGCTTCTTCCGTCGCGCCCTTGCCGGACTCCTCCGCCGGATCTTCTGACGGTGTCCCGGCTCAGACTTTCGATCAGCTCATAAGCGGCTCCAACGTCTTCGTCCTCTTCGACACCAGCGACTACATGTATCGCGGCTTCGTGTTTGCCCAGGACGCAATCTCCGAATTCATTCGCTCGCTGGCCAAAGCCGACAAGATTGCCTTCTATTCTTACAGCCGCGATCTCTCGCGGGTCGCCCCACTCACCGCCGACCGCGGCCAATTACTGCAGGCCGTCCGCTCCACGGTTGCCGGCGACCAGGCTGCCCTGTATAACGCGCTTCTGCTCACTCTTAAGGACGCTGCGCAAAACCGTGGCCGAAAAGTCGTCGTCGTATTTTCCAATGGCCCCGACAATTCCAGCGTCGTGCCCCCCGAAGACGTAGCCGAATTCGCCCAATCCTCCGGCGTCTCCATCTACATGATCAGTACGCAGGAAGCCCGGCTCGAGCCCGTCTCCACCGCAGTGTTTGACCGCATGACGGCGGCCACCGGCGGCAAAGCCTACTTCGCCCGGAACTGGCGCGATGAGCACCGCGCCTTCGCCTCGATCCGCGATGATCTCGCTCATCTCTATTCCCTCAGCTACTACCCCAAAGCGAATCCGAACAACGGATGGCGCGCCGTCACCGTAAGGCTGGTGGGGGATCGACTGAAGAAATATAAGGTCCGGACCCGCAACGGCTACCGCCCCCAGCCCACGCGCTTCTCCGGCGCCGACAAATCAACGTTGTCCGCTCTGACTCCATAGCGGGAAACGGCCCTCGGAATTTAGCGGGTGCCCCATCCTTGTCACGCCGCCTTTTGGCGAACAGGGTGGCGAACAGGGTGGGGATTTTGACTGTGTCTTTTCCTGAAAAATGTGGGCAGACGGAACGCTCACCATCTTTGGGGTGGGACCGGTTGCGACCTACCGCTGAGAGACCCAATCCCCGCAGGACCCCTACTTCTTCTTCGGCAGATACTTCTTCTCAATCGACGCCACGACCACGTAGTTCGGGTCCACCATCTCGTTGAAGTGGATCTTCGCGACCTTCGACAGCAGCTCGTACGCATCCATCTCCGACAGACCGTAGTCGCGATGAATCCAGTACACCAGTTCGGTCAGCGCGATCCGCACGGCGTCGTCCGCCGGACGATACGCGCCCACGGTCATGATCGCGTCGTCGTTCTCAAACTGCGGCCACTCGATCTTGCGCCCCTTGATCACGCTCACCTGCACGCGCGCCTTCAGCGGTACCTCGATCGCCGACCCCGCCGCCTCGCCGTCGCCCATCGCCGCGTGCCCGTCGCCCAGGTACAGCAGCCCGCCCTTCACGTTCACGGGAAAGTACACGGTGTTCCCTTCGCTCGCCTCCGGAGAATCCATGTTCCCCCCAAACTCGGCGGGGACAATCGAACTCCTGGCCTCTCCATTCGCCGGAGCCACGCCGATGCACCCAAAGAACGGACGCATCGGAATCTTCACCGCGAAATCCGAATCGAGCGCCTTAAACGTCGCCGTATTATCCGCATGATTGATTGGATAAAACCACACCCGCTCCTGCCACGGAGATTTCTCGAGCACCGGCGTGTACTTCGACGAGTTGATCGATCCAAATCCTGGCGAGAACGCACCCACGCCGTAGTCGCCGTCCACCTGCAGATCGAGAATCTTCACCGCCAGCGTATCCCCCGGCTCCGCGCCCTCGATGAAAAAAGGACCGGCCAGCGGATTGTCCCCCTTCGCCATGTCGAGCGTATCGCCCGGCTTCTTCAGCCCGTTGCCGAAACAGTCGAGCGTGTTGGTGTCGAGAATGTCCCCTGTCTTCAAATGCAGCACAGGCTCCGCCGTCGCGAAAAGATATTTCACGTTCGCATTCGTGGTCGTGTAGTGCACCACGTTCTGCGCGGTCGCCAGGCAACTAACCGAAAGGATGACTAAAACAAGTCTTGGGAAGTGCACGCGAGTCCCCCGATGTATTTGGAATTCCAAGATTGTCGCACAGCCGTGAGCGAACGTCGCACAACCCAAGACGAATCTTGCACATCGTGGAAGAACCACGCACAGCCGTGGAAGAGCGGCCCTTCAAGGGCCGCGTTCGTCGTACCGAGGTGAAGCCGGGCTTTAGCCCCAGTGGTCGTCTTCTCAAGGCTCAACGCGTCACTGCGGACTCGCTTTCACTGTGACCGAAGGCTGCTTCTGAGTCGAATGCAAATCCAGCACGTAAGCCGTCTGATCGCGCGTCAGGACGAACAGCCGTCTTCCATCAGGCGAGAATTTCTTGTAAGCAATCGAAACCGGAAAGCGGTACGTGCGCAACAACCGTGAATCGGCCAGCCCGTACACATTCAAGTCGCCCTCGCCCGCGGAAACCGCATAGGCTTCACCCGCGCTCGAGATCACCGGTGAATGTCCAAAGACAT
>Ga0210405_10000981_pt1 | contig 34787 bp, 24 predicted proteins | sample IncBWH11MmetaG_FD_155492 | JGI IMG/M metagenome (GOLD analysis project Ga0210405, IMG submission 155492) | Forest soil microbial communities from Barre Woods Harvard Forest LTER site, Petersham, Massachusetts, United States - Inc-BW-H-11-M | ecosystem: Environmental > Terrestrial > Soil >... | reverse complement strand
CCAGGGCAAACCGGTGTGCTTGATGGAGGTCAAGGGAGAAGAGCCGGTGCCGCCGCTGTGGCCGCTGATGGTGATGACGTCGGCGCCGGCTTTGGCAACGCCGGCGGCGATGATGCCGACTCCGGCGCCGGAAACAAGTTTCACGCCAACGCGGGCGCGGGGATTCACGGCGCGGAGGTCGTGAATCAATTGGGCAAGGTCTTCGATGCTGTAAATGTCGTGGTGCGGTGGAGGAGAAATTAGGGGCGTACCTGGGGTGGCGTGGCGGATGCGCGCGATGTATTCGCTGACTTTCTTGGCGGGGAGCTGGCCGCCCTCGCCGGGCTTCGAGCCCTGGGCCATTTTGATTTCGAGCTCTTCGGCGTGGACGAGATAGTCCGCGGTGACGCCGAAACGGCCGGAGGCGACTTGTTTGATTTTGTTGGCGGCGGCCGGCTCGAAGCGGTAGGTCTGGGGATCTTCGCCGCCTTCGCCGGTATTGCTGCGGCCACCGAGTTGGTTCATGGCCAGCGCGAGGGTACGGTGGGCTTCGGGGCTGAGCGAGCCGAGAGACATGGCCTGGGTGCTGAAGCGCTTGACGATGGAGTCGAGAGGCTCGACTTCGTCGAGCGGAACGGCAGTGTCGGGAACGGTGTCGAGCAAATCGCGCAAGAAGATCGGGTCTTGGTGTTCGGCCAGCTCTTCAAACGCAGAGTAGGTCTTCGCGCTGGGAGTGCGCACATGGGCGTGGAGGCGGCGGACGACTTCAGGCGAACTGGCGTGAAGTTCAGCGCCTTTACGGAAGCGGTACAGACCGGAATCGGTTAGGTCATCGGAATCAGAGGAGAAGGCGGCTTTGTGCAAGCGGAGATAATCGGAAAGGAGATCGTCGAGCGATTTCTGACCGGGATAATCGGCGGCGTCTTCAAAGACTTCGGCGCAGAGCTCCTCAGAGAGACCGACGATCTCAAAGAGATGGCTGTTGCGGTAGCTGGCCAGGGTGGAGACGCCCATGCGGGCGAGAACTTTTCGCAGGCCGGCATTGATGGCCGCGCGGGCTTTTTCCATGCCACCGGGTTCGAGGGATTCGGCAAGCTCATCGGCGAGATAAGGGACGACGGCGCTGGCGCCAGCGGCGACTAGAAGGGCCACATGATGGGTGTCAAAGACTTGGGCGGATTCGACAATCAGCGGGACATCCCACAAACCTTCGCGAACCATGGCCTTCCACACCGCGGCAGTGGCGAGCAAGGCGGGCAGCGGCGCGCGATCGGCGCTGATCGCACGATCGGAAAGGAGGAGGAGCCCCGGACGCCCGCTGCTGCCCAGAGGGGTAGTAGAAAGCTGAGCAAAAGCGCAGCGCGCTCCCGGGACTCCAGTGCTGGCAGGAAAAGTAATGTCGATGCGATGCTCGGGGCCAAAAATCGCGGAGAGCTGCGACAATTGGCCGGCCGAGATTACGGGACTCGGCAGGGCGATGCCGTCTTTCAAATGGACATCGAGAGACATCACGTGGGTCTCGCGCAGTGGGTCGATCGGCGGGTTGGTGACCTGGGCGAATCGTTGCTTGCAGTAGTCCCACAAAGTTCTGGGGAGCGCGGAGAGGAAGGCAGGAGGCGCATCATCTCCCATGCTCCAGTCGGCTTCCTTACCGTGGGTGAGGGCGGAAAAGAGAATTTTGAATTGATCTTCGGTCCAGCCGGCGGCGCCGGCGACGCGCTTGGCGTTTTCGATGGGGACCAGCGGGGTACACGATGGAACGGAGAGCATCCTTTGTGGAATGGCGTTGCGCGATTGATGGATGGCGAGGCGCTTGAGAATGTCGCGCCAGCGCAAAAAAAGCCCGGTGGCGGGGTTGGCGAGAATCATTTCGCCGGGGCCGAGGCGCTGGCGCTCGGCGATGCGCGATTCTTCGAGATCGACCAAGCCGGTTTCGGAGCCGGCGATCAACAGGCCATCATGCGTCAAGGTGTAGCGGAGCGGACGGAGTCCATTGCGGTCCAACTTTGCGCCTACAAATTGGCCATCGGAGAAAACCAGGGCGGCGGGGCCGTCCCACGGCTCGCCTAGCTGCGAGAGAGCGGTCAGAGCGCCGCGCACGTCGCGGGAAAGCAGGGGATCTTTTTCAAAGGCGGGAGGAACCATGGCGAGCATGGCTTCTTCCGAGGAAACGCCTTGGAGAAGGCGAAGCTCGAAAGCGTTGTCAAAACTGGCGGAATCGCTGACGTTCTCTTCCAGAAGAGGAAACCAAGGGCCTACCGTGAGGCGGGAGCGAAATTCGGAGGCTTTGGCACGCAGCCAGCGACGGTTGGAGACAATGGTATTGATTTCGCCATTGTGGGCGACGTAGCGGAAGGGCTGCGCGAGATGCCAGGAAGGCTGGGTGTTGGTGGAATAGCGCTGGTGAAAAACGGCAAAGGTGGCGGCGAACGCGGGATCGCGCAAGTCCTCGTAGAATTGCGGGAATTGCCAGGGAGTGAGCAGGCCTTTGTAGACGATGGTCTGCGAGGAGAGCGAGCAGATGTAACAGCGCGAGGGCAAGAGTGATTCCGCGCGTTTTCTGAGGAGAGACAGGCGCCACTCGAAGCGCGCGGCCGCGCGAGCCGGATGGAAAGGTTCGACGAAGAATTGCCAAATTTCGGGCATGGTTTCGAGAGCGCGGCGGCCCAAAGAATTGGTGTTCACGGGCACGCGGCGCCAGCCGATGACGCGAAGACGCTCAGTGTCCGCGGCGGCATCGACGGCGGCGCGGGCTTCGTCGACAACTGTAGAAGGAAGGAAAGCGAAGCCGACGGCGAACATTTCGGGCAGCGTAATTCCCTGCTCTTGCGCGCGGGCGCGGAAGAAGGGCTGCGGGAGCGAAGTGAGCAAACCGGCGCCGTCGCCGCTGGCGCCGTCGGCGTCAACACCACCGCGGTGGGTGAGGCGTTCCAGAGCAGTCAAAGCAAACTGGATGATGTCGTAGCTGGGAGCGCCACCGAGGCGGGCGATGAAGCCGGTGCCGCAGGCGTCGTGGTCCGGGTGGCCCCAGTTGGGGTGATGACCCTGAGTTTGAGGCGAGCGAGGTCGGGCATGCTGATGATCGCTCAGGCCTCGACCGTCAGGGTATGACATACCAGTTTATCGAACGGATAGGGGGTGGTTGTACAACGCAGAATTTTGATTCTGTGGATTGATTTCTTGATAGATGAGGTCGGGAAGGTGGAATCGCTAAAATTTGGTGACGTCGGAGAAGTAGAAATCGCGAACTTTCATGGCAGGGACGATCATCTCGAAAGCTTCCTCGCCAGTGGTGCGGACGGCGGGACCGAGCAATTCGACGTTCTTGAGCATTTCGATGATGGATTGGTTGAAGCGGAAGTTGCGCACGGCTCCGGTAACCCCTCCCTTTTCAACGAGAAAGAGACCGTCGCGGGTCATTCCGGTCATCACTTTTTCGTAGGGATCGACTTCGCGGATGTACCAGAGACGGGTGACCAGAAGGCCGCGTTCGGTGGAGGCGACCATCTTGTCGATGGAGGAATCGCCGCCTGCGAAGACGAGATTCATGGGGGCTTCGCCGTATTCGTTGGGGAGCGCAAAACCGTGTCCGGTGGGCTGCTTGTGGGCGGCTTTGGCGGCGGCGCGGGAGTAGACGAGATTTTTTGGGATGCCGCGGTCGACCAGTTGCACGCGCTGGCGCGGGAGGCCTTCGCCATCGAACGGGGCGCCCTGCTGCAAGGGGTGATAAACGTCGTCGGAGATGGTGATGTTTTGGCCGAAGAGCTGCTTGTCCATGCGGTCGTTCAGGCAGGAGCGCTTGTCTTGCAGGGCGGTGGCGGCGAAATCGTAAAAAAGAAAGCCGACGAGATCGAGCACGGCGGCGGGTTCGAGAATTACCATGTAACGTCCGGGCGGAAGCTCGCGGGCGTTGACGGCGAGATGCGCTTTTTCACTGGCGCGCGCGGCGAGTTTCTGCGGATCGAAGGCGCGGACGTCGGCGGAATTGGCTTTGGCCCAGCTTGCGGCAGAGCCTTCTTGCACGGTGATGGAAAACTCGGAGTGCGTTTCGCGATAGGCAGCGAAGAGGCCGCGAGAATTTCCCATAGCGGACTGGTTTTGACCGTTGGAATAGATTCCGGCGGCGACTTGACCGGTCTTGACGGCCAAGTCACAGGCGCGGCGAACGGCCAAGGCTCGCTCTTCGGCCGAGAGAGCAGCGGTTGGTTTGATGAAACGATTTACGCTGCGGTAGCGCTGCTTGGCGGGCATGGGCAGAAGACGCGGGTCTTTCGGCTGGCTGTGGGCGAGGGAGAGAGAGGCCTCGATTGCGGCGCGGAGGGAATCTTCGTCGATGCGATTTGTGGTGGCGCGAGCGGTGCGGCCATCGGCCACGGTGCGAATGGAAACGGTCAGGCCATGCTCGGCGACGTTCTGGTGAATGGCGTTGTTGGCAAAACGCGTCAGAGCGCTGGCAACTTCTTCGACGTGGACTTCCGTCTCTTCGGCCGCCGTGGATTTCGCCAGACGGAGGACGGTATCGACGATTCGGCGAAGCTCGCGTTCGGAGAGAAGCTCCGCGGCCTTGGCGTGCGCTCCCGCTGACGCCTTCTTCGCTTTGGCGGCCGATTTCATTGGTTTGAGAATGCCGTTCCGATGCGCACGTTGCGGAAGCGGGCCGGGGAAGCTCCATGGCCCGTGCCCATGGTCTGCATGGGCTGGCCTTTTCCGCAATTGGGCGTGCCCCACAGCGTCCAGTAATCGAACTTGCAAATAGCATCGCAGGAATTCCAAAACTCCGTGGTGATGCCGCTGTAGCTGGGATTCTTGAGCATGCGGACTTTTTTTCCGCCTTTGATCTCCCAGCCGATTTCGGTGGAAAACTGAAACTGGTAGCGGCGATCGTCGATGGACCAGGAACGATTGGTCTCCATCAGGATTCCGTCGTGAGTGTCGGAGATGAGGTCGTCATAGTCCCACGTGCCGGGAAGGAGGCTGACGTTGGTCATGCGAATGATGGGGAGGCGGTTCCAGCTTTCGGTGCGCATGGTGCCGGAAGAGCGGTCCAGGCCGACAAGATGGGCGGTTTCGCGATTGGAAAGATAGCCGCGGAATTGGCCGTTCTTGATGATGTCGGTGCACTGGGCGGGGACGCCTTCGTCGTCGTAGGCAAAGGTGCCGAGGCCCTGGCCGTGGTCGAGGCGTGCGTCGGCGACGACGTTCACAATGTTGGAGGCGTACTTCAGCTTGTTCAACTGGTCGAGGGTGAGAAAACTGGTGCCGGCGAAATTCGCTTCCTGGCCGAGAACGCGGTCCAGCTCGATGGGGTGGCCGATGGATTCGTGGATTTGCAGGCCGAGCTGGCTGCTGCCAAGGAGGAGCGTGCCGATTTTTTCTGGGCATTGCGAAGCGGAATGAAGAGCGGCGGCTTCTTCGGCGATGATGGGCGCGTTTCTGAGCAGGTCGAGGGATTCGACGAGTTCGTAACCTTGCAGGGAATGCTGGCCGCCAAAACTATTAGGATAAGAGCGTTTTTGAATTTCTTCCTTTTGAAAGGAAGTGGCGGCAATGCCGCAACCGGAGATCACTTTGCGCTGGTGAATGCGCGAGCCGATGCTGGAGGCAAACCAGGAATCAATTTTGCGGAACTGCATATCGGTTTCGGTGAGCGTGACGCCTTTCACGCGGCGCATTTCGGCGTCGGCCGCGAGAAGGAGGGCAAGCTGCGTTTCGAGGGGGATTTCGAAGGGATCTTTGCGAAAGGGGCTCTGCCAACTGTCAACGTAGGCTTTTTCCTGGGCCATAACGACTTCGCTGCGTTTCGCGAGCGCGGAGGCTTTGGCGATGGAGACAGCTTGCGCGGCGCAGGCTGCGACGCCTTCGCGGGTCAATCGATCCGTGGAAGCGAAGCCCCAAGCTCCGTTTGCGAGGACGCGAATGCCGAGGCCGATTGATTCGCTTTGCGAGAGCGTGCCTACCTGGCCGTTTTTCGTGGTTAGGTCGCGCTGGCGCAAGTGCATTGCGCGCACGTCGCCGTAGGTAGCGCCGCGCAGCTTGGCCGTGTCAAGGGCGTTTGTGCAAAGATCCCACATGGACGAAGGTCAGGCTGAAATAACAAGGGCGCAGCATGCTGCGCCCCTACAAAGATAACACGAACAAGCAGCCAGGAATCGCGCCGAGAGCTACGTGCCTTCGTTCCAGGAAGCGAGGTAGTGTTCTTGCTCTGGCGTTAGCTTGTCGAGGCGGTGGCCCATGGAATCGAGCTTGAGGCGCGCGATTTCCTTGTCGAGGTGCTCGGGAACAACATAGACCTGCGGCTTGAGAGTCTTGTGATTCGCGCGCAGGTATTCGGCGGAGAGCGCCTGGTTGGCGAAGCTCATGTCCATTACGGAAGCGGGATGTCCTTCGGCGGTGGAAAGATTGACGAGGCGGCCTTCGGCCAGCAGGTAGACCTTGCGGCCGTCCTTCAACTGGTATTCGTCCACCATGGGGCGAACTTCCCGCTTGCCAGTGGACAATTTTTCCAGGGCGGGGATGTCGATTTCCACGTTGAAGTGGCCTGAGTTGCAAACAATCGCTCCGCCTTTCATTTTTTCAAAATGCTCGGCGCGGATGACGCTCTTGTTGCCCGTGACGGTAATGTACACGTCGCCTTCCTTCACCGCTTCGGCCATGGGCATCACGCGGAAGCCGTCCATGGCCGCTTCAATGCCCTTCACTGGGTCGATTTCCGTGATGATCACGTCCGCGCCGAGGCCCTTGGCGCGCATGGCCACGCCGCGGCCGCACCAGCCGTAACCGGCAACGACTACTTTCAGGCCGGCGAGGAGCACGTTGGTGGCGCGAATGACGCCATCAATGGTGGACTGTCCGGTGCCGTAACGGTTGTCGAAGAAGTGCTTGGTCATGGCGTCGTTGACGGCGATGATCGGGTACTTCAGGGTGCCGTCCTTGGCCATGGCGCGCAGACGGATCACGCCGGTGGTGGTTTCTTCCGTTCCGGCGATCACGTTGGGAACGAGGTCGGTGCGCTTGGTGAGCAGCATGGTGACCAAGTCCGCGCCGTCGTCCATGGTGAACTGCGGCTTGTGCTCGAGGGCGGCGCGGAGGTGCGAATAGTAGGTCTCGTTGTCTTCGCCTTTGATGGCAAAGGTCGGGATGTTGTAATCGCGATTGAGCGAGGCGGCGACTTCGTCCTGCGTGGATAGCGGATTGGAGGCGCACAGCACGGCCTCGGCGCCGCCGTCGCGCAGCGCGATCATCAGGTTCGCGGTTTCACTGGTCACGTGCAGGCAGGCGGAAACGCGTAGGCCCTTCAGCGGTTGCTCCTTGACGAAGCGCTTGCGGATCGATTCGAGCACGGGCATCTGCTGCCCCGCCCATTCGATCTTGCGCTTGCCGGCCTCGGCCAGCCCGATATCCTTCACATCACCTTTTTTCATTTCAGCGATTGCCAAAGTCTTGCTCCTCTATTTGAATTTCGTTCGAAAACGGAGTGTTAAGGCGCACTCCGCCAGCGGTCCGTGGAAGGACGCGCCTGTGCGAGTCATTTCGCGGGAATTAGACCCGCGCGCCGACTTCCACCGCCGCGGCCGCGCTGAGGCCAGCGGCCTTGCGGAGAGCATCCGCGCGATCGGTGCGCTCCCAAGTAAATCCGGCGCCGCTGCGGCCGAAATGGCCGTACGCAGCAGTGGCCTTGTAAATCGGACGGCGGAGGTCGAGCGTTTCAATGATGGCTTTGGGCGTCAGCTTAAAGAATTCGCGGATCAGCGCGGTGATTTTTTCTTCGGGTATCGCAGCGGTACCGAAGGTTTCCGCCATGACGGAAACTGGCTCGGCGACGCCGATGGCGTAAGCCAACTGAACTTCCGTTTTTCGCGCCAGGCCCGCGGCCACGATGTTCTTCGCGATGTAGCGGGCCATGTAACAAGCCGAGCGATCCACCTTCGAGGGATCCTTCCCGGAGAAAGCGCCGCCGCCATGCCGGCTGTAGCCGCCGTAGGTGTCGACGATAATTTTGCGGCCGGTCAAACCGGCGTCGCCCATGGGACCGCCGATGACGAACCGGCCGGTGGGGTTGATGTGATACTTCGTTTTCGCGTCCAGCATCGAGGCAGGAATAATCGGCTTGATGACATGCTCGGTGACGGCGTCGCGGAGGTCCGAGTTCGAGACCTTTTCGCTGTGCTGCGTGGAGACCACTACGCAATCGACGCGCGCCGGGCGGCCGTTGCGGTACTCGATGGTGACCTGCGACTTTCCATCAGGCCGGAGAAAATCAACTTTGTTGGCTTTACGAATCTGCGAGAGGCGTTGCGTGAGGTGGTGGGCGAGCTGGATGGGCATGGGCATCAATTCTTCCGTTTCATCGCAGGCGAACCCGAACATCAAGCCCTGGTCGCCCGCGCCGCCGGTATCCACGCCCATGGCGATGTCCGGCGACTGGCGCTTTACCATGCACATGACGGCGCAGGTATCCGCGTCGTAGCCGTACTTGGCACGGTCGTAGCCGACGCCGCGAATGGTGCTGCGCACCAGCTCGTCGTAGTCGACCTGCGCACTGGTGGTGATTTCACCGGCGACGACGGCCACGCCCGTGGTGACAAGCGTCTCGCAGGCGACGCGGCCCTTGGGGTCTTGCTTCATGACCTCGTCCAGGACGGCGTCAGAAATCTGGTCGGCAATTTTGTCCGGATGGCCTTCGGTGACGGACTCCGACGTAAATAGGAAGTTGCGTAAGGCTTCGCTCAAACTGTTTCTCCTTCATAGCTTGCGGGGAACGTCGCGGCAAACACCCCCGTGAATGCAGCACTCTGCTAAACCTTACAAAATTACCACTCGCGCACGGAAGAATCAACGCATTGCTTCCGAACCGCTAATTCGTGCGCCGAACGGTCGAAATCAGGGGCTGAACGGCAAGTTGCTGCATTGAGCGGGAAAGGACTAGGCAGCGTCTGAATCGTCCTCGGGCTGGACTTCGAGCTTGCCCTTGGTTTTTTTGGCCATCAGGTAGGAGCGGATGAAGGGGTCGAGGTCGCCGTCCATCACGCGGTCCACGTCGCCGACTTCGAATTTTGTGCGGTGGTCCTTGATGAGGCGGTAGGGCTGCATCACGTAAGAGCGGATTTGACTGCCGAAGGAGATATCCAGCTTGCTCTCGTCGAGCTTGTCGGTGTGCGCCTGGCGCTTTTTGATTTCTTCATCATACAAGCGGGAGCGGAGCATCTTCATCGCCATTTCGCGATTCTTGCCCTGGCTGCGCTGCGCCTGGCAGGCCACCACAATATTGGTCGGAAGATGGGTAATGCGGACGGCGGTTTCCACTTTGTTGACGTTTTGCCCGCCTTTGCCGCCGGAGCGGAAGGTGTCCACGCGCAGGTCTTCGGGACGGATGTTGATTTCGATGCGGTCGTCGATTTCCGGGATCACGAAGACAGAAGCAAACGAAGTGTGGCGACGGGCGGCTTGATCGAACGGGGAGATTCGAACGAGGCGATGAACTCCGGTTTCGCCGGCGAGAAGACCATAGGCATTTTCGCCGGAGAATTGAATCGTTGCCGACTTGAGCCCCGCTTCTTCTCCCGGCGTCTCATCGAGGACTTCGGCGGTCATTTTGCGGCGCTCCGCCCATCGCAGGTACATGCGAAGAAGGATGGAAGCCCAATCCTGAGATTCGGTGCCACCGGCGCCGGGCTTGATGGTCATGATGGCGTTGAGGTGATCGGTTTCTCCCGAGAGGAGCGTCCTGGTTTCCAGTTCGGAGATGTAAGCATCGGCGGCGTTGAGCTCGCGGTCCAACTCTTTCAGCAGGTCGTTCTTTTGCTCGACGTTGGTTTCTTCCTGCGTGAGATGGATGTACGTTTCGATGTCGCCGGACATGGAAGTCAGCTTCTCGTCGGCGGCGATTTGTTCTTCGGCGCGCTTGCGTTCGCGGAGAACGCCCTGGGCGGCTTCCTGATTGTTCCAGAAATCGGGGGCGGCAACGCGCGCTTCGAGAAATTTCAAGCGCTCGCGGTACTGCGGAGCGTCAAAGATAGCTCCGCACGAGGGTGATGCGCTGCTTGAGCCCTTCGTAGCGATGTTCGAGGTCTTCGAGAATCATGCGTTTTCTGGTAAACCGTCCGTCGGGGAACGGACGTTACTTTGCCTTTCGACAAGTTGCGGCTACTAGAATAACGGAAACGAGGACGCAGAGCCAAGCGAACCAATCGCCGAAGCGGGTGTAAATGGTCTCGTCGCTGCGAAAATCGTAGGGCAGATCGGCGGCGGCGCGCACGTCTGGCGGAAGCGGGCGGAAAACGCGGCCGTAGGGATCGACGGAAACGGTGAAGCCATTGTTCGTGACGCGCACGAGCCAGCGGCGGTTTTCCACGGCGCGCACGCGGGCAATGCGCAAGTGCTGCTCGGCGGCGGCGGAACGCCCAAACCATCCGTCATTCGAAATGTTGATGAGGAGCTGCGCCCCGCCGGCAGCAAAGCGGCGCACCTCGCCGGGAAAGATCGCTTCATAACAAATAAAAGCGCCGAAGGAATGGCCCGGCGAAAGCTGCCCAACGACGTATTTGTTTCCTTTGTGGAAGCCGCCGACTTCGCTGGAGACGCTGGTGACCACACGATGAATCAAGGGAAACGGCTCGTACTCGCCGAAGGGAACGAGGTGGACTTTGTCGTAGACGAATACGCGCTGGCCTTGGGCATCGAAAAGCAGGGCGCTGTTGTACGGCAGAAGACTGCCGTGGGGCGCCGCGTCCGAGGGCTCGACCGGTGGTTTCCATTCGATGGCTCCTGCAAGGAATGGATGCCCGAAGCGGATCGCCAGCGTCGAGGCAATTCTTGCGAATTGTAAATCTTGAAACGAAAATGGCGCTGGAGTTTCCGGCCAAATAAGCAGGTCCGGTTTCTCCGCCGAGGGGGCCAGGCTGAGGCGTGAGATTTCCTCGAGGTCCGCGGCGTGCGCTTGAAACCAATCCGCAGGGTATCCTTCCACCTCCGGGAAATTGAGCTGCACGGCGCGGGCGAAATGGTGAGCTTGCGGTTGTGGCACGAGGCGTGGCCCCGCAAACGCCACACTCAACAGTATTGCCGCCGCAGTGGTTGCGTACGCGACCCGCCTGCCGAGTGTCTGCGAGTTCGATGAGATCGTCCATGCGAGCAGCGCATTGAAACCCGCAACGAGAAAGGACAGCCCGTAGATTCCTGTGATGGTCGTGAGCTGAACGAGCCCCGGATTCGCCGCCGCGGGATAACCGAGCAAATTCCAAGGAAAGCTGATTTCTGGCGTCAGCGCGCGGATAAACTCGAATGTCACCCAGATAAATGGCGCACCCACGCAGGCCAGCTCGATGCTTCGGCGAGACAGCCGATGAACCCCCCATGCAAAAACGCCAAAATGAATTCCCCAGACAATGGCGATCAGAAGCAAGACGCCCCATCCGCCCAGTGTCGATAGGCCACCGTGAACGGTGAGAACCGTCGCGATCCATGGCGCCGACGTCAGGGCAAAAAGCAGCCCGTGAAGAAATCCACACCCAAACGCCACGCGAGGCCGCACGCTAAACACTGAAAAGAGGAGAATCGCAACACAAATCCAGGAATAGATGCTGAGATATAGACCGGTGTAGGAGAGCGAAAGCGCGGCGCCGGAAACGGCGCCGGCGATGAGACGCAGGCCCGCAGGTATTCCCTCACCGGCCCGGGGACGAAAATAGGTGAGCCAACTGGCCCGAGGCATCAGTGTTTCACGATGGCTTTAAAACCTGCGCCTTCGAGGCCTTTCCTGGCCGCCTCGGCGGACTTCGGATCAGCGTACGGGCCAACTTGGACGCGGTAATACTTGTCTCCCTGCGGAGAAAGAACGAACGCGGGAAATTTTTTCTTCTGCAAACGTGTCGCTAGTTCCAGCGCGTCCGCTTCTTTCGTCAGCGCCGCCACTTGGAGCGTGTAAGCGCCGACTGGAATGTGTGGCGCGTTCAGAATTTTCGAGGAACCGCCGGAGTTTCTCGGAGGCGCCGTGCTCTTCACGAGCACCGGCGCGCTTTTCCGTGCCGGCGCGGGGGTGGAGGCCACCTGTTTCAAATGGTCTTCGGTTTTCTTAGGATCGCCCGCGTGATAAAACTCCCAATCCGAATTTGGCGGCGCGGGCGAGTCCGTCGGCGCGGCGACAGGGGCGGGGGTGTTCGTGCGTTTCGAAACCGCGTCCTTCCTGGGAAAACCGGAATTCCCCGGCTTCCCGAAAAAGTCGGTAGCGGCGTGCACCGGGCCATCGATTTCGTTGCGCCCCATAACGTACCCGAGCGTGAAAAACACGCCCGAAAACAGCAGCATCAGCATGAACAAGCCGATAACGTGCCGGCTTTCAAGCACACGCTCTCCCGCGCCCCCTCGTTTTCCTCCAGAAGCCATTCTTACTTTTGCGGCCCCCCTAAATTTCTAGTCCACTGATTAATGATATCGATGGGCAGGGGAAACACAATCGTTGTGTTCTTCTCGACACCTATCTCCGTCAAAGTTTGCAAATAACGGAGTTGAATCGCGGAAGGCTGCGTCTCCAGAACTTTCGCGGCATCGGCGAGTTTTTGCGAGGCTTCGAATTCTCCTTCGGCGTGAATGATTTTTGCGCGGCGTTCGCGCTCGGCTTCCGCTTGCTTGGCGATGGCGCGCTGCATTTGCTCGGGGATGTCGACCTGTTTCACCTCGACTTTGGAAACTTTCATGCCCCAGGGTTCGGTGTCGGTGTCGAGAATGATCTGGAGCTTGGCGTTGACTTTATCGCGCTGTGAAAGGATTTCATCCAGTTCGAACTGGCCGACAACGCTGCGAATGGTGGTCTGCGCGAGCTGCGAAGTCGCGTAGGTGTAGTTTTGCACTTGGGAAAGGGCCAGGTTGGCGTCGACCACGCGGAAGTAGCAAACGGCGTTGACCTTTACCGAGACGTTGTCGCGCGTGATGATGTCCTGCGGCGGAACGTCGAGCGTCTCGATGCGCATGTTGATGCGGTAGAGTGTTTCAATCGGCCAGAGAACCAGGTTTATGCCGGCGCTCTTTGCCTCGGGTATCAACCGTCCGAGCCGCAGCACCACGCCGCGTTCCCATTCCTTGATGATATAGATCGAATTCCAGAACCAGATCAACACCAGGCCGACGATCAGCGCCATTCCGACAAAACCGATTTCCATGTTCTCCTCCTGAACGTGAGAATTCCTATTTCGCCGCTGAAACAGCCACATCGGCCGGCTCAACGTAAAGTTTCAGTCCTTCGATTCGCAAAATCCGGACCGTCTCGCCTTCCTGCACAGGCCGGGAAGATTCAGCCCGCCACAATTCGCCATGCACGCGAATCATGCCAACCGCGCCCGCTGGCAGCTGCGCCATCGCGACGCCGTGCGCGCCGATCAATTCTTCCTTTCCCGTCGCCGATTTCCATTTTCGCGAGCGCAGGACCAGCCGCATTAGAACGACGGCGAGCACCGCGAACGGTACTGTGCCCGCGAGCGCCACGCCTACGCTCACTCCTCCAGGTGTGAGCGGTGAACGGACTAGGAAGATCGCGCCGAGGAACATCGACGCTACTCCGCCAAGGGCCAATACGCCATGACTCGGAGCTTTCGCTTCGAGTATGAAAAATGCCAGCGCCAGCAGAATCAGGAACACGCCCGCAAGATTGATGGGCAGAAAATTCATGGCATACAGCGCGAGAATCAGGCAGATGCCGCCGATGACTCCCGGAGCGACCGCTCCGGGATGCGTGAACTCCGTGTACACGCCAAGAACACCGAGAATCAGAAGCACAAAGAAAATATCGGGTTCGACAATACGGGCAAGAAATTTCTGGCGGGCCGAGAGTTCAAAAGGCGTACGCGCCGCATTTCTCAGGGCGAGCTTCACTTCGGAGCCGTCGAATCGCTTAATCGTCCGGCCGTCCAGTTGCCGCAGCAGTTCATCCGGCGAACTCGCGATCAGATCGATCATTTTCCCTTCCAGCGCTTCCTTCTCTGTGTAAGCGCTGCCTTCGGTGATGGCCTTCTCCGCCAGCACCGGGTTGCGTCCGCGCCTCTCCGTGAAACTCCTCAGAAACGCAGTGGCATCGGCGTTGATCTTCTTTCGAAAAGCGTCATCAATCTGCATGGGCAGAAAACCGCCAATGGCCATAACCGGTGTGGCCGAGCCCGTATGCGTTCCCGGCGCCATCGCCGCAATATCCGCGGAGAGGAGAATGTAGAAGCCCGCGGAAGCTCCGCGCCCGCCCGTCGGCGAAACGTATACGGCCACCGGCACCGGCGATGCGAGGATGTGCTGAATCATGTCTTGCATCGAAGTACTGAGCCCGCCCGGTGTGTCCATAGTGATAAGAACAAGAGACGCGTGACGGTTCGCCGCGTCGGCGAGTCCTTCATCAATGTAGGTGGCCAGGATGGGATCAACTACGCCATCGAGCCTCAGTTCCAGAACGAGCGGACTGGAAGAGTGCTCGTCCGCCGCGACTGGGGGCATCAGGAGACAAATCGCGCCAGCGCACAAAACGCAGAGAAACAAAGAAACCCCAACCAAATGGGCGCGCTGGACATGAAAGGAGCGTTTCCTCTCCTGGAACCAATCGCTCATGGCGCACCTCCGCCGGTTTTTTTCTCGCCGGGCTTGGCATTCTTCAAATGTTGGAGCAGTTGTTTGGCCTCGGCATAATTCGGCGCCAGCTTCAGCGCTTTCTCGACTTCCGATCGCGCGAGATCCGGCTTCTTCTGCTCGAGGTAGATTTTCGCCACCATCGTTCGAACGACCGCGGAATCGCGTGCTTGCAGCGACGCCTGCAATTCTTTCACGGCCTCATCCGTCTTGCCCTGGCGGCGGGCAATTTCACCGAGTCCGCGGTGGGCCGCGGGGCTGCTGGGATCCGCGGCAAGGACAGAGCGAAATTCCTTCTCGGCGGCATCGGCGTGCCCTGCGGAGAGCTCCTGGCGGCCGCGCCGCAGGTGCATCATGGTCGCGTCATACGCGGAAGCCGACTCCGGCACGGTGGCGGGAGATTCTGCCGATTCAATCTCCGCCCGAAGAGCCGTCACGTCGAGCTCGGTCTTGAGGCGATTCAGCTTCGATAAGGTTTCGTTCTTCGCGTCAAGATGGATCGCGGGAAGTCCGTTGGGGCCAAAAGTTTCGTTGGCCGCCTCCCGTTCCTGATCGGCTTCGGTCTGATTACCGGCCATTTGCAGGGAGAGGATGAGCAGCGCGCGATCTTCCGCATTGTCCGGTTCCCTCTCCGCAGCTTCGCGAAAATATCCCACCGCCGCACCGGGATCATTGGTTTGCAGCGCCAGCAGGCCAAGATTGAAGGGATAGTCGTCTTCGCCCGGGGCCAATTCAACCGCACGGCGAAAATCGGCCAGCGCCGCGGCGGTCTTGCCCTGCCGCGCCCTCGCAATCGCCAAATCATTCAGAATTTCCGGCAGGTCCGCTCCGGAAACCATGTTGTTCTTCAAGGCCTCCTGCAAAGATATGAACGCTTGCTCCGCGTGATCCGGCTGATTCTGGAGCAGCCGGCAGACTCCCGTGGCAAACACGGCTTCCACATAGCGGTCGTGCGTTTTTGGCACCCGCGCGTACCATGGAAGCGCGGAGTCGCAGTCGTGCTTCGCGAAATAGGCCTCGCCGAGCGCGAAGTCGGGCTCGGGCCAGTCTGGTTCGAGGCGCGCCGCTTCCCGCAGTTCGCGCAACCGCGCGTCATCTTCGCCGGCCAGCAATCCGCGAACGTAATGTTCGAAAGCATCAAGGCGCAGCGGGCGCTGAAGTTTCGTGAAGCCCGCCAGGGTGAGCGCGAAGTTGCGGTCGTTGGCGGAGAGCATGCGCCAAATCAGCCGGGCGTGCATGTCCATGAGCGAATCGAGCGAACCGGTTTCCCGCAACGCCGGCAGCAAGTGCGCCGCACTCACTCTTAAGACGCGCGTCTCGATGGTGAGGGATGAACCATTGGCCGTGAATCTGCCAAAAACGACAAAATCCGCGTCCAGGTCTTCGGCAAAATGAAGCATCGTCGCGCGGCTGAGTTTCGAGGAACGCGGCAGGCCGTACTGTTCCAGCTCGGCAAGCCGGCCGGCGTGCGAATACACCTGCTGGCCCGCCGCCGAAAGCCGCTGGATGGTCAGCTCCTCGAGGCCCTCGCCGAGCCAATCCATTCGTAGAGAAGCTCCCGCATTTTCAAACGGAAAAATCAGATAGATTCCCTTTTGAGAGGCCGCGACCGCTCCAGTACGAGGAGGGGAAGGCGGTTGTTGCGCGGCAAGCGAAGCGGTTCCAAAAATGGAGAGAACGAAAAGCAAGAACAGATAACGCGCGCTGAAGAAAGGGCGCTCCATGTCTGTTGCATTGTAACAGACGCGCGGGCGGGTTTCGCACCCGACATGCGAAGCTCGTCTGAAATAGCGGAATCGAAACCGGTTCAGGGTTGCGTGACGTCAGGTGACTTGGGAGCGAGAACCTCTTGGATCGCCGGATCCTGCAGAATCGCGGCAAATGACGGATCGGATTTCACCGCCGCCAGCTCTTTGTAGCCTTCGTCTTTAGCCTTCCGCAGATAAATCACGCAGCGCTCGAGATTACCCGCCTCCGCGAACGACTTGGCGAGCAGGAAATAGAATCGCCCCCGGTCGCCCACAGTGCGGTCCTGCAGAATCGATCCGCTCCTCGAGGCGCTGTGTTCGAACAGTTGCGGATCCAAAGCCAGCGCCTGGCGGAACGAGGAAATGGCCTGCTCGTACTTCTTGTCGCCAAAATAGGCATACGCAAGGTTGCTGTGGAGGACAGCCATGTCACTGCGAATATCGATCGCTTTTTGATACGCCTTGATGGCCCGGCCGTACTTCTTCCGCTGATACCAAATGGTCCCGATGTTGTTCCGCGCGTCGGCATAGGAAGGATCAACCTTTGACGCGCGCTCGTAATACTTTAGCGCCGGCCCCAAAGCGGCCTGCTGGTGCAGCGCAATCCCCAGCTTATTGAGATACACCGGATTCCGGGGGTTCTGGTCGGCAAGGCGCTTATAGGAAAAAGCCGCCTCGCGATATTCCTTGCGCGCCATGTAAAGATCGGCAAGCTGCTCGTCGGTCAGCCCGGGCTTCACGACGATGACGGAGGACTCTGCTGGCGATTGCGCTGGCGCTTGGGCCGGCGATTGCACCGCACGCGGCGCCACCGGCGCACTCGGAGTCTCAACGAAAGTCTGTCCGGTGGAGGATACCGAAAGAGTGAAAAGGAGGACGAATGCAGGAAACGCCATTTTAATCCTGATCATGGCGGATCTCCCTTCTCCGGCTTAGGCTTAGCCTGGTCGGGTTCCTTCTTCTTGCCCCCAAAGATACCAAAAATCTTCTGTAAAGGGTTCTTTTTCTTTTCGCCGGAGTCCGCGGTACCACCGGCCGGGCCCTGCCCAGTGGCATTCGGCGGCCGATTGGGATCATAAGGAGTGACGGGCTGGCCATTGGCATCCGTCTGCGGCGTTTTGGGCTCGCCGCCAAACACGCGCGAAAGGACGGAGCCCGTGGAAGTGACGAGGCTATGGCCGCCGTGGACCTCGCAGAACACCGTCGGCGCCGAGCCCGCCACGTAGACCTCTTCCCGGGTGGTGGGACAGTTGGGCGTGGCAAGTTGCAGCGTTTCCGGATCGATCACCACGGACTGCACTCCGTCCGGCATCGTAAAATCCTTTACATCCCGGTATTGCGCCAGCGACGTGGCGCGCGTCATGAAATCCGCCCAGATCGGCGCCGCCACCGCGCCGCCAGGCAGTCCCAGGTCGCGATTGTCATCGAACCCAATCCAGATCACGCAAAGAAGATTCGAAGTGAATCCTGCGAACCAGCCGTCGCGAGAGGTCCCCGTCTTTCCGGCAGCGGGCAGCGTGAACCCGCGCGCCCGGACGCCCGCGCCCGTGCCCCGGTTCAAAACGTCTTTCAATAAGCTATCTACGAGAAACGCGACGCGCGGATCCAGCGTCTGACGCGTTTGCGGCGTGAACTTTTCAAGGGTCGTGCCGTCGGCGTTGATGACGCTGTGCAGAAATTGCGGTTCCGCGCGCGTGCCAATGGTCGCGAACGCCGTATAACCCGCGGCGACGTCAACCGGAGTCATCTCATAAGCGCCGAGAGCGACTGCCGGTGTGGGCTGAATGTTCGTGCCGAGGCCCATCTTTCGCGCCACTTGCACTACCCGGCCGTAGCCGATGAGTTCCGCAAGTTTGACGGTCGCGACGTTGAGGGAATTGGTCAGCGCGTCCCGCACAGTCACGCGCCCCATAAATCTTTCGCCGTAGTTGTTCGGCGTGTATTCCTTGCCGTCGAACTCAAACGTGGTCGGCTCGTCGTCGATCGTCGTGGCCGGCGTTACGATGGGCTGCACGCCATCAACGGCATTGTCGAAGGCCGCGGCATAGACGAACGGTTTGAACACCGAGCCCGGCTGGCGCCGAGCCAGCGCGTGATTGAGCTGGCTCTGCCCGTAATCACGGCCGCCGATGACCGCTTTGATCTCCCCGGTGCGCGGGTCCAGCGCCACCAACGCCACTTGCGCCTGCGGAGGTGGCTCGGTGCTTCCCTTCTTGGCCAGTTCGCGCCGCCACTTCTCGTACTTCTTCGCCAGCAGCAGGTCCACGTTCTTCATACCCGCATCGACGGCGGCTGCGGCGGCATGCTGCAGCGCGGGATCAAGCGTCGTATAAACGCGGAAATTTTCGTTGAGCAATTCGTTTTCGGAGTATTTGTCGAGCAGGTGGTCTTTCACCATGTCGACGAAATACGGTGCTTCACTCCCCGAAATCGAAGTGCGGATAATCTTCAGCGTCGCGCGTTTCGCTTCCTGAAGATCTGCTTCCTTGATGTATTTATTCTCCAGCATCTGCGTCAGCACGCGATCGCGCGCCTGCACTCCGCGCTCCGGGTGACGGTCCGCCGACGAATAGTAGTTCGGCGCGCGAATGATCCCCGCGAGGTACGCGCATTCCGGCAGCGCCAGTTGCCGCAAATCCTTTCCGAAGTACGCCACGCTGGCTTCCGAGAATCCCCGGATGCCGAAGCTCCCGCGGTTTCCCAGGTAAACTTCGTTGGCGTACAGCTCGAAGATTTGCTGCTTGTTGAAGCGCTGCTCCAGCTCGATGGAAATCATCGCTTCGGACACCTTGCGCCGCCAATTGCGGTCGGTCGACAAAAAGAACGTGCGCGCCACCTGCATGGTGATGGTGCTGGCGCCCTGGTAGTGCTGGCTGCTGTGCCGCAAGTCCGCCCACGCCGCCCCCACGATGCGGATGAAGTCAAAGCCGCCGTGCTCGAAGAAGCGCTTGTCCTCGGCGGAAAGAATCGCGTCCACCAGCAATGCCGGCAAGTCGTCGTAGCGCACCGGGCGCCGTTTCTCTCTGGCGCTGTCGAAAAGATTGGTGATGAGTTCCGGTTCGATTTCCGCGGTATCCAATTCGGCTCCGCCGGCCAGCGGCTTTATCGAGCGAATGCTCTTTCCCCGGAATTGCACCGCCAGCGCGTTGCTCCCCGCGAAATAGGAATATTTCGAAGGCCGGATATCGACGTTGTTGGCCTGCAGAGTGAATTGCCCGATGGCATTTTCATCTTGAATGGGGCGATATCCCACGCGCGTGAGATAAGCGGTCAGGTCTTCCGGTCCCCAGGCCTGGCCGGCGGAAATATGTTCCGGCGCCGAGAAAATTTGCGTGCTGTTCTGCAGCGCGTTGCCGGAGAGCCGCGCATCGATCATGCGCGAGAACTTCATGTAGTAGTAAGTGAAAACTCCGCCGCCGGTCAGAAAGATGACGAAGATAGTGCCCAGGATCGCCAGGCCGATTTTCGAGGTAAAGAATCCCTTTTTAATGAGGATGCGCAAGTATTAGCTCCCGAGGGCTGAACTTCTATTCTCTCGCAACACCGCGCTCTGGGAAAGACGGTGTTCCACGCTGCCGGGTTGCCAGCGAAAAATCGGATTCGCGCATCCGCGGGAACGCGTCCTCAGAAAAGGGATTTGTTCTCGCTGGACGGAGAAAAATGAAGCTCCGTGCGGTAAACCAGTAGATCCACCGGAACGCTGTATTCCATCGAGATCTTCACGATGGAGTTGTTGGAAACCACCTTGATGGATTCGCGGGTCACCGGAATATCCAATTCCTGCACTACTTTGAAAATTTTCTCACGAATCTGCTCTTCCGTGTAACGATTCACGATCGCGAAGCGCGCTTGTTCCTGCATTTTGTCGGAAAGCTCATAATTCGATACGTAGCTCGGCACGATCTTGACCGCGCAATAGATCGCGAACACAAGGACCATCGTGACTACTACGGCTTTGAGCTTGCCCGCCCCGCTTTCGGCGCGGCGCTGCGCAGGCGTGTGGCGATCGCGAATACTTTCAAAATGCACTAGATTCATCTCCCCGGCCCGTTCACTCCGCGGCGTCTCCGCGGCTGGCGACGAAATCGCCTGATTTGCCGGCTTCTTAACGCTAACATCCACGCGAAAGGGTGTCGAGAAATTGCCGCTGGACATGTTCCCGGAATGAAACGGGCCTAGTAAGCCCGGGCGAAGATGGCGCGCGAAGAGGAAGGCCGGCCACAGTAGACGCAATTCCCGCTTCCACCTTCCTGTTCCAGGGGGATGCAGCGCATGGTAGCGCGGGTTTCTTCCTTGATTTTGGCTTCGCATTCGGCGCTCCCGCACCAGAAGGAGTAGGCAAAGCCATTCTCCACGGCCTTTTTCAACTCGTCGTACGTTTTTGCGTCGTGCGTGTTGCTCTTGCGAAAAGCGAGAGCCTTGTCGTGCAGCGATTGTTGTATTTCCGCCAGCAGCTTCTCGATTGTGACGGGCAGGTCCGCGAGCGATGCGCTGATTTTCCCTTCCCTGCCTGGGCGGTCGCGCCGCGCCAGGACGGCGGCTTGTTTCGCGACGTCCTTCGGTCCGAGCTCCACACGCAGTGGCACTCCGCGCATCTCCCAGTCGTTGAATTTCCAGCCGGGGCTTTGGCCTTCGCGCTCATCGAGCGTGACCCGGATGTTGGCTTTGGCCAGTTCGGTCTTGAGTTTGCGCGCGGTGTCCAGGACGGGGGCCTTTTCTTCTTCCGTCTTAAAGATTGGGACGATCACAACCTGGTAAGGCGCCAGCTTCGGTGGTAGCACCAGCCCCTGGTCGTCGCCGTGGACCATGATGATGGCGCCAATGACACGCGTGGAAAGTCCCCACGAAGTTGTCCAGCAATGCTGCAACTGGCCGTTCTGATCCAGATACTTTACCTCAAACGCCCGCGCGAAGTTCTGTCCCAAGAAGTGCGACGTGCCTGACTGCAGCGCCTTGCCGTCGCCCATCATCGCTTCGATGGAGTAGGTCACGTCCGCGCCCGCAAATTTCTCGGCATCAGATTTCTTGCCCGGGATCACCGGAATTGCCGCGTCGTTAATCGCGAAGTCCGCATAGGTATTCAACATCTGGAGTGTTTCCGCTTCGGCTTCTTCGCGCGTGGCGTGAGCGGTGTGGCCTTCCTGCCAATAAAATTCCAGCGTTCGCAGAAAGAGCTTCGTGCGCAATTCCCACCGCACTACGCTGTTCCACTGGTTCATCAGCACCGGCAGGTCGCGGTACGACTGGATCCACTTGGACCACATGTGCCCAATGATGGTTTCCGAAGTGGGGCGTAAAACGAGAGGCTCCGCGAGTTCCTCCCCGCCGCCAATCGTAACCACCGCGAGCTCGGGCGAAAATCCTTCCACGTGATGCTTTTCCTTGTCGATGAAGCTGCGGGGAATCAGCAGCGGGAAGGCCACGTTTTGATGGCCGGTGGCTTTGAACCGGCGGTCAAGGGCCTGCTGGATGTTTTCCCACAGCGCCCATCCGTACGGCCGCACGATCATGCAGCCGCGCACCGGCGCGTAATCGGCGAGCTGCGCCTTCAGCACCAATTGGTTGTACCACTCGGAAAAATCTTGTGCCCGGGTAGGCAGCTTTTCTTCAGCCATTCGGCAGTTTGTCCGTTCCTCTCAGAAGCGATAACGCAAGCTGAGTAAACTCAAAAGCGTATCGGACGCTTGCAAGCCTGTCAACGCATGCATTGAAGCTAGTAGCGGAACAGAATGAAAAACAAAAGTCGGTTCCGGGAAGAGGCCTGCAGAGAATCAGAGAAGTTTCGATTCTCCGATGAGCGCGTTTTTGCTCACGGATTGTTGTAGCGCAGAGCGTACCGATAAATTGTGACGCCTTAGAGGAGTCGAAGAGGCGAAGCTCTACTGCTTGGCGAGAAGCTTGAACTGCGTGGCGTCGGCCTCGGCTGGTTGTTCTAGGAATACTCGTGTATCCACGGTGTCATAAAGTCCTTCTCGCTTGATCGGAACCACACCTGGCGTACTGATGGGTAGATGCTCCAATATGGAAGCGAAGAGCTTTTCCCGTCCAGAGAATGCGGCCAGATTCCTATACTCTGTCAGCAACACAATAGAGTTCGGGTCGCCTGTCTTGGAACCAGGAGCTACCAGCAGCACCTCTGAGATGCGGTGGTAGCTCAGAACCGCACCCTGGCGCCTAGCTTCCTCTCTCACGCGCATCCAGTGGTCATCTAAATAGCCGAGTGCTAATCCCATGTTGTTGGGCCTTACCTCAATGAACTCCAGCGTCCAAACAGGTTTTTCCGCGACATCCGGGTTTTGAGCGTCTCCCCGGGCCATGAACCAAAGAGCGCAGAGAAGGAGACTGGCCAACTTCAGTAGTCGCATGACTTTACCTCCCGTCTTTTCAGCCGCACTGCAATTGAGGAGGCTATGGTATCACGTCGCGATGGAGGCGCTAACTCCTGACTAAGTCGGATAACCGGAAGAGAAGAGTAGGATGATACGGTCAGGAAAACTCGGTTGGGAGTGCAGCGCAGTCGTCACGTTCCAAACGAAAAGCTTCTCGTCCGTCTTGCGGGCCTTTCCGTACGGCATTACAATGCCAGTCGTTCTGCGCGAGTGTTTTGCAGAGTTTGCCCGGCCAAGGAACTCTCTGAGGGGGAATTCACGCCATGAAACGCATTGCTTTGCTTTCGTTGCTGGTTCTTTGCGCGGTGCAAATCGCTTCGGCGCAGGACTGGGCGCGCGCGGCGCTCCAAAAATCTCCTCGTCACGCCGAGTGGGTCACCGTCAAGCACGATGGTCGTTCGGTCGAAACGTTTGTGGTCTATCCCGAATCGAAGGGCAAGACTCCGGTCGTCCTGATCATCCACGAAATCTTCGGCATGACGGACTGGGTGCAGGACTTGGCCGACCAGGTTGCCGCCGCGGGCTACATTGCGGTGGCTCCCGATCTTCTTTCCGGAATGGGCCCCAACGGCGGCCGCAGCAGCGATTTTGCCGAAGACAAAGCGAGGGAAGCCGTGAGCCACTTGAATCCTGACCAGGTGACCGCGGACCTGAACGCCGCCGCGGACTATGCAACGAAGCTTCCCTCAGCGAACGGCAAGTTTTTCGTCGGCGGCTTTTGCTGGGGCGGCGGCCAGACATTCCGCTTTGCCACTAATCGCGCTGATCTTGCTGCCGCATTCGTTTTTTATGGCCCACCACCTGATAAGGATTCCATGGGGCGCATCAAGGCTCCTGTTTACGGATTTTATGCCGGAAACGACGCACGCATCGGAGCCATGATCCCCGATGCCGTCGCGCAAATGAAAGCCGCCGGCAAGAAGTACGACATCGTGACCTACGAAGGCGCGGGACACGGCTTCATGCGCGCCGGCGAAGCCCCCGACGCGAACGATGCCGACAAGAAAGCCCGCGCCGAAGCCTGGGCCCGCTGGAAAAGCCTGATGAGTGGCGGAAAGTAATCAACATTCGAGAGCCGCAACGAATTTAACGAATACCGAATTCAGCCTGGATAAACGGCTTGATCCCGTCCTGTCCCTTGAGAATCAGCCAAAGTGGACCGTTGCCGCGTTCGAGTAGGATTTCGAAATCAAAAAACGGACAGCATTTGCTCTCGTACGAAACCCATTCCGCCACTTCCATCACAGAAACCAATTCGCTTCGCAAGCAAAATGAGTAGCCGTCCGGCAATTCTTGAATTTCGATTCGGGCGGCTTCTAATTTGCGAATGAGCTGGTTGTACCGCTCCCGATCCGAACCTCTAAAGGCGCTCATGTTGCAATAGAAACCAGTTTTTTCACTCATAGTCAGCAACCTCCGAGCGAGAGTGTTCTCTCGTGGGGGAACGTCAACCCTGCTTCTGCTCGAGTTCCGCCCATCGCGCGTAGAGCGCATCCACCGATTTCTGCGCTTCGTCCAATTGCGTGCACGCATTCTGCAGACTCATTCGATCGCCGGTGACGGCCGGATCTTCGAGCGCGGCTCGCTTGGCATGCAGCATCCGCTCGGCTTCATGGATGCGGTCTTCGATGGCGGCGAATTCCCGGGCTTCGGTATAGGAGAGTTTCTTTTTGGCAGCGGCGCGCGGAGTTTCGTCCCCCGTCGAGCGAAGGCGCCGGTTTCCCTCCACCGACTTGGCGGCAGCCGTTGCCAACTGGGCGCGCTGCCACGTTTCCCATTGCGAATAATCCGCGAAGCGCTCCGCCGCTCCAAAACCGTCCAGCCCGACCACCACCGTCGAAACGCGATCCAGCATGAAGCGGTCGTGGGTGACCAACACCAGCGCCCCGGGATATTCGAGCAGGCTCTCTTCCAGGATTTCCAGTGTGGGGATATCGAGATCGTTGGTCGGCTCGTCCAGCAGTAAAACGTCCGCGGATTGCAGCATCAGTTGCGCGATCAAAATGCGTGCGCGCTCCCCGCCCGATAGTCGGCCGACCCGCTGATTCAAGTTCTCGCTCGAAAACAGAAATCGTTCCGCCCAGGCAGCGACATGAATCACGCGGCCCTGATAAATCACCGCGTCGCTGTCCGGCGCGAGCGCCCGACGCAAGGTAGTGTCCGGATCGAGTTCGCGGTTCTGGTCGAAGTACACGACTCGCAAACCATCAGCGCGGCGGATCTTGCCGGACTCGTGTTTGATGTCTCCGCGCAGCAGGCGAAGCAGCGTCGTCTTGCCGCTGCCATTGGGGCCGACCAAACCCACGCGCATGCCCGACGTGACGCTGAAATGAATGTCCTTGAACAGCGTGCGGCTGCCAACGCCGTAAGAGACTTTTTCCAGCGTAATGAGCTGCTTGGTTTTCCGGTTCGTCGCCGAGAAATCGATTTCAGCGCTGGCGATGCGGCTGCGGGCGTTCATCTCCGCCAGTTCGCCGATCATCTCTCGAGCCTTATCAATCCGCGCCTTCGCCTTCGTGGCGCGGGCCTTCGGTCCGCGCCGCAGCCATTCAAGCTCGGTGTGCACGCGGTTTTCCAGCGCTTCCTGCCGTTTTTTCTGCGCGTGTAGGTACAGCTCTTCGGCCTCCAGGAACGCGCTGTAATTTCCTTTCACACGGAGCGCGCCATCCTCGTAAGCGCGGTTGAGTTCCACCATCTCGTTCGCCACGTTCTCCAGGAAATAACGATCGTGGCTGACCACTACGCACGCGAACGCTGCATTTTGCAAAACGGATTCGAGCCACTGAATCCCAGCGAGGTCTAGATGGTTGGTAGGCTCATCCAACAGTAAAATGTCGGGCGCCTGAACCAAAGCTTCGGCAATCGCCAGCCGTTTGCGCCAGCCGCCGGAAAGCGTCGCGGCGTGCGCATGAAGCTCCGTAAAACCGGCGCGGCCCAGCGTTTCTGCGAAACGCCCCACGCGCTCTGATTCGGAAACCGCGGCGCGTTCCATCGCACTTTCGATGACCGAGCGAACGGTAACCCCCGGCGCAAACTCCGAAATCTGCGCCACGCCGCTCAGCCGCGTCTCCTTGCGAATCGCCACGTCCCCGGTGTCCGGCTTGACGCGGCCGATGAGCATCTCCAGCAGTGTTGACTTGCCCGAACCGTTCGGCCCAATGACGCCGATGCGATCCCCTTCCGAAACGGTGAACGAAATGTTCTGGAAGAGCGGCGCGACGCCATACCTCTTCGACAGTCCTTGCGCGCTGATGATCGGAGGCAATTTTCTCGGTCTTCTCCTGCAACTAGTTTAACCTTGAGAGTCGGGGCCGCGGAAACTCGGCACTTGGCAAATCCCATCTCAAGCGAGATTCATTCTTGACGCGAAATTTTGACGCTGTGGTCCTTGGTGGCGGAGCCGCTGGCCTGCTTTGCGCGATCGAAGCCGGCAAACGCGGACGACGCGTCGCCGTGCTCGAACGTGCCGATCGCATTGGCAAAAAGATTCTGATCTCCGGCGGTGGCCGCTGTAATTTCACCAACCTTCATTGCCAGCCGGAAAATTTTATTTCCGCGAACGAACACTTCGCAAAATCCGCGCTGGCCCGCTACACATCCGCTGATTTCATCGCGCTGGTCGAGAAGCATCGCATTCCCTACCACGAGAAAACGCTCGGCCAGCTCTTCTGCGACCGTTCCGCGCAGGACATCATCGATTTGCTGGAATCGGAAAGCCGTGAGTCGGCAGTGCAGATTTTTCTTCAAAGCCGAATCCAGGAAGTGCAGCACACCACGAACTTCGTAGTGCGCACGGAATCCGATGAATTTCGCGCGCCGGCCCTGGTGGTCGCGACCGGGGGCCTCTCGATCCCCAAAATGGGCGCGACTCCGTTCGGCTACGAACTGGCGCGCGAGTTCGGCTTGAAAATCGTCGAGACCAGACCCGCGCTGGTGCCCTTCGTCCTCGACGCCAAAGATCGCAGCCGCTACTGCGACTTGGCTGGTGTTTCCGCCGAAGTGATCGCGCAGGCCAATCATCACGCCTTCCGCGAAAAAATGTTGATCACTCATCGCGGCTTCAGCGGCCCGGCAATACTGCAAATTTCTTCCTATTGGGAAAAGGGCCAGCCCATCTATCTTGATCTCGCCCCGGACCGCGAAATCGCGCCGGCAATTCGCACCGCCAAATTTCGCAACTTCGCCGCCGCGCAGAATGCGTTCCAAGGGATCCTGCCCAAGAGATTCGCCGAACGCTGGCTGGAAAACCATGCTCCTGCCGCATGGAGCAACGATGCCCTGGCAAAATGGGAAAACCAGATTCACGAATGGGTAGTCACACCTGCCGAGACCGAGGGGTACGAAAAAGCTGAAGTAACCGCTGGAGGCGTGGATACCGCCGAATTGTCCAGCAAGACGATGGAATGTCTGAAAGTCAAAGGACTATTTTTTATTGGCGAGGTCGTCGACGTCACCGGCCACCTGGGCGGATTCAATTTCCAATGGGCCTGGGCATCTGGGGCAGCAGCAGGACGCTCCTTATGAGGGAACCGGAGCGCGACGAGCGCTCGCGCGTGCCGGGACCACCGGACCCTGCGCCGCTCTTGCTTCTTGGTCAGCCACGAATTCTTCGTAAGTACCTTTGAAGTCCTCGACCTTGCCGCCGTGGAAATGCCAGATGCGCGTCGCCACTTCGTCGATGACGTCGTGGTCGTGCGTCACCAGCAATACCGTTCCGTCGTACCGCTGCAACGCGATGTTCAGCGCGTTGATCGATTCCAGGTCGAGATGATTCGTCGGCTCGTCCAGCACCAGGAAGTTCGGCTTCTGCAGCATCAACCGGCAAAAAATCAGCCGTGCCGATTCACCACCTGATAGCGCGCGCGTCGGCTTCAGCGCATCTTCTCCGCTGAACAGCATCTGCCCCATCAATCCACGCAGCTCCTGCTGCGAAGCCGAGGGATCGAATTGCCACAGCCAATCGATCGCGGTCATGCCCTTGGTGATGGATTCCCCGTGGTCCTGCGCGAAGTAGCCCACCGCCACTTCGTGTCCCCACCTCACCTCGCCGCCATCGATCGGAAATTGCTGGTCTTTGTCCTCGATAAATCCCGGCGCGTTGCGAACCAGTGATTTCAGCATCGTGGTTTTGCCGACGCCATTGCGCCCCATCAAGGCGATCTTTTCACCGCGCACGACGCTCGCAGAAAATCGCGGAATCACCCTTAAATCGTCGTAAGATTTCTCAACGCTGCGAATCTCCAGCGGGTGCTTCCCCGAATTCCGCTTCATATCAAACTTAATGTACGGCCGCTGGATGTTGCTCCTCGCCAGCTCCGTCGTTTGCAGCCGCTCGACTTCCTTCTTCCGCGAAGTCGCCTGCGCCGAACGTGTGCCCGCGGAAAACCGCGCGATAAACTCCTGCAACTGCGCGATCTTTTTCTCGCGATTGGCGTTGTCCGCCTCAATCCGCCCGCGAATCTGTGTTTTGGCGACCACCATGTCGTCGTACCCACCGACGTACATAATAATCGTCTCGTAGTCGATGTCCGCGGTGTACGTGCACACGCTGTTCAAAAAATGCCGGTCGTGTGAGATCACGATCAGCACGCCTTCGTAATCGCAAAGATATCGTTGCAGCCAGTGTACGGAATCAAGGTCCAGGTTGTTTGTGGGCTCGTCGAGCAACAGCGCCGTGGGATTCCCGAAAAGCGCCTGCGCCAGCAGCACGCGCACTTTCTGCCCGCCCTGCAGTTCGCCCATCTTGCGCTCGTGCAACGCGTCTTCCACGCCAAGCCCGTCCAGCAGCACCGCGGCATCCGCCTCCGCAGTGTAGCCACCTTCTTCCCCCACGATGCCCTCGAGCTCCCCGAGACGCATCCCATTCGCGTCCGTCAATTCGTCGTGGGGCTTGGCGTACAGCGCGTCGCGTTCTTCGAGCGCCTTCCACAGCGCCGCGTTCCCCATGATGACCGTGTCGATGACGCGGTATTGATCGAACGCAAACTGGTCCTGCCGCAGCACGCCCATCTTCTTCGGCCGCGTGATCGAGCCGCTGGTAGAATCGAGCTCCCCCGTCAAAATCTTCATAAACGTGGACTTGCCCGCGCCATTCGGCCCGGTGACGGCATAGCGCCGCCCCACCATAAACGTGCACGTCACGTTCTCAAACAGGACCCGAGGGCCGAACCGCATGGTGATGTTGTTGACCGAGAGCATAACCCTCTAATTGTAGCGCGAATTCGCAGTTCGTGCTCGCGCCACTTGTCCACAGGTTATTGTCTATGATTGAATTTTCATCAGCCCGATGGAAGTAAAAACGATTTCCGAGCCTGCAACGCGCCAAGAACGGCGGGCTGCCCCGCTCTCATGGCAAGCCGAAAGTAAACAACGCCGACCCCGCCGCGACCGCCACGTATTGTTTCCCGTCGATCGCGAAAGTCATTGGCGACGAATACACCGAAGCGCCGCACTGAAAGTGCCAAAGCGCCCTGCCGGTGGCCGCTTCGATCGCGATGAAATTCCCCTCCGCGTCGCCGGTGAACACGAGTCCGCCGGCCGTGGAAAGCACTCCCGACCACGTCGGCGACGGATGCTTCCATTCCCATTTCATTTTTCCCGTGTTCGGATCGATAGCCCGCAGCGCCCCGGTAAACGGCGCGGCATCCTCGTTCGGAAAATACGCGCTGCCGTAATAAGCGTGCCCCGCCTCGTACGCCTGCGGCGCGGTACTGAAAATATCGCACTGTTCGCGTGCCGTAACGTAAAAGAGTTGCGTTTGCGGATCGTAAGTTGGCGACATCCAGTTCGTCGCCCCCGCCGCGCCCGGGCACACGCGATTGCCTTCCAGCGTCGGTGAAGCGTCCGCTCGCGCGATGGGAACGCCGCTCGCGTCCTTCGAATCGCTCCAGGTCACTTTCGCAAAAGGACTCGCAAACAACAGTTTCCCATCCGCGCGATCGATCACGTAAAAGAATCCGTTGCGGTTCGCTTGCAGGATCAGCCGCCGCTCGCCCTGGTCCACCATGACCGGCACTTGCGTGGCGTCGTAGTCATGCTCATCATGCTTCGAAAATTGAAAATACCATTTGAGCTTGCCCGTCTCCGGCTCAAGCGCGAGCAACGAATTGCTGTAGAGATTGTCGCCCGCTCGTCCCTCGCCGCGGTTCGAAGGCGAAGGATTGCCGGTAGTCCAGAAAGTGGTATTAGTCGCCGGATCGTAAGTTCCCGTAATCCACGCCGGCGCCCCGCCGATCTTCCACGATTCTCCTTCCCACGTTTCATGTCCCGGCTCGCCGGGACCAGGCACGGTGTAGAACCGCCATGCGCGCTCGCCCGTCGCGGCATCGTAACCATCAATGAATCCGCGAATCCCATATTCCCCGCCCGATACGCCGATAATCACCAGATTCTTGATCGCCAGCGGCGCCAGCGTGATGCTGTACCCTCCGCGATAATCCACCGCGGCGACATCCCAGACCACATTGCCGGTCTTCGAATCCAGCGCGATGACGTGCGCATCAAGCGTGCCAAGAAAAACTTTGTCGCCCAAAATCGCCAGCCCGCGATTCACGCGCCCGCAGCACGGCCGAATGTCCGCCGGCAGCGCCCGTTGATATTGCCAGATCGGCCGGCCCGACCGCGCGTCCAGCGCAAACGCGCGATTATCCTGCCCCGTTCCGTAAAGAATTCCATCCACCACCAGCGGCGTTGTTTCGAATTTTCCGCCCGCCATCGTCTGGTAAGCCCACTTGGGAACGAGCTTGGCCGCATTTGCGGCGTTGATCTGCTCCAGCGCGCTGAACCGCCGCCCCGCGTAATCGCCCGAATACATCAGCCAGTTCTGCGGCTCTTTCGCCGAATCCAGCAGCCGCTGCGGCGTCACCTGCGCGCTCATCAATGAGGCGCCGACAGTTCCCATGGTGAATAAAATCAGCGCCGACACTCTGAGCTTTGCCATTCCGAACGAAGCGACCGAAGGTTCCGACCCTGTCGGAAGGAATCTGGTTCTGGCCGCCCACTGCCCCATTTGCAATTTCATTGCGCACCTACCGCAAGCAAGTACGCGATCACATCCTGCAGGTCTTTGTCGCTCAACATTTTCTGATCGTAAGCCGGCATCAGCGATTCCCTGCTCTTCTCGAATGATCGCAACTTGCTTTTATCAAAAAGGTGTATCTGTTCCCGCGTGTCCATCATTTGCAAAGTGAAATGATCTTCATTCAGCACCACGCCGGTGAGCTTCGTCCCCTCCGCCGTAACCACCGTGACCGTCTCGTATTCCTGCGAAAACTCTTTCATCGCCTCGGAAATCCCCTGGGCCAGCCGCCGGCTAGGACTGCGTATGGACTCCACCAGATAATCCGTCGAGCGCGCCGAACCCGTCGTCGTGAGGTCCGGTCCAAGCCGCCCTCCCTTCCCCTCAATCATGTGGCAAGCCCAGCAAGCCGCGCCCCCATAAAAAAGCTCCTTCCCGTGCGCCGCATTTCCCGGGATTTGTGCCGGAGCCTTTGCTTGCACGCTGCGAATGTAGCTGATCACCTGCCAAATCTCTTCTTCCGTCATCCCCACGCCCTGCTGTGTCGCCCCGTTCGGCGGCATCGCCGTCCCCGGCACTCCTTCGTTAATCGTTCGAAACAAGTCGGCGTCCGCATTTCCATGCCGCTTCTGCGCCCGCGTCAAATCCGGCCCCCGGCCTCCGCCCCGCGCACCCAATCCATGACAAAACGCGCAATTCGCCCGAAATTGCGATTCGCCCACCTTCGCCGCTTTCGCATCGCCCGCGAACGGATTTTTTCCCTGCGCGTGCATTGTCACTGCCGCTGCGGCACACGCGACCAACACGGCGCACCCAAAGAGAAAACCTAAACCCCGCCGCCGCGGCCACAATTTGCCGCGCCGAAAATTTGTTTTAGCCATGGACATTGGTTCGCTATGCCCCCTTGGATTGGTGTTGTTGGCGTGAGCTGCGGTTACGTTTCATCCAAATGAGGATGGGTTCGCGGCTAATATACCATTCGTCCCCGCCGCGCGGGCGAACTTCACGGTATTTTCACATAAGCGCCGTGGCGACTTATCGCTCGAACCACGGATCGCAGGTCGCACGTGCCTCCGATAGAATCCCGTCCCTCGCCGCTCATGAGAGAATCTCCTGCCGAGCCGCAAGCGCCCTCGCTTCCGACCACGCCGGATTCCCCATCAAAGGGACAATTCGCACGTATCCCGATTGGTCGCCCGCAACTTTTTCTGTTTCAATGGGTTTGACAGTCCTAGCCTTTTTTCAGAAGCGTCTTTCCGCCGGCGCGCTTTCACCCGCAGCACAAAACGCAGCGCCCGGTGTGGAGGGAGGACCAGCATGCGCGGCAAGAACTTGCTACTACGCTTCATCCTCATTTCCGCGGTTTGCTCGGCCGCTTTTCTCTTAGCTCTGATCGGTTGCGGCGGTGGAGGAGTAACGACCCCGCCGCCACCACCACCGCCGCCAGCCCAAAAGATCCAGCACATCGTTATCATCTTTCAGGAAAACCGCACTCCCGATAACCTCTTTCACGGTTTGCCCAACGCCGACATTGCCAACAGCGGCGTCAATTCGCTCGGACAAACCATTCCTCTTACTGCCATCGCCCTCGCCAACAACTATGACCTCAGCCATGCCCACTCTGCTTTCGTAGCTATGTATGACGGCGGAAAAATGGACGGCGCCGACAAAATCCCCGTCGGTTGCGCCGCGGGAGCGACCGGTTGCCCTCCGCCCAACCCGCAATTCCAGTACGTGAACCCCGCCGACGTCCAGCCTTACTTCCAGTTAGCCCAGACCTACACATTCGCCGACCGTATGTTTCAAACCAATCAAGGTCCCAGTTTCCCCGCTCACCAGTTCATCATTTCCGGAACTTCCGCGCCGTCGCCCACAAGCAATCTGTTCGCCTCGGAAAATGTCGTCCTGCCTCTGAATCCCGGCACCAACACCGCCGCCGGATGTGCCGGCCCCGCGGGTGAAACCGTCGCGATGATCGACCCATCCGGCAGCGAAGCCACGCGCCAATTTCCCTGTTTCGAGCATCCCACGCTGACAGACTTGCTCGACGCCGGCGGCATCACCTGGCGCTACTATGCCCCTTCGGCCGGCTCCATCTGGACCGGTCCCAACGCTATCCAGCACATGCGCTTCGGCCCCGCATGGCAAAAAGTCATCATCCCGCAGACCAACGTGCTCACCGACATCGCCAGTGGCCAGCTCCCCCAAGTGACCTGGGTCATTCCCGACGGCCGCGCCTCCGATCACGCGTTATCCAACGACGGCAGCGGACCCTCCTGGGTCGCTTCGATTGTCAACGCCATCGGCAACACCCCGTACTGGGCCAACACCGCGATCTTCATCACCTGGGATGACTGGGGCGGCTGGTACGATCACGTTGCACCCACGATCCAAAACTCCTATGAATACGGTTTTCGCGTCCCGCTCATAGTCGTCTCCCCGTACGCCAAGCGCGCTTACGTATCCCATGTCACCCACGATTTCGGCAGCTTGCTCAAGTTCGTCGAGTCCAATTTCAAGCTGCCCTCGCTCGGCTTCGCGGACTCTCCCGCCGACGACCTCTCCGATTGTTTTGATTTCACGCAAACACCTCCACCATTTCAGCTCGTCGTCGCACCAATTGCAGCCTCTCATTTCCTAGCCGATACTCGCCCGCCCCTCGATCCCGACGACGACTGAGCCGACATCCCCCCCGCGAATTTAGTTGCCTGCTTTCTGCTACTCTCTCCCTGTCGTTCCGACCAACGCTGAAGCCTATGGCCGCTCCACGCAGTCTCAAGACCCGGCTCATCCTCCGCAGCCTCTTCGCCGTAATTTTCGTCGCCGTGTTTCTTTTCGTTCCCGCCGGTTCTCTCCGCTATTGGCAGGGCTGGGTCTTTTTGGCCACCTGGTTCCTCCCCATGCCGATCACTTCGATTTATTTCCTGAAGCGCGATCCCGAACTCGTGGAGCGCCGCTTGCGCACACAGGAAAAAAACACCGAGCAGAAAACCATCATTAAGTGGGCTCAGTTGGTTGTCTTTGCTTCGTTACTAATCCCTGGATTGGATTACCGTTTCGGCTGGTCTCACGTTCCGCTTTGGCTGACGATTCTCTCCCAACTGTTCGTTTTCGCCGGCTACTGGATCACCCTTTGGGTAATGAAAGAGAATAGTTTCGCCTCTCGCACCGTCCAGGTCGAAGAAGGGCAGCGTGTTATTTCCACCGGACCCTATCGACTCGTCCGCCATCCCATGTACTTCGGCGCAGTCCTCATACTGCTCTTCATGTCTCCGGCGCTTGGCTCCTGGTGGGCCCTGCCGGGTTTCTACGCGGTCATCCCTTTGGTCGTCCTCCGTCTCCTCAACGAAGAAAAAATGCTCTCCCGCGACCTCCCCGGCTATTCCGACTACTGCCTCCGCACCCGCTCTCGCCTCCTCCCTCTCCTCTGGTAACTCCTCTCGGCGTTGCTATTCGCAGCCTTTGACTTTTGACTCCGCCAAGATCCCGGCGCCTCAGCCGCTGCCAGGCTTGCCCTTCCATGCTTCCCATCCTTCGCGAAGAATGAGCGGCAACAACGCGAGTGCCGCAACGGGATCCGCCCAACGCACTTTCCAAATTGCCTGCACAGCCAGCCCCGCCAAAGCAATCAGAGCCAGATGCCCACACACCGCCGACTCGGCGGCATCCGCCCGCAACGCGGCGCTGCCAGTCCGAATCGCGAGCTGCCGCTTCTGTGCTGCAAGCCAAGGCATGATCATCGCCGCAAGCCCGAGCACCGCGATCCCGATAAGACTGGACCGCGCTTCGACGTGCCCTAACAAGGTCAGTACGGAAGTAGCAACAACAAACGCTGCCAGAACAAACAACAATCCACCCGTAATTCTGCCCGCACGCTCCTCCACGCGCTCCCGTCGCGATGGCGCATAAAATCGCCAAAACACAACCGCCGCCGAGAGAAGTTCCACCGCGCTATCGCCCCCGAAAGCCAGAAGCGCCGGACTCCGCGCTGCCCGTGCCGCACCCAACGAAACTCCCGTTTCTACGCTCATCCAGGCGAGCGTGAGCGCCTGAATC